>Ga0187852_1000271_pt1 | contig 56510 bp, 50 predicted proteins | sample June2016WEW_6_40_FD_134511 | JGI IMG/M metagenome (GOLD analysis project Ga0187852, IMG submission 134511) | Peatland microbial communities from SPRUCE experiment site at the Marcell Experimental Forest, Minnesota, USA - June2016WEW_6_40 | ecosystem: Environmental > Terrestrial > Soil > Wetlands... | reverse complement strand
CGGTAATCTGCACGGTTCAGACACGCCAGCAGCTTGACACTTTTGTCCGCGCAGCAGCCGCCAAGACGGACGACCTTATAATGGTGGGGGTGATTTCCGCTACGGCGAGGTGAGGCGAGAGAACAAACATATCTGCCTCCGCGGGCCTAATCCGGCTGGACATGGAACGGGCGCCGGCTGGCAACGAGACCTGCATAACGTTCACACTGTTGCATTATCAAAGTGCAACATCGATAGTGAGCCGGAAATCCGCGGGGTAGCACGTCAAGATTCGTCGCCATGCCCACACGGGAGGATGCTATGCTTTCAGTTTTAATTGCTGTTCTGATTATTTTGATCGTTGGTGCAATCTGCTTTTGGGCCATCGATAGGTTTGTGCGCGATGGCCGCCTAGCAAACCTCCTCAAACTGTTAGTCGTGCTGATCTGCCTCGCCGCGATCCTTCATCGTGTGCTGCCGCTGGCAGGAATAAATTGGCTTTAGCGGCAGCCGCGCGGAATCTTTAGCAATCTTGATCGACAGTGTCGTTCACCAAAGCTTGAATTCTTCAATTAGCGGGCGCCGATCCATTAGGAATCCGAAATATGTCACTTGTTTTCACGCTCGCATCGCGAAATCTATTCCAGGATCGGCTTCGCTTCGTCGCCTCGCTCATCGGCATCGTGCTTTCGGTGGTCCTGGTGATGGTGCAGATGGGCCTTTACTTCGGCTTCGGCCGCATGATCACAACCATGATCGACCACGTCTCGACCGATCTCTGGATCGTTTCGAACGGAGTGAAATGTTTCGAAGATCTCTCGCTCCTCCAGACGGGAATGCAAAAGCGCTTGCTGGCGATCGATGGAGTAGCCGAAGTTGTGCCAGTGGTGGTCGGGTTTTCCGCTTGGAGTCTGCCGGATGGCGCCATGACCCCCGTGTTTGTCGTCGGATCTGACATCGCCGCCGGCGGATTGTCACCTTGGAACGTCGTGGAAGGGACGGTCCAGAGTTTGACTGTGCCTGGAACAGTGGCGGTCGACCGGTCCTACTACGATCGGCTGGGCGTGTCCGGCATCGGCGCGACCTCGCGAATTCGCGGCCAGCGGGTAACGGTTGGTGCGGTCACGGACGGCATTCGGTCTTTCACGACGACGCCCTATGTATTCACCAATCTTGGCAGCGCTCAGTCTTACATCGGATTGCCGGCAAGCTTTACCAGTCATTTTCTCGTTCGGCTTAAGACAAAAGCCGATGTCGAGGTGGTTCGTCAGAATATTCTTTCGAACATCTCCGGCATCCAGGCGCTCACTCCAGATCAGTTCCGGGAGCAAAGCCGGTCGTTCTGGCTTTTCGGAACAGGAGCCGGCGCGGCGCTCCTTGCCGGCGTTCTGCTCAGCGCCATTGTCGGCACTGCGATCGTCGCCCAGACACTCTTCTCCAGCACCAAAGACCACCTTTATGAGTTCGCCACGCTGCGCGCGATTGGCGCCTCCAATGGCTATATTTACAAAGTCATTGTCTGTCAGGCGGTGCTCAGCGCCGTCATCGGATTTGCCATTGCGGCATTGATCGGGACCGCCGTCGTTCATTTCACTGCGAAAAGCGCGTTGCAGATCGTGATCCCGCCCAATTTGATGATCGAACTGTTCTTCGCCACTGTCGTCATGTGCATCGTCTCGGCGTTTGCCGCGATTCTTCGCGTCATTCGCGTCGAACCTGCGATCGTGCTGACCCGATGACTGAACCCATCATAGAGGCTGTGAATGTCAGCAAGATTCTCGGTACCGGGCCGGCGCGGGTGCAGGCACTGAATGACGTCAGTCTGAGCCTTGGCAGCGGCAAACTGACGATTTTGATGGGGCCGTCCGGCAGCGGCAAGACCACACTGTTGTCGATTCTTGGCTGCATGCTCGCCCCTACGGCCGGGACTGTACGAATTTGCGGCACCTCCATCAGCGGGGCGCGTCCGCAAGAGCTTGCGAAGATCCGGCGCCAGCATATCGGCTTCGTGTTCCAGTCCTATCACTTGTTTTCCACCCTCACGGCCGCGGAAAATGTGCAGTTGGCGCTCGACGTGCGCGGCGAGCAGGGACACCAAGCGATCGCGAAAACCGAAGAGGTGCTGGCCAGCGTCGGCTTAACCTCCAAAATGGCATCTTTCCCGGGCCAGCTCAGCGGCGGCGAGCAACAGCGGGTCGCGATCGCGCGCGCTATCGTAGCGGAGCCTTCAGCCATTCTCGCCGACGAGCCGACCGCCGCGCTGGACTCCGCCAATGGGCGGGTGACCATGGCGATTCTCTCAAAGATCGCCAAGGAGCGAGACCGCGCCGTGCTGGTGGTGACTCACGATCCGAGGCTGTTCGAATTTGCCGACAGGATCCTGTACATCGAGGACGGTTCGCTCACGCATGAAGAGTTGACCGATCCCAAGTCAACTGAAGCGCAGCAGAAATCTTAACCGAGCCCTCGAATACAGTTACAAAAGTAGCCGCCTGACCCAAGGCGAAAGCTGAGCAAGCTACCGGCTCAGTCCTTGAGCTTCGAAAGGTCGAATTGGCTGCTGATTTGCGCGGCTTGCACATCGATTTCTTTTTTGTTTAACTCATTCGAAATTGGTTTGTTGCCAACCAGGATTTTGTTTACGATGTGGCCGCGGCTTGGATGATGCGGGAGAGGAGCAGTGAAGAGCCCTGCTATTCACGCAAAGCCTTCTTGCCGGGGGAATCGCGCGACGATAAATCCTATAAATCCGATAGACTATTAGTTGACAAAATTTGGTATTTTTGCTGATAGTGAATCGATGTGAGGCGGAACGTCCGGAAAAATCCGTGGAACATCCCGATTTTGATCCGGTGTCGTTCGTCGCCAATGATAGGCAAGCTCCATGAAACGTTTGTTCGTCAGCGCGGTTCTTTGCGCATTCTTCGTGTCCCCTTCCTGGGGCGCTCTCAGGGATGGCGATGTCGCGCCGGATTTCACGGCCCAGGCGGCGCTGGGCGGCAAGAGCTTTACGTTCAAGCTCGCCGATGCGCTCAAGCGCGGACCGGTCGTGCTCTACTTCTACCCGAAGTCGTTCACGAAAGGTTGTACGATCGAGGCGCATGATTTTGCCGAAAGCGCTGAGAGTTTCACTGCGGCGGGCGCGACCCTGATTGGCTTGTCGGCGGATAAAATCGAAACTCAGATCGAGTTTTCCACTAAGGAGTGCCGCGATAAATTTCCCGTGGCGGCTGATCCAGACGCCGCTATCATTCGCTCTTATGATGCCTTGCGGGTCCGCCCCAACGCGCCGGATGTTGTCGTGGCGGATCGAATTTCCTACGTGATCGAGCCGGGTGGAAAAATCATCTATTCTTATGCCGATACCGCGCCACAAAAGCACATTGAAAATACGCTAGCCGCCGTGCGCCGCTGGCATGAGGATCACAAGCCTTAAGCGAAAGCTCTCCTAACCTTCGCAAGCCCTCCGCCTGGGCTTGCCAGTGTTCCCGACTCAAGCCATAATAATAGGTATTCGATAGGAATTATCGTAATCATGCCCCTGGGGAAAACACGCAATGCGTAAAGTTTTGACGCTTCTCGCCATCACCACGGCCTTCGCCGCGCCCGCAATGGCTCAAACGCCGGCTCCCGCTCCCGCCGCTGGCCAAGCCGCGCCGGCGTATAAATATCTCACGCCACAACTGCACCGCGCCGCCATCGATGCCTTGCTGGCTGATCCTAGCCACGTGCTGTTCGTCGATTTGCGCCGGCCCGACGAAGTCTCGGCGATTGGCACCTTCCCGGTCTATTTGAGCGTGCAGATCAAGGATTTGGAAAGGGACCTCGCCTTTATTCCCAAGGAGCGGCCGATCGTCACCGTCTCGAACCATGCCGGCCGCGCTGGCCAAGCCGGGGATCTTCTGACCAAGAAGGGCTTCAATGTCATTGGCGCCGTCGGCTCGCAGCTCTATGAGGCAGAAGGCGGAACCATCGTGAAGATCGCCATTCCCCCGAAGCGTCAAGCGGCGGCTGCTGCCCCGGCAGAACCAAAACCCTGACCTCAGAACGCGCTTTCGCCGTCTGGAACGAGCCGCTTTTTCATTGCAGTCAAATTGGCAGTCAAATCGAAAGAGCGGCTCGCGCCGGCCACCGGCGTGTTGTCTAGACTGGCGCCGGCCTCGCCTCGCGCGAAACTATTTCGGATGGAGTATTGGCATTGACCGATAAAAAGCCTCTCACCACCGCTAGCGACTTTCATCCAGAGGTGCTGCGGCTGTTCGACCAATATGTGCACGGCCTGATCCCCCGCCGCGGTTTCTTGCAAGGCGCTTCGACCTTTGCGGCGCTCAGCGGGGCGACGGCCGTCGAGCTCTTGGACGCGCTCAATCCCCGCTTTGCCGCCGCGCAAAAAGTTCCTGCATCGGATCCTCGCATCCAGGCTGGATATACCGAATTCGAGTCGCCTCAGGGCTATGGGAAGTTGCGTGGCTATCTCGTGCGCCCTGCCAAGGCCAGCGGACCGTTGCCGGTCGTTCTCGTGGTTCACGAGAACCGAGGTCTGAATCCGCATATCGAAGACATCGCCCGCCGTCTGGCGCTGGCTGATTTCATCGCCTTCGCGCCCGACGCTCTGACGCCGCTCGGGGGCTATCCCGGCGACGAAGACCGCGCGCGCGACCTCTTTCCAAAACTCGATCAGGCCAAGACACACGAGGATTTCGTCGCGGCGGCGAATTACGCGCAGACCCTGCCTGGCGGCAATGGCAAACTCGGCGTCACTGGCTTCTGCTACGGCGGCGGGATCGTCAACCTTCTGGCCGAACGCTTGCCCACGCTGAGCGCGGGCGTGCCGTTTTATGGCGCGGCGCCGCCGCTCGACAAAGTCTCTGGCATCAAGGCAGAGCTGCTTCTGAATTTCGCGGGAGAAGACGAGCGCATCAATGCCACATGGCCGCCCTACGAACAGGCCCTGAAGGCGGCGGGCGTTCACTACGAGGCGTTTATCTATAAAGGCGCGCAGCACGGCTTCAACAACGATACGACGCCGCGCTTCGACGAGGCCTCGGCCAAATTGGCCTGGGACCGGACCATTGCGTTCTTCAACCGGACATTACGCGGCTAGACGAATATTCCGCGATTCAAAACGCCGGCGCCCAACAGCAGGCGTACAACAGAAGGAATGAAACACGTATGTCTTCGCAACGTTTTACCGGGCTTCGCGCGGCAACAGCCGCACTTGTGCTTTGCCTTGGCGCTGGCGGCACGCTAATCGCCCATGCCCAAAACGCGCCTGCCCCCGGCGGCGTCAATGCCGGCCGTCAGGCGGCGGAGGAACGCAAAGCTGTCTTCAAACTGATCGGCGCGAATTTTCGTCCGCTCGGCGCGCTGTTGAAGGACGGCGCGCAATATGACGGTGTGGGCGCTAGCAAGCGCATCGCCCGCGTGAGCTTTCTCGCGGGATTCCTGAATGAGTCTTTTCCCGACGTTTCCAATCTCGGCGAACCCGACACCAAGGCCAAGCCGGATATTTGGACGCATCGTGAAGACTTCGACAAGGGCCTCAAGCAGTTTCAAGATCATCTTGTCGCGCTCGCCGCCGTCAACGACAAGGAAAAAGGCCTGACGGAACCATTCAAGGTGGCGCTTGCCGCTGTCGCTCAGGACTGCAAGTCGTGTCACGAGACATACAAGGTCAAATAAGCCTGATGCCCGCTCGAGGCTCTTAGAGCTCGATGCGCACCCAAGCAGACATGCGTTTATCGCTTCCCCGCGCATATCTGCTTGGATTTTCCACCGAGGCAGATTTCTCCGAGCTACGCCATGACCCTATTTGAAGACGTCACAGCCATCACCAACGAGAGGCAAGCACCAGCCAGCGCGGAGCGCCAGGTTTGGGACCTCCCTGTGCGGATTTTTCACTGGAGCGTGGCCGGAGCGTTCGTTGCTGCTTTTGTCACCAACAAACTCGGGATCGCCTATTTCAAATATCACGTTTGGGCTGGCTACGCCGTAATCGTCCTCGTGGCGTTTCGTCTGGTTTGGGGACTCATTGGAACGCGGCACGCGCGGTTCTGGAATTTCATCCGGGGCCCGAAGGAAACCCTGATCTACGCGCGTGGTTTGCTTGTGTCGAAGAGCCGGAATGCGAAGAACAGCGAGGCCAAGAACCACGGCGCCGAGAGTCGGCACTATGCCGGCCACAATCCGCTCGGCGCCATCATGGTGTTGGCGTTGCTCGTTGGACTCGGCGCGCAGAGCACGCTCGGCCTATTCTCCAATGATGAAATTTTTAACACCGGGCCGCTTTACGGCTATGTCACCAAGGATGTGAGCCTGGTATTCACGTCGATTCATCGTCAGTTGTTTTACTGGCTCGCGGGCGCCGTGGCGCTGCATGTCCTGGCTGTGATCGGCCACCGCGTTTTCAAGAACGAGAATTTGGTGCGCGCCATGATTACCGGCCGCAAGCCGCATCATGCGGTCGCCGCCAGCGAGGCGATTACATCGTCGCGCGTCTGGCTCGCGGTTTTCGTGGGGCTGGTGCTGACCCTCGCCCTCGCCTTTGCCGTGGGTCATGCGCCTCCGGTCGATAGCGTGGAATTTTAGTCCTGCGCGTGCTCCACCGACCGCCTGTATCGCAACCCAGGTCCAACTGGCGACAGCCTTTTGGTTGTGGCTTTCCTGGCGCGGGACCGCCAGCTCGCCACGCTTCGCTCGATTCAGTGCCACCAATTTTAGCGTAGCGTCTGATCCGATCTTTTACCGCGCGCGCGCATCGCGGCGATGGACGTGCGATCGAGGATCAAAGCCATCGCGTCGCGCACGTCGATCATAATGTCACGGACCGCGCACGCACTTTCGTCCGGGCAGTCCAGACAGGGCCGGTAGGCCGTGCGGCTGGCGCAAGCAATGGGAGCCAGCGGTCCGTCAAGGATGCGGATGATCTGCCCCGCCGTAATGGCGTCGGCTGGCCGTGCGAGCCGGTAACCTCCGCCTTTGCCCTTTCTGCTGCTGAGAATGCCGGCCTTCGTCAATTCAAGGAGGATCGCGTCGAGGAATTTGCGGGGAATCTGGTTTTCCGCGGCGATATCGGCCGCGAGACTTACGCCTTCGTGCCCCGCGAGGTGCATCAAGGCCTTCAGTCCGTATTTGGCTTTGTTCGATAACATGACATTCCAGATCGGTGTCGACGGGTTCTGGCGCGGCGCGTCTTTTCTCCCGGTAAGCTGCACACGTTTACATCAGAAGCCGCCGGCCGTTAAGCGCTTCGAGACTGTATTTTCTAATATCCACGGCATTGGCAGCATAGGATTTCCAAAAGCCCCGCCATTTGAAAGCATCATCGTTGCCCGGGCTCGCGGGAAGCTTCCCGCCCCCCGTTGAGTTCTTGAAGTCCGGCTATGCGCGGAGCAGAAGTCTGGTGCGCAAATGGGTTAGATCCCTTAAAAGTGTTTGCCCTTAAATCCGATAGATTATATAGGTAATGCGAATCTAATGACCGCTCCTTTTTAATAGGTGACAGGATGACCGCAGCATTAGCCGCCGCTTATTTGGACGTTCCGGATATTCAAGATCCGCCGGCCGGACGAGTGCTCGGAGGCGCCCAGTCTCTTCTAGCGCTCAAAAAAGCGCGGCAGAATTACCTGGCCGAAGGCGCGGCGGTTGCGGCTTATGCGTTGGTTCTCTTTGGATTGTTGACCTATACGAGCAAGCCGCAGGACGCGCCGGCGGAACAGCCGATGGAACTCGTCATGCTTCCCGCGCCGCCGCCGCCGGTCGAGGAACCAAAGCCGCCGGAGCCCGAGGCGCAAAAGCCACCGGAACCACTGCCCGAGGAACTGCCGCCGCCCCCTCCGCCACCCGCGGCAGTCGAGCCCGCCGTGGCGCCGGTCCAGCCGCCCCCTCCGCCGCCGCCGCCAAAGCCCGAACCGGTGGCGAAGCCGAAACCTAAACCCGTCGCCGTGGTCAAGCCACGGCCGGTCGCCGCGCCCCAGCATCCCGCCGCCGAAACGGCCGTCCCGCGTACCGCGCCGCCGCCCGGTGCCACGTCATCGGCGATCGCCAATCAAATCCATGCGCGGCTCGCGCGCGCCGCGGCCGATGCCTATCCGGAGTCACAAAAACCGCGTTCGGCGCATATTAGCTATCGCGTTCAAATCGATGCCTCCGGTCACGTAACATCGTTTACCATCACACCGTCTGGCAATGCCGCCTTCGACTCGGTCGCCTCGCGCCTGGGGGGCCGGATCGGAACCGTCGAAGCGCCAGGGCGTCCGGCCGCGCTCTCGGGGTCGTTCACCTTTGCCTATCAATGAAGTTCCAGATCGGCACGGATTCAATCCGCGACAACCATGAAAGAAACGAAATATGAGTGATCCAACTACGGCTGCGGCCGCGAGCGCCTCGCACGGCATTTCACCGGTCGATCTCTTTTTGCAAGCCGACACGGTCGTCAAGACGGTGATGGTGCTCTTGGTTCTCGCTTCGGCCTGGGGCTGGGCGGTCATCTTCGACAAGCTGGTCCGCATTCATCTGTTGAATGCCCGCGCCGCCAAGCTGATCAAAAGCGTTCAGCGCGAATTGCCGGTGGCCAGTCTCGCGCCGGCCTTCGCTGACGCCTCGCCCAACGATCCTTTGGTCCAGGTCTATCAAGCGGCGGTGGACGAATATGCGCGTTCCGCCGATCTCATTTATACCGAGGCGCAACGCGAAGCGGTGCAGGAGCGTGTTCATCGCGCGGCGCAATTGGCGAGTTCCGCGGCGCTTGGTCATTTGCAGTCGCGGCTCGGCGGTCTCGCGACAATCGGCGCGGTCTCGCCCTTCGTCGGACTGTTCGGCACGGTCTGGGGAATCATGACCTCGTTCCAGGGCATTGCCGCATCGAATAATACGAGCCTCGCCGTGGTCGCCCCCGGTATTGCCGAAGCGCTTTTCGCGACCGCGCTCGGCCTGGTCGCCGCTATTCCGGCCGTGATTTTCTACAATCGCATCGGCTCGGACATTTCCAATTACGGGAAAAAAGTCAGCGGTTTCATCGGTGTGTTTGAAATCGAACTGTCGCGTCAATTGTCGAGAACGGGAGAGCGCAATGGCCTTCGCGCTGCGTAAATCCGACGGCGATTCCGATTCCGCCCCGATGGCGGACATGAATGTGACGCCGCTCGTCGACGTCATGCTCGTGCTCCTCATCGTCTTCATGGTCGCGGCCCCGCTCATGGCCACGGGCGTCCCCGTCGATCTGCCCAAGGTTCAGACCAAGCAGCTCAACGATCAAAAGCCGCCGATCGTCGTCAGCATCGATATCTCGGGCAGTTATTTCATCGATCAGACGTCGATTCCGCAGGATGGTTTGCTCAGTGCGTTGACCCAAAACTCCGAGAACGACAAGGAGCGGCGCATCCATGTGCATGCCGACCGGAACATCACCTATGGAAAGGTGATCGAAGTGATGGGCCTGATCAATAGCGCGGGCTTCACCAAGGTCGCGCTGGTCTCCGAGTCGCCGGGACAACAAAGCGCCGCCGCGGCGCCAGGTCCCGCGTCTTCGCCCGCCGTGGCTGCATCCGCCAAAACGGGGCCGTGACGCCGGAGGGATCGCGGCTGCCTTCCCGATCAAACGGGAAGGCCTAGCCGGATTGCGCTTTCATACCAAATCACAGTGATCGCGAGATGCTCTAACCTTCGCGATCGTGGGGACGTTCCCCGGCCGATTTTTTGGGATGAAACTGCGCCGTCATTGCGAGCGCAGCGAAGCAAACCATCTTCGTGCGGCGGGCGGCCAGCATGGATTGCTTGCGCGCAATGACGCTGAAGACAGGTCGCAGTCACTGGAATTTGGTATCAGCGCTTCCAAAGCCGAAATGATCGAAAAGAAAGCCGGATCGTCGCTGAGACGTCCGGCTTTTTTCGTTCGAGACCTGCTTGGGGTTCTTGGTGTGACTTCCAAGCGTCACGCACCGCGAAAATTTTCATAGGCCAGGACGAGATGGGCGATGGCCTCGGTATCCCCCACGTTCGCATAGGAATGGGGCACATCGGCATCGAAATGCACCGCGTCGCCTTCGCTGAGGCGGTACGGCGGCTCCCGGCCGGAAACGATTTCAAGAGCGCCTTTCGTCACGAGGATGTTTTCCGTCGTGCCGGGCGCATGAGCTTGCGACCGTTCGATATGCCCCACGGCGATCGTCAGTTCGTAAATCTCGATCAGGGGATGGTTGCCAAAGGACGTCAAGGCGCGCGACTTGAACGCGCCGGAACTCGAGCTGAGCACGCTGGCTTTTTCCTTGCGAATGATCGAGGCGCCGGCCGGCGCGGGCGATCCGAGCAGACTTCCAAACGGCACGCCCAAAGCATTGGCAATTTTCCAAAGGAGATGAATACTAGGTGCTCGTTCTCCATTCGCGATCGGGCGTAGTATTTTGTGCTCGACGCCGGCGAAATCGGCCAATTTCTCCAATGTTCCGCCGCCTTGATCCAAATGCTCGCGAAGCCGCGCGGCAATAGCGAGTGTCAGAGCCCGTTCTGACAAAAGCGGGCCGTCCGAGTGATTGGCATTCATCCTTCATACCTTTTGTTCAGTATTATTATGGATTATCTATTATTTTGGTCAAGCCTTCCTTCTTGGTCCGCGCGATCATAAACTTGCCGCGGCAGCCTGCCCGCGCGGGGCGCGCTCTAAGGCCCAGGCTTGGCGCCGGTTTCCCATGAGACCGGGGCGAGCGATCCCGCGAGATATTTCGCGAGAGCATCGATGTCCGTATCGGTGAGCGCATGGCCGATCGCGTTCATCACGCCGCCCGGACTGTTTGTGCGATTATCGGCTTTCCAAGACCAGAGTTGCGCGATGAGATAGCTTTCGCGTTGCCCCGCGAGAACGGGAATGGGGCTCTCTGCGGGCGTACCACCTTTGCTCCGCCCACCATGGCAAGCCGCGCAAGGGGGAAGAGCGCGGGTCTCGTCGCCATTGTCGAACAGACTTTGCCCCAGCGCGCCGTTGTCCGATTTCGCCGCGCCCATGGCCGGCGCGCGCGCGAAATAGGCGGCAATGCTCGCAATGTTCTCCTTGGACAGTTCCGAGGCCATCGCGTTCATGATCTCGCTTTGACGCGCCCCGGATTGAAAATCCGCCAGTTGCTTGCGGAGATAGGATTCGTTCTGTCCAGCCAAATTAGGATAATGCTCGGACGTGCTGATGCCTGCTTCGCCGTGACATTCCTGACATTGCCCGGCGCGCGAGATGAGCTTGCCATCGCTGGCGTCGCCGGTTGCCGCCCGTTGTGCGAGCGCGTCTTGCGCGGGAAGAGGAAGCGAGAGGGCGAGAAGCGCCAGGAGATTGCGCCGGAATTTGCGCCCCATCACGCATCCCTTTTTTGATTTACGATCCGGAATTAAAAAGGCTCCGGCGCGACCAAATCTCGCCCCGGAGCCTGATTTGTCAAACCATCAAAATACGGCGCGGAGGGTGACGCCGAACGTTTGGGGGTCGACAAAAGTGATGGAGCCGTAAGGAGAACCAAGGCTCGGGGCGGCAATACTGGCCGATGCGGATTGCCCGAACGACGAGACCGCCTGACGATTGAAGATATTCTTCCCCCAGAACGAGATATCGTATTTCGAGTCGGGGGTCTTGAACCCGATACCGGCGTTGAAGATCGAATAGGCGCTCTGCGTCAGCACATATTCGGTGTAAGACGCATCGAGAGAATATGTGGTTTTGCTATGATAGGCTTGGTTGCCGTAGACGTAGCCAATGATGTCGTGCCCAACGAGGCTTGCGAGCGAATGTTCGTAATTGGCACCGAGGATGAGGGTCACCGGAGTCACGCCGGGCACCTTTTGGCCGGAAAGATTGACCGGCAGGCCCCCGTTGACCGCATTTAAGTCCGCCGGGGCGGGCGCAAGGGGATAGCTGACATACCATGCGCCGTTATACGCCCCCGAGAAATTGATCCAGAGGTTTTCAAGTGGCGAATAGCGCCCTTCGAATTCGGCGCCCGCGAGCCGCACTGCCGGAACGTTTCCGAGATAGCTTTTGTAGACCAGCACGGAGTTTCCGTTGCTTTGATACGTGTAAGGTTGGGACAGCACCGCTTGGAAATCGGTAATGTCGTTCCAATAAAGATCGGCATTCAGTTGCAACTTGCGATCGAGCCAGTCGGTTTTGATGCCGACCTCGTAATCCATCGAAATTTCCGGCTTCGTGATGGGGGACTGAGTGCCAATTACTTGGCCAAGTTGTTGGTTTAGTCCCGTGCCCGTGGTTGGTCCATAAATCGGCACCGCCACGGTATTGGCCGCGCCCGACTTCACGCCGCGCGCGACGACGGCATAGGTCGTCACATTATCGTTGAACTTATAGGAGGGGTTGATGAGGAAGGAAATCGAATTGGTGCGTTGGGTTCCGGCAATGGAGTCGGCGCCGGTGAAATCCGTCCCCTTTAGCCCTTGGTTGACGACATAAAGTTCCCGTAGATGGTTCAAGGCGGCGCTTCCGAGCGTTGCGCCGCCGAAATAGTAGCCGTTGTCGGACGATGTGCGGACTTCATAGGAGTCGCGAATACCGAGGGTCAACTGGGCATGCTCGTCATAATGATAGTTGGCCTGAAGGAAGGGCGCGGCGGACGTGATGGTCGCCTTGCCGTCCAAATCGCTTTCGACACCGTTTAGAATGTTCGAGGCATAAGCTCCGGTATTCGTGTTATTGAATGTTTGCAACGTGACGGCGTCGGAACCGAATTGGATACGGTCCTTGGACCAGATGTCTTCACGCAGGAAATAGGTGCCGGCCGTGAAATCGACAGGCCCGCCCTTTGGTGAGGATATGCGCGTCTCTTGCGAATATTGATCGACGTTGACGTCGAAGCCCGAAATGTTGCCGGTAACGGCGTTAATGCCGTAATTGCCGTCGCTGTTCTCCGGGTGGAAGTCGAACTGCCGGAATGCCGTGACGGATGTCAGCGTATAATTGCCAAGCTGCCAGTTCAGCTCATTCGACGCTCCGTTGGTGTGGGTGAAGATCGGACCGTAATTGGTGTTGTTCGTCGCCCAGGCATTGGGCGTAATCAGCGACGCATATTGCGGGAAGAGTCGGGCAAGCGCCGCGGATTCGGTCGGAAGTGCGAGTGTCCCGGCCGAGGTCGTCGTCTTGTAGCTTGTCGGGATGCCATAGGTGGAGGTGTAATTTTCGTTCCAGGTGCCCGAGCCATTGTTGGTTTCGGCGGTCGCGCCATGTTCGAAGATCAAGCGGTCGGTGATGTCGCCGAACGTGCCGAGCAATTGGCCGCGAATGTCCCAACGATTGGTATCCTGCGCCTTGAGGTCGCCGCCCTCGATATTCGGCAGGAAGCCGTCCTGATAAGCGCGCAGAAACGAGAGACGATAGGCGATCGTATCCGGAACCAATGTCCCGGTCGTCGAGAATTTCTCGGAAAGAAGATGGCGGCTACCGAAGGTCGATTCGGTCGTCGTCTCCGGCGTGAAGCTCGGGGACTTCGTATTGATGATGACCGCGCCGGCGGTGGTGTTCTTGCCCAACAGGGTGCCTTGCGGCCCGCGCGCGATCGTCAACGAATCGATATCGTAAAGGGTGAAGAACGAGAAGCCGATATAGCTGTAGAAGACATTGTCGACGATCAAACCGACGTCGCCTTCGGAGCCGTCCGCGCCGCCGGAAATGCCGGTAATGCCGCGCAGACCGTTGGCGCCCGTGCGCGGATTGGCAATGGCCGGCGTGAAGCTCGGTTCCGCCTGGATCACGTCCTTGAACGAATCGATATGCTGGCGATCCGTGGTCTTGGACCCGAGGGCCGACAGAGAGAGCGGCACGTCCTGGGCTTTTTCGGCGCGGTCGCGAGCCGTGATGACAACGTCGTCGACCTGACTATCCGCGGCCGGCGCCTTCGCGGCGGGTGGGGTGTTTTGTGCCTGCGCCGGGGGCTGGGCGTCCTGAGCGGGCGGGGCAGGCGGGGCGCTCTGAGCGAGCGCGGCGGGCGAAAAGGCGAAAGCGGATAAAGCAATGGCTCCACCGCCGGCAAGGCCGATAGGAAATGCGCGAACGCTGGATAGCAGTTGCTGACGCCACGAAGGTAACCGGTTACGCATTTTCTTCAAACCCCTGAAACTGATTTGCCGCCGAGCCGCGCCGAGCGCACGCCACGAAGTCACACGCGCCTTTGCTTTGACGATGTATCTGATCAAATTAATATGATTTTGACGTAGCGTGAGAGTCAATCGGCGCGGCTCAGAAAATCCGGAACTTTTCTTGGTTAGACGTTGGTGTTGCAAAAACCCAACAATTTTAAAACAGATTTTTGAGTTATACCGTGCCGGAAAGCAGTCCCGGTCAGCTTTAACTTCTTTCAATATTACATATTGGCGAATTGTTTGTTGTGCGGAGCGAATTTATTGGAAGATTTGCATCGTAAGGCTGCCGGTGTCCGTCCTGGCCCGTGCCCTTCTCACAGAATTGTGCACAAAGTTTCGTGGCGATCGCCGCTAGTTTCTGTTGCCAAGCCCCAAATTCCAGATTATTCCTATCAATGTAGTAGGCTTATAGCCGGTGCGTTCTCGCTCCCCCGGAGCGAGCTGGACGCGCGATTAAGGTCTTGGGATGGGGCGTCGCCGCAAGCCGCGCCCGCATCGCGGCAATGACGCCCACGAAGTCAGATCATGGCTCCAAAGGCCAAAGGACAGTTCGACGGCGGCAACACGAATAGGGTTATGGCAATGAAATCCACTAGAATGAAAACCTACGTAGCTCTGCTTCTCGGCTTCACCGCCCTCACACCGGTCTGGGCTGCGGATGAGCGGCCTTCCCAAAACGAAAATAAGGCTCCCGCCGTAGCGGCCCCTGCGCCGCAATCATCTATCGCATCGCCCGCGCCAGTCGCATCGCCTGCCCAATCCGTTCCGCCTCTGGCCGCCCAGGCGCAACCGCCAGCCGTCGCGCCGGCTCAAGCCGCGGCGCAGCCGCAAGCGGCGGCCGCGGCAACTCAGCCGTCCGCATCACCTCAAGCGCCGGCGCAAACCGCCGCGGCTTCCGCTCCCGCCGGCGGGCCGCAACATTGGTCTTATATTCCGGTGGTCGCTCCCGCCGTGCCCGAGGTTCAGCAGAAGGACTGGGTGCGCCAACCATTCGACGCTTTCGTGCTTTCCAAGCTCGAAGCCAAGGGCTTGAAGCCGTCTCCCGACGCGGATCGCGCCACGTTCATTCGCCGCGCCACGCTCGATGTCTGGGGGCTTCTCCCCAGCCCGGAGGAAGTCGAGGCCTTTGCCGCCGATCAGTCGCCCAACGCTTATGAAAAGCTCGCCGACCGTCTGCTCGCTTCGCCACACTATGGCGAGCGTCAGGCGCGCCGCTGGCTCGATCTGGCGCGCTATGCCGATAGCGCCGGGTTCCAGGGCGACGCGACCCGGCCCAATTACTATCGTTACCGCGATTATGTGATTTACTCGTTCAATCAGGACAAGCCGTTCTCCCGTTTCATTCAGGAGCAATTGGCCGGCGACGAACTATTCCCGAACAATCAGGAAGCTCTGACGGCTACAGGTTTTCTCACCGGATATCCCGACAATCCGAATTCCCGCGATCTGGTACAGCGTAAATACCAAATCACCACCGACATGACCGATACCGTCGGTTCGGTGTTCTTGGGCACGACACTTGGCTGCGCCCGGTGCCACAACCACAAGAGCGACAAGATCACGCAGAAGGATTATTATTCGTTTCAGGCCTTTTTCGCCAATACCTCGACCACAGAAGATATTGCGGCGGCCAAGGGCTATGCCGAAGAAGCGTTCGAGAAGGAACAGGCCAAATACGATCTGGCAATCAAGGACATCAAGGCACAACGTTTGGCAATCCTCGGCCCGGTCCGGGAGAAAGCGCTCAAATATCATAAGGAGCGCTATCTGACCGACAGCCGGGAATCGATCTTCAAGCCCGAGAAGGATTGGAACGCGCTCGACCGTTGGGTCAATCACCGGCTGGTCAACGCTAATGTCACCAACGACGAGATTATCGGCGCATCCTATCTGCGTTATGCCTCCGAGGATAAGGAATCTCCGGATTTTGGACCCGAAGCCAAGGAGCGCTGGGAGAAGTGGCAGAAGCTCACGCAGCAGCTCAAGGAATTCGACAAGCAAAAGCCAAAGAGCGGCTCCGATACAATTACTGGGGTTTCGGAACTCGGCCATCCTGATGCGCCGCCGTCGCATATTCTTTTCGGGGGCAATCACGAGCGTCCGTTAGATGAAGTTCAGCCAACCTTCCCGGTCGCCATGTCGAGCGATGCGCCGTCTATTGTTCCGACACAAACATCCTCGGGGCGGCGTACGGCCTTGGCAAATTGGCTTGCCAGTCCATCAAATCCGCTGACCGCCCGCGTCTTCGTGAATCGTATCTGGGCGCAATATTTCACGAAGGGAATTGTTGGAACCGTCAGCGATTTTGGTAAAGCGGGCGATCGTCCTACCAACCAGCCCCTGCTCGATTCTCTCGCCGATTCCTTTGTCAAGAGCGGGTGGAGCGTGAAGGCGCTGCAGCGCCAGATCTTGCTCTCCAGTACCTATCGTCAGTCTTCGGACTATCGCCCAGAAGTCGCCAAGGATGATCCTGACAACAAACTTCTTGGCGTGTTCCCGCGTCAGCGGCTCGACGCCGAAGAAATTCGCGACGCCTTGCTGGCTGCCTCTGGAAAGCTGACCGATCAAATCGGCGGTCCAAGCGTTTTCCCGCCTGTTCCCGCCAACCTGGGCGCCGGACAGCTTTGGGATGTCTCGGCGGACAAGAAAGATTGGTATCGCCGCAGTCTCTATATCTTCACGCGCCGCAGCGTTCCCTACCCCTTGCTCGAGGCGTTCAACGCGCCAAACACGCAGCAGGTCCATAGCGCGCGTGAAGTAACCACGACGCCCTTGCAAGCCCTTGCGTTGTTGAACAATGAGCAAGTGTTCGAACTCGCGCAGACGCTTGCCGGCCGTGTCATTCACGAAGCGGGCAAAGACGAGACGGCACGGATCAATCGTCTTTATCAGATCCTGTTTTCGCGTAACGCCGATGATTTCGAGAAGACCGCGCTGCTGGCCTTCCTCGATAGCCACGAAAAGACTCTCGACGAAAAAGGCGCCAACGGCCGCTTCCTCATCGCACTCCCAATCGGCTCGAAGCGAGAAGAGGCTCCCGATCCCATTCGTGCCGCGGCTTTTGTCGATCTCGTTCACGTCGTCGTCAATTCAAACGACTTCGTCTATCGGTTCTAAATTTTCACATCGAGAACAGGAAATTCAATCATGGCAATGATCAAACAAACCCGCCGCGATATGATGTTCAAGCTGGGCTTCGGCGCAAGCGGCGTAATGCTGGCTACGGCGCTTCCCGGCGGCGGTTTCATGGCGGCCGAGGCAGCAAGTCTTGTCGATCCGCTTGCGCCAAAACCCACGCATTTTCCGGCCAAGGCCAAGACCGTGATTTGGCTTCATATGGATGGTGCCCCAAGCACGCTCGATCTGTTCGACTATAAGCCCGAATTGATCCGGCTCGCGGGACAGGAAGTGCCAGCCTCCTTCTTGAATGGCATCAAGACGTCGACACAGGGCGGGGTCGGCAAGTTGTTTGCGTCCAACCGGACTTGGAAACAATATGGACAGAGCGGAGCTTGGTTTTCGGACTTCGTGCCGAATATCGCTCAACATGCCGATAAGATCGCCTTCATCAGGAACAGTGTCACGGTTGGCGCCACCCACGACATTTCAATCTTGAAACTCAATACCGGTGACGTGTCGCCAGGCCGGCCCTCGCTCGGTGCTTGGGTCACCTACGCGCTCGGCTCAGCCAACCCTGATCTGCCCGCCTATGTCGTCCTCTACGACGGCAAGCGCGAGCCGACCGGCGGCTCGGTCAATTGGAGTTCAGGCTTTCTGCCCGCCGTCTATCAGGGCACGGCTTTCCGGCCTGGTGATTCGCCGATCATCAGTCTGAACCGCCCCGACGTCATTGGCGGTCCGCAACAGCGCGACGATCTCGCCCTTTTGAAGGAGCTGAACGATCATCGCGCGGCGCTGCGGCCCGAGGACAGCGAATTGCAAGCGCGCATTCGTTCCTTCGATCTTGCCTCTCGCATGCAGAAATCGGCCCCTGAAGCCGTCGATCTGTCCAAGGAGAGCGATGCCACCAAGGAACTCTATGGTTTGAACGATCCGGTCTCGCGCGACTATGGCACCAACCTCTTGCGCGCGCGCCGTTTGGCCGAGCGCGGCGTGCGTTTCATTCAGGTTGTTTCCGGGCCAGCCGAAGACGGCACCGACAATCGCAATTGGGATGCGCATTCGAGTTTGGAGAGAAACCATAAGGCGCATACGCGCGCCGTGGACAAGCCGATCGCAGGTCTTTTGGCCGATCTCGCGGCACGCGGTCTGCTCGATCAGACGTTAGTGGTTTGGACTTCGGAATTCGGCCGCACCTCTTACGGGCAATCGGGCGACGGGCGTGACCATAATCCTTGGGGCTACACGCAATGGCTTGCCGGCGGCGGCTCGAAAGCGGGCTATAGCCATAGCCAGACCGACGAGATTGGTTTGCGTTCGGTCGACAAGGGCACGGATACCTATGACGTTCACGCCACCGTCCTCCAATTGCTCGGTCTCGACCATTTGAAGACGACTTTCTTGCACTCGGGCCGCCGCGAACGTCCGACGGTCGTTTATGGCTCGGTGGTGAAGGAATTGCTCGCTTAAGGGTGATCTGTCCGTGAAATGAAACGCCCGGACCCCAAGGGATCCGGGCGTTTCATTGAAGTAGAGGTTGGCCAGAGAGCCAGAGCGAATCGAGGATTGAGGTGATGATGCGTAAACTGGTGATTCTGTCGTTGCTTGCCGCGATGGCGGCGGTTGCACCGGTGCTGGCCGCCGATGCGCCCAAGACGACATTTCTCGATTACGATGATGACTTAATGCATGATCTCGATCGCACCATCAAATTTTTCGAACCCGATGTCTCGGGTGAGAACGACCAAGGCATCGCCGACGATGCGGCTGTTTTGCGCCAGGGATTCGAATATACCGAGAAATATTTTGCCAAGATTTCCACAGGCGCCGATGCCGTGAAAATTTCCCGCGACGGGTTGAGCCTGCTCGACACGGTGTTGAAGAACGTCTCGGACAAAAAGTTCGATGCCGCGGCGGAAGGCGCGCGGAGCGTGGCAGAGGCCTGCAAGGCTTGCCACGTTCTGTATAAACCGAAACAGGCGCGCTCGTGAGCCACGGGCACATAGCGAATTTTGCCGATGGTTTTTCGTGGTCCGCCGTGCCGGGTTCGAGGCATTGCGGTATAAATTATCTAAAACTCGGCAAAATATAGAAAGGTTGGTTCCGGAAGAGGCGAAAATACAGAATTACATTTCATATTCCGGCGGATATAAAGACGAATGTTCTTAAGTGACTTTGCGCGGTTTGGGGCCGGCGGCAGGTGGCCTTGCGCCGGTGCGCCATCGAACCAGAGTCTCTTACGATCCTCGCCGCGAAAAAGGGTGTACTCTGATGTCCCGAATTCCGCTTCTGACCATCGAGTCAGCTCCCGCCGAAGCAAAACCGCGCCTCGCGGCTGCCGAAGCCGCGAATGGCTATATACCAAACCTTGTGGCTCTCCTCGCCAATGCGCCGGGCGCGCTTGAAGCCTATCTGACGCTGAGCGGTATTAATGCCAAGATTGGTTTGAGCCTCGCCGAGCGCGAAACTGTTCAGATCACGGCGGCGGCGACGCATGGCTGCGGCTTTTGCGTCGCGGGCCACACGGCCATAGCTCTCAAAAAGGCAGGGCTGCCGGCGGCGGAGGTCGATGCGTTGCGTTCCGTGGGCGTGTTGGCGGATCCACGCCTCGATGCTGTCCAGGCTTTCACGAAAGCCGTCATCCGGCGCCGGGGCGCGGTATCGGATGAAGAACTCTCGGCGTTCAAGACCGCTGGGTTTAGCGATGCGAATTCGCTCGAGGTGGTCTTGGGCGTTGGTTTGGCGACAATCTGTAATTTTGCCAACAACCTCGGCCAGCCCGAGCTCAATGCGCAGCTCGAACCCTATCGTTGGGAACGGCCAGCGGCGCTCGCGGCCGGGTAGCGATCATGACTTCATCATTGTCGCCTGACCTTTCCGACTGGCTCGACGCGTCCGCGGGCGGCCTCGATGCCGGGACCCTGGAGCCATCCGGGGTCGTCCCGAAGCTTGCGGCGTCCGGCTTGTTTCGCGGGGGCTTGGCTCCTGACTTGGGCGGCGATGGCGGCGACATCACCGATGCCGTCGAGGCAATTGCCAGCGTATCCGAGCGATCCATGGCGGCTGGTTTTGTCTTTTGGGGACAGCGGACCTTTATCGATTATCTCGTGCAGAGTTCCAACGAGGCGTTACGCCAAGCGCTCATGCCGGATCTTCTCGCGGGAACGGCGGCAGGCGCGACCGGTCTCTCCAATGCCATGAAATTCCTTTCGGGCCTTGAAGGACTGCAGATCAAGGCGCGCCGGGCCGGTGACGGCTATGAGCTCGATGGCAAACTACCTTGGGTCACCAACCTGCGGCCGCAGGGGTTTCATGTCGCGGCAGCCGTCGCCGAAGAGGCGACGGGCGCTACCCTCGTCATCGCGATTCCCTCGGACGCTGCCGGTGTGACCCGTAGCGCCGATCTCGAGCTGATGGCGATGCGCGCCTCCAATACCGCCGCCATCGATCTTAGGGCCGTGCCCGTCACGGCTGCGCAGGTGTTGACGGCGGACGCCAGGACATGGCTTCCCCGCGTGCGTCCGGCGTTTCTCGGCATGCAATGCGGTCTTTCGATCGGCCTTGCGCGGCGCGGTCTGGCGGAAGCTCGCGCGCAACTTGGCGCAGGGCGGCATATTTTGAGGGAACCGCTCGAAGATCTTGCCGCCGCTCTGGTCCGCGGTGAAACCGCGTTGCGCGAGGGTTTGCGTGGCGGCTCGTTCACGACGGCCGCGGCGCCTCTTTTCGAGCTTCGTATCCAGCTCGCTGAAATCGCGCAAGAAGCCGTCTCCTTGGAGCTGCAGGCCGCTGGCGGCCGGGCTTATTTGACGGCTTCGGGCCAGGGCTTTCAGCGCCGCTGGCGCGAGGCGGCTTTCGTACCCATCATTACGCCGAGCCTCGTGCAGCTCAAGGCCGCGCTTGCCACGCATCGCGCCGGCGCGGCTGGATGCGCCGCGTGACCTCCGTGCAGGCCGCCGCGCTCCAGGCCTATGGCATCACGTTTCGATATCCAGGCGCATCTCTTCCCGTTATCGAAGACTTGAATCTCGCGGTGGAGCCAGGTGAAATCGTCGCTGTGCTGGGGCCGAGCGGGATCGGAAAATCGACGCTTCTGCGTGTGCTTGCCGGGCTGCGGCGGCCGGACGCCGGAAACGTGTGGGTCGGCGGCGAGCGGCTGGACGGCGTGCATCCGCGCGCCGCCTTGGCCTTTCAGGATCCAGGCCTTCTGCCCTGGTTGACACTCGAAAAGAACGTCGCCTTTGGCCTCGATTTCAAACGCCAGCCGGTTTTGGCGGCGGACGAGCGGCGCCAGCGGGTCGACGCTGCGATTGCGGAGACCGGTCTCGATCATGCGCGTAAGCTCTATCCGCACGAGCTGTCTGGCGGCATGGCGCAACGCGCGGCTCTCGCTCGTTGTCTCGCCCGCAAGCCCGAGGTGCTTTTGCTCGACGAACCCTTCGGCGCCCTCGACGAAGTGACGCGGGCCTCGATGCAGCAGCTCCTTTTGCGTGTGAACGCCGATCTCGAGGTGGCGATCGTCCTGATCACGCATGATATCGATGAAGCATTGCAAGTCGCCGATCGGGTGGTTCTGCTGGGCGGCGCGCCGGCGCGAGAAATCGGTCAATGGCGCGTCGATGTGCCGAAACCGCGCGACGATGCGCTCGCGACGCTGGGGCAATTACGCACCGAAATCCTTTCCACGCTTCGCGCAACGTTGCGCCAACGCTGAACCGCGAGACTCCGTGATGTGTGACGCATGTTTTGCTCGCCGCGATATTTTGAGACTTGCAACGATGCTGTCGGCCTCCGCCGCGCTGCCATTGCTCCGCGCGCGGCCAGCTTTCGCCGCGGATGCGCCGTTGCGGATCGGGTACCTCCCGATCACCGATGCGGCACCGCTTCTGGTCGCCCATGCCAAGGGGTTTTTCGAAGCGGAAGGCATTCAGGCGGAAAAGCCGGTCTTGCTTCGCAGCTGGGCTCAGGTGATCGAGGCATTCATTGCCGGTCAAGTCGATGTCGTGCATCTGCTCGCGCCGATGACGATCTGGGCGCGCTTCGGCAGCAAGGTGCCGGCCAAGGTGGTGGCGTGGAATCACGTCGATGGGTCGGGCCTGACCGTCCTTCCCGAGATCGCAACCGTGAAGGATCTCGGCGGCAAGACCGTCGCGGTGCCGTTCTGGTACTCCATCCATAACGTGGTGTTGCAGGCCTTGCTGCGCGACAATGGTTTGAAGCCGGTGATCAAGAAGGCCGGAGCGCCTGCCGTGGACGAGGTCAAGCTCGTGGTGATGGCGCCTTCCGACATGCCACCGGCTTTGGCCGGAAAGCAAATTGCCGGCTATATCGTCGCGGAACCGTTCAACGCCGCTGCCGAACAGCTCGGAATCGGCAAGGTGCTGCGCTTTACCGGCGATGTCTGGAAGAACCACGCGTGCTGCGTCGTCTTCATGCATGAAGACGATCTCGCGAAGCGCCCGGACTGGTCGCAAAAAGTCGTCAATGCGATCGTCAAGGCACAGGTTTTCGCACGGGAGAACCGGGTCGAGACGGCGCGAATTCTTTCGAAAGAGGGCGGCAATCGTTATACGCCGCAGCCGGAATCCGTGTTGACCAAAGTGCTTGCGCCGCCGCCATCGGATGCCGCCGCCTATTTGCATGATGGCGTCATTCGGCATGCCGCCTGGAACGAACAGCGGATCGACTTCCAGCCTTTCCCCTACCCAAGCTACACCGAGGAGCTGGTGCGGCGCCTGAAGGAAACGGAAATCGATGGCGATAAAGCTTTCTTGGCGGCGCTCGATCCCGCCTTCGCGGCCCGCGATCTCGTCGACGATCGTTTTGTGAAAAACGCTATCGCGGCGGTTGGCGGTTTTAAGACGTTTGGCTTGCCGGAAGATTTTGACCGGCACGAAGTGATCGCAACATGAGCGGCCAAGTCCAAGAGAGGGTGATTCTCATCGATCGCGAGGTGCCCGCCGCGCTGAAGCGCGAGGTTGATGGACGTGAGAGCGCACGCGTAGCGCCTTTCCTGCTCGGGAGTCTTGGGATCGCTGGCCTCTTTGTGCTCTGGTTTATCGGCACGGATGTGTTGGTGCCGGCGACGAGTTTTGTCAGGCGTTTCTCGCCTATCGCCACAATGGCGAGCTTTGGCGCGCTCATTAGTGGAACGGATCTCCTCGTCCATATTAGCGTAAGCCTGAAGCGTGTGCTTGCGGGGCTCGCCTGCGCCATTCTCATTGGCGTGCCGCTCGGTCTCGCCGTGGGGAGCTGCCGGCCACTCGATACCGCGACCTCGCCGGTCTTCCAGTTGCTGCGGATGATCTCGCCGCTCTCCTGGATGCCGGTCGCGATCATGCTGTTCGGGCTCGGCGACAATGCTATCATCTTCTTGCTCGCCTTCGCGGCGACATGGCCGATTCTACTCAACACGGCAGCGGGCGTGCGCGCTCTCGATCAGCGCTGGCTGCTCCTCGCTCGCAGCCTTGCGGCCACCCCTCGCGAGACGCTGATCCATATCGTGCTTCCCGGTGTGATGGATCATGCCTTGACCGGGATCCGGCTTGCGATCGGTATTTCCTGGATCGTCCTCGTGCCTTGCGAGATGCTTGGTGTTTCCTCGGGGCTCGGCTATCTCGTCCTCGATACGCGTGACCGTCTCGCCTATTCCGAGTTGATGGCCGTCGTTCTCGTGATCGGCATGACCGGCTTCGCGCTCGATAGCGCCGCGCGCGGCCTCCTTTGGCTGTGGCGCCGGGCCTGATCGCGGGCCGCAAAGACCTGCCGCGATCAATGAGGCGCCACGGCTAACTCTAAGCCAATAATAATCGCCGCTTGCATCGGATGAGGTACGCCGCGCCAGCGATTTGAAGAAACGATCCCGGCTACCGGAAGCGCGCCTAATATGGGCGAGGACGTCGGGATGGCCGGGGGGCCTGTTGCTTGGCATCCGCCCGGCGACGTCGGAACGGCTCCATTCTTTGTTTTCATCGCATGTTCTTATCCGTTAAGCGGAGCGCCCAACTTGAAATACTCTACTTTGACCAATTGATCGCGATTCCGCCGGCGACGTAAAATTTTCAAGTTGCTTAGGGGCCGAAACAATTTTTAGGGTTGTCTCGCGGCGGCATGGCGCGACACCTCGTCCAGCAACGGCCGGCAATTCTTCGCCGTTACCGCGGCTTCGATTGCCCGGCCGGGCACTCATCCCACTTGACCTCTGTTCTATTAAGTCTATCAATTAGATAATAGTTGTGGACTTTGAGGGGCTATGACCTATAACAGCGAACGCCAAACGATAGCGCAAGACACCGGATCCCAAGGCTCGGCGCAGGACGCGGTGTCATCCCGATGGAAAATCGATAGCCTCGTTACGGCCCTTCGGGTTTCTCGTGACACCACGCATAATATTCGCCATTTCAGATGGACGCAGCCGCCGCCGTCCCGCGAGGCCATCGTCGCGACATTGAATGGTTTGGCCGCGGCCTTGTTTCCCTCTCATTATGGCCGGCCGGATCTCGTGTCCGGCACGATCGACCAGTTCGTCCAATCGACGCTCGAAACGTCGCTTGCGGCCTTGAGCGAGCAGGTGCGGCGCAGTCTGCCTTTCTCCGAGCCGGATGATCATGGGGATGACTTTCATCGCCGCTCACTCGAGATCACGCGGGATTTCGCCAGTCTCTTGCCGGATATTCGTGGCGTGCTCGTCAGCGACGTGCGCGCGGCGTTCGATGGCGATCCCGCGGCGACGGGCTTGGCGGAAGTCCTGCTGGTCTATCCCGGCATGACCGCGATCATCCATTACCGTTTGGCGAATGCGCTTCACGAACTCGGCGCCCGGTTCCTCGCCCGGCTGATCTCCGACATCGCGCATTCGCGCACAGGCATCGACATTCATCCTGGTGCCCGGATAGGCGGGAGCTTTTTTATCGATCATGGAACCGGTGTGGTTATTGGCGAGACCGCGATCGTCGGGGATCGCGTGCGTCTTTATCAAGCGGTGACGCTCGGCGCGCGTAGCTTCCCGAACGACGCGAATGGGGCGCTCATCAAAGCCATTGCCCGTCATCCCATCGTGGAAGACGACGTGGTGGTTTACGCGGGAGCGACAATTCTTGGCCGCGTGACGATCGGGCGAGGTTCGACGATTGGCGGCAATGTCTGGCTGACGCACAGTGTGCCGGCCAATAGTCATATCACCCAAGCTTATTCGTTGGACACCACACGTCTCGAATGAGCGGAGCCATTCCGGCTGGCCGTTTTCTTCCCGCGGCCAATCGCGCAAAAGTCCGCATCCGGAAACGGAGCGGGCTTTTCGCGCTCGTTCACGGGGTATTCGCGGTGTCTTGGGGCGGAAGCTCGCGAGGCCCTTCAGGTTTCCCCGGCGCGGCCTTTAAAAGGGGCGCTTCGACGGCGGGTTTTGCCGGAGGCTGCTCCATCGCGGCAGGCGTTTCCGCTGCCGCTTGCCGTGCCGGCGCGGCCGCTTCCCGTGCGGGCTTGTCCCGCTCCTTCAAGCCCACCTTATGCGCCGCCGCATCGTAGAGAACATCGTAGAAATAATAGGGGAACAGACCGGCCAGGATAAAGCTGTCGCCGAGTTTTGGGCGTTGCTTCGCGGGCACGATCCTGACTTGCGACATGTCTCCCGCTCCGCCCGTGTCGAAGCTTAGGGTTTGGCCGGACCGGAACCGGAAGTTCGCGGCCCGGCCCTTGGGCCAGATCTCACTTGTTTCGGTATCCTGCGTGACCGCCATGATACTGGGGGCGCCGGTATCCAACAGCAGCGGACCGCAAATCATTTGCTCCGGCTTTTTGGTTTGCAGACAGCCGAAGAAATCGCCGCCCTTGACGGCGGGCGCCATCTTGAATCCGGCTTGCGCGGCGGCATCCGGTTTCAGAACGAGGCGGCCTGTCGCGGAGGGGTCGTCGGGCGACGGCAGTTCCACCATCCATTGGCCTGCTCCCAGGGCTTCCAAGGGATTGGGGACATCCGGGCTGCGCTCGCTGAAGCCAATGCCGAGGATCGCGGAATAGCCGTGGCCGGACAGGCCGTCGCCGCCGATCAGAAACGTGCCGCCGTGTTTGGAGACGGGGCAGTTCGCCTCCGTGGCGTCGCATTCGGGCTTGTCCACCACTTCGACCGGCACGGTTCCCGACAGGGCGCCGATTTCGACACCGATGGGGACGCTGAGGCCTTTGAGGCGCACGCCATTATCATAAGTGGCTTCCGTGGGAAGTCCGGTAAGATCGCCGGGAACGACGGGCGGCAGCACGCGCAAGCCGGCCGACCCCGTGTCGAGCATGGCCTCGACGGTGCGATGTCCGACCTTCACCCAAATGCTGTAGCGGATGGTGCCATCGTGCATCACGGTTTGGCTGATCGGAATTATGAGCCCGGATGGCGCGGCCTCGCCGGCGGCACCCGCGTGCGGAATGAGTCCGAGCGCGAGGCTCGAGATCATCAGTCTCCACGTGGTTTTAGCCGGACCGGCCATACGAACTCTCCCCGGTCTAGAAGTGTCCGATCACGGTTAACTCTTGATGAATTTGAACGTCGCGGCGGGGTGTTTTCATCCGGAAATAATGATTTAAATCTATGTTCTGTAAAAGTTTTTATGGCGTTTTCGCCCGATCCTTCAATAAATCCGGCCGGCGTTCGAGGGTGAGGCGCTCCGCTTCCGCCCGGCGCCAGGCGTCGATCTTGCCGTGGTCGCCGGACAGCAGAACCTCGGGAATCGCCCGGCCTTCGAAGCTGCGCGGCTTGGTGTAATGGGGATATTCGAGCAGGCCCATCTCGAAGCTCTCGTCCTCGCCGGACAAAGCCTTGCCCATGATCCCCGGCAGCAGCCGGACGCAGGCGTCGAGCAGAACGAGGGCCGCGATTTCGCCACCCGACAGGATGTAGTCGCCGATCGAGACTTCCTCGAAGCCGCGTGCCTCGAGCAGACGTTCGTCGATGCCCTCGAACCGGCCGCAGAGGATGATCGCGCCTTCGCCCGTGCCGAGGGCGCGCACGCGGGCTTGCGTCAGCGGCTTGCCGCGCGGGCTCATCATCAAGCGCGGGCGTTTGTCGTCCGGGGCCAATACGGAATCGAGGCTTGCCGCGACGACATCGGCGCGCATGACCATGCCCGCGCCCCCGCCGGCCGGCGTATCGTCCACCGCGCGATGCCGGCCGAGGCCGTGGTCGCGGATGTCATGTGTTTTGAGGCTCCAGATCCCGCGCGCGAGTCCCTCGCCCGCGAGCGACAGGCCGAGCGGTCCCGGAAACATTTGGGGAAAGAGGGTGAAGACGTCGGCGCGCCACTCAGCCATCGGAAGGCTCGCCGGGGACCGTGGTCACCTCCGGCGGCACCACGGTGACACGCCGCGCCGCGAAGTCGATCACGGGAACGACGGCTTTGGTGAAGGGCAAGAGCAGGCTCTCGCCGCCAGCGACCGGCGCGATTTCCAGGATATCGCCGGCGCCGTAATTGGGCACGGCGATCACCTTGCCGACCGGGGATCCGGCCTCGTCCACGGCGGTCAGGCCAATGAGATCGGCGAGGTAGAATTCATCCTCGTCCGGCGGCGGTAGGGCGTCGCGCGAGATGAACAATTCGACATTGGTGAGCGCCTCGGCCGCCGTGCGACTGTCGACCCCCGCGACGCGCGCGACGAAGAGATTATCCTTCAAAGGGCGCAACGACTTGATCGTGAAGAGCTGCTGGCCCGTCCCGCCACTCAACGGCCCATAGCTGGCGATGGCGGCGGGATCTTGCGTAAAACTTTGGAGGCGCAGCTCGCCGCGCACCCCATGCGGGGCGCCGAAGCGGCCCACGAGGATGCGGCCGGCAGGCTGGCGCCCCGTCATGGCGTGACTTACGCGGCTTCGCTAGGAGCGGCGGCAGCGGCAGCGGCCTTTTCGGCGGCGGCGGCATTGGCGGCGGCGCGTTCCTGAGCCTTCTTCTTCGGCAGGCCCTTCACGGGGTTGTTGCGCTTTTCACGGGTGCCGACACCGGCGGTCTCGAGCAGACGGGCGACGCGGTCGGTGGGCTGCGCGCCCTTGACGATCCAAGCAGCGGCCTTTTCGGCATCCACGACGAGACGCTCGGCCGAATCCTTGGCCTTCAGCGGGTCGAAGGTGCCGAGACGCTCGATGAAGCGGCCGTCACGCGGCATGCGGGCATCGGCAACGACGATACGGTAGAACGGACGTTTCTTGGCGCCACCGCGCGACAGGCGAATTTTGAGGGACATGGGGTCTTCTTTCTCTAATGGTTCGAACTGTTGGTGGGAGCATCCGGCCGGGCCGGGATGCTCTCCGGTTTGGATCAAGCGGGCCTCAGGCCCGTCGAGATTTCGGTTTGGCCATTTTCGTTGGGGCCATTTATTTCTTCTTGCCGAAGGGATTGAAGCCGCCGCCCAGCCCTGGCAAACCGCCGCCGCCAAGACCCGGCAAGCCTTTCGGCAGGCTCATGCCGGGTGGCAGCGAAGGCATGCCGCCCGCGCCGCCGCCCAATTGTTTCTGCAGACCGGCAATTTGTTCGGGCGTTGGCTGGGGCATGCCGCCCGCGCCGAACGGATTGCCGCCGCCACCCATCAGGCCGCCCATCATGCCGGCCATTTTGCGCATGCCGCCGCCCTTCATGCCGCCCATGCTTTTCATCATATCGGCCATCTGCCGGTGCTGCTTGAGCAGCCGGTTGACGTCCTCCACCCGCATGCCGGCGCCGGCCGCGATCCGCTTCTTGCGCGAGGCCTTCAGAATATCGGGGTTGCGGCGCTCTTGCGGCGTCATGGAGAGAATGATCGCGCGTTGGCGCTTGATCATGCGGTCGTCGAGGCTGGCGGCGGAGAGCTGATCCTTCAGCTTGCCCATGCCGGGCAGCATGCCCATGATTCCATTGAGCCCGCCGATCTTTTCGACTTGCGCGAGCTGGTCCGCGAGATCGTCGAGATCGAACTTGCCCTTGGCCAATTTCTTGGCCATCGCCTGGGCTTTTTCGGCATCGATGTTTTCGGCTGCTTTTTCGACCAGCGAGACGATGTCGCCCATGCCGAGAATGCGGTTGGCGATCCGCGCGGGGTGGAAATCCTCCAGCGCATCCATCTTTTCGCCGGTGCCGAGCAGCTTGATCGGCTTGCCCGTGACGGCGCGCATCGACAAAGCCGCGCCGCCGCGCCCGTCGCCATCGACGCGGGTCAGCACGATGCCGGTAATGCCGACGCGATCGTTGAAGCTCTTGGCGAGATTGACCGCGTCTTGACCCGTCAGGCTATCGGCGACGAGCAGGATTTCGTGCGGGCGCGCGGCCGATTTGATCTCGGCCATTTCGGCCATCAAGGCCTCGTCGATATGGGTGCGCCCGGCGGTGTCGAGCAACACGACATCATAGCCTTGCAGGCGCGCGGCCTGTTCGGCGCGGCGCGCGATCTGCACCGGCGTCTGGCCCGCCACGATCGGCAGCGTATCGACCCCGACCTGCTTGCCGAGCACGGCGAGCTGCTCCTGCGCGGCCGGGCGCTTGACGTCGAGCGAGGCCATCAGCACGCGCTTTTTCAGGCGCTCGGTCAGCCGCTTGGCGATCTTGGCGGTGGTGGTGGTCTTGCCCGCGCCCTGCAGGCCGACCATCATGATCGCGACCGGGGCGGCGGCTTCGAGATCGATCGGATTGGCGTCGGAGCCGAGCGTCTCGATCAGCACGTCGTTGACGATTTTCACGACCATCTGGCCGGGCGTCACCGACTTCACGACATTGGCGCCGACCGCTTGGACGCGCACCTTGTCGACGAAACTTTTCACGACATCGAGCGCGACATCGGCCTCGAGCAGGGCCCGGCGGACTTCGCGCAGGGCCGTGTTGACGTCCTCCTCCGACAGCGCGCCGCGCCGTGTCAGGGCATCGAAAATGCCTGAGAGCTTATCGGAGAGACTTTCGAACATACTGCCCTTTTGTGTTTGCCCGAGGCTCCCGTGAGAGCCAGCCCGCAACCCTGATCCCAACGCAAAACGCGCCCGGGGGCGTGAAACGCTGCCGGACGAGACCGCTAGCTGTAAAAGCCGAAGCGGATGCGACCCCCGTTTGGGGAGAGGTGTTGATAGAGGGTGAGGGGCGGAGGGTCAAGGGGGGGCTCCCTCTTGATTTCGCAACATTGTCCGTCATGGCCGGCATAAGGCAGGCAGTCAGAGCCTCTCCACCCCGCCCGCCGCGGCCTGCGCCGCGACCACCCCCGTCTCGAACGCCCCATGGGCAGTGGAGAAGAAATGCCGGGACACGGCCTCGCCGGCGAAAAAGATGCGGCCATCCACGGGCGTGGCGAGGACGGCGCGGGCGTCGGCCTGGCCGGGCAGGGCATGGGAATAAGAGCCGAGGGCGAGGGGATCGCGGGCCCAGCTTGTCGCCACGATGGGGGTGAGCCGGGGCAAGATCGAGGCGCCGAAAGCGCGGGCGAGATCGTCGCGGGCGGCGGACACGAAGGCGGGCAGGCCGCCGTCTTCCAAGCTGCGGGCGTAATCGCCGCCGAAATAGCCCTCGATCATCGGCCGCCCGCCCGGCAGCAAGGTGTAGGAGCCGCTGTCGCGCTTGTTCCAATCGCCGCCGGCGCGAGTGTCAGGCTCGAAATCGCCCGGCGTATCGAGCGCGAGATAGAGCTTGTCGGCGATGCCGAGCGGCAGTCCCGCCGCCGCCGCGAGATGCGCGTCGAGCGCGGGCGAAAACGCGATGGCGCCGGAGGCCAGCACGTTGGTTGGCACGGTGACGATGACGGCGCCGCATTCGAGCGCACCCGAACTCGTCTCGATCTTGATCCGGCGGCCCGTCGCGTCGATTTTCCGCACGGCGCAGCCGAGCTTGACGGGAAGGTCCGCGCCCGTCGCCGCGATTAGCGCGCCATAGCCGCCGCGCACGCGCCAGTTTTCGCCGGTGTCGATGTAGCGGCCGTAGTCGACCACGGAGACGCGTTCGAGCGGCGCGCCGTGATAAAAAGTCGCGATCGCGTCGAGCCGCGCATTCCAACGGCCGAGGGGATCGAGAAAATCGCTGGCCGCGCGGTCTTGGCCCGTGCGCTCCGCCTCTTCGGCGGCGGCCGCGAGCCTGTCGTCGAACGCGCCGTAGGCCGCGTAAAACGCCTCGGCATCGGCGGCGGAAAAATCTTCCTGCCGGGCAGGGCGCATCCACGGCGGATCGGACTTGTCGAGATCGAAACCAAATTCGGGCGCCAAATCCGCCAAAACATTGCGGCTGCCCGAATGTAGCCATTCGCAGCCGAGATCGAGTGGGGCGGAGGCGCCGTGCGGCACGGTCCAAGCCCGCCCGCCCACGCGGTCGCGGGCTTCCAAGATGACGAATGAGACGCCGAGCCGCCAAAGCTCGCGCCCCGCCGCAAGACCAGCCGCGCCAGCGCCGATGACGGCGACTTCGGGATGTGTGGGGAGAGCTGACATGGGACGTGTGTGCGATATTTGGGGGCGGATGAAAAGGGTGGGGGGTGCTGGGTTATGCCTCGAACTCATCCGGCGGCCATTGAAGTTTGGTCAGATCGCGGGCGGAATCGGCGATCCGTACCGCTTGGATGGAGTTTGCGTTTTATCGGAGGGCGATCAAGCTTGTGCCTGATAGGAATTCAGCGACGGCGCGGCATGGGTGCGGATTGCGGTTCGTGTTGACGAAGAATTCGAGAAAGCGGGTCAGCGCCCGTCGTCCGGCAGCGGCAACAAGAGGCAGAGGAGCAACCTTTCCGACGGTGGTCAGGCTAGAGCTTGACACCGGTATACTCCTCGATCTGCTTTTTGACGAAGCCTTTGGCCAAGTCCTTCAACAAATCGACCGTAAACCCTCCTGCGGCTTCAGCTCCCTTTCTCGTTTTCTCCCAAATCTTTGGATCACGGACGGAGTCAAGAAAGTCGTGACCGGCAGGCGTGAGACAGCGGAATCCAATGCCGATCATCGGTCGGACGCCACCTGTGTCAATGAAACCCGATTTTTCAATCTGCGACAGGTGGTATTTGATCTGATCGAGTGTGTATCCGGGGATCGCGAGTGTCTCATCGTCAGGAACGATGTGGGCGGTGGCTCCTAGCCGAATTGGGAAGCGCTCAAGCTGCAAAAGCAGCTCTCGTATCAGGTTCATGTCGCGTCTCATCTCATCTCAAGCTCCATATCCATCTGATAAAGCATATTATCCCAACTTACCCGCAAAACCACCGCCTCCGGCCAACGCCACCGCATCGCGCGCGCCGTGCAGTACGCGGACGATCACCAACTCCCGCTCATCGTGCAGATAATAAATCCCATAGTTGCCGGCAAAGACGGCCCGCAGACTGGGAGCAAGCTGGTCTCGCGCGGCACCTGACTCCGGAAAGTCGCATAGCGGCTCGCAGGCGCTCCGGAGTTTGTCGATTAGCCGCGTCGCTATCGCCTCGGAGGCGTCCAAGGCGACATAGGTCCAGATTTCGGCGAGGTCTGTTTCCGCGGTTTCTGTCAGACGGAGGGTGAGCGGGCGGCTAATAGCTTCCTCCCTCGCTCGACGATGCGGGCGGCGTCAAAATCCTTGACACGACCAGCCGCGACATCGGCGAGGCCGGCGTCGATATCGGATTTGAGTGCCGCTAGTTCTTCGAGCTGAAGCGCGCGTTTCGTCTTCCAGTCGCGGAGCGCGGAGCGAACCACCTCGCTCGTCGAGGCATAATCGCCCCCCTCGACGGCGCTTCTCACAACGGCCGCCATTTCGGCGGGAAGCGTGATGGTCATACGTTCGATGCCGGACATGAATGGATTCCTTTTCAGAACTTTGATCATACTAAATCATACTTAATAAGCAATCACCCCCGCAACAACGCCTCCAGCGCCTCGATACGGTCCGCCTCGCCCGCCGGCTTGTCCCTCCTGATCCGGGACACGCGCGGAAATCGCAGGGCGATGCCCGACTTGTGACGTGCCGAGCGGGCGGGGCCCTCGAAGGTAATTTCGACGACGAGACCGGTGGCGGGGCCATGCGCGACTTCGCGCACAGGGCCGAAGCGGTTGATGATGTTGTCGCGGACAAATGCGTCCAGCAGCGCGAGGTTATCATCCGTAATGCCGGAATTCACTTTGCCGATCGGCACCAGGCCCAACACACTCGCCTCCTCGCGCCAGACCCCAAACGTGAAATCAGCGTAGAAGGGCGAACGTCCGCCGTGGCCGTGCTGGGCATACATCAGCACGGCATCGACGGTGAAGGGATCGCGCTTCCACTTGTACCATTGCCCGTCCGGCCGGCCCGGCACATAGATGGAGTCCAAACGCTTGAGCATCACGCCTTCGATCGCCCCGGCATCGCCTCCCGCCCCCGCCTCCGCCGGATTCTTTCGCGCAAAGGCGAGGTCGTTCCAGCTCGCAAAGGGCAGAAGCGCGGAGAGATCGAGCCGGGGACTCGCGGCGTCCTCGACAAACGCGGCGAGCTTGGCGCGGCGGGCGCAAAACGGCAGAGCCCTGAGATCCTGGCCCTCGAGCGACAGGAGATCGTAAGCGCGGATATGGGCGGGAAATTCGGCCAAGAGTTTGGCCGCGACCGCGCGGCGGTCGAGCCGCTGCCGCAACTGGCCGAAATCCTGCGCGAAGCCGTCGCGCACCACCAAGAGTTCGCCGTCGAGCGAAAATTGTTGCCAGGGCAGGGCGGCCAAGACCCCGGCGAGATCGGGAAAGGCGGCGGACATATCTTCGCCCGCGCGGGAATAGAGCCGCACCACGGTGGCGCCGGCGGCATCCACGCCCCGCGAGGCCTGCACCCTGATGCCGTCCCATTTCCATTCGGCGGCAAAATCCGCGATGTCGAGCGTGGCGAGGTCCTGCTCGTTCAAGGTATGCGCCAGCATGGCGGGGCAAAACGGCGCGGGGTTCCTGGAATCGGGCTTGCCCTCGCGGCCCTCGACCCAGGCGAACAGATCGAGATAGGGTGGCTGCGAACCATGCCAGACCTCCTCGATTTCGTGGGCCGCCTTGCCGCCGAGTTCGGCCACAGCGGTTTTAGCGAGCCGCGCGGAAACGCCGATGCGCAGCGATCCGGTGACGAGCTTGAGCAAAGCCCAACGGCCATTCTCGTCGAGCGCGTCGAGCCAGGCCGCGAGCAGGCCGGGGAGATCGAGCTTCCCCGCGCTCTGCAAGCGGGTGATGATTTCGCTCAGTGTGGGCGCTGTTCCAACGTCTTCGTCGGGCGCGGGCCACAGCAGCGCCGTCGTTTCCAGGAGATCGCCGATATAATCGAGGGAAAGCGCGAACAAATAGGGATCGGTGCGCGCGGTGACGAGCGCGCGGACGAGGTTGGGCTTGGCGCGGGGGAACGAGAGGGCGCGGGTCAAGACGGCCAGCGCATAGCCGCGCTCGGGATCGGGCGTGGTGCGGAAGTAATCCACCATCAGCCGCAGCTTGTTTTCGCGCGTGGGCTCGTAACCCAACCGGTCGATCAGCCCGGCGAAACGGTTCACGCGAGCGGCTCCGGCAAACTCTCCTCCTCGCCGCCATAGCCCAAAATATGCAGCGGTGCCGCTTCGAGGCCCTGGCCGCGCGCCCAATGCACGAGCGCATCGGCCTCGCCATGGGTCACCAAAAGCTTGGAGCAGCCGGTTTCCAACACGGTGGCGCGGAGCGCATCCCAATCCGCATGGTCGGAAATCACCAGCGGCAATTCGACGCCGCTCTGGCGGGCGCGGGCGCGGATGCGCATCCAGCCCGAGGCGAAGGCCAGGACGGGATCGGGGAAATCTTGCGCCCAAGACTCCCGCAAGGCACCGGGCGGGCAAATCACGATCTCGCCGCCGAGCTTGGCGGGCTCCGCATCCGCCACGTCGTGGATCTCGCCGAGATCGACGCCATGCTCTTGATAAAGCCGGGTCAAACGTTCCATGGCGCCGTGGATATAGATGGGCTTGCCGTAACCGGCCGCCCGCAACAAAGCCATCACGCGTTGCGCCTTGCCCAAGGCATAGGCGCCGACGAGATGCGCGCGCCCGGGAAACAGCGCCAGCGAGGCCAAGAGCTTTTCGATTTCGAGATCCGCGCGGGAATGGCGGAACACCGGCAGGCCAAAGGTCGCCTCGGTAATGAAGACATCGCAGGTCACGGGCTCGAAAGCCGCGCAGGTGGGGTCTGGCTCGCGTTTGTAATCGCCCGACACGACGATGGTCTGGCCGGGGAAGCCGAGCCTGATTTGCGACGAGCCCAGCACATGGCCCGCGGGATGAAAGCTCACGGCCGCCTCGCCGAGCCGCACGATCTCGCCGGGTGCGATGACTTGCCTTGTGCGGCAAAAGCCCGTGCCATAACGCTCCGCCATAATGTCGAGCGTCTCCGCCGTGGCGAGCACCGCGCCATGGCCGCGACGGGCGTGATCGGAATGGCCATGGGTGACGAGCGCGCGTGCGACACGGCGCACGGGATCGATAAAAAAATCGCCTGACGGGCAATAGAGCCCTTCAGGCGCAAGGGTTAGCAATTTTCCGAGATCCATGGAGCAGAGGATAGCCGAATCCTGACGATGGCCAAACCTCGAAAGGCTTACCGGGATCCGCCGCAGACGAGGCCGTGCACGGACGATTTGATTAAGGGCCCTACGACGCGGATGACACGGACGCAATCTTCATTGAAACCCTCTCCGGCGCTCGCCAATTGAATGGCCGGCCCGGTTCCCAGCGGCGCGAGTTTGGTGGCGTGCGGCGATGGGCCGACGCCCACGACATAGGCTGTCGTCGAAAATGTGAAAGGCGCCGCCACGGCAAAAGCGCCGATACAAATGAAACCCGCCGATGCAGCCAATAGCTTCAACGCGCGGCGTCTGGCCCTTTTTTCTGTGGTGACCATGGATTTGGCCCTCCAACCCGTGCCTAAAAATTCGGCGCTTGACAATGTGATATATGACAAGACGCTTATGAAACGGCTGTGGGAATAAAAAGTTGCGCAAGAGTCTCGTGCAAGCGCAAATATTTTAAGAAACAGTTAAAAAGAGGTCTCGGGATTCCATAAATTTGTCCGGACCTGGACCCCCACGCAGGCATGCCCACCGCCGGATCCGCGAGGCTCGCGGCCATGGTCAGAGCCGTGGCGCCAGCGGCAAACGTCTATTTCAACCAAATGCCTGTTTCAGCAAGGTATTCAACGTGATCTCCTTGTAAAAGGAATATATAAGCGGAGTGCAACCTTGCTCGTGTCCCGTCCGTACATGTCCTTTCGTAATGGGCCATATCCTTTCGTAATGGGCTTGGAGCGGTTTCCTCCGCGCCCTTTGATCCGGACATTTGCTTCATGCCTTGTACCTCGAGCCTACCGGTGTCCGATGCCGCCCCGCGCGATCCCCTTGCGGATCGCCGCTTCGCCTATGCCGCCGCCGCCGCGGAAGATGGCGCGTGGCAAGAAGCCGCGGAACTTTTCGAGCAAGCAATCGAACGCGCTCCGGCCTGGACCGCTGCCTGGATCGGCCTAGGCGATGCGCGCGCCGCCGGCGGGGATCGCGCGCAGGCGCTCGAGGCCTACCGCCAGGCCCTGACACTCGATCCCGCAGATCTCCATGGTGCCGCGCTAAAGATCGCCACGCTCGATTCCGCCACGCTTCCCTCGCAGGCACCGCCGGCCTATGTCAGTGCCCTGTTCGATGAATATGCCCCGCGGTTCGAGGCACATTTGACCGGGAAGCTCGGCTATTGCGGCCCGGCGGATCTCGCCGGCGCTTTGGCGGAACTCGGCCGCACGCGTTTCGCCCATGCGATCGATCTCGGATGCGGCACCGGCCTCGGCGGCGTGGCGTTTCGCCCCATGGTGTCCAAGCTGACGGGCGTCGATCTTTCCCCCAAAATGATCGAGGCGGCGGAAGCCAAGGGCATTTACGAAAGGTTGGAGACTAAGGATATTCTCGCTTTTCTCCAAGACGAACCCACGGAGAGCGCCGGCTTGATCTTGGCCGCCGATGTCTTCATCTATCTCGGCGACCTCGCGCCCGTGCTGTTCGAAGCCGCGCGGGTGCTGCCCAAGGACGGCACGCTGGCCTTTACCGCGCAGCGCTGTTCCACCGGCATCGAAGTCGGCCCAGACCTGCGTTTCGCGCATTCCTCGACCCTGATATCGGATGTTCTGACGCGTTGCGGCTTCCGTATATTGATGCTGCGCGAGCATAGCGCGCGCCGCGAGAAAGGGAGCGATGTGCCGGGTCTGTTAGCCGTTGCCGCGCGGGCCTAGACCATGTCCCGAAAAAGTTGCGGACTTTTTCGAGTGAGGACATGCCCTTGCTCCTTAGCAAGAGAGCGATTTTCTGTCGCTTCGATATCTAGATGACGCAGGCCGCCGTATCGTCAGAGCTTTTGCCGCCACGCTTCCGTGAGTGGTTTTCGGCGCGGGGTTGGGCGCCCCGCCAACACCAGCTCGATCTCCTCGCCGCCGCGCAAGGTCAAGAGAATGCACTGCTGATTGCCCCGACGGGCGCCGGCAAGACATTGGCCGGCTTTCTGCCCACCCTCATTGATCTTGCCCGGCCCGCCAACCGCTCCCGCCTGCACACGCTCTATATTTCCCCGTTGAAAGCGCTGGCGATCGATGTCGAGCGCAATCTCGGGCGCCCGCTCGCCGATCTCAAACTTCCTATTCGCGTCGAAACGCGCACGGGCGACACATCCGCCGCCAAACGGAAGCGCCAGCGCGTCAATCCGCCCGATATTTTATTGACCACGCCGGAACAATTGGCCTTGTTGTTGGCGAGCCCCGATGCGGAGCCTCTCTTTTCCGATCTGCGCCGTGTCGTGCTCGACGAACTTCATGCGATCACGGCCTCGAAACGCGGCGATCTTCTCGCGCTCGATCTCGCGCGGCTGCGCGCCATTGCGCCGATGATGCGCGCGACGGGGCTTTCGGCAACGGTGCGCGACCCGGAAGAGCTGCGCCGCTGGCTCGTGGCGCAAGCGTCACGCGGCAGCATGGCGGAGCTGATCGTCGCGCCGCCGGGCGCCCCAGCCGATCTCACCATTTTCGACACGGAGGAACATCTGCCCTGGGCCGGCCATTCCGCGCGCCATGCGCTGACCGGCATTTACCAGGCGATCAAAGCCGCGCGGATGACCCTCGTCTTCGTCAATACCCGCGCGCAGGCGGAATTTGTGTTTCAACAACTCTGGAGCCTCAATGAGGACAATCTGCCCATCGCCCTCCACCACGGTTCGCTCGATGCCTCGCAGCGCCGCCGCGTGGAAGAAGCTATGGCGGCGGGAAAATTAAAGGCCGCGGTTTGCACCTCGACGCTCGATCTAGGCATCGACTGGGGCGATGTGGATCTTGTCGTCAATGTCGGCGCGCCCAAGGGGTCGAGCCGCCTGATGCAGCGGATCGGCCGCGCCAACCACCGGCTCGACGAGCCCTCCCGCGCCATCCTCGTGCCCGCCAATCGCTTCGAGGTGCTGGAATGCCGCGCGGCGGTGGATGCCGCTTTGCTCGGCGAGCAGGATACGGCCGTGGCCCGCGCTGGCGCGCTCGATGTGCTGTGCCAGCATATTTTGGGCATGGCCTGCGCCGGGCCGTTCGACGCGGACGCGCTTTATGCCGAGGTGATCAGCGCCGAGCCTTATGCCGGGCTCACGCGCGAGACCTTCGATCGCGCGCTTGCCTTCGCGGCCCACGGCGGTTATGCGCTGGCGGGCTACGAACGGTTCGCCAAGATCAAGCAGACGCCCGAGGGCACTTGGCGCATCGCCAATGGGCGGGTGGCGCAAGCCTATCGCATGAATGCCGGCACGATTGTCGAGGCTGCCTCGCTCAAGGTGCGGCTGGTGAAGGGAAATACCGATACCGCGCGCAGCTATACCGGCCCGCTGCGGCGTGGCGGCCGGGTGCTCGGCGAGATTGAGGAAGGCTTTCTGGAAACGCTGGCGCCGCGCGACACGTTTTTGTTCGGTGGCGAAATTCTGGCGCTGCAAGCCATTGTCGAAAACGAGGCCCTGGTGTCGCGCGCGGCCTCCGAGACCCCCAAGGTGCCGAGCTACGCCGGCGGTAAATTTCCGCTCTCGACCTATCTCGCCCAGCGCGTCCGTGCTTTGCTCGCCGATCCCGCGCAATGGCACCGGCTGCCGCTTCAAGTCGCGGAATGGTTGGCGCACCAACAAGCGCGCTCGGCCTTGCCGCCGCCGGGCGATCTCTTGGTGGAAACGTTTCCGCGCGGCGGCAAATATTATCTGGTTTGCTATCCCTTCGAAGGCCGCTTGGCGCATCAGACGCTCGGCATGCTGCTGACGCGCCGGCTCGAACGGGCCAGGCAGAAGCCGCTGGGCTTCGTCGCCAGCGATTATGCTTTGGGCATCTGGGGCGCGAGCGACATGGGGACGGCGATCGCCAAGGGGCGCCTCTCGCTGGAAGAGCTGTTCGCGCAGGACATGCTGGGTGACGATTTGGAGAGCTGGTTGCAGGAATCGGCGATGATGAAGCGTACCTTTCGCCAATGCGCCGTGATATCGGGCCTGATCGAGCGGAATTTCATCGGCAAGGAAAAGAACGCGCGGCAAGTCACGGTCTCGACGGATTTGATCTACGATGTGTTGCGCCGTCACGAGCCAGGCCATATTCTGCTCCAAGCGGCGCGCGCGGACGCCGCCACCGGCCTGCTCGACCTCGACCGGCTCGCCGCCATGCTCTCGCGCATCAAGGGCCGGATCCTGCATAAGGGTCTCGACCGGATCTCGCCGTTGGCCGTGCCGGTCATGCTCGACATCGGCCGCGAACCCGTGCATGGCGAGGGCCGCGAGGGGATTTTGGCGGAAGCGGAAGCGGAGATGATCAGGGAGGCGGGGGCATGAAAGCGACGAGGGCCGGGCATCGCGGGTCGGGCGCTTTTTCATGAGCGCTTCGGCCCTATCTCGTCAGCCATTGCGCGAAAAGCTCATCGCCCTTCACGGACGGACCTTCCTGGTCGATCCCTCCGGCGCGTTGTATTGGCCGGACGAGCAGATGCTCGTGGTGGCGGATCTCCATCTGGAAAAAGGCTCGGCCTATGCGGCGCGGCGGGTGTTTTTGCCGCCTTACGATACCACGTCGACGCTGGCGGCGCTGGGCGCCGTTATCGCCCGGCTCATACCCAAACGCGTGGTCGCCCTGGGCGATAGCTTTCACGATTGTCTCGGCGCGGGGCGCATGCCGGCCCATGATGCGCAGGCGCTCCGCGCGCTCCAGGCGGGGCGCGATTGGCTCTGGATCGCCGGCAACCACGATCCCGTGGCGCCGGGTTTGGAGGGCGATCATGCCCAGGACTTGACGCTCGGCCCGATCCACTTCCGCCATGAGCCGCGCGCGGGTGTTCAAGAGGACACGAGTGCGGGCGAGATCGCGGGCCATCTCCACCCCGTGGCTCGCGTGGCGGGCCGCTCCGGCGTGCTGCGCCGTCGCTGTTTTGTGTCGGACACCAAACGTTTGATCCTGCCCGCCTTCGGCGCCTATACCGGCGGCCTCAATATTCGCGACGCCGCCTTCGCCGCGCTCTTTGGGCCTCGAGAGGTCCAAGCCCACATGCTCGGCCGCGATGCCGTTTACACCGTCGCGCGCAAACAATGTCTGGCGGAGGCGCCGGGATTGGGACGGTGAGCGACTACCACTTGTTGATCGGCTCGATGGCGTCCTGCATGGCCTTAGACACCGTGAGATGTTCGGGATTGTTGACATCGAATGTCTCATCCGTCGCCGCCATGAAAAGACTGCCATCCTCGCGCGTCTGCTGAATGGCTTGCGGCGGCGGCGTGATCTGGCTCGCGAGTTCGCGCGGCAAAAGCACCATCCAGCCGGCGAAAATCGGAAGTTTGTTTCTCTTTGACATCATGAAATTCCGGTCGAGCGCCCCGGGATGAGCGTTGGAATATTTAGGATCGAACGCGTCGGCGGTCGCGAAAAGGATTTTTTTGAACAGGCTGAAGCTGACCAGGTGCGGATTTGGAGCAACTTCAAGCGCTGTATGAAACCAGATCTTGTTATATTGTTCGGTCCCTGCCCTTAAAAAAATATTCAAATCATCGGGACGCCAAACGTTTTCATATCCGTTGGTTGTCGCGCCAAAGGTATAGAATGGTTCCGAACCATCTTCTGTTTTTCTATTGGCCCAATAATGTAGCGATGTTTCAATCATTCGCACATCGGGTTTCAGTGGGGTTGGGCTATCGCCTTCCATCATTGAAAACCATTTGCTCATCAACGGATCGATTTGGCCGAGAGAATCGAGAAGCTTCACGAAACGGGTCGCGATTTCGGGAATCGACTCGCGTTTATCCTTTAAATTCGCGGAGATGCTGAACCATGGAACATTAAACATACATTGACTCCCTTATGGAAGGTTTTACGATTTGGAATTGCGTGGCGTACCCGCCGTGATCATCGGGAGGTGAAAGACATCGATATTCGTGAGATCCTTGAATTCCTCTTGCGCTAACGGGACAGCCTTTTCGTCCTGAAAAAGATAAACGTCGCGCCGCCCGGTGCCTTTGACGCCTGCGTTCTGCCTGGTCGCTTGGCCCAGAAATCCGCCCCTGTCCTTCCACCATTGATATGGGATGAGCGAAGAATATGAGCCGCCTTTAAACTCGATCATGTCACCGGCCTTCCATCTGCCTTGGGGATCGTCTTGTTGCGCGCAATCGTCATAATATACCCCATGATAGAGAATAGCTTCTCCGGGCTGCAGTGGATTGAGCGAGTTTACGTAAGTGTGTCCGAAAATTTCATATGCGGTTCCTGAATCCTTTGAGCCGTGCGGCGTGTCCGGCCCTGGATCGGGACACGGCCATTGATCGTCTCCCTCGCCTTGAGAGTCCCATGGAGGGGTATTGCCGGAGCCCGCGCTTCCGGATGAGGATCCTGGCCTTTGCACTGTCCTTGGCGTATCGGAGGAGCCAGCCGAAGCAGGCGGCGCCTGCGTTCCTGGCTTCGCGGCGGACGGTAGCGGCGGTGCCGCGGCTGACGGCATCGGCCAATTCTAAATTGTGGTGGATGTGGAGCCTGGGGTTGCGGAACAGGAGGATTGGCGGTCGCCGATTCCGTTTCTTCACGTGGAGCGGTCTCGTCCATCCGGGACGTATCCAAGAATACCGGCGTAACCGTCGCGGCATCCCCTTGCTGCCCAGATGAATACTCGCCGCTCGGCTTCCCGCTCCCGGCGGGAACACGGGGCTGTCCCGGAAATTTCAGCAGCGCGATTTGGGATTTTTCAAACCCCAGCTCTTGCATCAGCAGAGCGGGAGAAAATCCGGTGAAGAGAAATTGTTCGGCGGAAAACAGGTGGAAGGCATCGTCCGGGCCGTCGAGGCGCGGGAGGCGCGCGAAAGCCAGATGGAAATTGGCCTGGACCTTGTTCCCGCGCTGCCATTGCGCGGCCGCCGCCTGGAAGTGCCCGGTCAAGCCTGGCGGAATACGCCTGGTGGTGGCCGCGACGAGCGCAATGATGCGGTCGTGATCGCCTTCGACATTCAGCGCGGGAATGCCCGAGGGATCGGGCCGCATTCGCGCGAGAACGGTTCCGGCGCCCCAAACGACGCCTTCGTCCGTGAAAGCTATAGCGGGATAAAAAGGGCGCGACGCCCGCCGCTTTTTTCAATTTTTTGCTAAATTATGAATCATCCGCATCCATCCAATATCTGGAATTACCGGATGCGCAGTATGGATTATAAATACAATTCGTATAGAGGGGTCACGAAAACCCGTCTAGACATAAGTTATTTCAAGATATGTAAGTTTAGAGAAAATGCCTTTCGGGAGGTCAGTCTCTCACGCCCCAAAAAGCAGCGGATGGAGAGAATTGGCGATGAGCCATGCCTCACTGATGCGGCTCCAAGTGCCATCCTCCATCGCGCCGGACGTGAGGTTAAGCGCTGGCCTCTGGCTCCGTCGGGCCAAGGCTTACCGCGCGTTCCGCATAGGTGGACTCATGGTCAACCTCCAATATTCCAGCCCGTTGGGCTTATCTTTTTGGTGCCACCATCAGGTAGCGCTACATATTTTGCCCGTTTGCACCGGTTGTCAATATAAATGCTATCCGGCGAATGGGCGATGCGGCGTCAGGGCGTAAGCCATGTTCAAGCTGGCCCGATTCGATGTGGCGAAAATAGTTTATGACAAAACATAAATGAGAATTGAAAAAACACCTGGCTGGTTTGGGCCGCCCTCATCCGTCGTCTTCCCGCCGCGACCGGATGCCGCGGCCAACCAATCGATGGGGCGGTCCGCGGCCTTGCCGCGAAATCTCCGGCCGGCTTTCCGGTCATTTCGCACGGCGTATTTAGGCAAGGGTTTTTGCGCTCCCTCACAGCACCAAGATCGCCCTAAAATCGTTGACGTTCGTCAGCGTCGGCCCGGTGATCACGCTATCGCCCAAGGCTTGGAAAAAGCCGTGACCGTCGTTGTTGGCGAGGCTGACGGCGGGATTGATGCCGAGCGCAAAGGCGCGAGCCAACGTGTCCGGACCGCAATAAGCGCCGGCGATTTCCTCGGCCCCGTCGACGCCGTCGGTATCGCCCGCCAAGGCGTGGATTTTGGCATTGCCTTGCAACGCAACCGCAAGCGCCAGCAAAAACTCCACATTGCGGCCGCCGCGTCCGGTGCCGCGCAACGTCACGGTGGTTTCCCCGCCCGACAGTAACACGCACGGAGCGGCGAAGGGCTGGTTGCGCAAGGCGACCTGGCGCGCGATCCCCGCCATCACCGTGCCGACGTCGCGCGATTCCCCCTCGAGACTATCGCCGAGAATATAGGGCGTGATGCCCTGCGCGCGCGCGACTTCGGCGGCGGCCTCCAACGAGGCCTGCGGCGCGGCAATCAAGTGGAATTCGTAAGGCGGCAGGCTCGGATCGTCGGGCTTTGGCGTCTCGCCCTTGCCGGTTTCCAAGATATCGCGCACGCCGGCCGGCACGTCGATGCCATATTTCGCGATAATGGCGAGCGCATCCGCGCAAGTGGTCGGGTCGGGCACGGTGGGGCCGGAGGCAATATCGCCCGGCGCGTCGCCCGGCACGTCGGAAATCGAAAGCGTGACCACTTTGGCCGGCGCGCAAGCGGCGGCGAGGCGCCCGCCCTTGATGCCGGAGAGATGGCGGCGCACGCAATTCATTTCCGTGATGGTGGCACCGCTTTTCAGCAAGGCCCGGTTTACCGCCTGCTTGTCCGCCAATGTCAACGGCGCAATCGGCAAGGGCAGCAGCGAAGAGCCGCCGCCCGAGATGAGCGCGATCACGAGATCGTCCGCGCTGAGGCCTTTCACCAGCTCCAGCATGCGCTTGGCGGCATCGGCGCCGGCTTGATCGGGCACCGGGTGGCTCGCCTCGACGATTTCGATGCTGTGGGTTTCCGCGCCATGGCCGTAGCGGGTGACCACAAGGCCGCTGAGCGGTCCTTGCCAATGGGCCTCGAGCGCTCGCGCCATTTCGGCGGAGGCCTTGCCCGCGCCAATCACCAGCGTGCGCCCCTTGGGCGGCGGCGGAAGCGAGGCTTCGATCGTCTTCATGGGATCGGCGGCGGCGATAGCGGCGTCGAACAAGGCGCGTAGAAAGGATTTCGGTTCCACGGATCAGACTCTTAAAGAGAAGAGAGTTTCGGTCTCTCGCTCTTTAAGGGAGTTGGCGGCGTAATGCTATCCCATCCGCCCGCGGGAGCCTCGACTTCTGTCGCCGCGACATCCGCCGTTTTCGGATGGAACGCCGCGGCCAAGGCCTTGGCGATCGCAAGATCGTCCGGAGAAAGCTTGGCCGCGACTTCATCCCGCTTTTTCGCCGCATCCACGTCGCTCTGCTCCGCCGCGATAGCGAACCATTGATAGGACTGGATGAGCGATTGCTTCACGCCAAGCCCGCGCGCGTAGAGAATGGCGAGATTATATTGGCTGTCGTGAACACCATATTCCGCCGCCTTGCGGAACCATTCCACGGCGCCGGCATAATCGGGCTTGCCATCGCCATCGGCAATCATGACGGCTAGATTGTGCATCGCACGCGGATTGCCTGCTTCAGCCGCCTTCACATACCAGGCCCGCGCCTTCGCGGAATCGCGGGGAACGCCGATGCCTTTTTCGTAGAGCGAAGCGAGCTTGTATTGCGCGGGCACCAAGCCTTGCCGCGCGGCTTTCTCGAACAAATTCGCGGCGAGCGCGAAATCTTTCGTGACCAGCCGGCCTTCGGCGTAGCGGGAGGCCATCTCGTATTCGGCCGCGGCATTGCCGCTATCGGCCCATTGCTTGAGCACGACGGTCGACTCGGCCGCGGAACGCGCCGGTTTCATCGCGGCGAAGCTCGGGATGGACACGAGCGAACCGGTTGGCGTGGTGTCGCTTCCGGCGAGCGCCGCTCCCGGCGGCGGCGGCGCCTTTGGCAAGGCGTTTGGCGTGAGATCGGACGCGGCCAAGCGGCCCGCGCCCGAGGCAACGGGGGGCGCGCGCGTGGCGGCCTCGGGCCGTGGCGCGGCTGTTTCAACTCGTGGCGCGGCTGTTTCAGTTCGTGGCGCGGCCTGGGCGATCTTTATGGGCGCCACGGCTTTTCCGGCAGCGAACGTCCTCGCGCCGTCCTCGCCTTTTATCGCGCCGATGACGGCAAGCGTGCCAACCATGACAAAAAGCGCCGCGATGCTCATCAAGATCGGCTTTTTATGAGTCTCGACATAATCACGTGTTTTCGCCATCAAATCCGCGCGCGACGCCGAACCGGGAGCGGATGTGCCCATTTGCTTGAGGGCGATGACCGCGGGATCGTTTTGCGCGGCACGGGCGGCGCGGCGAGCCGCGGCAATAAAGTCCGCGCGGCCCGCGGTTTCGTCCAGATCTGCCGGCCCAGCCTGCCGGGAGGGTGTCTTGGCGCGTTCCGCCGGCCGGGCCGGGCGCACAGGCGCGTCCAACAAATCGGAGGCATCGAGCAGCAGATCGGGCAGAGCTTGCGCTCGCGGCGAACTTGTACGTTGATCCCGCGCACGGGGAGCTTGCCTGCCGGAATCGGAATCGGGACCGTGCCGGACGTCCACGGCGGTGGATGGCGCCGGCGCGGCTTGCGGCTGAGGCGCCCGGGCCTGGGCGATTTCGCTTTCCATGTGGGAAAGCCGGTCGACGACTTTCTCGAGAGTCTCGTGAAGAGCGTCGAGGGTCGCGCGAGCCCTTCGATCAGCTTGCTCTTGAAGCGATACGAGGGCGGCAATTTCATGCGCTACGGCGGGCCTGGCCTTTTCTCCGGCTGCCAGGGCCGCGGCCTCTTGAGCGGCTTTGGCGGCGGCGGTCTCGACGCTGCGGCGGGTCTCCTCGATATGCGCGAACAAAGCCTGCATCGAACGTTCGATCGCGGGAAGTGCCGCAAGTTCGCTATCGCTCTGTTCGAAGCGTTTCGAGAGTTGCGCAATCTGCTGCTGCAGGGCCTCGATTGCACGATGACTCGCATCTGGCGCGCGAGCCGCTTCGATCCGGCCGGAAAGTCCGCGGACAAGCGCTTCGAGCGATTGCGCATCGCCGGTCTGCCATTCCCCGGTCTTTTCCGCGCCGGAGACAAGCTGACGCTGCATCTGATCGATCTTCGAGCCTAAGTTCTCGAATTGCCGCTCGATCTTGTCGAAAAAAGCCGGTTCCTGAGGCTTTTGGAGCAGGGTCCGGACCCCCTTGGCGGGAGATTCGTGATGGCTGCCACCAGACTCGTCCGGGGATGATGGTTTCTGGGCCGGCCGCAACAAGACCTCTAACGAGGCGAGATCGCCGAACTTGCCGGCGCGGGTCAGGAGAGTCGCGATCGTCTCGTCGATCGCGGAGGCCCGCTCATCCGGCCCAAGGTGGCCGGGCAGACCCGATAGTTTCGCAATTTCGGCAGCCAAACCGGCGAGCGCGGCGGATCCCGGAACTTCGGGCCGGGCGGCGGCGCTGACGTTACCGGCGGGGGTGGCGGCAATCTGATCCGTCCGCGCGGGCACTGGCGCAGAGCCCATGGGCGGCTCCGCGGCCTGACGGCCCGCAATGCTCCGATGCATGTCCGCGAGCTTCGCCTCGAGATCCGCCATTCCCCGCTGCAACCGGCGGATTTCATCGGAGTCCTGGCCGGCGGCCCGGGGTTGCCCCGCTTTCAGCGAAGCCGCATTCGGCTCACGAGCGTGGGCTTGACCAGGCGGAGTTTGGCGCGGCGCGGCGTGCGGCCGGCGCTCTGTCGCTTCATCGAGCAGACGCTGATGATGGATGATATCGGCGATCGCCTCGTCGAGCCGCAATTTGGCAGGGGGCAATTCGTCAGCCTGCGATCGCGAGGGCGCGGCCAAGGCAGCGCCTTCGTCCACAGGGGCAGCTTGCGTCTCGCGTTGCGAGCGGCGGCCCAAAGCATCGAGACGTGCCTCTAACCGGGTGAGAGCGCCTTTAATGGGCCGGTAATGATCGCCGGAGACGCGATCGGCGATCCGCGCTTCCATTTCCGACAATTTGCGCGAGAGAGCGATGAACATCTCATGCTCGTCCGCGCGCTTGTTTTCGGCTGCTTCGATGATCTTGGCGATCGAGGCGAGGGCCTTTTCACCTTTGCGCTCGGCCAGTGTGGCCCGGCGCTCCATGGCCTCGATCGCCTCTTCAAGCAGGAATTCCGTATCGTCCGGAGCAACCCTAGACCGCTGCGGCTGCCGGTCCTCATCGGCATATCCGCCCGCATAGCTGTCGCGGCCGCTGGGGTCCGCCTGGCGATTTCGCGCCATCATGCCGCTTTCCTCGCGACCGGCGGCCTCGTCTCCGGTGTCGAAGCGGCCCTGGCCGCGCGAGTCGAATCGATTGCCGGTCCAACGGGTTCTCTGCGAAGGCCGCTGGCCGGCGGAATCCGCCTCGCGCTCCCCGGCGCCATAGCGCGCGCGCGCGCCCAAGCGCTCGAGCTTCGCTTTCACGGCATCGATCCGGTCTTGAGCGTCGACGTGGTCCATTTCGAGCCCATATTCGGCTGCGTGCCCGGCAATGACGCCGTCTAGCCATTCCCCAAGGGATTTGCCCTGGCGGCGTGCTGCTTCCCTTGCGGCCTCACGTGCATCGAACCCGACACCATTGATGTTCCAGGGAACCGCCTTGTTCATCGATCTATCCGTCGGGACGGAAACCCCGCGTTGGAGCAGATATGCAGGACCGGCCACCGCTGGAAACGAATCGCGGGCCGGTCACCCTAACTCGACCTTCCGTCGCTAGGGTAAACAATTCATTAAGATTGATCGATTTTGGCACAGGCGCGAACAGCATCTACAAAAGTTGTATTTCCGGCTGTTGGACTTGTCGCTATGGTAGTTGCGCGTTTTTATAAATCAATAAAGGGGGGGCCAATGCTGGACGATCGATCAGCGGCATCGGTAAAGGCTGAACCACTTGGTCACGAAGAGTGTTCCATTAGCGACATGGCGCGCATTTACGGCGTAAGCCTGCGCACGCTTCGCTTTTACGAGGATCGCGGCCTTCTGTCTCCAAACCGCCAAGGGACAGCACGGTTCTATAATGCCGCGAACCGTATGCGCCTCGAACTGATTCTGAAGGGTAAAAGGCTTGGGTTCACCCTGGCCGAAATTCAGGATCTCATCGCGTTGCGCGGGAAGAATGGGCAATCGCACGCGTCCGACGCTGACAAAGCCGATTTAACGAGCGGGTTGAACAATCAGCAGATCGAAGCTCAGATCGCCCATTTGGAGCGGCAACGCGGGGAATTGGACGAAGCCTTGGCAGAGCTGCGAGAGGCCCTTGGCAAGCTGAAGCAAAACAAGATTGGTCTTAAAAGCTGAGGGGGTAGCGGCCCCAGTCCCAATTCCACTTTCGTCAAACGGTCGAGCTTTGGCTCGTGGGTGGTTTTGGGCGGCTCCCGGCCCAATGAAATCCGGTCTCATTCCGCGGCTTGTTTGACGAGGTGCCATTGCGAGAGCAGGGACCGCAAGACGGCGGGTTTCAAGGGTTTGTTGAGAAAACGGACATCCATCGCATGGGCGAGATCGCGGACTTGCGGGCTCCGGTCTGCCGTGATCAGAACAGCATGAAAGGCGCCAAAATGGGCCCGGAGCGCCGCGATCACGGCGAGCCCATCGGTCTTGCCGAGGTGATAGTCCGCGATAATGACATCCGGCACGAGCTTGGCTGTGGTGAGAGCGCCCATCATGCCTGGCAGGTCTTCCCCGGTGACGACGGTGCACCCCCAGCCGCCTAGGAGCGCGCGCATTCCCTTGCGAATAGTGGCCTCGTTATCGACGGCCGCAACGACCAGGCCGTCGAGGGAGCGTTGTGTAGTGCCGCTAGTGCTGGCGGCGAAGCTCTGCGCCACCGGGATCACGGAGGCGCAGGGAACCAGCACGGAGAAAACCGATCCGCGTCCAGGCTGGGAACGCAGATGGATCTCGTGATTCAAGACCCGGCCGAGCCGCTCGACGATGGAAAGGCCGAGGCCAACGCCGGGGGCCGTTCGCACCGCGTTGGGGAGCCGCTCGAATTCCCGGAAAATCGCGCGTTGCTTGGACTTCGGAACCCCCAAGCCGGTATCCCAGATTTCAATACGGGCCTGGCGGCCACGGCGGCGAACCCCGATGACGACCTGGCCTTTGCCGGTATATTTGATCGCGTTGGAGATAAGATTGCGCAATAGCCGGCGGAGCAGGCGCCTGTCGGAAAAGATCGGCAGGGACGAGGGAACGAAGGTGACGGCGAGCCCTTTTTTGCTGGCGGCCGGTGCGAATTCCAGTTGCAACTGGCGAAAGACATCGTTGATGGCGAAGGCCGTGATTTCGGGCTTGGTCGCCCCGGCGTCGAGGCGGGAAATATCGAGCAAAGCCGTCAGAATGTCTTCGACCGCCTCGAGCGAATCCTCGACATTCACGGCCAGTGTGAGGCAATCGTCCGCCGCCATCCGGGCGCGGACCCGCTCCTTCAAGGAGGTCGCGTAAAGACGCGCCGCGTTGAGGGGCTGCAGCAAGTCGTGGCTGGCGGCGGCGAGGAAGCGCGTCTTCGAAATATTCGCCTCTTCCGCCTCGGCCTTGGCCTTGATGAGGTCTCCGTTCAAGCGTTGCAGTTCCTCGGTGCGCTCGCGGACCCGCCGCTCGAGCGTCTCGTTCTCGGCCTCGAGCGTTTCCTCCGCCCGCAACTCCTCGGTGACATCGATATGATGCAGGACGAGAAAACCATCGGCGAGCCGCAAGCTGCGGCAATCGTATACCCTGCCATCATTGGCTCGCTGCCGCTTGGTTTTGGACGTATCGAGAATGCCGGCGAGCCGGAATGCGACGATTTCATCGACGAGGCCAGGTCCATAGGCTCCGTTTTCGCCGCCATGGCGAATAATATCCAGAAGGGGAAGGCCAACCTGAAGGAATCCGGCGAAATAATTGAAGAGCGCGAGGCCATTGTTATTCCACGCCACCAGCCGCAAGTTTTTGTCGAATAGGGACATTCCGTGCCTCGAGGCAAGGGCGGCCGTCCGAAGGACGCCGCCGCCTTCATGTTCGAGGTCCGGTGTGATTTCGATCTCCCTGCCAAGGATGGCTTGCCGCTTCAGGAGAAGGGAGACAATCAAGCGCGATGTCGCTTTCCCAATCGCCGCAGCCAGCAGATCCTCGCCAAATTGCAATTCCGCTGTGTCCGCCTCTCGCTCTGGGACATGATCCACTCCGCGCTGGATAAAATAAGCTTGGAACGCGGAATTGGTTTGCTTCGATCCTAAGTAATGCGCGACAATATCGCGAAGCTGTTCCAGCGTGACCTTGATATCCGGCCGGAAAAAGCCGTCGTTCGAAGGATATTTTCCATCGAAAACCCGGTTGAGGAAAAAGCGATCCGCTCGAGAGCCCGGACGGGCCATCCATACGGCGCAGGTCATCGCCAAAGCCGCGAAATTGGCGCCAAGACTCCACAGCATGCCATGGGTGAACGGGTCGGTATGAAGGCCGAATAGCGCGCCGGGGCGCAGCCAGCCGATTTGAAAGGGCCCGTGCTCCAAGAGCAAATCCAGCCCCCCAAACGCCGGACCGGTGATCGGAAGCGCCATTGCATAGAACCACATCGCGATCCCCGCCATAAAGCCGTGGATCGCCCCGCGGGCCGGCAAATTCGTAAATACGACTGCGAAAATACAAATTGGGACGATCTGCGCGAAAAGACCCAGCGCGATCTGCATCAAGGCCGCGAGTTTGGCCCCCTCGAGCAAGATACAACAGCCGCCGGACAGGACGAAGGACGCGGCAATCGTAATTCGCCGGATCGTGAGAACCTTTGGCCCAAATTCCTTCTTCCGCCGGTGCCAACGGCGAAACCAGGGGTGCAGCAAGAGCGGCATCACGAGATCGTTCGAGACCATTGTCGCGACGCTGATCGAACTCACCAGCATCAAGGACGTCATCGCCCCGAAGCCAGCCACCAAACCAGCGGCGACCATAAGCCCGGAATCGGCGCGGAGGGGCACCGCACTCATGGCGACCACGTGAACGCTCTGGCCTGGGAAATGGACCAGGCCCGCGATCAAAATCGGCACGGTGAACAAAATCATGGTGCAGGTGAGGAGCGGAACGAACCAGGCGGCCTTGCGAATGTCCGCCAAGTCTTGGTTTTCGACGATCGTCATTTGGAATTGCGACGAGAGAAACAAGAAGCCCCCCGTGCATGCGAGGCCGAAGGAAACGACGGACCAATGAGGCCAGGCGATCAGGAGGTCATGGACCCCTAGGTTTTGTTGCACTTGGCTCAAAAGCCCGGCAACCCCGCCAAACATGCCCCAGGTGACAAAGGTTCCGAGCAGGAAAACAGCTACGAACCGCATCACAATTTCCGCCGCGACGACCAGGCTCATGCCGCGTTGATGACCCATGTTATCAGGCCGCCGCGTGCCAATCGCGATCACGAAGACCGCCATGGCCGCCGCAATGAAGATGCAAAAAACGCGTGTCGGTCCTGGAACGGATGGCCCCGGCAAATCTCCCAAAATGGCCGCGAACGACACGCAAATCGCGTTGAGCATCAAGGCATTCAGTGGAATGCCGGCGACGAATAAAATGACCGCCATGACCGCGCCAACACTGACCGCCTTGCCGTAGGCGGCCGTGGCAAAATCGGCGATCGTCGTGACGTTCCGGTCCTTGGCGAAACGGACCATCCTCCGGATGAGCGGCCCTCCCAAGGCGAAGACGGCGACCGGGACGAGCCAGATCAAAATCGTCTCGCCGCCCTCGCCGCCAAGACCGGCCAGCGCCAAGCAAGTTGGAAAACCCCAATTAATACAGCACCCCAAGAGATAAATGGCGGTGCGGGCGCGGGGGTTGTCGAAGAGATGCAAGGCCCGGCCGCCAAACTGCGACAAGGCAAAAAGCCCACCCAAATAGGCCAGTACGATGCAGGCCGGGAATACAGCTGATGCCACGGGCTGACTTCTCCATTACCGGCACCCCGCCAATGCAGGGGGAGTCTTCTTATTAAAATACGGGATAACCCAGCTTGCCAAGCTGAGACATGCCGTTAGTCTGAGGCGAGCTCCATAAAGCGAAATCGCAAGGACCATCACGGAGGCAGGGCCGCTATGCTGAAGGATTTCAGGGATTTCGCCATGAAAGGCAATGTCGCCGATCTCGCGATCGGCGTTATCATCGGCGCTGCATTTGGGAAGATCATCGAGTCTCTTGTTGGCGATATTATCATGCCGGTTATTGGGGCGCTGACCGGCGGGCTCGATTTTTCCAATTATTTTCTGGCTCTTTCGAAAGCCGTCTCGGCAACCTCTTTGGCCGATGCCAAAAAGCAGGGCGCTGTGCTCGCTTGGGGGAACTTCCTCACGATCGCGGTGAATTTCTTGATCATTGCCTTCATTCTCTTCTTGGTGGTGCGCGCTATTACGCTGCTCAAGAAGCAGATTGCCGCCGCGCCGGAGGCCGTAAATGCCGCGCCGCCCCGGCAAGAGATCCTGCTGGAAGAAATTCGTGACCTTTTGGCCAAGCCCAAATAGACCGGCAACCTTTTCCGGGCCGGCTTCTCCTTCGCCTTGCTCTCTTGCGCGGAGCTTTTCCAAGCCTCCAAAATAGACCTGGGCCTCTTATAAAGACTTGGGCCTCTTATAAATATTTGGCATTCGGCAAACAAAAGCGCGTTCCACCGGGGTGGAACGCGCATGTCCGTCAATCCTAGATCCATCCGGCGTGCTGTTATTCCGCCGCCCGTTTGAACTCGGGGAAAGAACAGGCAACCGCGGCGGGCTCGCGGCGGAATTTGAGGATCTTTGGCTCCTCGAAGGGAAGGCCCAGGGCTTTCCAGACATCGGCGAGCGCGTCCACCAGTTCGGCGATATGGGCATCGCTATGGAATGGAGTCGGAGTGATTCGCAGCCGCTCGGTCCCTTTCGCGACGGTGGGATAGTTGATGGGCTGGATGTAGATGTTATGGCGCTCTAGCAGCATATCACAGGCCGCCTTGCATAATTCCGCATCGCCGACGAATACCGGCACGATATGGGAGGGGTTGGCCATGACGGGCAAACCGGCCGCGCTCAAGGCATGTTTCGTGAGGAGCGCTTGGCGCTGGTGCTGCGCGCGAAGCTCCGACCCTTCCTTGAGAATGCGCACGGCGGCACTCGCGGCGGCCGCGACGGGTGGCGGAAGCGCCGTCGTAAAGATGAAGGAGGGCGCATAGGACCGCACCGCGTCGATGATCGCGCTATCGGCCGCGATATAGCCGCCGAGAGTCCCAAAGCCCTTCGCCAGCGTGCCCTCGATGACATCGACACGCGACATCAGACCTTCGCGGTCGCCAATCCCGCCGCCGCGCGCGCCATAGAGCCCAACCGCATGGACTTCGTCCATATAGGTCATGGCGTTATAGCGCTCGGCCAGATCGACGATCTCGGCGAGCGGCGCAATATCGCCGTCCATGGAATAAAGGCTCTCGAAAACGATCAGCTTGTTGCGCTCTTTGCCCGCCGCCTGAAGCAGCTCTTCGAGATGGGCCATGTCGTTATGGCGGAAGATCATGCGCTGGGCATTCGAGCGGCGGACGCCTTCGATCATCGAATTATGGTTCAGGGCATCCGAGAGGATGAGGCAACCGGGAATGAGATCGGCGATCGTCGAGATCGCGGCTAAATTGGAGACCCAACCCGACGTGAAAACCAGCGCGCTGGTCTTGCCATGAAGATCGGCAAGTTCGCTCTCCAGCTGAACGAGCGGATGGCTAGTGCCCGCAATGTTTCTCGTGCCGCCGGCCCCGGCCCCATGTTTGACGGCCGCTTCCGTCATGGCGCGGATCACTTCGGGATGACGCCCCATGCCGAGGTAATCGTTCGAGCACCAGATCGTGACGTTTTCAGCTTCGAGCCCAGGACGATGCCATAAAGCCGAGGGAAAGTTTTCCGCGCTCCGCTCGAGATCGGCGAAGACGCGGTAACGGCGCTCCGCGGCCAACCGGCCAATGGCATTTGTGAAGTGGTGACGATAGCTCATCAGAAACCCTACCCGCTGGCTTGTCTCGATCAATGCTCATTTCGCCAACGCCCCGGACCGGACCGTCCCGCAAATTGAACGTCAACCCAACCTGACACTTTTATGGCCTAATCGTGCCCATTTAGTAATCCGGAAATCACCTATCGAGCGTCTGATAACCCTAGAATACCGCTAGGCCAACAAGATTTTCTTAAATGAATAGGCCGGGCGAAGGCCCGGCCGCTTTGATCTCGGTCAACGGCCATGAAGTTCCAGTAAGCTCGCCCGGCCCTGGAGGGGTCAGGAGAGAAAAAATATCTCTTTTCATCGAGTTAGAGAGGTATCCAGAAGCGATGGTCTGATCAAGCCGGCGCAGCTTGTTATGACGGCAAGCCGCTCCGGTAACGAACTTGGCCTCGGCGCGCGCCGCGGTATCCGGCACGGTAGCGCTTGCAAGCCGCTCGACAGGCCCCCGGCATGGCCGGCTTCGCTAAATACGGCGGGTCCGGGCCAACGTTTCGACGTTTGTTTAGTCCCGGATAGGCTCGTGCCGGAGCGCGGTGCGCATGAAGAAATAGAGCAGAACGAAGCCGCTGAGGCCGAAGATCGCTTCGAGAGCGCGGCTGATCACGGGGGGAAGCTGCATGATGCCGCCGATCGCCCAGCCGGCGGCCCACGATGCCCCAACCACTTCCGTGCCCACGAGAATCGCGACGGCGATCAATGTCGAGAGTTTCAGCAGATTGATCTTACCAGGCGCAGACACGATCTCATGACCTCTCGAAAGCATTTTCGGGCGAGCCCGCCCTTATTGGGCCGTGCAAAGCCCCTCGTCAATCCCGCGGAATCATAGGAACGTCGAACGCCTCGCCCGGCAGCCGCACCTGAAAACGATCCTGGCCGATGCCTTGTGCCTCGAGTGCCGCTGCCAGGCGCCGCGGCGGATCCTCTCGCGCCTCGGCCGTCAGCTGGAATGTCCCCCAGTGACAGGCGAGCGCGTGATGGGCCTGGCAATCCCTAAAAATTTGAACGCTTTCGGCGGGATTCGCATGATTATCTCGCATGAACCAACGCGGTTCATAGGCGCCGATCGGAATGGCGGCGAATCGAGGACGCCCGAAGCACTCTGGAATTTCGCGAAACAAGCGGCCGTCGCGATAGGCCGTATCGCCAATCAGATACAGCGGTCCGTCCGGCGTCTCCAGAACGAAGCCGGCCCAAAGCGCCATCCGCTGGTCGCCGGGGCCCCGCGCGGACCAATGATAAGTGGGCACCAAGATCGCGCGTACTTCGGAGGAGAGAGCAACGGAATCGCCCCAATCGTAAGCCTCGGACGCAAGCCCGCGCCGGTTGATGATGGCGTCGTTACCCAAGGGCGCGATAATGCGGCACGGCCGGATTTTGCTCAGGGCCCGGAGCGTTGCCAAGTCGAGATGATCGTAATGATTATGCGTGATGAGAATGGCGTCGAGTCGGGGCAGGTCGCTCAAACCGATGCCGGGGGGTGTTACGCGCCGGGGCCCCGCGAAGGAAAACGGGCTTGCGCGCTTCGACCAGACGGGATCGACGAGGAGATTCAAGCCGCGCGTCTGAATCAGCAGACTGGCATGGCCGATCATGGTGACTTTGAGGGCCGGGCCCTCGACGCGGGACGGGGGACGCGCCGCCGGCGGGTTTTTCACCTCGGCCGGCCAAGCTTCGCGCTTTGTCCGTATCAACCTCCAGAGATCGGCCTTGGATTTATCGGCCGCGCCTCCGCGAATAAAAAAACGAGTCCCGTCGAAATGGTCCGAAACGGGTCCACAATAATAGAGGTTTTTGATCATGCCCCAACATTTAGGGTTTTTCCGGCAAAGAGGCGAGAGGAGGCTTGAGCGTCCTCCCGCCATTCGACCTCAAAGATCGTTAATGACCGCCATGACCGCCATGACCGCCATGACCGCCATG
>Ga0187852_1000265_pt1 | contig 57061 bp, 53 predicted proteins | sample June2016WEW_6_40_FD_134511 | JGI IMG/M metagenome (GOLD analysis project Ga0187852, IMG submission 134511) | Peatland microbial communities from SPRUCE experiment site at the Marcell Experimental Forest, Minnesota, USA - June2016WEW_6_40 | ecosystem: Environmental > Terrestrial > Soil > Wetlands... | reverse complement strand
CGCCAGCCTTTTCCTTGGCATTTTATGCATCTTTCGCCCGTCGAGGTGTTACTTGCGTCCATGCCTGTTCCGTAGCAGATTTTGCATCTGACTTGCCTGTACCTGAGTTTTCCGTCTTCAAGAGTGTTCATTGTTGCTCTCAAACAGACCTCACCAGAAACCCTACATTTCGCCTTTTGAGTATTAAAAAATTGTTAACTGTGAATTTTGATTATCAGTTCCCATTCAAAAAACGCCTGATTTCTTTTGCGACCGCGTCAAGTCTGGCTCTCTCAACCACTTTAAGCTCGTTGAAAGACGCCAGCTTTTGCCCTTCGAACCTGGGAACAACGTGCACGTGTATGTGGAATATGTCTTGGCCCGCTGCTTTACCGTTTTGCTGGATAATGCTGACGCCGTCGGCTTTGGTGGCTTTTTTGACGGCAAGAGCGATTTGCTTTGCGACCTTGTGCAATTGGCTGAGTTGCGCTTCAGGCGTGTCGAAAATGTCAACGTAATGTGCTTTGGGTATGACAAGCGTGTGCCCAGTCTGTAAGGGTCGAATGTCAAGAAAAGCCATCACTGCCTCGTCCTCGTAAATCATGCTTGCCTCGGCTTTCTTCTGGACTATTCTGCAGAAAACGCACGATTCGTCAAAAGCCAAACCTTTGCACCTTCCACGCGTCTATGTTTGTAGCATCTGACGCATTAACTTTCCCCTTCATCTTTCCTAGTTAGCCCGCCTGTGTTGAAAATTTTTTAAGCAGTAAGTCACATTTGAGAAAGCTAATGGAAACTAAAAAGCAGGAAGCGGGGAGAGACAGCTGAGAAGAGTAAACGCCATAACTTTCTTGAACTACTTCGTCTCGGGTGCACTTACCCTTCTGATTCCTCTTTTGCTGCTGGCGAAGCACGTTAACGTGGCGGAAATAGGCTTGGTTCTGTCGATTTTTCCGCTGATTTTTCTGGTAGCCCGCCTGTTTTTTAGCGCAGTCGCAGACTACGTGGGGTGGTCGCATGTTTTCGTTTTGATCAATTGGCCGTCTGCTTTCTTCTCGACGTTAATCTACTATTTTTCGTCCACGCCTCTCTTCTTTGCGCTGGGAAAAATCGTGGAAGCCCTAAGGGAATCATCCTACTGGGCAGTAAGCCGAACAGCAATCTATCAGCTGTCCCCTCATCGCCCAGGTCACGAAGCCACAAAAATGAACGCGGTAATCTGGATAGCGATGGCTTCAGGCGGAGCAATGGCGGGGCTAGGCATAGACTACTTGGGTTTTTCAATGAGCCTTGCAGTGTTGAGTCTTGTTGCCTTGGCCATCGGTATTCCGGCGGTGATGCTTTGGAGGAGCAGCGTCAAGGCGCCTATGCCTAAGACTGAAAGCCTCCTGAAACCGTTAAATCCCAAGGGCAGGTCTAAGCTGTTTTGGCTTGCTTCAGTTTCCATAGTGTTCAACAGCCTTGCGACTTATCCACTTGTGAACCTGCTCTTTCCGGTCTTTATGAGTCAGCAGCTAAGGTACAGCTACACTTACATCGGAATCCTCTTCATGCTCTACTACGCCATATCAGCTATTGCAACATGGGCCACCGTTGAACACGCTCTAAGTTTCAAACGCGCAACCATCCTGACAGTAATAAGCATAACTGCGTCCCTCTTTCTCGCCGGTCCAGGATTTTTCTTTCCCATCTTGCTTTTGACGCTGGCGTTCGTCCGAGGCTACGGCGTGGGATACTTCGAGCACCTCGTGCTGAAAGTCGTAAGGGAAAGCAAAAACGTGTCAGTGGACTTAGGCATTCTTCATGCGCCGATGAGGCTGGCGGAGTTTGCTTCGCTAGTAGCTGGAGGGTTCATAGCCCAAATAGTGGGTTACGCTCCCGTCTTCATCGCCGCAGGCGTTTTCTTCGGCGTCCACGTATTCATGTCGCTGTACATCCTGAAGAAATAATTTGGTGACACACAGTTCGTCAGGACAATCTTGTTAATCAATGAACATGAAGCTAACAGTTTATATGCTATGAAAATTCATAGTTAACCAACAGTAAAGAGGTTTATGAAAAATGAGCAAATTAGAAGATCAAGTGCGTGAAGAAGTCGGCAAAGTTCAAGACCCCGAGACTGGACAGACATTCGAAGAAATGCAGATGATACAAAGCGTCAAAGAAACCGAGCCTGGCACAGTCACCGTGGAGTTCATTCCGACAAGCCCATTCTGCCCAATCGCGTTCAAACTTGCAGCCGACATAAAAGTCGCCGCGAAATCTGTTCCAGGCGTTAAGAAAGCCGTGGTTTACTGCCGTGGACACGCGATGGAACAGCAAATCAACGAAATGACTAACAAGCAGTAAGCAGTTTTTCTTCGATTTTCTTTTTCCAATTTTTAAACCAAGTTCAATGAATATTTTATTGAAGAACGCCATCCAACTTGCTAAGACCTGTTTCCACTAAGCGCCTTAATTTCCACTTAAACCGTCAAGAAGAAAAGTTGATTTTATCTTGCGTAGCTGCTGCATCTTCCGCTTCGGCGGGAACCCTCAGCGTCAAGTGGATCATTGTAGTCGCGGAAGCCAGTGTGAAGTTTCGCCCTGATTTCGAAGCGCAGGCGAGAAACGTTTTTCGCCCATTTTTTCATCATCATGACTATCTTGTTGAAGTTCATTTGTCGGGCAATTGCGAACAACGCAATCATGCTGATAGAAATCCACAAAACCGTTAATGGACTGATTGTAGCTGCCAGCGCACCTGCTGCGGCAACCAAGGCAACATAAATTATGCTTCTTAACCTTCGCATATTTGTCACCAATGACCTATAGGCTGCAAGTTGCTTAAAGGCTTTTTTGCCAATCAAAAACCCCACTTTTCCGCGACGTTTAAAAAAATAAATGAAAAACGGCTTACCCTGAGCTTTTGTCATGAATTAGGCGGTGTTTAGGGTGTGACTTGCTACTTCATTCTGGTGAAAGCCCAAGTGCCGACTATGACCATTATGCCATCGAACAACGCGACAAATCCAAGGTCAACCCATAAAGACTGAACTTGAAGAGGCGCCCACGAATTCCCCAGGATGACATGACGTAGCGCGTCGACACCATAAGTTAACGGGTTCCACGCCGCCACATCAGTTAACCAGCTTGGGAGGCTGCCTCCTTTAAGCGGAAACAATGCGCCGCTTAGAAAGAACAGGGGCAGGTTAACGAAGGTTTGGATTGCGCCGAAGCCTTCAAGGTTACTCATGAAACTTGCAATCGTCAATCCAATGCTTACTAAGCCAAAGGAGACAAGCATCAAAATAGGCAGCGTGTACAGGAGAGTAATCGGATTTATTGGGATGCCTATGGCTAAGCCGATGACGAAGACTATTATGCCCTGCAAGAAAGCGTCTGTGCTGTCGCCGACCATTTTTCCGAGAAAAATCGTCAATCTGGAAACTGGTGAAACAAGGATTTCTTTCATGAAACCGAATTCCTTGTCCCAAATAACGTTTATGCCCATGAACATGGCAGTGAAAAGAATCGTTTGACCTATTATTCCAGGGAGAAGAAACTGCCTGAAATTCAGGTCCGCTGGCAACGAGCCTACGAATCGCGTGGCAAAGGCAGCGGCGAAAATGATGAGCCACAGTATAGGCTGAACGAAACTGGTTACTAGCCGCGTCCTGTCCCTGATGAACCGCTTGATTTCTCTAAGCCAGAGGCTGTAGAAGCCGCGGCGCTCGCTCATCTTATTGCCCTCCTGCGGGCAGCGGCTGCACCGTGCAGTTCCTTGGTTGTGTCTTCCCGAATGTTTCTGCCCGTGTAATGCAGGAAGACGTCTTCGAGGTTTGGCTCACGCAGAAGTATGGATTCAACGTAGATGTTGTTCTGGGTTGCCAACTCCATGATTCTCGGCATGACCACTTTGCCGTTGCGAACGGTGATTTCAAGCGCGCCGTCAACTACCTGTTTCTGGGTTAAGCCTAACCATTTGCTTACAAGCTCAGATAAAGCTTCAACGTTGTTTGCTCTGACGACCACGACGTCTCCTTCAAGCGTTTCCTTCAGCTGGGAAGGCGAGTCCAAGATTACAATTTTGCCGTGGTCCATGATGGCGATGCGGTCTGAGAGCCTGTCTGCTTCATCCATGTAGTGGGTTGTTAAAACCACGGTTATGTCGTGTGCCTTCTTTAAGTCGTGGATGTACTTCCAAATGTGGTCTCTTGTCTGCGGGTCCAACCCCACCGTGGGCTCATCCAGAAACAGCACTTTAGGGTAATGAATTAAGCCTCGACCCAACTCAAGCCTTCGCCTCATGCCGCCAGAGTACGTGCGCAACAAATCATCCGCTCTATCCTCAAGCTCAATAAGTTTCAAGATTCGATTTATCCGCTCCGTCTGCTCAGACGGTGGAACCCCGTACAGGTTCGCGTGCATGTACAGGTTTTCTCTGCCTGTTAAGCGGTCGTCGATGCTTGGTTCTTGAAAAACGATGCCGATTGACTTTCGAACCTGGTTTGCTTCCTTGACAACGTCGAAGCCGTTAACGGTCGCGGAGCCAGATGTCGGCTTAAGAATTGTGCAGAGCATCGATATGGTTGTCGTTTTGCCCGCGCCGTTGGGTCCAAGCAACCCGAAGATTTCGCCTGGCTCAACCGTTATGTTCAGGTTGTCAACTGCCTTAAACGAGTTGTAGGCTTTGGTTAATTGGTGGGTTTCAATGACGGGCATTTTTTCGTTTTCTCTTTCAGCAATTGGAACATAAGCAAGATTTAAAGTTTAACTTAGCTGCGCAACTGGAAGAAGGGAGACTTTTCAAAGTATCTAATAGCGTTCTATTCGGGACATCTAGAAGACCGTATAGGTAGACTGTGCGAAAAATTTAAATTATCTTCGAAAATTGCATATTTCTTGCTCACCCGTCAAAAATCCTCCGTCAAAAGTGCCAGCTTAAGCAACTTTAAGCTCGTTTTCCGAAATTTTTTCGTTTAACTTTGGACGTGAAATTCTGTTTACCTGGGGGAATGTGGAAAGCTTTTTACCCTCTAACGTGGTAAACATTCTGTCTCAATCTGGAGGAAAGGAAAAGAATGGGTTGGGACAGTGAGTTTTTCCTACCGAAGAACAACATTTTTAGAAATGAAAGGGAAGCAGGTAAAAAAACTAACCATGAAAACAAGGTTGTTCAATGTGCCGAGTGCGATGAGATTATCGGTGCCGTGTCAACTACTCTTTACGAAATCGGAGAAAAGAATTACTGCTCAAAATGCTATTACAGAAAGATAGTTTATTTGGCGGTTGAAAGAGACCATTTCGACTTGCAAAAGGAGAAAGAAGCGGGAAAGAAGCAAGACAAGAAAAACCGCTGAAACAAAGGCTTCCATTGGATGGCATAAGAAACGTGGAAGCCGTGGGTCAAACCTATGATGAAGGCGGAGGTCTTGAGCCAAGAATGACGTTAACGTTGACAAGCGAGTTTCCTCTGACTACTGTTACAACCACGGAATCGCCTGGCAAAGTGTGCTCTTCCAAGTAGCTTGCCAAATCATCTTCGCTAGTTACTGTCTGATTGTTTAAGCCAATTATTATGTCGCCGACCTTCAATTTGCCGTCGGAAGGACCTCCGCTCACAACTTGAGTAATCTTCCAGCCGTAAGTCACGTTAGAGCCGCTCTGCTGAGCCAAACTGTAACTCATGTCCTCTCCAACCACGCCCAAATAAGAGTGCCCACCGTAGGATCCAGTCGTTATCAAAGCGTTCAATTCTCTCAAGATGGTGTCCGAAGGAACAGCGAAACCCAACCCCTGCGAATTACTGACAATCGCCGTTGTGATTCCGACCACGTTTCCGACCGCGTTCAAGAGGGGACCACCCGAGTTGCCAGGGTTTATCGGCGTGCTGGTTTGGATTACGTTGGCTATGGAGTACCCGTTCGACGTGTTTTCAGTTATGGTTCTGCCCAGCGCGCTTACGACGCCCGTGGTCATTGAGCCTACTAAGCCGTATGGGTTTCCGATGGCAACGACGGGTTCGCCTACCGCTAACGTTGAGGAACTCACGATGGCAAGCGGCTTGAACTCTGACGCGGGTGCATCAACCGAAAGCACAGCTAGGTCGGAGTACGGGTCTTCTCCGAGAACCTCAGCCGAGTAGCCGCGTCCATCCGAAAAAGTTACGCTTAACCCTGTGACGCCTTGGACAACATGATAATTAGTTAACACCACTGTAGAGGCTGAAAACTTGTAGACGAACCCTGAACCCTGCTGGGTGCCGCTGCTGGTGTCGCCTTCAACCAGAACAATTGAGCCGCGCACGTCGTCGTATAAGCTGGTGAGGGAGGTGCCGTTCTGAAGGATAGTGATGTTTTGGTAAGTTGCGTTTTGGAAGCCTTTAAGGTTTGAAACTTGGCTTTCTAAAATTGCGATTTGACTGCTCATTCCGTCAAGCTTGCCGTTGAATTGGTTGTTGACGAAATAGTAAGCTGCTAATCCTCCGAAAAGTAACCCTGCCACAAACAGAACTATTAGAATGGCGGCTGACGCTTTAGCAGAGCCCCTGGTCGACACGGTGACATTACGCCTCAGAACAGAATTTGCCCAACTCGAAATAAAAGTATCGTTTACCTGCGATCAATTATCTCCAAGGCTTCAGGACCAGTGCCGATCAAGACAACGGGTACACCTGTTCGGCTTTCAACTTCCTTTATGAAATCCTTTGCTTCCTTAGGCAAATCACTGAACTGCTTGACCCCGTGGCAGCTTGGGAAAAGGCTGTCAAGCTTGGTCATCGCCGCTTGCGTGGCACCGTTTATCCTCGCAGTCTTCTTAGCTAACTCGAAATCAAAAGGAGCTGAGCGCCGATCTCTTCCGGTTCCCGCGGCGGTTTCAAACCAGCCTCTTTTCCGCGCTTCCTCTTTGGAAATTTCTCCAGGCAACGGTCCGCCGCCGACCCGTGTTATGAATGATTTGTAGACGATGAGAACGTCGTCAACTCTTGTTGGTCCAACACCCGCCTCTGACGCGATTGCTGACGCGCCTGTGTCTCGACCCGTCACGTATGGGTACCCGCCGCCTAAGAAAAGCGACAGCATGAAGCCTTGGGTGCCTTCGAGAAGAACTTTTTTTCCTTCATCCAGCCCGTCGTTGACTTCTTGTACTTGGTCGGTAATGAACGGTTTCAGTTCAGGGATGTCTTTGGCAAGTTTAGCCGTGCGTCTTACGCGTTCTTCAATGGCTGGACCTACGCCCCAACCTGTGGTTCCGATGCCTTTGTTGACTGCGCTTGCCTTATCCTGGGCGCTGTGCTTCTCCTCAATGATTGATGCGTTCTGGTCAACGCCGATTCTGCCCATCACTTTCGTCTGCTCGACCTCTTCAAGAAACTTTTGTACGTGAACGTTCGCTCCCGCAGCGATTAGCAGGCGTGTTTTAGGGTTCAGGAAAGCGGCTGGAACCATGTGCAGCGCGTACTTTTTTCCTTCAAACCAAACCGTGTGAGCCGCGTTTACTGAGCCGGTTCTGACACAGAAATCAAGGTTGTCTTTGAGTGCTAAGTAAGAAATTATCTTCCCTTTGCCTTCGTCTCCCCAGAAGGCGCCGACGATTACGGTGCAAGGCATGCCTGTTCACGGTTGACAAGTCTTCGCAAGCGTATTTAAACTTGTAGGGCACCTAAGGTGGCTTACGTTCACTCGCGTGCTTCTTCTCTTCAGCCATAAGCTGCGCCAAACGGTAAGTAACAAACCCCGAAAAGCTGCGAATACCCTTCTTTATGGCGTACTCCTCTTTGATTTTAAGCCATTCTCCGAAAAAATAATCGTAGACTTCCGTCTTCACAGTGATGGTTTTGTAGCCCTTTTTCGGCGTTATCTTTCCCCTCTTAAGCTAGGTAGCGGGCGTACACCAATATAAGTTTTTATTAATATTCCCGATTCACCGTCAAATATATATTTCGTTGTACTGTAAAGTACGGAAGGAGATGGCGCGTTTTGCCGAGAAGAGGGTACAAATGCATAACTGTGACCGAGAAAGTTCATGGAGAAATCAGGAAAAAAGCGGCTGAAACCAACCGCACCATAAGAGAGTACGTTGAATACCTGCTTGCGAAGGATAAGGCTTCAAAAGAAGGACTCTAGTTTTTGCCCATTAAGATTCTTCAATGCAACGACCGCGTTGCTGAAGTGCAGTTCATCTGCGACGATTGCGGCAAACTGATGAGAACATGCGTCGTACCAGCAGAAGAGGCTAAGGCTCAAGACAGTAAAAGAATAGTTTGCTGCCAATGTAAACATGGAAATACAATGTAAAACCAAGATTTCAAGAACGCCTGTTTTCCGCCTCGCAATCGATTCTTTCCAGAAGCTTAATGACCCGTTTGCCTTTCACGGCTTTCTCCGCGTCGGTTATGGTGCTTCTCGATTGGCATATTTCGTCAAGGATGATTCCTTTTTCTTCGTCAAGGATGACAGGGTACACTCGGCATCCGGAAGGCCTGTCAACGTAGACGCTGCAAACGTGTTTTTTTGGGTCGTAGAAAACGCAGTAGCCTCCTCGGTTCCTAAGTTGAACGTAGCCTTCCCTGTTGACTCTTGCGAAGAAGGTTTTGCTGAATCCACGTTTCACTAAGCGTTCGATGTCTTTTTCGCAGAGAAGCATCTCAGTTTCGGTGCAGCAAACGCCGCAGTTTGAACAGCGCATAAAGCTTTAATTATTCTGGTACTATTTTTCCTTTTGTCCCCATTCTGCCGGTTCAGGCGGCTTTCTGCAGGAAGTTCATGTTCAGAAGCTCAGCCCACGCGACGTTTCTTAAGGGTAGTCGGTTGGTTTTTCTGTTTCCGCCAAGGGTGTATTCGATCTGGTTGTTTTTTCCTGAGGTTTTGTGGATTCTGGTTAGTTGCACGTTGACGATGACGGCGCCGTCTTTCAGGTGCAAGTTGACGTTTCTGCCGATGTAGGATTTGGCGCTGTTAGCGCAAAAGCTTTCCATGCCGGTTCACCACTCGTGCTCTTGGTCTGCTATCTTGTTCCAGCACTGTTGGCATATTGGCAGTTTTTCGCCTTTTATCTGAATGTACAGTTTGATGTTTTCGTTTTTGCAGTCGTCTTTCCAAGGGTTTTTACAATGTTCCATGTTTTTTCCTCTGAAGGTCGTTTTTCGGTGTTTTGCCTTTTAAGGCAGCTGCTGAAACTGCCGTTTGCTGCAGGGGAGGGGTGAGTGAAAGTGAAGATTTATGCCCTGCAAAGTTTTTCGGGGGCAGGAAAAAGTTTGTGGCTGCCGCGATGGCGCTTTGGTTTGCCGCGTTGCCTTTAGGAGTTGCCCTCTACGTCTTTCTTTATTGGCTTGTCCTGCTGGGTTAAAGGTTGATTATCTGCGGCGTTATCACCGTCTTGGTTACCGTAAGCAACCCTACCGACGGTTTGTTGAGGAAAGACGCTGGGTCAGTTGGGCTTCCAGGGTTGATGAAGAGGATTTCGCCTTCCCACTTGATTCTGGGCGCGTGCGTGTGCCCGTAAACGAAAACGTTAAACCCCATTTCCTTGGCGATCTGCTTCATTTTTTCTGAGCCGTTTAGAACTTCTGGGTCATGCATAACGCCGATTTTCCAGTCGAAGACTTTGAGGGAGTTAAGCACGGGTAAGGCGTCGCAGGTTTCAAGGCTGTCCATGTTGCCGTGGACCGCGAGGACAGGTGCAGCTTGCTCGAGTTCGTCGATGACTGACAGCTCTACGAGGTCGCCGGCGTGTATGATGTAGTCGGCGTTTTGGAAGATTTCTAGGACGCGTTTTGGGGTGGTGAGTGCTCTTTTGGGTATGTGTGTGTCTGCTGTTAAGCCGATTGTTTTGGTCGGTTCATAGTTTGCCGAGTTGATGTTGCTTAAGGCTTGCATGCTCCCGGTTCCGGTGGACAACGAACTTGCACTCTCTTGCTGGTACATTGGTTAATGTGAGTATAAAAAATTTTAGTACCGACCCTGGCCCTTGGCTGTCCCGCTTTTTGCGTTGCTTTTTGGTTGTGAATGGCGGGTGAGGGCGGGGCGGCTGAGGGTCGCTGGCTTTGCATGGCGCTTTTTGTGGTTGATTTTTGTCACTAATAGTAGCCTACCCTATAGGGTCGCGCGTTGATTTGCAGCGAGTCCACATGCTTCATTTTTGTGATGGAATCTGACCACAAATACTAGACCCCATCCCTGGGTGGGCGGGTTGTTTGTAGGGGTAGCTTTGGGTTGTTTTTTTTGGTTTAGAGCCCAAATCAGTGTGCCAAGACTTTGACCTATATTCTTCTACAGAAAGTTGAGTTTTGGCTTTTTACAAGTTTGCTACTGTACCTTTCTTATCCTTTTTTATTATTTGTGCTTGGTTTAGGTATCTGATTTTTCCTTGAACGTTCCATATTCTTAACAGGATGAATATAGCGATTATTCTAATGTAGATGGAGAGCGCCATCATCCATGAAAAGACAGGCATAACTACGAAACCGAGATTTAACTGAAACAGAGTGGCATTGCCTGGAATGAGCCAATTATGATAATACCGCGTTAAATCATAAGGGAACCCCATCAGGTTTCTAACAACCCCATAGAACACGTCGTTCATAAGCGACACAATAAGCCCCAGCCCCACGGTTAATTCAAAGTTTCTGGGAAAGAACATTGACAGGGTGGCGAATGGGAAAAAATACATGATAACAAGCCAAAGGTGGTACCCTCCATAGCCCCCTGAAAGCACATCGATATAATTGATGAAAACAAATCCGTAAACAACGGCGAACACTATGTAGAAGATGAATTTTTTGTCAAAATCCTTAGTCGACTTAGTGCGTGTGCCTACTATTTCCATTATGCTATTGATCAGACGGTTCGTGCCGATCTCGTCTTTGACGATATAATCAATAACGCCGAGTTTTATAGCTTCAACTGCTATTTTCTCGCTACCTTTGCTAGTGACAAAAATTATTGGCGTGTGAACTTTACGTTTCTGCAACTCGTTAAGGAGTTCTATACCGCTCATGGCTGGCAACATGTAGTCAAGCAGTAACAAATCAAATTTTTTCTTTTCAACCTCGCTTAAACCCTCTTGGCCAGTACTCGCTGTCGTCAAGTCGAAGTCGATTGGCAGATTTTTCTCTAGCGCATGTTTCATGATCAACTGATCGTTCGGATCATCTTCGACATACAGAATACGGAGTTTCAAGTTTTTTCTCGTCTCACTATTTCTCATTTTTAAAATGTTTTTTTAGGGCATAGGTATCTTCGAAATTGTCAGCCAATAATACTTTATCGATATTATGGTCTTAATGAAGTTGTCAAAATTCACAGGTTTCATAATGTAGCTGTTGCAGCCAAGCTTGTAGGCGAGGTCTATGTCTTTGTCTCTCTCAGAAGAGGTTAACACTATTATCGGTATGCTCTTGAGTTTTTCATCGCTTTTTACCTCTCTTAACACCTCGAAGCCATCAAGTTTCGGCATTTTCAGGTCTAACAGAACAAGAGTCGGCGTAGGAGCGTCTTTGTATTTTCCCTGTTTCTTGAAAAAGTCAAGAGCCTCTTCGCCGTCATGCACTATGTACAGTTTGTTTCTTATTCGGCCTTTTGCCATAGCTCTCTCAGTTATCAAAACGTCGTCTGGGTTGTCTTCCACCAAGAGAATTGGGTATTCCGGTAGCATGTAATGTGAGTTCGTGCTTGGCAACATATTCAGCTGGCTCCCAACGTGGGATTTTTGTTTTTTGACAGAGTGAAAAAGAAGGTGGAGCCTTTGCCTACTTGGCTTTCAATCCAGATTCTGCCACCAAACTGTTGGACTATCTTCTTGCATATGGCTAATCCCGCTCCTGTTCCGGGGTATTCTTCTTGGGTATGCAACCTTTCGAAAAGAGTGAACAACCGGTCAAAATACTTCTCTTCAACGCCTATGCCATTGTCAGACACCTTAAACAGAAGTTCTGTGTCCCTGTCTTCACATGTTACTTCGACTGTCGGCGTCTTTGATTTATTGAACTTCAGCCCGTTATCTATCAGGTTCATGAAGATTTGTTTCATCCAAGTTCTCGGAATAGTGACTTTTGGGAGATTGTGGAAGACAATCTTTCCATTGTTTTTCTTAAGCGTTGGTTCGAGGTCTGTCGCAATCTCTTCTAAAAGCTGGTTTAGGTCAACTGTCTCGACTTCCATGAATTTGCGTCCAACTCTTGAGAGAAGCAGCAGGTTTTCGATCAGTGCGTCCATGCGCGTTGAGGCATCGATAATTCTTTGGAAGTAGTCTTTTCCCGTTTCATCGAGTTTTTCGTTATAGTCTTCAAGAATGAATGCGCTGAAAGATCTGATGGCACGTAGAGGTGCCTTCAAATCGTGGGACACCACATAGGTGTAGTTCTCCAAGTCAACGTTTGACTGCCCAAGGAGTTTATTGGCATTTTCCAGTTCTTTTTGCAGCATGCTTATCTCGCTCAGCTGTTTCTCAAGCGCGCGATAAGAATCATCCAATTTTTTTTCCGCTTTCTTTCGTTCCGTGACATCCCTAAAGAATCCTACCAAACATTGCTGTTTCCAGATTTCTAAGAGCTTCGAACTAACTTCACAATAAACTATTTGTTTATCCGATCTGAGAAGAGGAATGTCTTTGGCAAGAAGTAGTTCCTTATTCGCACTTCTTTTGAACTGATCAACAACATAAGCCAGACTTTCTTTGGGATGAATGTCAGGCAAACTCATCTTGAGCAAATCTTCAAGTGGGTACCCCACCATTTCGCACATTTGGGGATTTGCAAGAACAAATCTCTGTGTTTTAACATCAGCAACAAGAATGCCGTCGTTTGCTCCCTCAAAGATTACTCTAAATCTTTCTTCGCTCTCCTGCAACGCTTTTTCTGTTTTCTTGCGTTCAGTTACGTCTCTAACAATCCCGGTAACTGCTATCACATTTCCTTCAGCATCTAGGATAGGATTCAAGCTGGAACTGATATACGATTCTTGATTGTTAATAACCATTTTTTCTTCAAGCAACATGCTTTTGCCAGTGGCGAATACGTTATTGGTATTACTTGAGAATTGATCCGCAGTTTCCACAGGATACACTTCAAATATTGACTTGCCAATAATATCTTCAGGATGCTTTCCTAAAATATCTGCCAAGACCTTGTTTACAAATAAATACTTTAAGGTCCTATCTATCATGAATATCTGGTCGCTTGAATTTTCAACAATACTCCGCAATTTCGCTTCTGACACTCTTAGTGCAGCTTCAGTTTTTTTTCGTTCAGTGACATTTTCGCAGAAAGCAATGAATGTCCCATCGGGCAATTTTATAGAGTTCAAAATAACATAAACAGGTAGTCCATCTTTTTTCTTCAAAGCTATCTCGCTCAAAAACCGACCTGTTTCCTTAACTTCACCAAATTTCTTGAGACCTTCGGCTACATTGAAGAGTAATTGTGGTATACTCATTGTTAACAATTCTTCTTTGGAATAACCAGTCAGCTTAGAAGCAGCTTCATTTACATACTCATATTTTCCCTCGGAATTAGCCACAAAAACTGCAACAGGAGAATACTCAACATAAGCCTTAAAATTCTCTCCAGAACTAGCTATCGCTAACTCCGCTTTTTTGTGATAGGTGATGTCTCTATTTAGTGCGCCACGCGAAATCTCCGTGATACGTCTGTCTTTAGACACTCCAAAACACCTGCAGCTACTGATTTTGTCAGCCCCAGCGACACATTTTGTCAGCCACAGTGACATAAGTTAATACAGCGGGTCTTGATTTAGGGTTTTCGGTTATAGCGCGCGTTATGAGCCACTTCCACGCGTACCAGACAATGGCCAAGGTTGTCAGGATTTCTATGACTCCAAAGAACAGGTAAAAAGAAGTTGCACATACTGATCCATCTCGATGTGAAACTAAATAGGCAACCAAGCAAGCTGCACCCATGTTTCGGCCTGCCTGATGCTTCTTTTACGCATAAAACGTCATAAAATCGATTCATTATGGTGTCTGCATAGAGCGGAGCCCAGATTTTTTAACATAAAAATGTTATTTTTCTACATCCGCCAGCGGTCGGTTTAGCTAGTAGCAAGCAAGCAAGCTTCAGCTTTTGGTAGATACTGATGTATCAAATGTATAATCAAATTCCATGAATGATATTTATAGAGAATATTACGTACTTGTTTCATTATAGAATTCATCAAATTTCCCTGTATCTTTCATCCACATATTTTATATACTACTTTTAAGATAAGAGCCATCCAAACAGTTACATGCTAAGAGGTATGACGAGCGATGAGAAGGGACAATAGCGCTTCAGAAATTTTGGAAACAATTTCAACCCAGAACATCTTTAACAACAATTTTTCCCTGACAGCTTCCCTCATGAGCGTCTCACCTCTCGGTAGACTTAGATTAAGTTTCGATAACAAACAAAACAGTTACAAATTAAACAAAAAGGAAGAGGATTAAAAAATGCAAAAAAACATGAAAATCTTAACAATATTGGTTTTAACAATAGCTCTATTCTCAATCAGTTATCTATGTGTAAATCAAGTAAAAGCTACTGCAGGTTATAATTTCACCGTAAGCTACTCGGTGGCTGACAGTTCAACTCCAACTACCGCGCCGACTTTCACCTATGTTGATTATAACACTGGTGCTCAGGTTGTTTCCTTAACTACCAGCCCAACAACCTATGATGTCTCACCCGGTAGTTCATGGTCAATCTCCAATCCCGCTTACGCCAACAGTTTAGTGCGTTGGCAGACGAATAATGCGACTTTGAGCGGAACCGCAAGTTCTGATACAGTTCTGGATCCCACCTATTACCGCCAGTTTTATGTCACTTACTATTATACAACTTCTGACAGTTCAACTCCTTCCCCTGCACCCCGATTCTCTGGGTATCAGTACGGCGTTAAAACTCCGTTTTCTTTCACTGCTTCAAGTCAGAGTGTTTGGCTTGATGCAACGACACAATATTCTTTTGATGACCCAATCTATACGCCTTCATTGACTGAACAGTGGGCGGTTACAAACCCAGCTACAGCAAGCGGTATCGTCACAGGACCAATTACGGTAACTCCAGAGTATTGGCATCAGTATTACTTGACTTTGTCGTATAGCACTTCTGACAACACTGCACTCTATGGTTCGCCAGCGGTTACGTTTACGGCTGACCAGTTCGGTTTGCCCGTGGTCACCACGTTGAGTACTTCTACAGTTAACGTTTGGTATGATGCTTCCTCTAGCGGTACAGCCTACTCTGTCACTCCTGTATCTGTGACCGGCGGCAGCAGTGACCGGTACCAGCTTGCTCCAGGTGCCAACGAGGGTCCAATTACTTCCGCGGCGACACTCAACTTTGAGTATTATCACCAGTATCCAGTGTCTCTGGGATACACAACCATAGACAGCTCCTCAATAACAAATGGACTTGAAGTCGGTCAATACTACCAGTTTGGCAGTCTGGTAACCTTTGATTCAGCTGGCACAAGCGGTGCCGGTTCACTCGGCAGCGTATGGGTGGACGCAAGCACTGTAAGCACTCCGTATTCGGTGTATTTCTACGACGTTACGGCTTCTTCTGGCACTGAACGATGGTTCTTAGTCGGCGGGACAACTGAATACAGCATTTCATCCTCCCAAACCCTCACCCAGGCCGGCTACTACCACCAATACGAGATATATTTCTATTACGCGACTAACGACAATACAGCCATTCCAAACGGTATCGTTATCGGCTCATATTATCAGTTCGGCAATACTGAAAATATTGCATCTACCGGTAACTACTACGGTTTCTGGGGTGCGTGCAATCCCTACAACGACTGGGTTGACGCAGGCACCCAAATCACTTTCTCCACAGTTACCGCAGGCTCAGGTGTAGAACGCTGGGCACTGTCTGCTGGAACTGAATCTTTCTCTGCCAATACTGCCTATGCTACGACCGATTATGCTTGGGGAACAGGCTTTTATCATCAGTACATAGTTTCGTTCGGCTACACCACTAATGATGATTCTCCTCTTGCAAGCCAGTCTGATTTGGTTGCTTACACGCAGTTTGGCAGCACCTTGTACCTGTCTACTGACGGTTCGGGTGTGTTGTCTTTGTCGAGTGATTGGGCTGATGCAGGCACTGCCGTTACCTATGTTTCTCCTATCTCGATTAATGCGAACGAGCGATACAAGATTGCTCCAGCTGACGCGGGCACAAACACGGTAATTGTTTCTGTTGGCTCTGGCGCTGTGACTGCTAACCCACTGTATTATCATCAGGTGCAAAATACTTTTACCGTTACGGGCATTTCTGGCAGTGACAGTGTTGCTTTAACAGGCACATACTTCGGGACTGGCAGCTCAACCATCGTTACGCTCAATACCGGCAATGGATGGAGCACTACGGCTTGGAGTGACTACGGCTACGCGGTTACTTTCCCAGCAACTTCTACCGAAAGCACTGGCAGTGAGCGTTGGGCGATTCCAAGTACTGCTTCTACGGGCGCTTTAACGGCAGGCGGCGGCACCTATTCGGAAGCGTACACTCACCAATTCTTGGTTTCGTTTGGCTACACCACTAATGATGATTCTCCTCTTGCAAGCCAGTCTGATTTGGTTGCTTACACGCAGTTTGGCAGTACCTTGTACTTGTCTACTGACGGTTCGGGTGTGTTGTCTTTGTCGAGTGATTGGGCTGATGCGGGCACGGCTGTTACGTATGTTTCTCCTGTTTCGATTTCTGTTTCTGAGCGGTACAAGATAACTTTAAGTGACAGCGGCTTAAACACGGTAATCTCCTCAGTCGGCACAGGCGCAGTAACAGCGAACCCAGAGTACTACCACCAGTTCATGGTGAATTTCGGCTACACAACCGTCGACAGCAGCAATATCGAGAGCGGCCATGTCATTGGCCACTATTACCAATTTGCAACTTTATTGACCATTAGTTCTGCAGCCGGAGGCGCGGTTACACCTACCAGCGACTGGGTTAACGCAGGCGTTAACAACATAGCCTACATAACAGTCACCGCTACCTCTACCACTGAACGGTGGGCTCTGCCTTCAACATACTACATAAACGTGCAGGGCTCAGGCTCGATAGGAGAACCAAACTACTACCACCAGTACTATGTAACATTCGCGTACACAACCCAAGATCTTAGCGCCATCGCCAATAACTTGGCCATCGGCACCTTCTACCAATTCGGCGCACCAGCAGGCACAATCTACGCCACTGGTGTCTACGGCGTAGCTACACCCACAGGCGGTGGCTGGGTTGACGAAGGAACAGGCGTAAGATTCAACACTGCAGTCGCAACAAGCGGCACTGAGCAGTGGGCTCTGGTAACTTCGCCAGACCTCACCCTGACAGTTACGAGTGCAGGGACAACCACCGAGGAGGGTTACTACCACCAATTCGCGTTTACTCTGTCCTACTCAACCAGCGACGGCTCCTCAGCTACGGCGCCAACTTTAACTTCCACACAGTTTGGAGGTGCTTATACCCCGACTTTAACAGGTACACCTACGGCTTACTGGCTTGACAACAGCAAATCTTGGAGCGTAACTAACCCGTTGACTGGCTCTACTGGTTCTGAGCAATGGGCAACTAACCAAGTTGTTTCAGGCACAGTTTCAGCTACGCAAACCACAGCCTACCTGTACTATCACCAGTTCATGATAGATTTCGGCTACACAACATCCGACAACACAAAGATTCAAGGTACTCTAAACCAAGGCTTACGCATTGGGGCATATGACCAGTTTGGCTTAAGCACGTCCATCTATTCAGCTCCTGGCAGTGGGTATGGCGTGACCAGCCCCGCAAGCGACTGGGTAGACTCCAACAGCGTAACAAGCACAGGCACAGTCACATACTTGACATCTGTCTCTGACTCAAACACGGAACGCTGGGGATTGACCTCACCTGACACAACTTATGTTACCGGATCCACTTCAATCACGGAGTCTGGGTACGTTCACCAGTTCCTTGTCTCATTTGGCTACACCACCAACGACCTCTCGCCGATAACCAACCAAAACGACATGGTTACTTACACACAGTTCAGCAACCCAATGTACCTGTCTACCGACGGCTCAGGCACATTATTTTTGACGAGCGACTGGGCTGACGCAGGAACATCAGTTACCTATGTCTCTCCAATCCCAATCGGATTAGTCGGCACTGAGCAGTACATAATTACTTCAGGAGATTCAGGCATCAACACGGTAATCTCCTCAGTCGGCGCAGGCAGCATGACAGCCAACCCCGAGTACTATCACCAGTTCAGCGTCATATTCCAGTATTCAGTGACTGACGGCTCTCCAAGCGCCCCGACAGCGTACTACACACAGTTCGGCGTATCACAAACCGTGGTAGCCGCCACAGACCAGCATGTGATAGAATGGGTAGACGCAGGCACATCAGTATCCTACGATAACCCCATCAGCGCATCTGGCACAGAGCGTTGGCAAGCAGACTACACTGTTTCCGGCGGCGAATCAGTGATTGTTTCCAGCGTCAGCGGATCCACATTGAACATTGACCCACTGTACTACCACCAGTTCCTCGTGACCTTCACTTACAGTGTGATAAACGGCGGATTACCAGCTGATGCACCATACGCTTACTTTACCCAATTCGGCTTGTCAGACAACATTCAAGCAACAGGCGCAACCGCTTGGGTTGACAACGGCTCACCAATCACCTATGATAACCCTGTAGCCGATTCAACTTCAAGCCAACGCTGGCAGATGGACCTCTCCATCGACATCTACGGCCAATCACTAATCGGAACCATAAGCTCTTCAGGCACCGTAAATCCAGGCTACTACAACCAGTACTCAGTGACCTTCGGCTACTCCACCCAAGACGGCAGTTATGTTCCCAGCGGAATAATCGGCCAGTACTCTCAGTTTGGCTCTTGGTACCTGATTACATCCGACGGCGCAGGCGCGGTTTCACCTTCAGCAGCAACATGGGTTGACGCAGGCTCAGGCAACATCGCTTACCACCTTCTAACTGCCTCAAGCACGGAGCATTGGGCCACGAACACCATGATCGGAGGCGTCGACTACCAAGACGTGGTGGGCACAGGAGCATACATAGAAAGCTACTATCACCAATACCTGGTAACCTTCACCTACTACACCTCAGACAGCAGCTCCGTAACTCCTCCAGCGGTCGTCTACTATCAGTTCGGCAGTGCCGTCATAGGTAACCATGCAACTGGATTCCAAGACTGGGCTGATGCAGCCTCAAGCGTCTATTACGCCAATCCAATTAGTATTTCCGGCACCGAACGTTATATGGTGAACTTGCCTGTCTCAGTCGGTTATTCAGTCGTAGACACCGTAAACGGAGCTAACTACATTAACCCAGAATACTATCACCAGTACTACGTGACATTAAGCTACACAACCGATGACGGCAGCACTATTTGGGACAGCAGCGCTAGCAGCAACTTAGCCATCGGCTATTACATGCAGTTCGGTTCATCTGTGACGCTTTACTCGAATCCCAGCGACACCTACGGCGTAACCTCAGCTGGCACCACTTGGCTTGATGCTGGCTACGGCAACGTTTGGTTTGGTTCAGCTGTTGCTTCTTCCGGAACCGAGCAGTGGGCTCTGGTTTCAGACACTCCGTATTCAGGTTATGCAGGCACTTACTGCAACGTCTTATCTTCTGCACCGATTACTGAGAGCGGTTACTATCACCAATACTACATTTACTTCGGTTACTCAACGCAGGATGGCAGTTACACTCCACTCTATACTATTATTGGTTCCTACACCCAATTTGGCTCAACTCAGTCCATTACTTCCTTTTATGGCACTGTCTATGGTTCCAGCTACTATGGTTTCTGGTGGACTGAAGAAGGAACTGGTGACTGGGTAGATGCTGCTGGCTCAGTTAGCTACTATACAATCACTTCCGGTAATGAACGTTGGGCTCTGCCCCCCTCTGCTGGAACAGACACCTTTTCCGGCGTTGATCTGGGTCCAGGCTACAGCGTCACTGGTAATTACTATGACCAGATGTACGTATCCTTCGGCTATTCCGTTGTGAACGACATCACAACCCCAATTACCAGCGGAAACCAGATCGGCTCCTACTACCAATTCGGCTCGTCAACAGGCGTAATCGATTCCACTGGCACCTACGGCGCAACCTCGCTAGGCAGCGACTGGGTAGATATCGGATCAGGCACCGTAAGCTACTCTACGTGGACAAACGGCGCCAACACTGAACGCTGGGCACTCAGCACAGGCACAAACAACTACGACGTAACAACTTCTACCACGTCGGTTACAGAATCAAACTACTACCACCAGTTCATGATCACCTTCGGATACACCACCAAAGATGGCAGCACCATCTTCAATTATGGCAACGTACCTATTGGTTACTACAGCCAGTTCGGTTCAAGCGTGACGCTTTCTTCAGCTTGGTGGATAGGGTATGGTCACACCTACACCTGGAGCGATGGTCAATATGATCAAGACTGGGTTGACGTGGGCAGCAACACCGTCACCTACGCTACTTACACGAATGGCGGCGAGCGTTGGGCCCTATCTCCATCACCGCAAAGCTACAGCGTTGCGCCAGTCGCACCCACAACAACCATCATACAGACAGGCTACTACCACCAGTTCCTAGTATCCTTCACTTACACAACTAACGACGACACACCCATAGCAAACCAGGCAAATATGGTCACCTACACACAATTCGGCAACACGATGTATCTGTCAACCGACAACTTGGGCGTGCTCTCCATGCCAAGCGACTGGGCAGACATAAACACAGCTGTCCTGTACAATTCCCCAATCATGATATCCTCCACAGAAAGATACATGATTAACGCAGCTGACGTAAGCACCCACATAGTAATCGCTTCAGTAAATGCGGGTGCGATGACAGCCGACCCATTTTACTATCACCAGTTCGTAATCACCTTCGGCTATGCATCCGTCAACGACATCGTTAACGCAATTCCAAGCGGCAACCTGATAGGCTCATACTACCAGTTCGGCTCCAACGCCGGCAACACCATACTATCCGGCATCACCTACGGGTCAGCTACACCCGCAAGCGCATGGGTCGACACGGGAAGCGCGACAGTATCCTATACAACTTGGACTAACGGCGCCAACACGGAACGCTGGGCATTACTGGCAGGAACCAACAACTACCCAGTCTCCTCTTCCGTAACAATCGCCGAACAAAACTACTACCACCAATTCAAGATCACATTCGGCTACTCAGTCTCAAACGATGCGTCATCTGTTCCCAGCGGCCTCGTAATTGGAAACTACACATGGTTCGGCAATGCGGAACCAATCACCTCAACCGGCGTCGGCAACGGCGTTTTGCCCTCCGTAGGCACATGGGTCGACGCGGGCGCACGCAAAGTAGACTACCAAACCGTAACTGCGACTTCAGGAACTGAACGGTGGGCGCTAATAAACTCCCCGCAGAACCACGACGTCACATCTGCAGGAACGCTTGCGCAAACATCCTACTACCACCAATATGAAGTGTCAGCGCTTTACAGCACCTCCGACGGCAGCACACCATACCAAGCCGTCATCCTCTCAGGTACCGCGTTTGGCGCCCCTTCCACGCTGACCTTGACAACTACATCACAGAACACATGGTTTGACATCAACACAGGCTGGTCATTCAACAACCCAATCGCAGGCGCCGCCAGCACTGAACGCTGGATATGCACCTCTTCAAACAGCGGAACAGTAACCTCCTACACTGTACTAACCCCGCTGTTCTACCACCAGTACCAAGTCTCAGCAACCTACAGCACGTCAGACGACTCCACACCAACATACAGCGTAATGCTATCTGGGACTCAATCCGGTAATCCATTCACATTGGTGCTTACAACTTCAACCCAGAACGCATGGCTCGACGCGGCAACAGCTTGGAGCGTCAACAACCCAATTACTGCTTCCAGCACTGAACAGTGGATTGCCACCTCAGGCACCTCTGGAACGGTCAGTTCGTCAACAGCGGTTGCACCCTTGTACTACCACCAGTACTCAGTCAGCATGCAGTACACAACAAGCGACGGCTCCACTCCGTCGAACCCCGTATCATTAAGCGGCACTCAATCTGGAAGCCCCATATCCGTGACTCTGACAACCAGTATCCAGAACGTCTGGCTTGACGTAAACTCAGCTTGGAGCGTCAACAACCCGATTACTGCTTCCAGCACTGAACAGTGGATTGCCACCTCAGGCACTTCAGGCTGGGTTTACTCATTCACAGCCATAGATCCATATTACTATCACCAGTACAAAGTTGCAATGAGCTACAGCACCTCAGATGGCTCTACACCGTCAGCAACCGTCACATTAAGCGGGACGCAATCCGGCAACGCAGCGTTCACCGTCACCCTAACAACGACGGTCCAGAACGTCTGGCTTGACGCAACCACAGCTTGGAGCGTGAATAACCCGATTACAGCCTCAACCACGCAGCAATGGATTGCTACAAGTGGAGCATCTGGAACTGTCAGTTCGTCTACAGCTGTCGCCCCGTTATACTATCACCAGTACTGGGTATCCATGAATTACTTGACCAGTGACCTTTCCACTCCGTCAGCTAGTGTTGTCTTAAGCGGAACCCAGTCAGGCAACCCCTTAACCGTAACTTTGACAACCACTCCCCAGCGCGCCTGGTTAGACGCGGCAACAGCTTGGAGCGTCAACAACCCAATTACTGCTTCCAGCACTGAACAGTGGATTGCCACGTCAGGCACTTCTGGAACTGTTACCGTGACCCTTGTTGTCGCCCCGTTATACTATCACCAGTACACGGCGACGGCAAGCTACAGCACCTCTGATAGCTCCACACCATACAGCAGTGTCGTTCTGTCTGGAACCCAATCTGGAAACACCGGATTCACTCTAACCCTGACAACCTCTCCACAAACCGTCTGGCTCGACGCAACAACTGCCTGGTCAGTGAATAACCCGATCACAGCCGGCACCCAACGTTGGGACGCCTCATCAGGCACATCAGGAACCGTAACCAGCGCAACCACAATCGCCCCACTCTACTACCACCAGTACCAGTTGACTCTACAGTACAACATTGCAAACACACCGGCAGGCTCACCCACAACCACGAACATAGTATCCTACACGACCTTCGGAGGCTCTGCAACAGCTACTCCTGCTCTCTCTCCTGCTACATCATCGCAGGTCTGGGCTGACGCAGGCACAGCAGTCACATACACAAGCCCGATCGTCGCAATCTCAGGCACCGAACGCTGGATGGTTACATCCGCAGACAGCGGCGCCTACACAGCAGTTCCATCAGTCACTGCTGCCTCAACAGTGAACCCATCATACTATCACCAGTACAAAGCTTCAGCCAGCTACAGCACCACAGACAGTTCCACACCATTCTCAAACGTCGTGCTATCAGGCACACAGTTCGGGAACTCATTGTTCACCTTGACCCTAACAACCACCCCGCAAGCTGTATGGCTTGACGCAGGATCAGCTTGGAGCGTCAACAACCCAATTAACAGCGGCAACCAACGCTGGGACGCAACATCAGGCACATCAGGAACTATCTCCGGCGCAGCCACGATATCTCCAAACTACTACCACCAGTTCCTAGTGGTATTCGAGTACACAGTGAGCGGCGGCGCCTCAGGCTCATCCGCCCCAACCGCATACTACACGCGGTTCGGTGTAGCTCAAACCATGACTGCCACAACCGGAAACTCGGCTAACGACTGGGTAGACGCAGGCACAACCGTTTCATACACTAATCCTCTAACTGGCTCAACCTCCAGCGAACGCTGGCAGACAAACCTGGCAATCTCAAGCGGCAAATCGACTGTTTCAGCCAGCGTAGGTCCAGTTACATCACCGATTAACCCAACATACTACAACCAGTTCAACGAGATGCTCAGCTACTCCACATCTGACAGCTCCACGCCCTCATCTATACCAGCATTCACAGCCAACCAGTTCGGTTCACCAACCGCACAGTCGCTGACCACCACATCCTCACCCTACTGGTTTGACGCCGGCTCCACTTGGTCGATGACTAACCCAATCGTCGCAGGCTCAGGCACAGAACGATGGCAGACTGTCCAGGCATACACGGGCGTCCTGTCGTACACCAACGTCGTAACCATCGCGCCACTGTACTATCACCAGTTCCTGATGACCCTGGAGTACAACATTGCAAACACACCGGCTGGCTCACCGACAGTGACCAACATTGTTTCCTATACTACGTTTGGTGGTGCTGCTACCGCTACCCCTGCCACAGCTCCTACTTCCAAGGTTTGGGCTGACGCTGGCTCTGCAGTTAAGTACAGTAGCCCGATCGTCAGTGGTTCTGAGCGTTGGATTGTTACGTCTGCTGATAGCGGCATGTACACTGCCGTTTCATCAGTTACTGCTGCTGCGACTGTGAATCCGTCCTACTATAACCAGTTCCAGTTGACTTTGGAGTATTCGATTGCTAACTCTCCTCCAGGTTCACCTACGGTTACGAACATCGTATCCTACACTAGCTTTGGTTCTGGGCAAGATGCTACTCCAACTTTGGCTCCTACAGCTACAAGTACGGCTTGGGCAGACGCAGGCTCTGCAGTTAAGTACAGTAGCCCGATCGTCAGTGGTTCTGAGCGTTGGATTGTTACGTCTGCTGATAGCGGCACGTACACTGCCGTTTCATCAGTTACCGCTGCCATGGTAGTGAATCCATCGTACTATCACCAGTTCCAGCTGACTCTAGAATACTCGATTGCTAACAGCCCTGCTGGTTCACCAACAGTTACAGGCATAGTTTCCTACACAACCTTTGGCGGCGCTGCAACTGCCACTCCAACATTGGCTCCAACAGCTACAAGTACGGTTTGGGCAGACGCAGGCTCTCCGGTCAATTACAATAGCCCGATTATTAGCGGCTCTGAACGCTGGATGGTCACTTCAGCCGACACCGGCACGTACACTGCTGTTTCATCAGTTACTGCCGCGGCAATAGTGAATCCATCATACTATAACCAGTTCGCTGTCACGCTAAGCTACTCTGTAAGTGGTGGCGGCTCTCCGACCGCTCCAACTTTGACGTCCAAAGCATTCGGCGTTGCCTACACTCCGACTTTGACGGGCACAGCTACGGCTTACTGGCTTGACAACAGTGCCACATGGAGCGTAACCAACCCGCTAACCGGCTCAGGAAACACTGAACGCTGGCAAACAAGCCAGACCGTTTCAGGCACGGTTTCCGCAGCTCAAACAACCTCCTTCAAGTACTACAACCAGTACCTACTGACTCTGGAATATTCCATCAGCAACACGCCTGCCGGGTCACCTACAGTGACCAACATCGTATCCTACACCAGCTTCGGCACTGCGGGCCTAACTGCTACGCCAACTTTAGCTCCTACCGCCACAACAACGGTCTGGGCAGACGCAGCCTCAGCAGTCAAGTACAATAGCCCAATCGTCAGCGGCACCGAACGTTGGATGGTCACCTCAGGCGACAGCGGCACATACACAGCCGTGTCCTCAGCATCTGCCTCCGCAACAGTGAACCCAACCTACTATAACCAATACCAAATATCCGCGAGTTACAGCACTTCCGACAGCTCTACACCTTCCGCAAGCGTGGTCTTATCCAGCACTCAATTCGGCAGCACTTCTTACACTTTGGCTTTGACGACTACAGCACAATCTGTGTGGCTTGACGCAGGCGCAAGCTGGACCACCAACAGCCCCATAGTCAGCGGCTCTCAACAGTGGATCGCCAGTTCGGGCACAAGCGGAACAATCGCAAGCGGAGTCACCGTAACACCGGTCTACGCTCACCAGTACCAAGTTACCTTCAACGTTAGTCCTTCAGGAGGCGGCTCAATATCCCCATCAGGAACTCAATGGGAAACAGTCGGTTCCGTCTCCGTAACAGCCTCGCCTAACACAGGCTACTCTTTCAGTTCATTGTCAAGCCCAACACTCACAGTAGCAAACCCGACGTCCACCTCCTCGCTGGTCACTATAAACGGGGCTGGAACGGTCACTGCCAACTTCGCGGTAATTACCTACCCAATTACTGTGACCCAATCCAGTAACGGAGCAATAAGTCCTGCCAGCACCACGGTAAACTACGGTGGAAGCAAGACCTTCAGCATAGTTCCAAACGCTGGCTACTACATCAGTGATGTGCAAGTAAACGGCTCTTCAGTCGGCAGCCCGTCTTCATACACTTTCAGAAATGTTTACGCTGGTCAAACAATCACCGCGAGCTTTGCACCCATCAGCGCCTCAGCCGTCTTCACGGTAAGCGCGACTCTAACATCAACCAACACCGTTTACAGCATCCAAGTCACTGGCAATGCAACCCTGTCTAACCTGACAATCACGCCTTACCCAGGCAATTCAACAACTGCGGTAACCTTCACGATAACTGGTCAAGACGGAACCACGGGCTTCATCAACATGACTCTTCCAAAATCTGTGATACCCTTCGGAACGTATCCAATAGTGTACATCGACGGCCAAGTAGCTCCAAACCAAGGCTATAGCCAAGACGGAAGCAACTATTACGTGTGGTTCACAACGCACTTCAGCACTCACCAGGTGGAAATCGAGTTCACAACGACACCGCCAGTTACCCCATCTCCAACACCTGCACCTACTCCAGTAGCACTGTACTACGTCACAATAATCGTCGTAATCGTCGTAGTCGTAATAGTCGCAACGGTGCTGCTGATAAGAAGACGCAAGAAATCCCACCCAGCCGTTGTTGAGCAATAAACAACACGACTATCCTTATTTTCTTTCTTTTCTTTCTTTTAAAACACAATTCGAGTCGTTCTTTTTCACAAGCCTATTCTTCAAAAGTTGATTTCACTTTCTAAATCAAACAATTGTAAAGCAAAAATATTGTAGTTTTGCCCAATCGATGGCGGCTTAGCGCTTCTTACGAAATAAGTGAGTAACATTTGACTACAACAAATCTTTATGACAACAGTTACCCTCTATTACAGTAACTATTCTTTCTCTCACAATCAGGGGATTTTTTTAAGCAATGGCAAAACTCAAGCCGACTGAACGTGCTTTTGGGCTGCGTCTGGTTTTTCACAGCATAGGTCTTAGCAGTTTGGCTGGAGCCGTATTTCTTCAATTTTTGGTCTTTCTCAGCATTTCCAAATACGGTGCCTTCATGGGAATAGAAAAAAACCCTGTAATCCTGAACTCTGAAATCGGGTTGACTGTTTTCAGCGCTGTCTACCTTCTGTACCTGTCTTTCAGCAGCCTCCGTTCACTACTTAGCCCCCGAAAAGATGCTAAGCGGAAGCGACCAAATTAGACAAAAAATTGAGGCGCGAGGTTCCAGAAAAATAGAATTAATTCACATTAAGAATGCCGTGTTTAAGTTTTAAGTGCTAAATTTCTTCACCACTTCATACAACATGTTTACTCCGAAGACAAGGTTCTCTATGGTAATACGTTCGTCTATTCCATGCATCCTCTTTTCCAGCTGATCGTTAGGCTCATCAGGAATTTGGGGTTGAAAACCATAGCATACGCTTCCAGTTTCCCTGAAGAAGCGCGAGTCAGTGCCACCTGTGGTAAGAGATGGCGTCACACCGCAGCCAGGTTCGAGCTCGCTTAGAACGCCCGTGATTGCGCTGTAAAGCGGCGTGTCCGTTGGTGACTCGGACCCATCGTGCGCTTGAATAGACTCAAAACTAAGCTTATCCAGCCCCACATCTTTCAGCAAACTCTTGATTAAGTCAATTGTCTCTTTCACGCTTTGTCCAGGAAGAATTCTGCAGTCAAAGACTGCCTCGCACTCGGAAGGAATAATGTTCTCTTTAACCCCGCCGCGAATCATCGTTGGCGCAATAGTCATTTTCGTCCGAGGCCTAATCTCCTCAGCTAAAGACCTGTCCTTTTCCGCTAATTCATCAAGGATTTGTTCACTTTGCGTCGGATTACCAAGCAAACGTGAAAAGGTTTCCTGTAGTTCAGGGTCTTGCTTTCCCATTTCAGCAAGGAACTCTTTAAGCGTAGGCACGTAGATTGTTGGCGGCTTGTACTCTTCAAGCTTACTGATTACTTTGTTCATGCGCAAAACGGCGTTGTCAGCCATGTTAGGAGTCGAGCCGTGACCAGGAGTTCCCTTTGTTCTAATTCTGAGCCATAGAATTCCTTTCTCCGCTGTCTGCACTGGAAAAACGTAGCCCTTTTTTGTGGGAAAAGCTAGTCCTCCCCCTTCGTTGATAACGTAGGGACACCAAAGTTTTTCTTTATGATGCCTCAGAAGATAGCCTGCCCCTTCTTCCCCGCCTTGCTCCTCATCAGGAGTCCCTGCGAAAACCACGTCGCCTTTGAGTTTGACATTGTTTTTCTTTAAAAGCTTGATAGCCATGATTTCGATGGCCACCATGGATTTCATGTCGATGGCTCCTCTGCCGTAAACGTAACCATCCTTAACTACTCCAGCAAACGGGTCAACGGTCCACTCTTTTGGGTTAGCTGCAACCACGTCAAGATGTGATAGTAAAAGAAGGCTGGGTTTTTCGCCTGTTCCCTTAAGCCGCGTGATTACGCTGCCTCTGCCAGGAGCGGACTCCACGATTTCTGTTTTAAACCCATCCTTCCCCAGGTATTTTGCTATGTATTTTGCCGCTGCAGTCTCGTTGCCTGGTGGGTTAGTTGTGTTTATCCGTATCAGGTTAATGAGGAGTTGTGTTACTTCCTCCTCAACTTCGTTGAAATTTTGAGGCGACACCGCTTTTCAAGCTCCTTTAGAGGTTCTAAGAATACTTTTTTTCTCTTAAAAGTATCTGTTGATGTTGCCCTAAACATTATAGACGGTATTTCAACATTTGAATCATGATGTTTATATATTATAGTGCTAAAAAGCCTATGAATGGTTAAAAGTTGGTTGCAATGAAAGAACTTAAACCAATAGATTACAAAATACTTTTTGAATTGATGAAGGACTCGCACAGAAGCGATAGGCAGCTAGCAAAATCCCTCGGAGTCTCCCAACCTACAGTCACTAGAAGAAGAGCGATGCTTGAAGAAAACTTCATCGAAGGATACACGGTTATCCCAAAATTCGGGCAAATCGGGTTTGAAATAGCAGCCTTCACCTTTCTGAAAAGCAAACTAAAGTTTAAAACAGGCGAGGAAAAAACGGAAGCACTTCAAAAAATGAAAGAATGGTACTTGAAACAACCCAACGTCATAATGGTTTCGGATGGGAGAGGCATGGGTTGGGATGCTGTTTGCATCTCGCTCCATGAAGACTTCTCAAACTTTGCCGAGTTCATTAGAGCGCACGATTCAGAGTTGTCTGAGTGGGTTGTGGAGAGCCAAACTTTCCATGCTGACTTGAAAGCTGGAATAGTAATCAAACCGTTCCACCTCAAGTACTTAACAACACCAAAAACAGAAACGTAATTCGCGGTTAAAAACCGCTCAGCTTTTCCTTGCAAAATACTTACGTGCCACCATACCTTCCGGCTTCTTTCTTAAAACGCTTTGCTAATCAAGAAAGTGCCTGCTTTTTGATCGGCTGAACATAGGAGCATAGTTGTAGCTGTGGACTTTGCCTGCTTCAAAACAAGATCCAAGGCAACGACGCAGGAAATCCCTGTTTTGATTGCATGTTTCCGACTACCAATTTAGAATCTTGCAGAAGCCCGGAATCGACACAGCGCTTTATCTTCTGTTTATTTTCTTCAGCAACCGCTTTTTAGGCAGCTTCGGTTTCTTTGTTCTCGAAACGTTAACAGCCAAACAAATCAACCTGCAACTAGGTTACCCGTCGAATGGATATAAGGTTTTGGCGTAGATTGTTTGGCGCGGCAGAGTCGTTCAGCTTGGCTGCTGCGCTTGGGCTTTTATGATAAGTGTTGGTGTTGGAGGGCTGGTTTTGTGTGTTGGCTAACCCATAGCCATCCGTCATCGAGGAGAAAGGAGAAGGCTTCGAAAACGGAAAAAAGTTTTTGGCTTGAGTTGTTTAGCCTTCAACCTTAACTAGCCCTCCATCACTGACAAGACTTAAGATACTATAAAGTGCATATAAGCCTTCTGAATCAAAAATAAGGGTTGAAAATACAGATTCAGCCTATATCCAAGGCGCCTTCCAGAACCCTATTTTCGGGGATTCCCAGCTCCTTTGACAGCCATGCTTTTAAGATCTGGGTAAACTTTGGAAGTGCGCCGTTGTAGGTGATTATCTGGTTGCCTTTAAGCGCGTCAGCCTGAAAAGTCTTCTCGTCCTCCTTGAAGGTGAAAGAAAGCGTTTGAGCCTGAAACGCTAAAGTCTGGAAGTCTTCCCACTGCTTGCACCGCAAAATCACTGACGGACCCGACGCTCCTAGCGAGGCTGCCGGTGCAGGTCCAAGCATGTTTTCTGTTGATTTTTCTTTTGGCGCGGCGGGTGATGGTTCTTTGGGTCCGACTCCTGAAATGTAGCTCATCAGGTTTGTAACTTCTTTTTGCAGGCTGGTTATTTTTTCTTCCACTTTTTCCACTTTGCCGCCGAGGTCGCCTGTTTCTCCGAGTTGTTCAGTTACGGTTGCTAATTCGCTGATTAGCTTGTCCAGGTCCTTTTCGTGTTCTTTTAGGACGTTTACTATGAAGTCTAAGGCTTCTAGTGAATCATCTTTTGATTGTGGATTCTTCGCCAAACTATTTATCCCCCGCTTATCTGACCTGTCAATATTGAGGGCACTATAAATAAAGCTAGCGAATCGTCAAGTAATATCGCAGTAGAGTCATAACTATACGTATTTTCAATTATCTTTTCTAATATCTGAAGGTTTACGATACGCCTTCCCAACGCTGCTACAGCTGCTTTAGCTGCTCCTTGGTTTTGCCCTTGTTTTTGGCTTTTGAGGTTTCGACGGTTCATCCCAGTACTTGTCAAATTCTTCAGGCGACATAATGTCCAAGCTTTGCAACTGCTGGCTGAAAGCGTCAAGCGCGCAGCGGTTGTTGAGGTGTGCATGGTAAACCTCGATCAGAAGGTTGATAGCCATTGACTTTGAAATCGGCTTTTTAGCCATCAAAGTTAATTCTTCGGATGCTTTAGCTAGGTCGTCGTAGATTTTGTCGGGCAGGTCAAGCGTCTTCATGCTTTACCCTCCTGCATGTCTTTTGCTATTTGCTCCGCGTTCTTTTTAATCTTCTCCAAAACCTCCGCCGTCGGCTTCCCACGGATGTCGCCGAGCTTACCCAGTGTGCTATTGTCTTCTCTTCCATGGAACTCGCCGACCACGTACCATTCGCCGACAACGTTGAAGCCGAAATGCTCAAAATACTGCCGCATCGTTTTCCCAGCAGGCGTCGCCTCATCGATCCCAGTGTGTGGACCCGAATACGTGACAAAAACCAATGCGTTCTTGCCAGCCACTTTTGGAGCGCAAGGCTTGATTTTTCCTTGGCTTCGGTAAAGGTTCAGTTTTGCCTTCAAAAGGTCATGTATCGGTTTGGCGGGCTGCCACTCAATCGAAGGTGAGCCGACGCAGACCAAATCGTAGCTGTAGAAATCCAATTCGGCGGCTTCCTGCGGCTTCTTTAACTCAACTTTTAGCCCAGCAGCCTCTAATCCGCTCTTAATTGCCTGCGCAACTTTCTCAGTGTTTCCTGTGCTTGAAAAATAAATGATTAAAGCTGACTTCAAACCTGTCCCCTCCATCTTCTATTGTAACTGGACGGTAAGCGGTATTTTAGACTTGTTGGCGGCTTGCGCAGTTTCAGGTCATTCTCGGCTGAGTTATTCAAAAGTGTGCATTGCATTTTTGTGTAAAATCGATGTTCTTATGCGTCTCCCTAAACAAAGACCTTTGCGAGCGTTTTTTGTGTACACGCTAACGCTCTAATAATTCATTTTTCAGCACGTTGTTGTGTCACAAAAACTTTTTTTTTAAAGTATAAATATCGTGTTAGCCATAGGATAGTTAAGTTTTGGTGACACGTTTGAGAATAGGTTTCTTCGTTTATGAATATCCGCCGCAGACGGTAGGCGGCTTAGGCACCTACGCTGAAAACATAACTCATGAGTACGTTGACATTGGGCATGACGTTTCAGTCTTCACGCTCAACAATAACGGTTTGAAAACAAGAGAAATCCTGCGAGGAGTGGAAGTGCACCGTCCCCAAATTGCGGACGCAAGCAACATCTGGCCTTTCTTCGTTGTTGACGACCTAAAGAAATGGGGCACCAACATCAAACTCTTCAACGACATCTTCATCTACAACATTCTAAGCGCTACCAAATTCATAAACAGCTTAATCAAAAAGGAAAAATATGATTTCGACGTCGTTTGCGTCCATGACTGGCTCAGCAGCATCGCAGGCCTAGTAATCAAGAATGAAACCAAGATACCAGTTGTTTTCCACACGCATAGCACGGAGTGGGGAAGAAGCGGTGGAGGAGGCTCTGAAGTTGTTTCTCATTTGGAACGGGCGATGGCGCAAAACGCAGACAAAATAATAACCGTTAGCTACGGGATGCAGGAGGACCTTGTGAAACACGGGTGGTCGCCCTCCAAAATAAGCGTTGTCTGGAATGGTGTTGACCCAGAAATGTACAATCCAGCACACACAACCGAGGAAGAGATCAACGCAATCAGGGCTAAATATGGCATTCCTGACGGTTGGAACATGCTCCTTTTTGTCGGAAGGCTAACTTGGGTAAAAGGCGTCCACAACCTCCTTCAGGCGATGCCCCTTGTTTTGAAAGAGAACCCGAACACTAAACTTGTCATCTTAGGTAAGGGCGACGAACAAACCGACATAACCGAAACAGCCGAACGCCTAGGAATTCAAGACAAAATCGTTTATCGATTCGACTTCGTCCCTGAACAGGAACGTATTTTGCATTACGCAGCCTCAGACGTCTGCGTTTTCCCCTCAACCTACGAGCCTTTCGGCATAGTTAGTTTGGAAGCGATGGCGATGGAGAAACCCGTCGTGGTTGGCGCAAGAGGCGTGGTTGGCTTCAAAGAACAAGTAGTCAACAGCGGACCTGACCAAAACGGGGTGCACATTAACGGTGAAGACCCAGTGGACATAGCGTGGGGAATAAACGCGACGCTTCTTGACCCTGAAAAGGCTAGGAACTGGGGTGAGAACGGGCGGCGAAGGGTTATTGAGTATTTTACTTGGCGGAAAGTCGCTGAGGAAACCAGCAGAATCTACGAGTCATTGCTCTAAACGCGAAAGAAACCAAGATGGAAAACTTGGTTTAGGTTGCAAGCATATCAGCGACTTCTAGCAGCCTCAAATCTATCGGCTTGCTTTCTTTGGCTGCTTTCTCAAGGTCATAACTCACGATCGCCCCGTTCTGTAAGCCGACTGCCTTGTTGCCTTGCTCTTGGCAGATTACATCAACAGCTTTCTCCGCGAACAAACTAGCTAGCAGCCTGCTGCGCGCTGTTGGGCTTCCTCCACGCTGTGAGTACCCGAGAATTGATAGTCTAATTTCGGATTCGGTTTGCTGCTGCATTTCTTGAGCCAGCTTGTGTGTGTTGCCGCAGCCTTCAGCCGCAACTATGATTCCTGCTCGTTTGCCTCTTTTCGCGTTTTCCTCCATAAACTTAATGACGTCGGTGATGCTCATCGGTCTCTCGGGAATCAAAATCACTTCTGCGCCCACTGTGATGCCTACCTCCAGCGCTAAGAAGCCTCTTTTTCGACCCATTACTTCCACGATGAATATTCTTTCATGAGAAATCGCCGTATCCCTGATCTTGTCGATGGAGCCCACTGCGGTGTTGACTGCTGTGTCAAAACCGATCGTCTCGTCAGTTCCATAAACGTCATTGTCGATTGTGGCGGGTACCCCAACCATCAAGGCGTCGCTTTCCCTGCTCAGGTCTAAGGCGCCCTTGAACGACCCGTCGCCGCCGATAACCACTAAACCGTCAATATTGTTGATCGACAACGTTTCTGCCCCTTTTTCAACGCCGCCTTCTTCCTCGAAGCTTAGGCAACGCAACGTGTGCAGTATGGTTCCGCCCAGCTGGATGATGCCGCCGACGCTTCGTGGAGTCAGCTTTCTATAAGAATTCGTGAGTAACCCGTCCCATCCCCGCTCGAAACCTATAACTTGAAAGCCCTTAGCATGCGCAATACGCGTTACAGCTCGGATAGCAGCGTTCATTCCTGGGGCGTCGCCGCCTGAAGTTACAACACCAATAGTCCTAGTCCTGGTCATACACATCTTTTCTCCGTTTAAGCGTCACAAGTTCCGATTACAAATCACCTTAACATTTCATGAATTAAGATTAAAACGTTTAGTATCACGAATATTGACCGTTAGACTCCAAAAAACATAAATTGCTTCGCAATTATCCTTATGGACTTAGTCGGGAGGTAGCTCAGCCTGGCAGAGCTCTCGAACCAGCTAACATGCTTAGCGGGTGGAGACGCTGTAGAGGTCTACCAACGGTGGGCTTCATTCAAGCCTGTGCAGGCCACAGAAACCGAGCCGTCGCAGGTTCAAATCCTGCTCTCCCGACCATTTTAAACTCCAGAAACGCGCTAATTTTGGGCAGTTTTTCGATGTTCAGGGGAAGCGTGCGGCGAAGCGGTAGAATTCTAAACAAAGAAGTCAAAAGCAAGAAGCATGGCAATAGCTTTAGGTGATTTTTTCATCATGGGCGTGGCTAACTCCGTTAACCTGCTCCTCGGCATCATCCTTGCCTTGGTTGGGCTCGTCTGGTCGCGACTCAAGCCCGTTTTCGGATTGCTCGAGCGGCTTTTCTACGCCTCGATGATTGGTTGGTTCCTCGTCATTGGAATCGAGCTGATTCGCCTTGCTCTCTGAATTGTGATCGGGTTGCCAAAGCTGTTTTAGCTGCTCCTTGAAAACTGCTCGGCTGTCCTCGATAAGCGTTCGCTTGTCGCCTTCAAGGCTCGTCCTGTCTATGCTGCCCTTAAGCTCTTCAACGTCAACTTTAAAGTTAGCTTCAGCCAAGCTCTGCAGTGTAGTGTCAAGCTCGGTGGTTTCTCTGCTACTGTCCTTTTCACCCACGCATTTGGCAAGCAACAGGTCATTTAGCATGAAATAGCCTGACATCAGTGTCTTAATCGTCTGAATGCTCGGCTTGGCTTCTTGGGTGTCCCCTTCAGGGTTTAAGCCGTTAAAGTACCCGTACACATCTTTCAAGATGTTAAACGCTTCTTTTGAGGCTTCTTTCGGCAGTTGCGTTTTCACTGAAGCGGCGATTTTTGAGAAGTCCAGATTCAGAGGCGGCAGGGTTTGTCCCGTGAAGTTCATGTTTCCACTGAAACCGTTAGAGAGGGTTTCCAGCTGTTGCCAGTTTATCCGTTTTTCCTGCAGGCCGATGAGAATGTCGAATGACAAGTCAATGATGTTCATAGACGCGTTAATTGCCCCTAGCAGTTCGCTTCTTCTCAAGGCGGTTTTCTCGTTGGTTTCGACTGTTTTCTGTAGGTTCTGTTGACTTATACGTTGTTCTTCAAGTATTCCGTTAATCTGCGCAACCACTGCGCCGAACGGGTTGGTTTTTTCCTTGGTAAAGAACGTGTAAGTAACATCTTTCCATGTTACGCTTAATTTATTCTCAAGATTCTCAATGTGCGTTATCTCAGAAACGGGAATTTCCTTAACATTAACCCACTGTTTTTTGCCGCGCCCTTTTGCAACAAAAAACTTTAACGTATTATCAACGATTTCAGCTTTGTCTACCTTAACAGCGACGTTGACGGGTTGAATGACATTGGCGGGCTGAGGCTGTTCCTTCTTTACGCCCGTTTTGCGCGCGCGTCTACGCAACACAAATAGAATTACTATTAGAACCACCGCTATTACGACGATGATAATCAATAGGTCAATTAGCCAAGGCGGTAGCAGTGTGCTCGCATTAACAGTTACCAATGTGGCAGTAGAATTCACTGCTGCACCCGTGCTGTCAGTTACCTGAAGCATGAAACTCCAACTACCTTTGGTCGTGGAACCCTTAGTCACAAAGTTGTAACTCGTAGAATCCGTACCCACCGTATCATAGCTTCCCTTTGGTGCCTTCGCGAACCACTGATATGTGTAACTGCCAGAGCCTGTGGTTACTGCGGAAGAAGACAAAACTGCAGTCTTTCCCTGGGCAACCTTACCTGAAGTAGGCGTCAGCGTTGGTGGAACAAGAGCAGAATTTATTGTAACTGAAGCCGCGGTAGAATTCATTTTTGCATCCGTGCTGTCAGTCACTTGAAGTATGAAGTTCCAAGTGCCAGTGGCGTTGGAGACTGAAGTGGTAAAGTTGTAAGTTGCAGAATTTGTACCCACCGTAGCGTAGCTTCCGCTTGGAGCCTTCGCAAACCACTGATACGTGTAACTGCCTGAGCCTGCGGAAGAAGATAAAACTGACGTCTGGCCTTGGTCAACCGTAAGTGGAGCAGGCGTAACCGTTGGGGCAACAAGGGCAGAATCCACAGTCACTGATGTGGAAGTGGAATTCACTGCTGAACCCGCGCTGTCATTCACCTGAAGTATGAAGCCCCAGTTGCCAGTAGCCGTAGAAGTCGAGGTTACAAAACTGTAGCTCGCCGAAGTCGCACTGCTAATCAACGAGTAAGAACCAGCACCAGAAGCCTTCGAAAACCACTGATACGTGTAACCGCCAGAGCCTGTGGTCACTGTAGAAGAAGACAAAACCGAGGTCTGTCCCTGATCAACGGCAGCAGGAGTAGACGTCAGCGTTGGGGCGACAAGGGCAGAGTCCACCGTGACGGAAACGGCAGTAGAGTTCACTACTGTAGGCGTGCTGTCAGTCACCTGAAGTATGAAACTCCAAACGCCCGTAGTCGTAGAACCTGTGGTCGCAAAGCTGTAACTCGCAGAACTCGTACCTACCTTAGTGTAGCTTCCGCTTGGAGCCTTCGCAAACCACTGATACGTGTAAGTTGGAGTGCCCGACGTCACTGCAGTAGAGGTCAAACTGCTAGTCTGACCCTGATCCACAGTGCCAGGCGAAGCAGATACGGTGGGAGCAGTCAAAGTTGAACCAAAAGCATACATGTGCCCGTTGTTTGAGCCAGTGCCAAATAAAACCAACGAACTAACCATTAAGGCTATTAAGACTATGCTTAAACGTGACTTATCCATCCCCTCAGCTTCCTCTAAATCTTATTTTCGCTATCCGTTTTGTTCTTTTGCTTGCTTAGGCTATTCTACGCTATGCACATTTAAGACTTATTGCTTTCACCCTCTCCCGACCAAATTCTCTTCAAACAAGAAACATGAAAAAATGGGCAAGAAGAATTAGACTGCGATTTCTTCGGTTAAGCCTGCCTCAGGGTACAGGAACATGTGAGCCTTTTCAAGCGGGTAAGTAATCGTGACTTCTTCCCCGATTTCCACCCATTTCTCCGCCAGCGAAGGCCTGTTAATCACCAAGCGGTCTCCGTTTTCAAGCCTAATCTCGTAACGGATCACCGTTCCTTCAAAAGTGACTTTCTCTATTTTACCCACCAACCCGCTTTGAGAGGCGCGGTGTCCAATTTTCATTTCGCACGTTTCAGGTCTTATCGCTAGGACGATTCTTTCGCCTTCTTTTATGCCTGAGTTTTTGGCTTTGACTTTCAAGCCCTCACGCAGTTCAACTTCGCATTCCCCGTTTGACTCGTCAATGTAACCTTCCAAAAGGTTGGATTCGCCGATGAAGTGCGCCACAAAAAGGCTGTTCGGGTTCATGTAAAGCTCCTGCGGACTGCCAATCTGCACGATTTTGCCCTTCTTCATCACAGCTATCCTATCTGAAATCGACATGGCTTCAGCCTGATCGTGAGTAACGTGAATAGCGGTCAGTTTAAGATCCTTTGCCATGCGTCTAATTTCATAGCGAATTTCATTCCTCACCTTCGCATCCAACTGACCAAGGGGCTCGTCTAAAAGCAGGGTTTTGGCGCCAGCAGCTAACGCACGTGCAACGGCTACTCTCTGCATCATTCCGCCGCTTAGTTCACTGGGGTACGCGGTTAACCGCTCATTAAGCTTAACCAGCTCAAGGACTTCATGCCCGATTGTATCCGCCTCTTGAGCGTCATAGTTCTTTACTTTGGGTCCGTACAGGACGTTTCCCCACGCGGTCATGTGCGGAAACAGGGCGAAAGTTTGAAAAACGAAGCCGACGTCTCTGTCTTCAGGAGGAACTTTGTCGACGCGTTTGTCGCCGATGTAGATTTCACCGCTGTCAGGTTCAATGAGCCCCGCTATGAGCCGCAGCAGCGTGGTTTTTCCGCACCCGCTTGGCCCCAGCAGCGAGAAGTATTCTTGGTCGTGTATGGTTAGGCTTATGTTGTCTAACGCGTAGATTTTCCCGTATTTTTTGGTCACGTTTACGATTCTGACATCAGGCATGTGTTGTCTCTCCCTTCGGAAGTCGTTTTCTTGTTTTTAACAGTTATCATCTTAAGTCTTCCCTTTTCTCGTTATAAGCCTCAAGACAAGCAGTATCATGAAGCTGAAAAGAATCAGGATGCCGCAGGCTAAACCAACTGTTAGTGAGTTGACACCTGGAATCGGCGAAGCCGTGCCCCTGAGCGCGTTAACCCAGTTCACAATAAGGACTGGCGCGGTAACAAGGTTTGTGCTAACAGCTAAGGTTGCGCCTGTTTCGCTTACGCTCCGTGCAAAAACGATTATGGCGCCTGAAAGAATCGAGTACTTTGTCAGCGGCAGCACGATTGAACGGAAAACAGTGAAGGGTTTAGCGCCTAACGTTTTGGCTGCCTCCTCCATGTCAACGCTTATCCGCTCCATAGCCGCTGACATCGAACGGACAAAGTACGGGTAAGTGATTGCCAAGTGAGCGAAAACCAGTAGGAGGAATGCGGGTATGCCTGGGACGCCTTGCCAGAAAAACTTCAGTGAAACCCCTAAGGCGATCGACGGAATTATTATTGGAATGTTTACTAATGTGTCGAGGATTGCCGAAGGCGTTTTGCCGAATGTTTTGCGGGCAATCAGTATAGCCATCGGTATGCCAAGGATGATGCCTAACACCGTGACTATGCCCGCTAAGCTGTACGACAAAAGCAGGCTTTGCCAGAAGCTTGCCCAAATACCTGCGCCTGTTAAAGCCTGAATTACAGGGGTTCCTGAAGCTATTGCTTGTATAGCAGGCAAAGCTACGAAAAGCGAAGGAACCAAAACAATAACTAAGAAAACAAACAACGCGATGCCGTTGCGGGTCCAAGCCGTTTTCTTGTAGCTTAGCTTCTTTTCCATAACGGGCAAGCCGTGACCGAAAGGCAACTTAATTTTCGGGCTTAACACTTTTATCAGGGCAAAAATAGTTAACGAAACGGAAATGAGAATTATGCTTGTAAAGACTGTTGCGCCTTGATAGGTGGATTGAGGGATTAATCCATTTTTGAACTCGTTGCTTAATTTCTGCAGGAAGACAGGGCCGTTGACGAAGGCTCCTGCCACAATGAAGGTGGCGCCCGTTTCTGAAAGTGACCTGGCGAACGCAAGCAAAAACGCCGCAATCAACGACGGCTTGATAATTGGGAACGTGACGGTTCTTGAGGCAGTTAATGGGGGAGCGCCGAGGGTTCTTGACGCACGCTCGTATTCCATCTTGTAATCAAGCATAGCGCCAACTATTACTCTAACCACAACTGGGAACGAAAACGTGAAATGCAAAAGCATTACAAGAAGCCAGCCAGTCGAGATGATTGATGCGCCGAAAAGCATTGATATTGGTCCGCCAGGTGAACTCCAGAACAGCAAAAGCGAGTAGCCTAAAGCGGCGGTTGGCACGATGAAGGGTATGTCGGCGAAAGTGTCTAGGATGCTTATCCATCTTGACTTGCTACGGGAAATAAGCCAGGCGAGCGGGATACCTGCGACTAAGTCTAAGGCAGCGACGATCAATCCTATTATGAAAGAATTTCTTATGGCAGTCCACGCTGTGTTCATTAAAGCTGGCTGGTTTATGACGTTTTGAACGGTTGGCGCCTTTATGAGGATGCCGAGAATTGGTGGAACAAGGATTATCGCGAAGAAAACAATTATTGCGGCGAGGTAGAGGGCGTACTTTAAGGGTTTTTTCGAGGACCAGTTGTTGAGTGTGTTCCAGAGTTTGCTAAGCACAGTCCAGCTCCCAGTTTTCGACGCCGAATTTTGCCTAAGGGGCAAGTTAATGCCTTATTCAGGTATATTAGCTGTTACTCTAAGCAACCGTTTTCTCCATACTTTCCCGCGAAAATATATAGTTTTAAAGTTGAGAGCAATACTCTATGGTGGCTCGGTTTTTATCTATGGAATAACTATAGAAGACTTTATCAGTTTTAAAAACCAGATTTTAGTTGGTGAACTTTTTTGGAACAGAAACATAGAGTAATGAAAAAAAGCTTCGAGACTGAAATGTACGTTGACGGAAAAAAGTTGTCTCTTAACAATTTTGTTCAGGAAACCATCGGCAACATAATGGCTGGTTTTTCAAAAACGCTGAAGTGGATGGAAAAGGAGCCTGAAACGATTGAAGTGAAAATCAAGCGGCTCCCGGCTCCAGCTGAAGTCGACGCCCACGTTTACCCGAAATGAGCTTGTTTAGCTGACGACTTTCCTGAACTGGTATAGTGTTGCGCTCATTGTGATGACTGCGACTAGCCCGATTACGCCCCACGCTGGAAGTATTGTGCTCCATTGATAACCGTTGATCATCAGTGCTCGAGTGGCGGTAACGCAGTAGCTTACAGGGTTAAACATTGACACATCCCCTACCCATTTAGGCAGGAAACTAATTGGGAACAGCGCCGGACTCAAGAACAGCAGCGGAAAAGTAATGACTCCGCCTATCGCGAAAACCGTCTCGGAACTTCTTGTCTTCATACCTATCGCTAAAGAAATTCCTGACCACGCAAGCCCAAAGAATGCAAGCGTGAAGAAGATAAGCAAAATTCCGACAACTCCAGTGGTGACATGGGCGCCTAAAGCGTACGCTAACACAAGAATTATAGCTGTCTGAAGAACAACCCTAAAAGCATCACTGCTCAACCTGCCCAGCAGAATCGCAGGGCGATTCACCGGTGTTACAAGCATTTTCTGCAAAAATCCCGAGTCGATGTCAGCAACTATCGAGTTTCCTGACTGTAACGCGCTTCCAAACGCGTTCATCATCACAATTCCCGCGGTTGCAAACGATAGATAACTTACTCCAACTGGTAATATTCCCGGAAAACTTGAAAGCCTCCCTAGCAGCTGCGTAAATAGCAAAAGGAACAACAGGGGTTGGAAGAGGGAAAAGAAAAGCAGGATAGGAGTTCGAACGAGTTTCGTGAGGTATCTTATGAATATGTATCGTGTATCAGAAAGCAGGGTCATTTTGGGTCATCTCCTTCCACCAAATCTTCCACCCATGGTGCTTGGCGCCTTGACGTAGTCTTCGGCTCTTATTCTTCTGCCAGTGTGCTTCATGAAAACATCATCAAGCGATGGGGAGGAAAAAGTTACTGACGCAATCCGAATGCCGCTGCTATCTAATGCCCGTACGATGTCTGCTATTAGGAGTCCTGCGTTTTTGGCGTAAACCGTGAGGCATTCTTCTGAATCTATTATTTCGGTGACGTCTGTCATGGTTTTGATGAGTTCTTTTGCGTTAGGGCCGTCTTTTTGGCAGTTCTCAAGCGAAATTCTGATAGAGTCTGCTCCAATTTGACGTTTTAGTTCAATGGGAGAGCCGCTTGCAACTATTTTTCCAGCGTCAATTATTGAAAGTCTTTTGCACAGCTTGTCGGCTTCTTCCAGATACTGGGTTGTTAAGAAAATTGTTATGTCTTCTTCTTTGTTTAGTTTTTCCAGGTAACTCCAAATGGCTGCGCGCGATTGTGGGTCTAAACCTGTTGTTGGTTCATCTAGAAATAGGATTTTGGGTTTGTGGACAAGGGCGGTGGCTAGGTCGAGGCGTTTTTTCATGCCGCCGGAGTAGTTTCTGCCGCGTCTGTCGGCGGCTTCTTCAAGGCCCACTAGACTCAGAAGCTCGTTTACACGTTTTTTGATGTCATCTGTGTTCATCTGGTGGAAATGTCCTTGGAGCGTTATATTTTCCCTGCCGGTCAGGTCGCCGTCGACGGTTGTTTCTTGACTTTGAACACCGATGATCTTGCGAATATCAGCTGCTTGCTTCACAACGTCATAACCTGCAACAGTAACGGTGCCAGATGTTTTTCTGAGCAACGTCGTTAAAATCTTGATTGTTGTGCTTTTCCCTGCGCCGTTGGGTCCTAGAAAACCGAAGAATTCTCCTTCCTGCACGCTGAAGGAAATATCATCAACGGCTTTTGTGCCGTCGGAATAGACTTCAACAAGATTCCTCACAGTAATAATGTCTGACATAAGCCTTCACCTATAGGTTTGCGTTTGATAAGATAAACGTTATGTGACTGTTACCTTATACCAACAGCGCGAAAGTCGCTCTGGATGCGCCTGTGAAAGCTTGCTGAACCATGAATCGTCTAAGAAACGAGGCAGAAGAAACCCAAAAAACTCACACTTTTGCCGAACCCTATGCTGCTTAGAACAGTCGTTTCAACGCGCGCGCTAAAGACGGATTTCCTGTTTAAAGTGTTTAAGTCGCCGAAATCAGCGGGATAGCTTGTATCCCGATTTTGCTGTCGGCTAACAAGTTTTTACAGATTAAGTTAAGTGAGCTTTCGGTGAAACTCAAAACATTTTTCCCCTCGTTAGTAAGCTTGTACACTTTTCGCGGTCTTTCTGAATTCATGTTCCAGGCGCTTTGCACGTATCCTTTTTTCTCCAGCATCCCTAGTAGAGGATAGACGGTGCTGGGTCCGAAGTAGATGCCGTAGTTTTTGCGGATTTTTGTGATGATTTGGTACCCATGCATGGATTCTTTGCCTAAGTATTCAAGAATAATCATGTCTAAGAGTCCCTTGGTAAGTTTTGTTTGGGTCTCTTTTTGGTAATTATTGGTCATTTTATGGATTTTCTCCTGTTGGTGTGTTGTACAGACGTACAATATGTCTTTTTAAGACACATTTCTTACGTCATCATAATACATTAAACCGCCACATAAACCCTCGCACATAACTAAGGCATATCAAAGCATACTGAGAAACCCCAATTGTCGAACACAAAAACATGTCAATACGTAAAATATCCTTTAAGAATCAATATTTCAAACATGTACCTGGCTTAAAGGGAGTTGTACAACAGGTCCACAGAAAAACCGCGTAAGTTTCATAAACCTTACAAAAAATTGATGTTAAACACAGGAATACTCTTCAGCAGCTAAAACGATGGGGCACGCTTAACCGTTACCGAAAAACTATTTAGCATCACCACAATCTATCACCACTACAACTCCGATCTGAGGCGGTGTTTACATCGCCACCGGTCGTAGTCCATCCAAAAGCATGTATGTGCGGTCGTAGTCTAGTTTGGTCTAGGACATCAGCCTGCCACGCTGACGACCCGGGTTCAAATCTCGGCGACCGCACCACCAACCAACTTCTTCATCGCGCCTGTTACGTCATTAAGCGGTCGCTTATTTACGAGGCAGCTGAACGACCTTTCGCAAAAAAGTTTTTGAGTGACCGCTCAACGATTTATTTTGAATCGATTTCGGTGAAGCTTATGAAAACCGCTTCTGTTAAGTCAAAGTTCGGGTGGGTTAAGGTCAACGGGGAAAAGTACGAAAAAGACATCGTGATTCACGCTGACGGGAAAGTGACTAAGAGGGAAAAGAAGAAATCCAAAGACCTAAAGCCAGAATACGGACACACGCCTCTTTCCGAGCGCGAACTGGAATTCCTGCCACAGGAAAAATTCGAAGCGTTGTACGTTGGGACGGGTCATGAAGCTGCCTTGCCCATAACGCCTAAGGCTCAAGAAATACTGGAAAAATACAACGCAATAATCCTTCCCACGCCCGAAGTCATCAACGAAATTGGGAAGGAAAAAAGGAAATTTGTCGCGTTAATTCACGTGACATGCTGATTAAGCATCGGTGACCTTAAAGGGTAGTAATTCCTATTAGTACTACGCACTGTAAGGTAGGACGGTTATTGATTTGGAGAATGAAGTTGTCGTCACAAGGAAAGGGCAAACAACAATTCCCGTCAGCCTAAGACGCAAATACAAGATTGAAAAAGGCACAAGACTTCAAGTGTTAGATACAAATGATGGAATACTGTTTAAGCCAAAGATTTCAACGATTGATTTGATCGGGTCAGGCGCTAAATACGCTACTGTAGAAGAAATGAAAAAGCTTCTTGATGAGTTAAGGGACGAAGATGTTTAAGGCCGTCTATGACACTCGGTTTTTTATGGAAAGTTACTACACAACTAATTTAAGTACAGCTAAGAAGCTCAGGGAAAACTTCAGACAGACAAGAGAACGTTTCATTTCAGCGGTTGTCATACACGAAGTCTACCAGTTAACCCTTAGACGAGAAGGCAGAGAAACTGCAATACTCAGAGCAACCGTGCTAGAACAAGACTATACGGTAGTAGAAGTGGACGCTAAAATAGCAAGACTATCAGCAGAACTACGCATAAAATATACAATGTCAATGGCTGACAGCATAATCGCAGCAACAGCATTATCCCTAAAAGCGACTTGTGTTTCGGATGACCCTCATTTCAAAGCCGTAAAAGAAATAAAAACCGATTGGATTTAACCAACTAAAGGGTATCTACTACTTGCTTCGCTAACTCGATAGGTAAACTATCGCGGGTCGCTAAAGTTACTGAGAAAATTTCTGCGTCTTCTCTTTGTTTTGCCTCCTCTATCAATTGGTCTCTGGCTTTAGCGTGCACCACCGCTAATACAAGCTTTTCACTCGTAAGCGCCTGTTTTACGGCTTGCTTGAACTTCTGCGAGTAGAGCTCCATGGGGCCAATTTCATCAATCGCCACAACGGCGCATTTTTTAGTGGCTTCCATGATGGCTTCCGCGCCGATAGTTTCAAGGTCGTGGAGGTTTACGCGGTACTTGCCGACTTGCGGGCCGACTCTCTGGTTTACGTGTGCCAGCCACCCATGCTTGCCGTTGGTTAAGTCAAGTATTTCGAAGCCTACCCGCATGCCGCTTTCTTTTGCTTCACGGCTAATCATGCCGCCGACGCTTACTCCCTGCGTTTTAAGGGCTTCCATCGTCTTAATCAGCACTGTTGTTTTCCCTATGCCGGGAGCACCTGTCAAAAGCAAAACTCGCTTCTTCAACATCTTTGCACCTGCCTGAACCAGAAGTCTAATATGCACATAAAATTCTTTTGATAAGCGAATTCAACTGGGAAGCAACCACATGGCAGACAGCGTCTACACGCCAGATTTTCCAAGCGAAATCGTCAAGGAAGGCAAAGTCCAAGTCTTGGTGCCCAAACTTGAAGCATACGGCGTCAACCCATCGGATTACGCGCCTTCTAAAGCCCCAGTTTTCTACAACCCAGTAATGGAGTTCAACCGCGACCTCACCGTCTTAGCGTTCCAAGCCTACCAACGCGCGGTTAACAGGGAAATCAGCATCTGCGAACCTTTAACCAGCCAAGGCATCCGAGGCATACGCTTCGCCGCCGAAATTGAAGGCGTAAAACGAGTCTTAATCAGCGACATCAACATGCGGGCATATAAAGTTGCAAAGCACAATGTGCAACTCAACGGGCTCGAAAAAAGGGTAACCGTTCGGCACAGGGATGCAAACTGCGTTTTAAGCTGCAACGCGTCGCCTAAGAAACGTTTCGACATCGTCGACGCTGACCCTTTCGGTACTCCTGCCCCCTTTTTGGGTTCAGCACTGAGGGCGCTTCGCAACCACGGCTTGCTGGCTTCAACCGCCACCGACTTGGCGCCGCTTTGCGGGGTGCACTCGAAAGCCTGCGTACGAAAATACGGCGGAAAACCCCTGCGCACCGAGTATTGCCATGAGCTTGCCGTTCGGCTTCTGGCAGGCTGCACAGCCACCTTAGCTGCAAAACACGACATCGGGATCCACGTGGTTTTCAGCCACAGCAGCGAACATTACATTAGGCTGTACGCTCAAATTGCCTACGGCGCGGAAAAAGCCGACGAAAGCGTCAAAACCCTCGGGTACATCCTACACTGCTTCAGCTGTCTCCACCGGGAAACCGCCCATCACCCGTTCAGCAGCCTTCAATGTCCCGAATGCGGCTCAAAAATGGATTACGCCGGCCCACTCTGGCTTGGCGGCATCTTCGACCCAGACTTCATAGAGTCGATGATCAAAGAAAACAAGACTCGCGCTTTCAAAAACAGCGCAAGAATCGCAAAACTCCTCGTCCAGACAAAAGAAGAAGCCGCGGCGCCCATAACCTACTACGTTCTTGACAAGCTCAGCGGAAAACTTGGTCTCCCATCGCCCTCCATACAAGTCTTTCTCAAAGCGCTCCGCAACAACGGTTTTCAAGCTGTGCAGACCCATTTTAACACTCGGGGCATCAGAACGAGCGCTCCTGCCTTAACTCTGCATAAGCTGCTTGAGGAAACGGTCAGTAGTTAGTCTTTCAACTTGGTTTTAGGTGACAAAAGTTTAAAGGGTAAAGCTGCTGTCCTTAAAACAGCAAGGTGAACAGTTATGAACGATAAAATCGCGGTAATTGGTTCAGGAATGATGGGTGGCGCCATAATCAAAAGCCTGCTTAAAGGCGGGTACGAAGGCAAGTTGACGGCGGTTGACATTGCGCTGGATAGGCTTAAAGAGTTTGAAAGCCTCGGCGTTAAAACTTCAACAGACAACGTGAAATCAGCGGCTGAAGCCGACATCGTTTTCATAATCGTCAAGCCCGGTGACGTGGCGAAGGTTCTCAAGGAAATCAGCGAGGCAATTAAGGGTAAACTGCTGATTTCTGTCGCCGCAACGGTGCCGCTCAAGTTTCTGAGGAAGAACGCGCCTGACGCCCGAATCGTGCGGATCATGCCTAACCTTGGAGCTTTGGTGCAGGCTGCCTACACGGCTTACTGCTGCGAACCCAACGTTACAGCAGAGGACAAAGAGAAAGTTAAGACTTTGCTGAGCATGTTCGGAATTTGTGAAGAAATGGATGAGAAGTACTTGGATGCAATAACGGCGGTCAGCGGCAGCGGACCAGGCTACATGTCAATCATCATTGAGGCGATGACCTACGCTGGCTTGAAAGTGGGGTTACCACGCAACATCGCTTTAACCTGCGCAGCCCAAACCGTAATGGCAACGGGCAAACTAGTCGTCGATCTGCATGAGGAACCCTCAAGAATCAAAGACATGACCACTACGCCAGGTGGAACAACCATCGAAGCCATCTACCAGATTGAGCAAAGCCAAATCCGCCCCGCAATGATCCGCGCCATCGAGGAAGCGACGAAGAAGAGCCAGGAAATCAGGGAAAAACTTAACCTCAACTAGCCTGAGCAGCTATGTTTGAAGCAGCTATTTTTGACTGGGACGGCACGTTAGGCGACACCCGCAAAGTGATTGTGGCTTCGTTCCAGAAGGCTCTTAGCGAAATCAACTGCAAAGTCAGCGACGAATACATTGAACGCCGAATCGGCATTGGAGCAGCCGACACCTTCAGGGACATAATGCAGTCAGCGAAAGCGTCGTTTGACGAAGAAACCATCCGACGCCTCGTCGAACGCAAGAGCGCGCTTGAAATCGAACTAACCGACCAGGTGACGCTATTCCCCGGCGCCCGAAGGCTTCTTGACGAGTTGCAGGGCAAAATAACCATGGGGTTGGCGTCGATGAATAACCGCGAGGTAATCACTCATCTGCTAAAAGCGAAGGATCTGGAGAAATACTTCAGCACAGTTCTTACGGCTGAGTCGATTTCACGATCGAAGCCTAACCCGGAAATCTATCTGAAAACAGCCGCTTCGCTTAAAGCAAACCCAGAAAGATGCGTTGTTGTTGAGGATTCGGTTTTCGGCGTGAAAGCGGCTAAATCGGCGAAGATGAGTTGCGTTGCGGTTCTCACTGGCGTTTACTCAAAAGTTGAGCTTGAAAGGGAAAAGCCTGATTTAATAGTTGAAACCTTAGAGGGCAAGCAGGTTGCCTCCTTCATTCTGACGCAGCAATAGCAGTAAAAAGCAAACTTGTAGTAGTCACATCACAGTCACATAACTTTAAAAATTTATTCAATTAAATAATTAATTGCTCTCAAATCTGAGGGAAGGGAAATTTCTTTTGAAAGACTCTTTTGCAAACAAAAAAATGAAGGAGCCGATGTATCAGGTTCTGTTATTGGACAACGACACCAGCGACGAAGTTGAGGTCCAAGAAGCCGACCAAGTGAATTTCTTCCAAGTGAAGGAACACCTAAAAAACGGCGGGTCAGTTTTCATCACAAGCAAACACTCCCAAAAACAGTTTTACCCCAAAGAAAAAGCGCTGCGAAACTACGTCAAATCAAGAAGAAATTACGCATCCTTTCCCGACAGAACTTGAGAAGCTCACAAAAGCGTGACGTGCATCCAGACAGATTCCCTTTACCCCCCTCTCTCTTCCGTACTTTTTTGGATGCACGTCGCTCTCACTTATCGGCTTGAGTGAACTTCTGGCTATGGCTTCTAAATGTAATGGGTCTAGGCGCTGCCTATTTTTTCATGGGTTGCTTTGGCATTAATCAGAATTGACTTAGTGCTTGTTCTTGCGGTAATTGGCAGAATGAAAAGGATCTGTGTCCGACGGCTGCGAACTTCAACTCTTCGCGTGCAAACGGCGATTTGTCAAGGTTGAAATCGGCGAGAAAGTCTATTGTCCCGACGGTACTGCGCACCTTGTCGATTAGACGCGTCTAGAAGCTTTTTCTTGAGATTCAAAAGGTGCCGAGCAGAAAATCGAGGGAGCATCATTTCTTCTTTCTTAGAGCTTGGGGAATGTGCGCGCACCTTGGGTCTGAACCGAAGATGTCTCCTGTGTAGTAGAGCGCTGCTGATCGGCAGCCACCGCAGATTTCGCGGAACTCGCAGACGCCGCATTTGCCTTTGATGCTGTTTTTGTCTTTAGCTTTGGCGAAGAACTCGCTGCTTTGCATGTCATCCCAAATCTGCTTGAGAGTTTTGTCTTTGACGTTTCCCATCCTGTAGGCGTCGTTGTAGCTGCAGGGTATGGCGTCGCCGTTTTCCGCTACGCTGAAGAATTTGCCGAAGAAGCATCTGCCCAGGAAAAAGTTGTTGTACCAGTTGTCAAAATCAGGCATCCCACGCTGCTTTGCCACCCGCGAGTAGAACGGAATGTAAATGTTAATTCCGGGTTTTCCCTTGTACTCTAAGGTCAAGTCGTAGAGTTTGTTGCAGACCCACTCGTACTGCTGCGGCGTGAGGTCAGCCTTCAAGCTGCTCTTGTCTTTGCTGTAGGGGATAAAGCCGTGGAACACCACCCAGCGCGCGTCATATTTGCGTGCCAAGTCAAGCACGTGACGCATGTCTTTCTCGTTGGCGTTTGTGACATCGCCAGCGTTGGCAAACGTGTAAACTAGGCAGTTCAGCAGTTTCTTTTCTGAAAACTTCTCTATCGCTGAGACCGCAGCTTCATAAGCGCCTTTTCCACGGATCGCGTCATCTGTTTCTTTTGAGCCGTCGATGCTTACAGAAATTTTAACCTCGTTTTTGACGATTTCTTCAACGGCTGCGGAATCCATGAGGCGTCCGTCGGTTATGATGCTTGCGTTCAAACCCAGCTTTCTCGCGTAACCGATGACTTCGAAAAGGTCCTTTCTCAGGAACGGTTGTCCGCCTGTGATTCCGAAGAAGCTTGCGCCGAAGTCGTAAACTTGATCGACCAGTTTCATCGCCGTTGCAGTGTCAATTTCGTCTGGAACGGCTGGTTTGCCTGCAGATGTGCAGTGTACACAGTGGCTGTCGCATGCGAAAGTGCACCGCCAAGGCACAATGAACAATGGACCTTTTTCTTTCAAGCCTTGCTTCTCCAAGATATTTAATAATGCATGCAAAACCATGCTATTTAACGCTTCACATTTTCCCAACGTTTTTTGAAAGCTTAAAGGCGTCACCAAAGAAGAGGTTTTTCCCTGAAGTTCCAAAAAGATTATTACTTTTATCAACCATTATACGATTGGAGAAGGGAGAATGGACGAAGAGAGACTGGTTAATGTAAACCAGCTAAATTGTAACCATGCGGAAAAGGAATTATACACTGAAAGATGCTTCGACATACTGAACGGTTTCGAGTTGACCTTCACTCGCTGCCTCAACTGCCACAAAATCGTGAGTTTAGCAGCAAAAAAATTTGAAGACCGCTAAAACCTCAGCCTACACCGTTATTTCTTTTCGTAACTGTAGAGTGATCCATCTTTGAGCAGATCCAAGATGTGCTGCGTTTGAAATGTCGATAGCTTGCATATTTTGGGGTCATTTAGCCACGGGATCTTTTCAGGCGCGTTTTGGATGATGTGCAGGTCCTCCCACGTCACTTTTATGTCGTCGTAGGGGTACTGGTGTTCCTCGTTTTCAACCCATGCGCCAGCATCCAATTCGTCGCCTTCAGGCAACGCACTGAACGGTCCGATCAGACTCTTGTCATCCGTGTTGTAGAGAAAAATCACTGCGCCTGCCTCAATTTCCTCTAGGAGCTTAGGCTGATTATCTGCGCAAGTATACCGTTTATTGCTTAAACATTGTTGCTGTGATTCTTTGTTGCAAAAAAGCACGTATCCATCATACATAACCAATAAACCCTCAAAACAAATTCAAGTCCTCGGACGCTTATTTCCTTTTCCTTCCCGACTTAGTGTTAATTCCTTATAGGCGATTTTTTGGTTTTGTACTCCTACGGATTTCACTTTCACTTACCCCTCACATTTTTTAAGCCGTTGTTTTTCCGATGGGTTAAAAGGCATAAAAAAGCCGTTCTTTCCCAAAAAATATCACTAATTCCCTTTTATCGAGGAATGTGGGAAAATTATTAAAGCTAGATTTCAGTTGCCTACTCGTATCAGGTGGAATGCGCTTTCAAGTCTCTTTCGGTAGCAAAGTTCGGCGGCAGCCTCTTAGATGTTGAAGGGAAAGGAATCCCCAAGATCGGTAAGCGGGTACGGGAGATCCGCGCTAAAGACGGGTTTGGCCCAATCGTGGTTTTTTCAGCTCCCATGGGCTGCACCGACGCGCTCATAAGAATGGGCGAATCTTACGCGCAGTCTATTCCAGTGCCTCTTGACCCCGTCTTCCAAATTTACGAGCGGCTGGCAAAGGCTCATGTCAGCGGCGAATGGCAAGCCCAAGCGTTGGAAGACCTGGCTAAGTTTAAGGCGTTAACGCAGGATGCCCTTGACTCAGTTAACAAACGGTTCAGCGGCAACGTAAAAGCCAGAATCCTCACATTCGGCGGGGAGCTTTCCATGTCCACGCTGGCGGATTACGTTTTTAGAAGCAACGGTTTAGATTCTTGTCATGTTTCGCTGGAAGAGTGGCCGATCGTGACTGACGACAATTTTGAGGATGCCCTGCCGCATTACGGGTTAAGCAAAAAAAGGATTCACACGTTGATCGGTCCCTTGGAAGACGGTAAAATTCTTTGTTTAGCGGGCTTTTTAGGCGTTACGGCTGATGGTCTTGAAACCATATTGGGAAGAGGCGGCTCGGATTTGACGGCGGTTTTCACTTCCTGTTTGCTCAAAGACCTGTACAGCACTGAAACGCTCCTCTACAAAGACGTGCCCGTGCAAAGCGCTGACCCAAAAGTGGTGCCGGGACAGAAAACGGACCATGTTAAAGCGCTTACCTACAACGAGGCGCACAAAGCCTCTTTGATGGGCATGAAAATCGTGCAGAGCCCGGCGATTGCGATGGCTAGGCGTTTCGCTCAGCCCATACGGATAGTGCCGATCGACGAGCCTGAAATGTACTCGGTTATTCAGGCGAAGATCAGCGGCGACGAGGTAGTGAAATGCTTAACAGGCAAGTCAGGCTGCGCAATCTTGTCGGTCAACGATGAAAAAAGCCACTCGCTTGAAGATTCCCTGCGGATTTGGGAAAGACGAAACGACTTCATAGATTTAGGCGCTGAAACCATGGAGACAGGCGAACGCATCAGGGACTTCCTCTTCTTAGACGCAGACTTCCTCAAGAAAAACGAGGAAAAACTGAAGGGTTTCGACGAGAAAATGAAGATTGACTACGGGTTAGGCGTGGTTACCCTTATCGGCGACAGAATGAAGGATTCTCCAGGCGTCGCTTCGTTGGCGATGAGTTCAATTTCAGGCATCAACATTAAGAGGGGCGTTTTTGCACCGCACACGTCGCAGATTATACTGGTTGTTGAGGAAAAGAACGTTAACGCGATGGTTGCCGCCATCCACCTGCGAAAACAAGAACTCAACAAGTTTCCGACTCAGTAAACTTTCGTAGCTTTTAAGCAGGTACGGGTTTGAAATCGGATTATTTTTTGGCGGAAGTCTGAAGTTTTTTCTGGCGGCGCAAAAGAAGGATTATCACCGTGCTTCCAGCGACCGCGGCGATCACGGTTATCAGCGTGTAGGTGAGTGACATTCCCTGCGAGGTGCTTGTTGAACCGCTGCTAATGCCTTGGACCGATGGGTTGGTTACGTAAGAAAAGGTCACTTGAATCGAGCTGGAAAGGTCGTTCTCGAAATTGACCAGGTAGGTTCCATTTTGCTGGGCGACGAAGTTGAACGTTGTGGTTTTGTCGATTAAGCCCAAGTTGAGGATTGCAGCTTGGCTTGGGCCGTTCACCCAAACCTGGACAAGCCCCGTGGTCGAGACTGACCCGTTAAACGTTGCTCCCGCGGGCAGCACGAACTGAAACTGGTTTGAAGACCCTGCGAGGGGGAAGGTTTGAGTTGTTTTGGCGCTGACTGAAAAAATCCCAATGGACACAAACAGAAGAGCCGCAAGCAGGGTGCAGGTTATGATCATGGTTTTCCTCATTTTTCCCACTCGACAGATGCCTTAGACAAGTAAAAATGGGTCTTAATAACAATCGCGTTCGAAAAGAGAAAAAGCAGCCTGCAAAAAACGAATTTGGCTCTAACAACCATGAAAGAGCCTAGTGGCATTACGATATTTTTTCGTCGATTTTTCCCGTTCTACCCTAAATTTCCCACCTGCCCGCCACAAGCCCGAGGCGTTCTGCATGTACGCGCAAAATCAAAAAAAACCTCCCCAAGACGAATAACAAGAAAACATGCTCGATCGATCCGTTTCATGGTTCGCCCGTCTGCCTTGTTTTTTCATTTTTGCGAAGATAAACTACACATATCGGAACAGGAATCGCTGCGATTACGCTTTCGCCGTTGTGTAGACGTGTTGTACTGTTCATTTGTTACACTCCAATACACTTTCGTGTAGTAAATCTCAATATAAGGCGTATTTTATTTCCTGATATATATCGAAAATCGATATATGGCATGAGGCGTTAAAATTTTTTGGTGGACTGGGTGAGATTAGTTACTTACGTTCTCGGTTGAACACCTAAGAAACTCTCCCGTTAAACTGCTTTCGATGCGAAAGCTATTATTTTTGCTATAACTGTTATATTAACAATGACAACTTTATCCGTTACCGAAGATGTTAAGCAAAAGCTGCTGGAAGTTGCTTCTGAACTTCAGGTCAAGCTAGGTCGCCGAGTTTCCCTCAACGAAGCCCTGCGCTTCTTGGTTGATCAGCGGGAAAAGAACCCCCAGTTGCTTGAAGAAGCATGCAAGCCAATGACTGGCGCAAAAGAAGCGATTGAAGAGCTGCAAGAAGAGCGGAAACTTGAGACCGGACTTGAAAGGAAGCGGATCGATTGAGCAAATTTATTGTGGGAGTTTCGCCCGAAAAGAAAAAGATTTGACAGCTGAAATGCAGAAAGAACCGTTTGAAGTCAACATACTCTTTCTAGAAGACAGAAAATAACATAAACAAAAATGACCGCGTTTGGTGGACCGGGCGGGATTTGAACCCGCGGCTTCCGCGTTGCGAACGCGGCGATCATACCAGACTGATCTACCGGCCCAAACTGACGCTTTCGGAAAAAATAGCAATGGAGCGCTTTTAGAGGTTTCGGTTCAGTTTATTCTTCGCCGTAGCCGTGTTCGAGCCTTTCGCGTGTTTTGCGGCAGGAAAACTCGTGTTCTTCTTTGCGGTCGCCGAAGCGGTTCATGTGCGTTTGCAGGTCAGCCTCAGTTAAAAATACGCAGGCGCAGTGTGGGCTTGCTTAGGTTTCTAACGTCGCTGGGTTCATGTTTTTTGCGTGTGCTTTTCACTCAAAAATCTGTTGAGCGCCCTTTGCGCCCGAAAATAAAGTAGAATCCTGCTTGGTGCAGTTTGCGCTCACTTCATGGGCTTTGGCGACTCGGTATAAAGGTGAGTCCCGGCTAGTGTATACTCAAGTACACCTTTTTGCCGTCTAACTCTGATTCATGCCAGTCAGCGTCAACTTCTTCTTTGCGGCTGCCATGCAGGTACACTCTCCTAGCGCGTACCAACCCAGCCATTTCCTCCAGGTACGGCTCAAGCAAATCCATGCTTTCCTCGTCTAACTCGGCGATGTGAGCTGACTCCAAAACCTCGGTCGGCACAAACCCTAGTTCTTTGCGGAGCGCTTGGACGCGGCGTGCTAAGTCGCGCATGATGCCTTCTCCCAGCAGTTTTTCGTCCCGTTGCCCGCTTACGAACACTGTGGCTTCGTCTTCTTGTGATGAAACCCAGTTTTCGCCTCCGACGTACTCGGGAACCTGCGTCGCGTACTCGGCTGCTTTCACATTCGTAAGCTCCAGGAAAAGCGGTTCCAGATGCTTGATGGCGTCCAAGGTTTTTTCTGGGGCAACCACGATTACCTTGCTTAGGGGCCATCGACGCTTCAGTTTGCCCTGCTGCCTTGCAGCGTAACCTATTGAAACCGTCTTAAGCAGGGTTTCGAATTGTTCTTCAAGGGTTTTGTCCCGGAGTTTCCCGTTTGGCGTGGGCCAAGATGCCATGTTGACCGATTCAGGCAGGTCGGGTTCAAACTGGCGGTAGATTTTCTGGTAGAGCGCTTCGGTTAGGTAAGGCGTGACGGGGTTGAACAGCAAAGTCACAGTCTTCAATGTGTGGTAGAGCAGTGCGTAGATGGTTTGGCGGCGCTCAAACGTTTCAGGCTCATCGGTCCATAGCTCTTTGCGTATCATGGGTACGTATAGCCTGCTGAGGGTTTCAATCACGAAATCGTCTAATACGGCGACGGCGGCGTTGAACTCGCATCGTTCAAGCTCGGCAGTGTAATCCTCGATTTTCTCTTGAAGTTTAGAGAGAAGCCACAGGTCGGCGGCTTGAAGCCTGTTTGCCTCGGAAGCCCACTGCAGTGTGTATTTGCTTGGGTTGAACTCGTCGAAGGTTGCGTTTTGCAGAAAGAACCTGCTGAGATGGTACAGCGTTGACAGCACTTGGTAGGGGCGGCGGGTGAGTTCTTGCATGTCAAAATTCATGAAGTCAATCGAAGAGCACTTTCGCATCATGTAGAAACGGCACAGGTCAGCGGAGTTCTTCTCCAGCAGCTTGTTGGTTTCAACCACGTTGCCAAGGCTCTTGCTCATTTTTCTGCCCCTCGCATCCTGCGTGAGCCCTTGGAACAGGAACGACTTGTACGGCGCCTCCGGTTTCCCAGTTAATATGACGTGTTCCAGCAGCAAGCTGTTTGCCCAGCCTCGTGTTTGGTCGATGCCTTCAGTCAGGAAATCGGTGGGCACGAACTTGGCGGCTTCTTCGTCTGTGAAACGCGCGTAGGGTGACGCGCCGCTGTTGTGCCACGTGTCCAAAACGAAGTCTTCCCGTCGCATGGTCCCGCCGCATTTTTCGCACCTGAACGTGACGCGGTCAACCCACGGCTTGTGCAGTTCAAAGTTGTCGGGGGGTGTCTCCTGCGCGTTCTCTAAGAGTTCTTTTTTGCTTGCGACTATGCGTTTTTCTCCGCATTTCTCGCATGTCCAGATGGGCAGCGGGGTTCCCCAGATGCGTTCGCGGCTTATGCACCATGGTTTTCCCTCCTTAAGGAAGCCTAAGAAACGGTTTTTGGGTTCTTCAAAGAAATACTCTACTTTTTCCGCAGCTTCCAAGACTTTGCTGTTGATCTTGTCAGTGCGTAGAAAGTATTCTTTTCTTGCCAGCCAAACCAGCTTGTGATGTGACCGCCAGCATGTTGGGTACTCATGCTTTACCATCGCGAATTTGACGAAGGCGTTGCGGCTGCGGAGCTCCTCAACCACTGGGAAATCAGCGTCGCGGGCGAAAATGCCAACGAATTGCCCCGCGTCCTTGGTGAATTTCACTTCATCGTCAAACGGCGCATAGATTGGCACGCCTCTGCGCTGCGCCGCCCAAAAATCGTCCTCGCCGTTGCCAGGTGAAAGATGAACGACGCCTGTGGCTGTGTTGACGTCAACGAAGTCTTCGCCTATAACCTTGTGAACCAAGGGATGCAGGGTTTCGTTTTCAGCCTGTTTAGGTATCATGTCTTTGAGCGGGTACTCGTAGGCGGTTCCTTCCAAGCTTTTGCCAAGCATGGAATCGGTGATTTGGTACTTTGTGATTTGGAGCTCCGCCATGACGGGTTCAACGCGTTGCTTGACCATTATCCAGGTTTCAGAGCCGACTTTGACTTTCACGTACTCCGCGGCTGGCTGAACCGCAAGCATGGTGTCAGTTACTATTGTGAAAGGCATGGTTGTCCAGATGAGGAAGAACTCGTTTTCGCTGCCTGCCACCTTGAACTTGAAGTATAAGGATGGGTCTTCGACTGTTTGGTAGCTGCCTTCGTAGCCGACTTCGGCGCTGCTGAGGCTGGTTTGGCAGCCGGGGCAGTAAGCGACCACGTAATGTCCCTCTTCAAGCAGGTTTTGCTCCCACGCGCGCTTAAGGATTTGCCATTCCCGCTCGATGTAACTGTCCTTGTAAGTCCAGTAGGCCTTCTCTTGGTTGATGAAGATGCCGAGGTTCGAGTCTGCCTGCAGCCACATAGCATGGTATCGCATGATGGCTTTCTTGCATTCCTCGATGAACCGCTCCATCCCGTATTTCTCGGTGTTCGGCACAAGCGGCAAAACATCGAGAAATACGGGATGGAGCGGTTCCTCGAGGAATGCAAGAAAGTCATCACGGTCTCGCATGATGGCTTACTTGCATTCCTCG
>Ga0187852_1000261_pt1 | contig 57549 bp, 45 predicted proteins | sample June2016WEW_6_40_FD_134511 | JGI IMG/M metagenome (GOLD analysis project Ga0187852, IMG submission 134511) | Peatland microbial communities from SPRUCE experiment site at the Marcell Experimental Forest, Minnesota, USA - June2016WEW_6_40 | ecosystem: Environmental > Terrestrial > Soil > Wetlands... | reverse complement strand
TGGGCTGTCGTTCAAGACGATCTGCCGAAACTTATTACCACGCTTAAGCTACTAATTCCGCCCGCGGGCAAAACCCCTTAGGCGACTATATATAGTCCACCCTTAATCAAAGGGATAAGCCTCATAATTGTATCTCCAGCCCCCCAAGCGGCGGGATAATGCGTATTATCTACTGAAATATTTTGCAGAGTGCCGAAAGGCTGAACCACTTGTAGCAATGCGGTGTGGTCGCCGAGGTTAATGAAGTGAATTCCGCGGATGATTCCGATGTCGTCGGTCAAACTGTTGTTGCCTGTTGAATGGAATCCGTTGGTCATGTTGAGCTTCGTGCTCTGTCCAAAATCGTTATAGAAAATGAGAAGGTTTGTTCCGTCGGGCAGAGCTGTATTGTCATAAGGTTCGGTAGCAATCGCGAAGGCCGCCTTGGGCATTAAAATTGTCCAAAAGGCGAGCAAGACAAGCCAGGTCCGAAAATTCCCGCGGAGGGAAGCGTCCGTTGTTGGGGATTGCTTGCGGCCTAAAAGGCGGCGCAGGCTCTTGTAGTACTTATTCATAGGATCCTCCCAGGCCTCTTTCAGAGGCTCGCTATTTGTCACGGCAACTTCGAATTGCGTAACTTTTTTCGTATATCGAATTATTATTCGCGGTTTTTGCGTGCGTCAAGTGATCCCCCCTTGAATTGGTTCGCTCTGAAGTATGTCTTTGGACCAGCAAGAGGACTGGAATGCCGAGAAAACGTCCTAAGCCGGAAGAGATCGCCGCCAAGCTGAGGCAGGTGGATGTTTTGGTTTCGCAGGTACGTTTGGTTTCGGCCTGACGCTGGACAAGAGGATCCTTGCGGAGGTGGCACCCGGAAACTTTTAAGCCCCGCGCTCCATCGCTCCTGCATTGATCATGTTCGATCCGGGCTGAACTTGTCCGAGCGGCGGGTTTGCCGGGTGCCCGGACAGCACCATCCACGCAACGCTGCATTCCCACCGGCCGGGACAACGAGGAGCGGCTGACCGCCGGCATTGTCGAATTGGCGCGCCAGCATGGCCGCTATGTCTATCGAAGATCGCGGAATTGTTGCGAACGAGGGCGGGCTGGGCCGTCAGAGATAAGCCGGCTTCAAGGAAGCGATCGCGGCGACCAGCTTGTCGACATTATTTTCCGCGGCCGCGACGTCGAACACATCGATTCCGGCGAATAGGCCAAGACTAGATCGCGCTGAGTGCCCAAGGGCTTGATCGCGCGGATCTCCAGTTTTCCCGGCAGGGGATGGGAATGGCGGACCAAAGCGCCCGATTGCATGCCGGGAGACGGCTTGCCTTTCATTGGCAGAGCCTTTCGATGGTGGAATTTTACCCGCATGGCAAGCATTCAGGCGTTGTGCTTTTTGGTGCAATTTTCAGAGATGAAAAATTTGGAAAGCTTAAACCGTGGGGCGGTATAAAGGATAAATCGTGATCTCCCCCAAACTCGTTCGCGAGAGTAAACATCGGCTGCTAGACGTGCTTCAACGCTTTCGCGATCCGGAAGATTGAGGATCATTGCGGATCCACGCGGCCGCTGATCATCGCCAATTATGGCACCGCCATCGACGACGATGCTGTCCAGCCGACCTTGTTGCACACCTGCAAGATGTTCGTCTCGCGTTGCAAGTCGCCGGTCGAACGCATCAGGTCGATCAAGTGCGACGATGAGGAAATGCATTTGTGTGCTCCTTGAACTGAACCGCGACGCTTATGTGAACGGTCATGCGCAATTGGGCCTAAGAGCCCTGCGGCGTTGGGCGCGGATATCCGCGCGCCGGCGTTGTGAATCGAAACCTTGTGAGCGTGTTGTGACGCGACTTTGAGAAGACATTGACGATTCGCCTTCGAATTTACCGATGCTTCAGTTGATCTCTGCATGCCCTAGTGTGAAAGGAACAAAGAGAAGTCTTTGGCAAACGGCATAAGACGGCTTTCGTCGGCGTTAGTGCGACATCGTCAGTAATGGGCTCTGGGCGCACGATTTTCGTGTAACCTTCGTATGCATCGACGCCGGCATTGAAACCCATCATCCATTCCAGTGGATCACTGCCTTCGAGCAAGCATTGTCTAGCGAAGCGATCAATCTCAAACTCGTATTCGAGCGCCAAGGATGGAACGATCAATCGGCACTTTTCGAGGTCAACGGTTATCGATTGGTTCGCCAGAGGAAGTAGAGATCGATACAGTCCTTGTGAAATTATAATCGGGAGCAGTCCATTACGGGTTGCATTGTTGTTAAATATGTCCGCGATTGCCGTCGATAAAATGATTCTAAATCCAAAATCGGTCAAAGCCCAGGGCGCGTGTTCGCGAGACGAGCCGGACCCAAAATTTTGCCCCGCGAGCAAAATTCGGTGGGTTGCTGGATCAATTTGATTAAGCACGTGATCTTGTTTCGCGCGTCCGGCCTCGTCAAAGCGCCAATCGAAAAATAAAGCCGCGCCAAGCCCAAAACGGCTCGTTGTGGTCATGAAGCGAGCAGGAAGAATTTGATCGGTATCGATGTCTTCCTGATTTATGACAACAAGTTGTGATGTAAGGCGTTTGAAAGGCTCGAAAATCGTATTATGCATGGCCGGTCTCCACGAGACGTCTCGGATCAGCGATTGCGCCAGCGACCGCGGACGCCGCCGCCGTCGCAGGACTTGCGAGAACGGATCGCGCGCCAGTCCCTTGCCGCCCGATGAAATTTCGATTTGACGTCGACACAACGAGCTGCCCCGAGGGGGTAATATCGCCGTTCATTCCAAGGCACATCGAGCAGCCAGAAAGGCGCCATTCGGCACCCGCCGATGTGAATATTTGATCGAGGCCTTCCGCCTCCGCCGCTCGCCGGACGAGTTCAGAACCTGGCACAACGAGAAGACGAACGCCCGGCGCGATGCGTCTGCCTTTGAGCACGGCAGCTGCGGCCCGAAGATCGGGAAGCCGTCCGTTGGTGCAGCTGCCTATGAAAACAACATCAACCTTCGCACCTGCAATTGGTTGGCCTGGCGTAAAGCCCATATATCTTAGCGCCCGCTCGGCATCCGCGTTATTTGGCGGAGGAACCAGCCCATCGACTGGCATTGCCGTATCCGGTGTGATTCCCCATGTCACAGATGGAGCTATCGAAGCGGCGTCAATCACGACATGCTTGTCGAAGACAGCATCTGCATCACTTTTCAGATTCAGCCATTGCTCGACTGCTCGTGCAAAACGGTCGCCGTGAGGTGCGTAGGGCCGGCCAGCCAGCCAAGCGAACGTCGTTTCATCGGGTGCAATCAAGCCGGCACGCGCGCCAGCCTCTATCGCCATATTGCAGACAGTCATTCTGCCTTCCATTAAAAGAGCCCGAATCGCCTCTCCGCCATACTCGATGACGTGCCCTCTGCCTCCGTCGGCTTCAAGCCGCGTCACGATGGCTAGCGCCAAGTCTTTGGCAGTGGCGTGGGAGTTTAGTCCGCCGTCTACGCGGACGTGTAATGCCTTGGGCTTTCGCTGTGGCAGGCATTGTGTAGCGAGCACTCCACCGACTTCGGATGTTCCAATACCGAACGCAAGCGCACCGAACGCTCCGTGTGTCGAGGTGTGGCTGTCGCCGCAAACGATTGTGGTACCGGGCAGTGTGACGCCTAGCTCAGGGCCAATCACGTGAACGATACCGCGTCGTGGATCATTCCACCCGAAGAACGGGATGCCCCATTTTCGAGCGTTCCTTTCCAAAGCGGCAACCTGCGACTCAGCTGCGGGAGAAACGTATTTACGCCGGCCGCCGGACGAAGGGGGCAGCGTGGGCGTTGAGTGGTCGATCGTCGCCAACGTCCGCTCCGGGTTACGAACGCAGAGGTTTCTCTCCTCAATTAAAGTAAAAGCCTGAGGCGACGTCACTTCATTCAACAAGTGGAGATCTATATAGAGAAGGGCGGGCGTATCTATCGTTTGAGGACGAACCAGATGACTATCCCATAACCGATCGAGGAGCGTTCGGGGCTGCATGATGAAAGACTCGATCTATTGCTGAGGGATGGCGTTTGGATTTCGTTTTGGCTCAAACTAGCCTAAAGTTAAAAATTATAGTTTTGACCGGTTTGTGGACGGATTTTCCATCGGATACGATAGCCTTAGGCTATTTCGACAAAGCGGTTGGCCAGTTCCTCTTTCACGTCGAATGAACCGGGTATGTGCATTTTTGTCGTTCAACAACGTCAAGACGCCCTCAAAAAATCACCTCACTTTCACATCCCGCGCATCTCCTGTAGTGGATGCTTGTAATCTCAAGCACGCGGTAGGGTGAAGCAAGCTACTCTTCGTGCTTGCTATCACTTTACAAGTAAAAATGCCGGGCACTTGACGAAAGCTGTCGTTAGACCTCAAGGGTGTCGATCACGAATGCTGCTCCGGTGCTCCGAGGCTCCAGTATCATTTTCTTGTCGCGCCCGTTGCGCCTTCGATGAAGAAATCATTCGACCTTTTCTGGTGATCGCGGTGCCGGTTTCATGGGCTGCTGAATTGAGGGCGCCGGCCACGCGGCCGGATTAGCCGCGAGAGCCTGCCTGATGAAAGCCCCATCCTCATCAATTCTGGGCGCGGCCTTAACGCTAGCAGCATGCACCCCATCGAAGCTGAAGGCCGGACGGATAGCTTCAAGAGCTCCTTCGCTTCTTTGCGAAACCGGCACGATCATTTCGAGATGACGAGCTTGAGGATCTTCCGCTGCTTCAGAGATTGAGTTTATGGGACCAAAGGGGACATCAAATTGCTCAAGCCTTGCAACCCATGTTGGACGGTCTGCCTTGCCAAAGATTTCGTTAAGCTCTGTGAGCAAAGCATCATAGTTATCAATTCGACCCTGACGCACGGCGAATCGTGAGTCGGAAATCAATACCTGTCCGTCGATTGCGGCAACTAGGTTTTCCCAGAATTTATCGACCGACGACATATGAATGGCAATAAACTTTCCATCGCGGCACCGGACCAAAAAGGCCTGCGCCAATTTCGGACGATCCAGCGCGGTCGGCACGTCACCGAGCGCGAAATAACCAGTAAAGGGCTCGATAGCGAAATGCATCATTGCTTCAAGCATGGAAATTTCAATCAATCGTCCGGTGCCACTGCGACCCCGCTCCACGAGAGCAGCGAGGATCCCCATGGCGGCATAATAGCCAGTAATGGCGTCAGCTAGCGCGGGACCAAGCAAGCGCGGATTGTTGGGATCAACCGCGACCCCGAGAAATCCAGAAAGCGCCTGAGTTACGGAGTCGTAGCTGGGTCGCTTCGAGTAGGGGCCCGTTTGTCCGAAACCACTAATAGAACAATAGACCAGGCGCTCGTTGATCGCGCGCAGGGCTTCCGGGTCCGCGCCCATCCGATGGGCAGCGCCGGGGCGAAAATTCTGGATGTAAGCATCGGCCGATCCGATCAAATCGCGAAATATCGCTCGATCGGCTTCACTCTTCATATCGAGAGAGATGCTCCGCTTATTGCGATTATAGGCCTGAAAATGCGCACTATAATTGCCGTTTCGGAAACTCCGGTAAGGGTCGCCATTTCCGGGACTTTCAACCTTGATGACGTCCGCGCCCAGATCGGATAGGAGCATGGCCGCGCACGGTCCGGTAATGAACGTGCCCTGTTCGACGATGCGAATACCTTGAAGAACTTTCACAAAATTACTCCTTACTTTTCGTTGGGTACAAAGCCTTCTGGCGCAGGACCGTCGTATGAAATCGCTGATGAGGCAGCGTGCGCCATGTGAAAGCCAATGGGATGCGTCAGCTCTTCGAGCAAATGGGCGACAAGGCTTGCTGTGCGGGCGAGCAACGGGACGCCTTTCAGAGCAAGCAGCGGATAGCCGGCGTCGAGAAGAACCGCGGGGATAGCCGCGGAAATATTCATAGCCAGATTGCGCTTGGTAAGTTCTGGCATGAGAGATTCCGCGACATGCGCTGCTTCGCAATGGAGGCCGTAAGTTCCTGCTTCCCGGGCAATAGCGAACAGACGCGTTGCTCTGGGATCCCCAGCCTTATGCAAGGGATGCCCATAGCCAGGAATCGCTCGCCCTGATGCGCGGTACGTTGAGATTGTTGTCATGGCGGCATCGGCAAGGTCGCCGTCAGCGGCTTTGACGACGACAGCGGAAAGAAATTCGCCGGCAGCTTGAGAACTTCCTAAAATGACCGATCCGCAGCCGAGCAAGCCGGCAGCAACCGCCCCTTGGAACGCCTCCGGCCCGGCCGCGAGCGTCATTCGGGCCGCCACAACGCTAGGCACGAGCCCGTGCTCCGCAATCGCCACGAGCGTGGAATCGAGGATTCGACGTTGCGCATCGGATGGCAAAAAACCAGTAACCAAGAGCCAGACATGGTCGGTAAAGCTGACGCTCCCGATGAGATCACCAGCGAGATCGTGTCCCCGGACTACGATGGTGTCCGGATTAGAGCCGCTGATGTTTGTCGTGGCTTTGACTTCTGGGCCGATTTTCATAAGCGCTCCTCAATAAGTAACGAAGCGGCATAAAAAATGCCGCGGATTCGAGCTATTCGAACGGCAGTTCGAATATTAGCCATGACTGCACATTTATGACGCCGCGCACTTGACCAAAACGCCTTTGACAAGCCCTAGGCCTTTTCCTGATTATTCCGCACGAATGCATACATTAGGGCCGGCACTAAGCTTATGGAGACTCTATTGCGGCTTGCAAAAAGTCGTCGATCATACGGTTGAACGCACTGGGATGAGTCATCGGCGCCAAGTGGCCGGCACCTTCCAAATAGCTGCGCCTCGAGCCAAGAATTTTTTGCGCCAGCCGGTCGGCGACAAACTGAATTCCTGGACCTTCTTGCGATCCGGTGACAATGAGAACAGGCATCTTAAGGTCCCCGGAATGGCCGCACCTTGTCGTCGAAATCTTTGCAATGCCCCTTTGTAAATCCTCGGCTCGATAGCGACGAACCATTTTCGCGCAAGCAACCTTCACTTCTTGATCGTCGCAATGCATAAGTGGATGAGAGAGCCACGCCTCTTGCATTGCGACCAAATCGCCGCGTTGAACCAAGTCGGTATAATAGCCGAGGGGTATACGATCATCGCCCTGAGGCGGAACGATGCCATCCGCCGATGTTCCATACAAAACGAGCGCCGAAACTCGATCCGGATTTTGGGAAGCAAACCGGAGCGCGAGCCTCCCGCCCTGAGACATCCCTACCAGGGCCACCTTTTCTTCGTGGAGATGATCGAGCCACAGCTCAAGGTCGCCGGTCTCCTTCGAAAAGTCCGCCGGTAGCGTTGACTGACCATGCCCTCGCCTATCGGTGGCAATCAAACGATAATGGCGCGGCAGATCATGGAAGGTAGACGCCCACATTTCACTATCTAGTGTCCAGCCATGTAGAAACAAAACGGGATACCCCGCCCCTTCAACTCGAGCGAACAGCTCGCCGTTATCGATTTGCAGACGATGGGAAGCCGACGATCGCATTGGGCTTAGGTTCCCGGCTTCCAGCCTTCCTTGGAGCGGAACTCATTGTTGCTTGGAAGGCATTCCTGCGAGAGCCAATCCGCCAAAACATCATGAGCCGTTGGGGCGACGGTTGCAAACATCTCATCGGTACGAGGAACCTGGGTCGTGAACTCGACCTGCATGCCATTTGGATCGTAAAGGTAAATTGATTGGCAATAGCCGTGGTCCGTTTCCACAAACGGGATATCACCGCTACGCAGACGCATCTTCATTTCCTCGAGTGCCTCGAACCCTCGGACCTCGAGCGCAATATGGTGCGCGAAAGGGTTGTTTTGCTTGAACGACGAGATAGCAGTCTGATCATTATACTGTTGATCTTTGAATTGGAAAAACGCGAGGCACGATCCATCGGCAAGTTCAAAAAACGCGTGGACATAGTTGTCGCGTTGGTTTGTAACGGGATTATGCCTTTCAACCCAAGTTCCTATGAGCGGCAGCCCCAAGATATCTTCGTAGAAATGCCTGGTCTCTTCCAAATTCCGCGCGATATAGGCGTGGTGGTGCAATCCTTGAACGATATTGCGTGTCCGTCTAGCCGCGACGTCGGTGCGGTAGCGCGTCATGCGATCTTCGTTTGAAGTTTGTTCGGTTATAGAGCTCATAGTTTCCTCTCCGATTGCCCCGTTCGATATGCGGAGGCTTTTTCGATAATCGAAATTATCATCGGATTTTGATCATCGCAAGTTTTTTTTGATTGCTTCCGCTCGAGAACTTGCCGTCCGAAAGTCGGGTAGCTTGTGCCAATCGTTGTTGGGAAAATGCCTCGATCCTCTTGCCGCGGTCTGGGGCACAGAGCTTTTTGCTGGCCTTCCGCGAAAGCTTCGTCCCTTTGGTGGAGGGCCTGTAAAACGCGCGCTCCCCCGGCGCCGCGCCAGCTTCGGGCGGCAGCCTGCCGGCAATGTTCCCCTATCTTGATCGCAATGCCCGGCAGGATCCGGCACGGCGCCATCAGGCCCTTGCGTCATGACGCCAGCGCGCAACAATCTGGGTCGCGGATAAGAATGGATCATGGTTGACGGCAAGGCCACCTTAAGCGAGCGCTTAAAGGCGCGCTTCTTTTGCGCGTGAACAGCGATTTTGGCGATCTCGTCGAGATCGTTCATCGGCGCAACGTTCACGCCCGTGAGCGGCCGAAGATGGCGCTGGTCAGGCTCGCCCCACGGCCGGTGTGGCGCACGGCCGATTACGAGGAGAAAGCCGTCACTGCCGGCTTCGCCGGTCACCGCGTCCGTTATCAACACTCAAGCCGAATTGCGCCTTATTCAGCCAAACATGCATGAACCTCACTATGACAAATTTGGCACCCATTTGTTTTTAGATGATTCCCACGGAATGGACGAGGAATGGCCATCGCCGAAGCGCATGCTCGATATTCCTGCGTGCGATTTGCAATATGGGCAATCGCTCCGACACGAGTTCGGTGTCGGTGACTCGCGACGTGGATGTCGAACAATTTATCGCGGCGACCACATGTCCCTGTGGATCGAAGATCGGCACAGATAGAGACACAAGACCGTAATCCAATTCATCTTGGGCCGTATCGAAGAACCTCTTTCGGATGACACTGAAGCGTTCGCGCAAGATTTCGGGGCGAGTTATCGTGTTCTCGGTCAAACTCGGGAAAGCCGGGCACTGGAGATAGGGTTCCACCACGTGTTCCGGTTGGAACGCCATCATTACGCGTCCAAGCGATGTTGCATGGACCGGGAAGCGCGCGCCAACACCCGAAACAATCCTAATTGGCCGCTGCGTGGAAACATGGACGATATAGAGAATTTCGGTGCCGGACAGGACGGCCATGGAAGAACTGTCCCCAGTTGCATCGCGAACTGACTGAAGATGAGGTGTAACGACCTCTTCGAGGTTCATCGACGCCAAATAGGATGAAGCAAAAACCAGCACCTCGGGAGTCAGCACGAAACGCCGTCCTGACTTGCGAATATAACCAAGTTTCGTCAACGTATTAAGGCATCTGCGGGCAACGGCGGGATTAAGCCCTGTTACCTGGGCAACTTCGCTCAGTTGCATTTCCGGATGATCATGATCGAAAGCACGCAACACCGACAGTCCGCGCTCTAGTGTTGATAAGAATTCCGGGTCGTCCTCACGCAAGCTTAATGGTGCCTCCGTGTTGTTTTTATTTTTTTGGGCACTCCGCGTTTCAGATGCCATCTTCAGTTACTCACCTATCATTATTGCTTCTCGCCCGAAATGGAAGCGACTGAGCCAAGCCATCACCGCAAACGAGGTTCGAATTAGGAGCTCGCGTGAAGAGGTCAGGAAGGTTTATAGCAGAGACATGACGTTGCCCCCAAGTTTTATCCAGTTTTGAGTTCGCTCTAGCGGTTGGTGACGTATCCCCGGCAACCAGGCTAGGCGAAACTTGAATTTTCACCTGTTCCGGCTCACGGCGCGGGAAGCGCCGCAGGGCTATTTATAAGCGTTATCATGGTCTTATTCACAATCGCGCTTCGGAGTCTAGCTTCATTACACGAAAAATGCCTCGCTGACACGGCGGTGGCCTGGAGCTTCGGCACCTGCGAGGCCGCCGGCGGGTTTATATGGCTGGGATAGCGACGGAGCGGACCCGTTCCTGGACTCGGCTTGTCATTTTCTTGCCACCGGCGCAGGCTTTGTCACGGAAACCGCTCCGGCCTGGCGGCGGCATGATCTCGCCCGATCCTTGACCGGTGGGATCGCCGGAACGCGGAGGATACTCTACTTCCGCGCCGGACGGCGATCAATTCGCCGCCGCCGGCGTCAGCACTGGATCTGACCGGTAATCCTTGCCGAACAAGGCCTTCAGTCCTTCGACCTTCGGCATGTCGTTCGCGGCGATATATGGGTTATTCGGGTGGAGGGTCAGATAGTTTTGATGATAGCCTTCCGCCCGGTAAAAGGCCGTGAAGGGTGTGATCTTCGTGACGACTGGCGCGGCATAGACATGCGCTTGCTCGAGCTGCGCGATATAGCTCTTGGCGATCTTCGCCTGTTCGGGTGTCGTCACGAAAATATCCGAGCGGTATTGCGGGCCTTCGTCCGGACCTTGGGCATCGAGCGTCGTTGGATCCGCGACAACCGAGAAATAGATCCGCAGAAGTTCGCCATAGGTGATTTCGCTGGGATCATAGGTGATCATCACGCTTTCGGCATGTCCGGTGGTTCCCGAGCTGACGGTTTGGTAGGACGCATCGGCTTTGGTGCCGCCGGCATAGCCGGAAACGGCGCCCGTGACGCCCTTCACATGCTGAAACACGCCCTGGACGCCCCAAAAGCATCCGCCCGCGAACACAGCCGTGGCGGAAGTAACTCCCGGCTTGGGGACTTCGTCGACCGCAGGCGCGGGGGCTAATATCACCTGTCCGGCGGCGGCCCTGTGCGAAATCACCAACGATGCCGTTAAAGCCGCGGCAGCCACGCCCGCAAAAAGAAAGGCCGGTAAGAAACGGTTGATCATGTCGATGTCCTCGAGGGGGTCAAACCGGCTTGAAGGTCATGGCAACGCCGTTCATGCAGTAGCGCAGCCCCGTCGGCGGGGGGCCGTCGTTGAACACGTGGCCGAGATGACCGCCGCACCGGTGACAATGGACTTCGGTGCGGGTCATGCCGAACGAAGTGTCCCGCGTTGTGCCGACGGCACCTGGAAGGGGCGCATAAAAACTTGGCCAGCCCGTCCCTGAATCGAATTTGGTTTCCGACGCGAAGAGGTTCAAATCGCAACCCGCGCAGGCAAAGAGGCCATGGCGATGTTCGTCGTTGAGCGGACTCGAGAAAGCCTGCTCCGTGCCCTCTTGCCGCAAGACGGCGTACTGGCTTGGACTGAGGCGCTTACGCCACACCGCATCATCGTAGGTGACCTCGAAATGCTCTTCGGCTGCCGGCGAAGCCGTCCGGCTCATCCATGTCAACGCGGCCCCGAGGCCGAGAACACTTGCCGCGCCGAGAAAGCGTCGTTTGTCGATCAAGGCACATCTCCCTTATCCACGCCACTGGCGGACTTGCCAGGCCGGGCTTCCGTTGCACGTATTACGGATTAAGTCCGGCGAAAGTTACACGGAGACGGGCCGCGTCGAGGCTTCATTCTTCCTTGGTCCCCAGCGCCTGATTATTACCCTCCGCGCCATAGTATTTGTAAGGCAGGAATTTGCCGGACATTGTGATCTTGACACGATCGCCCTTCGGATCGGGCAGGCGGACAATATCGAGATCGAAGTCGATTGCCGACATGATGCCGTCGCCGAATTCTTCCTCGATCAAGGCTTTCCAAGCGGGGCCATTGATCATGACAAGTTCATAGAAGCGGTAAATCAGGGGATCGGTTGGCGGCATTGGCGTGCCGCGCATCGGGACTTCGTTGAGAAGGCGCTTCTCGGACTCGCTTAGGCCAAATAGCACGGCTGCTTTTTCGCATTGCGGCTTCGTGAGTTTCATTTGCCCGAGCAATGCGCCGGTAATGAGCACTTCGGACATGCCGCCGATCTCTCCGGCGATATATTTCCAGGTCAGGCCTTTCTCGCGTTTGATGTCGAGAATCTTTTCCGTGAGATCGATACGTTTCATCGAATCCTGCCTTTGATTGCCGCGAGGCGTAATGTTGCTTTGATATCGACGGGTAGGGAGGGGCGGCGCGTTCCAGCTCCGCCCCTTTCTCACTCAGCGTGCTTTGAAACGCGCCGCTTCCTCGGAACCGCCGGTCGCATTGCCCTTGCTGTAGGATTTCGCGCCGACACCGGCGAGATTGCCCTTGTCGACGATGAGATATTCGTCGCGGATCGGGCGCCCTTCGAAATAGCATTCGAGGATTTCGCGCGTACCCGCGGCATAGCGCGCCTGCGCCGAAAGCGAGGTTCCCGAAATGTGCGGGGTCATGCCGTGATGCGGCATGGTCCGCCACGGGTGATCCTGCGGCGCCGGCTGCGGGAACCAGACATCGCCGGCATAGCCCGCGAGCTGGCCGGTTTCCAGAGCGTTTACGATGGCGTCGCGGTCGACGATCTTGCCGCGCGCCGTGTTGACGATATAGGCGCCTCGCTTCATCTTCGAAAGCAATGTGGCGTTGAACAGATTTTCGGTTTCGGGATGGAGCGGGCAGTTGATGGTCACGACGTCGCAGACCTTGACCATATCCTCGACGTTCGGGTGCCAATGCAAATTTAGCTCTTTTTCGACGCTATCGGGCAGCCGGTGGCGGTCGAAATAGTGCAGATGCATGTCGAATGGCTTCAGGCGGCGAAGAACCGCGAGGCCAATACGGCCGGCCGCGACAGTGCCAACGTGCATGCCTTCGACATCGTAGGAGCGCTCGACGCAATCGGCGATGTTCCAACCGCCTTTCACCACCCACTGATAGGAAGGGATATAGTTGCGGATGAGACTAAGGATCATCATCACGACATGTTCGGCGACGCTAATCGAATTGCAGAAGGTCACTTCCGCCACGGTGATATTGCGCTCGATCGCGGCTTGCAGGTCGGTGTGGTCGGAGCCGATTCCGGCGGTCACGATCAGCTTGAGCTTTGGAGCTTTCGCGATGCGTTCAGCCGTCATGTAGGCGGGCCAGAATGGCTGGGAAATCACGATCTCGGCATCGTGAAGTTCGCGGTCGAGGACCGAATCCGCGCCATCCTTGCTGGATGTCACGATAAGCTCATGCCCCAAGGACGTCAGATATTTCCGCAATCCGAGTTCACCCGAGACGCTTCCGAGCAATTCGCCCGGCTTGAAGTCGATCCCTTTGGGCGACGGTAACGTCTGGCCGTCAGCGTATCCATCGATCTTCGGCAGGTCGTCGCGCGCGTAGACTTTCGGCATGCCGTCGACTGGATCGTCGTATAAAACGCAAATGATTTTGGCCATGGAGATCTCCTCTTTGATGCTCAAAAGAGGAAACGCCGCGCCAGCCCCGAGCGCATGGGCTGGCGCATACCCGGCGGCAGCGCCGGGATACTTCGAACGGGCGTTTCCTGCCCAGCTGATGCCTTTATGTCCGGCATCTTGCGCTGGCGGATGCAAGTTCGCGCGGCCGTCGGCGCAAATCCAATGAAACTCTTTGAAGGATTGATAGGCATCGTTGATCAAACCGTGCGAATCTAACCAGGCGTAGGCTGACAGGTTCCAAGAATTTCCCGGGATCTGATCCGTCTCTCGGGCCATGGCCATTGGAGGCCTATCGTTGTAGTAGCACGGGAATAACGATATTGCTACTTCCGTTGGGCTTCGCATGCTAGTTCGCCATCTCTCCTATTTCGTTACGCTTGCCCGGGAGCAGCATTTTGCTCGCGCCGCCGAAGTTTGCTGCGTCGCTCAGCCGACGCTTTCGGCTGCGATCCGCAAGCTCGAGGAGGATTTGGAGATCCGTCTTGTCGTTCGTGGACATCGCTTTCTCGGGCTGACACCCGAGGGGCACAAGGTTCTGGAGTGGGCGCGGCAAATTTTGACCGACTACGAGGGGTTACGCGCCGACATTTCCGGTTTGCGGAAGGGATTAACCGGCGTGCTTCGCATCGGGGTCATTCCGGCAGCCATGCCACCGGTCTCCCAATTGACGACACCGTTTTGTGCCGCGCATCCACATGCGAGGGTTGAAGTTCAGTCCATGACTTCGGGCGCTATTCAACGCGGCCTCGACGATTTCGAAATCGATGCGGGCGTGACCTATCTTGAAAACGAGCCTCTCATCAATGTGCGGCGTGTTCCGCTTTATCACGAGCGATATATTCTTTTGACACGGGACGCCGGTAAATTCGCGGACCGGCGGACAATATCGTGGGCCGAGGCTCTCGAGGAGCGATTGTGCCTGCTGAGCGAAGACATGCAAAACCGCCGGATCATCAACAAAGTTGCCGCCTCGCTTGGATTGCGGGTTACTCCCGCGATCGTCAGCAATTCCTTCCTCGGCGTGTGCTCGCATGTGCGGCATGGGGGATGGGCTGCAATCGTGCCCCATACGTTTCTTCATCTTTTTGGTCCGGTGCCGGATGTGGCCGTTCTCGATCTCGTGGAACCGGTCCACAGCCAAGCCGTCGGCCTCGTCCTCTCCAACCGCGATCCGCTGTCCCCAATGGCCAGCGCCTTTCTGGGCGCGACCCTGAATGCGGAATTCCAGGAGAATTGGCCGGGCGCCGGACATGCTCCGGCTCTCGAAGGCGCCAAGAAAAATAAGGAAAGAAGATTTTTGTCAGGTGCTATTCCCGTAACAAAATAGGGATCCGGTACGTATATCCTCGTACCGTGATCGCTTGCCTTGCCAAGCTGCGCGATTTTTTAAAGCTCAAACGTCCCAGGCGCTTCAATGATTCTCCCAATTCTCGCTTATCTCGGCGGCGTTCTCACAATTCTCAGCCCGTGCATTTTACCCGTGCTTCCCTTCGTCTTTGCACGGGCGAACCAGCCCTTTCTGCGAAGCGGCTTCCCGATGCTGGTTGGCATGGCGCTGACATTTGCCGTGATCGCCACGCTCGCCGCGGTAGGCGGCGGCTGGGCTGTTGCCACCAACGAATATGGCCGCTGGGCGGCGCTCGTGCTTCTCGCCTGCTTTGGGCTAACGTTGCTTCTTCCGGGATTGTCCGATCGCCTCACACGCCCGCTCGTGGGATTGGGAAGTCGGCTGTCACAAGCGGCGGATGGCGGCGTGGGACAAGGCAGAACAGGCGTCTGGCCGTCGTTTCTTCTTGGCATCGCGACCGGGTTCCTCTGGGCGCCATGCGCCGGCCCGATCTTGGGGCTGATCCTGACCGGCGCGGCTCTTCAAGGGGCGAATGTCCAGACGACGCTGCTGTTATTTTGCTACGCCGCGGGCGCCGCGACATCTCTTGCCCTGGCGTTGCTCATCGGCGGCAAGGTCTTCGGTCTCATGAAGCGCTCGCTTGGCGCCGGCGAATGGATCCGGCGGGGATTGGGCCTTGCGGTCATTGCGGGGGTGGTCGCGATCGCATTCGGTCTCGATACCGGCTTGCTCGCGCGGATCTCCTATGCCAGCACGGCCTCTCTCGAACAGACTTTGGTCGACGTGCTCCCGCAACCGGCGAGCCACGCCGGTTCCATGATGATGCAAGCCAAACCGCCCGCGAAGCCGGGCTCGATGATGATGATGAGCGATCCCGCGCATGCGCCAACTGTTGAATCAGCGGCGGTTGAGGTCGCGGCATTGCCGGTGGAAGGTCAATTACCTCCTTTATCCGGCGCGGTTGAATGGTTGAATACGAAACCACTGACGGCCGAAATGCTGCGGGGGAAAGTCGTGCTTGTCGATTTCTGGACCTACTCCTGCATCAACTGCCTCCGTTCGCTCCCCTATGTTCGCGCTTGGGCCGAAAAATACAAAGACAAAGGTCTCGTCGTGATCGGTGTGCATGCGCCGGAATTCGCGTTCGAGAAGGATATCGGCAATGTCAAAAATGCGGTCGCGAATTTGAACATCGATTATCCCGTCGCGATCGACAATAAATATGCGATTTGGCGCGCCTTCGGCAACAATTCATGGCCCGCCCATTACTTCATCGATGCGGAAGGCCGCATCCGGTATCATCATTTCGGCGAGGGAGAGTATGACCGCTCCGAGACCGTCATCCGGCAGCTCTTGGCCGAAGCTGGGCAGCCAACCGGCGACACACCGGTTGTGACGATCAAGGCCGCCGGGGCGCAAGCGGCCCCGGACGACGACGCCCTGGAGTCGCCCGAGACCTATATTGGTTTTGGCCGGGCCGAACGGTTCAAATCACCCGGCGGCATCGTTGAGGAAAAATCGGCAACCTACACCGTTGGCACATCGCGCCTGAACGAATGGGGCTTGGACGGAACGTGGACGGTGGATGGCGAAAGCGCGGGTCTCGATCAAGCCGGTGGAGCAATCGTGTACCGGTTCCACGCGCGGGATCTCCATCTCGTCATGGGGCCGGGGCCGGATGGTAAGCCCGTCCGCTATCGCGTGACCATCGATGGAGCCAGCCCAGGCCAGAACCATGGCGTGGATACCTTAGAGGATGGAACCGGCATCGTGACCGGCCAGCGTCTCTACCAACTCATCCGCCAAAAAGGTTCGATATCCGACCATACTTTCAAAATCGAGTTCCTCGATCCCGGCGTTCGGGCCTATGCATTCACATTCGGATAGGATTAGGTCCTTGGTAAAAAGGGCGAGCAATCGGTCGCGGCTTGTGGCCGGTGGTACATAATACCGCGGGTTCACATGTATATTTAAATACATAGGACCGTTCGCCCAAGGGTTCGCGCTTCGGAGCAATTTCACGGACATGCCGATATCCGCCATGCTGTACGTGACGTCCCCGCCCCGTCGTTTGCCGGGAAATCCCGCGCAAACCGCCCGCAAACCGTCGAGAAGAGTCTGAAGAATTACCAGGCAAGCTTGAATCGCGATCCAAGCCGAAGGGAAACTCCGGACATCGAGGGACATAGAATTGCTGCCAGTACAAGCGGGACGGCCGCCTGCCATGGAACGCACATGGGGCTCACACAGGGATGATCCGGCAGTCATCGTTGGACTGCCGGATGCTCGAGCTTCCCACCCATACTCTAAATCGAATGGGAGGAATTTTCCGGTTGGCGGGTCATTGCGGCTAATCGCGCGAGAGTATCCGTCTTGATCAAGACGGATGACTTAGCCGCCGGTTTGCGAGACGGAGGCCCGGAAACGCGACAGCGCTAGGGCGAAGAGCAGGCCGCCGACCCCGGCGATCACGGCCAGGTTCGGCCAAATAATGTCGATTCCGGCACCGCGGAACAGGATCGCCTGGGCGATCTTGACAAAATGCGTCGAAGGCACCGCCTGCATCGCGATCTGCAAGCCCCGCGGCATGCTTTCCAGCGGCGTGTAGCCGCCGGACAGGATGACCATCGGCAGCACGACGAGGAGGCAGAGCAAGCCGAATTGCGGCATGGACCGCGCGACCGTGCCGAGAAGGAGGCCCACGGCCATGGCGAAGAAGAGGTAGAGCGTTACGCTCGCCATGAAGAGGGCGGAGGATCCCCTGGCCGGCAGTCCAAGCAGTCCGTGCAGCACGATCCAGATGGAGAGCCCCACGGCGATCATGATCACGAGCCCGTTGGCCCAGACCTTCGCCATGGCGATTTCGAAAGGCGACAGCGGCATGACCAGGAGATGCTCGAGTGTCCCGTGCTCCCGCTCGCGGATGACCGCGGCGCCCGACACCATGGCGCTCAGCAGCGTCAGGTTGTTGATCAGCCACGCGACGCCCATGAACCAGGAGGATTCGAGATTGTTGTTGAACGCGACGCGCAAGCGTAGCGCCACCGGCGGATCCGGCTGGCTATCGGTTCCGTAATAGAACTTGCCGGCCTCGCTGGATATGATTTGCTGGATGTCGTTGGCGCCGATGCCGGCGTGCAGCACCGCGGTGGCGTCGATGTTAACCTGGACGGTGGGGGCGCGGCCGGCCGAGACGTCAGCCTGGAATTTGGGCGGGATGTCGAGAACGAAGGTGTCGCGTCCATCATCCAGGCGCCGGTCGAGCTCGCCGGGTGCGATCTGTACCGGGGGCTTGAAATAAGGCGGGAGCAGTGCCGCGGCGAGATTCCCGGACAGCTTCGAATAGTCTTCATCGACGATAGCGATCGAAGCATTGCGCAGCTCGTAGGAAACACCCGTCGCCAAGCTGTAGATCGCGACGGAGAAGGAAAAGACGATCAACCCGAGCAGGATGGTGTCATGGCCTAGGCTGCGCAGCTCCTTGATGCCGAGGTGCCAGATGTTCGCAAACCGGCGCATGGTTCAACGATCCTGTTTCGGCAGGAGGAACAGGCTGAGACCGAGCAACACCGGGACGAAGGCGCTAAGGATCAGGAGGTTGCCGGCGAGGTCGGCAAAGCCCAGGGCCTTCGTGAATGCGCCCACGCTGATCTTGAGGAAATAGGTCATCGGAAAACCGTAGCCGATCGTCGCCGCGACGCCCGAGAGCGATGAAACCGGCACGATCACGCCTGAAAACTGCAGCGCGGGCATCATGGTCAGAATGGCGGTGGCGGACAAGGCGGCGACCTGCGTGGTGGTAAAGGCGGAAATGAGGAGCCCGAAGCCAGTGGTCGTCGTGGTGTAGATGAGCGCGCCGAGCGTCAGCGCCAGCAGACTGCCCTTGACCGGCACCTGAAACAGGACGACGGCGAGCACCACCATCGAGGCGTAGTTCACCATCGCCAGACCAACGTAAGGGATCTGCTTGCCGGATAGGAATTCGAGCCGGCTGACTGGCGTCACGTAAAGGTTGACGATCGAGCCGAGCTCCTTTTCGCGCACGATGCTGAGCGCCATGAGGATGGATGGAATGAAAAGCAGCATCAGGCCGATCACCATGGGGACCATGGCGTAGATGCTTTTGAAATCCTGGTTGTAGCGATCGCGCATCTCGACCCGGACCGGTTGCCACACCGTTGGCGAACCCGTCATTCTCAGATTGAGATGCGTCAAATAGCTCGCATGGACGCCGTTCAGATAGCCGAGGACGGTTTCGGCCCGGAAGGGCATGGCGCCGTCGACCCAGGCCGAGACTTCGGCCGGCGCGCGGCGCTTCACGTCGCGGCCGAAGTTGGGCGGGATCTCGATCGCGAAGGAGAGCTTGCCGCTTTGGAGCTCATGGTTGAGCGCGGCATAGCCGGCGAGCGGCGCCTGCTGCTCGAAATAGCGTGTATCGGCGAACTCTTCGATGTAGTTGCGGCTCTCCGGCGTCTGATCCCGGTCGAGCACGGCGAAGGTCAGACGCTCGACGTCGAAAGTGATGCCGTAGCCGAAGATCATCATCAGCAAGACAGTGCCGAAGAAGGAGGTCGCGAGCCGGACCGGATCGCGCAGGATTTGCAGCATCTCGCAGCGGGCATAGGCGAAGAGGCGCCGCGTGCCGGGCCAAGCTGGCGGCGGTGCGCGATACAGGACGGGTGTGCGATCTTGGACCAGCGGTGCCGCCGCGATCCCGCCGGTCATCGGATGGGCCTGGCTGGCCGCCTCTTCGAGATAGGCGATGAACGCCTCTTCGAGGGTGGTCACGCCGCGCGCCTCGGCCAGTGCCGCCGGCGCCGCGGTCGCCAGGATGAGGCCGGCATGCATCAGCGAGACCCGGTCGCACCGCGCCGCCTCGTTCATGAAATGGGTCGAGATGAAGATCGTAACGCCCTGATTGCGTGAAAGATCGGCCAGCAGCGACCAGAACTCGTCCCGCGCGATCGGGTCGACGCCGGAAGTCGGCTCGTCCAGGATCAACATCTCCGGCTCGTGGACGACAGCGACCGCGAGCGAAAGCCGCTGGCGGATCCCGAGTGGCAGGCGATCCGGCCGCTCGTCGAGATGCGCGGCAAGGTGGAAGCTTTCGACGAGTGTGTCGATGCGCGTCCTTGCCCGGCCGGCCGGCACCTGAAAGAGACGCGCGTGCAGTTCCAGGTTTTGCAGGACGGTCAGTTCGCCATAAAGCGAAAAGGATTGCGACATATAGCCGACGCGCCGGCGCGTCTCGATATCGGTGGCGTCGGCTGGGCGGCCGAAGAGCAGGGCCTCGCCCTCGGTCGCCGGCAAGAGGCCGGTGAGCATCTTCATCGTCGTCGTCTTGCCGCAGCCGTTGGAGCCGACGAAGCCGAAGATTTCCCCCCGCTCGATGGCAAGGTCGACATGGTCGACCGCGACGAAATCGCCGAAGCGCCGGGTCAGGCCATGCGCCACGATGGCCGGGGCGCCCGGCTGCGTCTGACGCGGCGGGATGACCACGGCACGGTATCCCTCGCGAGCTCCCTCGGGCAGCAATGCGATGAAAGCTTCCTCCAACGTGGCCGCACCCACGCGCGCCTTCAGAGCCGCGGCATCGCCGGTCGCCAGGACGCGCCCTGCGTTCATGGCGACGAGCCAGTCGAACTGTTCCGCCTCCTCCATATAGGCGGTCGCGACCAGCACGCTCATCCCGGGCCGCCTGGCGCGTATGGTGTCGATCAGCTCCCAGAACTGCCGGCGCGACAACGGGTCGACGCCGGCCGTCGGCTCGTCGAGGATGAGAAGATCCGGATCGTGGATCAGCGCGCAGCACAGACCGAGCTTCTGTTTCATGCCGCCCGACAGCTTACGGGCCGGCCGGTCGCGGAACGGTACGAGCCCGGTGCTTCGCAGCAGCTCGTCGATCCGCGCCTCGCGTTCCGCCCTGGCCTGGCCAAACAGGCGACCGAAGAAGTCGATGTTCTCGGCGACGCTGAGTTCCGCGTAAAGGTTGCTGCCAAGTCCTTGGGGCATATAGGCGATGCGCGGGCAGATGGTGCTGCGGTGCCGCGCATCCGCGATGTCGCCGCCAAACACCCGTATCGTGCCAGCCTGAAGCTTGCGCACGCCGGCGGCGAGACCGAGCAGCGACGACTTGCCGACCCCATCCGGTCCGATCAGCCCGATCACCATGCCTGCCGGCAAGTCGAGCGAGACGTCGTCGAGCGCCCGGGTGGTGCCGTAGCAATGCGTGACCCCAGTGAGCCGGACGGTACAATCGCCATCCGCGGTCATTGCGGCACATTGGGTTGCAGCTGCGCCGGCCAAGCGGCCTTGGGATCGAACCTGACATAGGCGACCCCAGGGAGTCCGGTGCGCACGGAGGCAAGATGATGGGCAACGACCTCGGGATCGACCCGCACTTTTACGCGGAACATGAGCTTGTCGCGTTCCGAGCGTGTTTCGACCATCTTGGGCGTGAACTGCGACGTCGCCGACACGAAAGTGACGTGTCCTGGCACGACCACTCCGGGCAGGGCATCGAGCACGATGCGGCCTTCGTCTCCAACCGTCAACTTGCCCGCCTCCTCCGTCGGCAGGAACACGGTCATGTAGATATTCGACAGGTCTAGCAGGGTGAAGATCTTGGCGCCGGCGCCAACCACCTCGCCGGTATTGACGAGACGGTACAGAACCCTGGAGTCACGAGGCGCCACGAGAACACCGTCGGCGAATACGATCTTGTTATAGGCAACGTCATGCGTCGTCGCGGCGATGGCTTGTTCGGCTTCACTGATCCTGGCGCTCGCGGCCCTCACGGCGGCATTGGCGCCGTCCAACGCCTGCTGGCGCTGGTCGAGCAACTCCATGGTTGCGAAGCCCCTCTGGACCAGCGCCTTCGTGCGATCGAATTCCTGCTGGGCGAGTTTCTGTTGGGTTCGCTGCTGCACCAAGTTGGCGGAGGCTTCCTCGAGATAGCGTTCCGCCACTTTCATCTGCGCTTCTGATTTCTGCAGCGTCGCCTCCGCGTTGCGCGTATCCATGCGGGCTACGACCTGGCCCGCCTTGACGAGGTCGCCTTCGTCGGCCAGGAGCGTCGCGACGCGCCCGGCGTATTTTGGCGTGATGTCGATTTCGTCGGATTCGACCCGGCCATTGCTGGACACGATGCCTGCGGGCAGCGCCATCTGGTTGTATTTCCACCAATACAAGCCTCCGCCGCCGGCGCCCAAAATGACGACGAGAAGTCCGACGACAAGGAGCCAACGCCGCGATCTCGTCCGCACCGCAGGCTTGATCGAAGGCAGGAGCGGCTGCGGGATTGTCGCCGGCGGGTTGGAAGCAGACGGCGCAGCCTGAAGCGGCGCGGTATCCGGCGCACCGGACTGCGCCGCCTCGATTGTGCCATCGCCGTCTGGTTTGACATCCTGCATCGGTAGATCTCCTCCACCATCAGCCTTCGTGCCGGGCACCGCCTTCCGGTCGACGTGAGTACGCGAATGGCCGGCGCCACGCTTTGATGCAGATCACTTCGCCGGGGACATACATGGTGGCATTCTCATGTTGTCAGCTCCGCGCGGCTCGTTTGTACAGAAAGTACGCTTTTCTATCCGCACGGAAGAGTCAGGACTGGGTTTTCGCGGCGCGTCGAGGTTCGGGAGAGTTACTTCCGGCACCCGTCGTGGGGCACTCGAAACAGTCAAGGCCGTTTGGAAGATCACCCTCGGCGCATCGCGCAATATTGGATTCAAAAACTCATTTTCTCTCAATCGGATGTTCGGCGCGTGCGGATGTCCGGCGCGTGAAGGCGGGCGTATCGATATGCGAAATGGAGCTCCCGCCAGCCGCTGAAGGGCATTCTTGACCGGCACGCAATGGCGGCCATGGTCCGCGCATGTGGTCCGCACGGGGACATTCGGCTCGGCGTCATGCCGAATCTGGAAAACTCCGCGGCAGCGGAGTGCGGTGCTGGCGTTCCGGCGGCAATCATTTTTGGGCGGATGAGGGGCAACTCACCGGAATCGAGAGATTTTTTCGGCTATGGCGAACCAATCTCTCGATAGGACAATTTTCAATAATTGCGCCGGGCAAAAGCCATCAACGCTCCCGCAAGGCTTCGGATTTGGCTTGAGCGAGCGGAGAGAAAATGAAGTCGATGATCCGCCGGGAGCCTGTTCGAATTTCGGTCGTGACTTCCATGCCGGGACCGAGTGGGACGGCCGTGCCATCGACATCGATGGCCGTCTTGAGAGGCTTGAGCGTCACGGCGTAGACAAGGTTTTGCACGCGGTCCGCGCCGGCTGGCATGGAGGTCCGTTGCGGGCGGGCGGGATTTTGTTCGGCTTGCGAGGCATCTGGCTCTGGGATCGCGTCGTGGGCCACGCGCGTGACGACCGCATCGATCGTCCCATAGCGCGTGAAGGGGACGGACGTGACCTTCACCACGGCCTTCTGCCCCACTGTGACGAAAGCGATATCCTTGTTGGGGAGGTAGCTTTCGATCTCGAGAACCACACCGTCGGGGACGATTCACATCAATTCCTCGCCCTGGCTCACGACCTGACCCGCGGTCGTGACGATCGAGGATTGCACGGTCCCCTCGATGGGGCTTTTGATGATCAGATTACTGATATGCGCATCCGCGTGCGCAAGCTTCTCCGTCAGGCTCGCCACCTGCCGCTCCGCCTCGTCGAGTTTCTGCGTGTTGTCGGCGATGAAACTCCGCAAAGTCTTTTTGCTGTCGCGGCTAATGACTTCGAGATTTGCTTCGATCTCCGCGATTTGGCCGTTCTCCTGGGCGAGGGTCGTCTGTTGGGTCCGGAGCATTTCGGTGGCGTCGAGAAGGTTTGACTTCGAAAAGGCATTCGTGCCGATAAGGGCCTCGCGCATGTCGACGCATTCTTTTAAGGTTGCGAGCAAATCTTGTTGGGCCTTGATCGTCGCGGCAAGTTTATGGCCCTCGGCATCCTTCTGAAGAGCTTGCGCCGAGAACAGGGCCATTTGCGACTCGAGTTGGGTGAGATCGGCCTCGAGCACCCGCTCTTCGCGCGTGCGAATGGAGACAGGCAGATCCGCCGGCCAATCGATGGCGGACACGGTATCGAAAACGCCCGCACGAGCGGTCTTGACCGCGGCACTCCGGCGCCTCACCTCGCCGCGGAACGACTCGAGGTCGGCCGCGATCGCGGCACGTTCCGCTTCAGCTTCGCGCGGATCCAGCGCAATTAATATCTCGCCGGCGCCGACGTGCCGGCCGTTCTCCGCTTGATTGACCAGAACCCGTCCGGCTTCCAACGATTGGATCGTCTTGACGTGACCGCTCGGCTGGATTTTCCCCTGTGCGACGGCGATGATGTCGATGCGGCCGAAATAGGCCCAGGTCACCGCTATGACGAAGAACAAAGCGATCGTGGCGATCATAGTATAAGCGAGCGGGGCAGGCGGCGTTTCCAGGATTTCCAAGGCGCCCGGCAGAAACTGGTGATCGGGGCGGTGCATTTTTGCGCGCGCGGGTATTGCCTTGCCGGCGTCTTTGGCCGGCGGGGGGGCTTGCATGTTCATGCTTGCGCTCCCTCGCTTTGAAGATCCCAGAGCTTGCGATAGAGGCCATCGGATCGCCGCAGCAACTCCGACGGCGTGCCGCTTTCGACGATGCGGCCGTTTTCCATGGCGATGATGCGATGGCAATCGCGCACCGCCGCGAGCCGGTGGGCGATGATGATGACCGTCCGGTTGGCAACGATCTGCCGCATGTTTTGTTGGATCACCCGCTCGCTCTCGTAGTCGAGCGCGCTCGTCGCCTCGTCGAAGACCAAGATGGGCGGGTTGGTCGCGAGCGCGCGCGCGATGGCGATGCGCTGGCGCTGGCCGCCGGAGAGATTCGAGCCACGCTCCTCGATCTGCGTGTCATAGCCATTGGCCATCCGCGCGATGAATTCGTTCGCGCCGGCAAGCTTACTGATCGCCATCACGCGGGCATCCGGCAAGCCCGGCGCGGCCAGGGCAATATTCTCCCGGATCGTACGATTGAACAGGATATTCTCTTGGAGCACCACGCCGATGTTGGAGCGAAGCCAGAGCGGATCGATATGGTTGAGGTCGGCGCCGTCGAGAAGCACCTGTCCATCCTGCGGCAGATAAAGCCGCTGAATCAGTTTGGCCAGTGTCGATTTGCCGGAACCCGAAGGTCCGACGATGCCAATGACTTCGCCCGGCTCGATCCGCAGCGAGATGCCCTTGAGTACGTCCGCCGTTCCCGGCCGGTAGCGGAACGTGACATTCTTAAACTCGATCAACCCCTTCGGCGGCGGCTGAATGGCGTGGCGATCGGACGAGGGTTCCGCGGGGGCGTTCAAGATATCGCCGAGGCGCTGCACGGACACCTGGACTTGCTGGAAATCTTGCGCGAATTGCGACAGACGCAGGATCGGCTGCGTCACTTGCGCCGCGATCATGTTGAACGCGATGAGCGCGCCGACAGTCAAGTCGCCATCGATCACAGCCTTGGCACCGAACAGCATGAGAAGCGCCGTCGTGGCGCGACTGACATATTGGATCGCGTTCTGTCCGCCGGCGCCTGTCAGTGTCGCGCCAAACGAGGTCTGGACATAGCTTGCGAGTTTCTCTTCCCATTCGGCGCGCATCACCGGTTCGACGGCGGCGGATTTGAGCGTATGGATCCCAACCACCGATTCCACCAAGAATTGCTGGCTTAGCGCGCCCGGTAGAATTTTTCTTGTACGCGCTCCGCGAGAGCGGGACGCACCGCGAGCGCGATCAGGACATAAATCGGGATGGTCGCCACGACGATCCAGGTCAATTCCGGCGAATAAGCGAACAAGACCGCGATAGCGACGCAGGTAAAGACCGCATCGAGCGCGCAGAACAGACCTTGGCCCGTGAGAAAGGCCCGGATGTTTTCGAGTTCGCGGATCCGCGCGACGGTCTGCCCCGCCGCCCTTGTCTCGAAATACGAGAGCGGCAGACGGAGAAGATGCGCGAAAAGGCGTTGACCCAGCTCGACGTCGATGCGGTTCGCGGTATGCGAGAGAACATAAGTTCGCAGATATTGCAGCACGACATCGAACAGGCCAATGACCGCAACGCCGCCAACGAGCACGAACAGCGTCGAGTAGCCTTTGTGCGTGAGCACCTTGTCGATGACGACTTGAAAGAACAAAGGTGTGACGAGCGCGAAAATCTGAATGAACAGCGACGCGAGCAGAACCATCCCGAGCGGCTTGCGATAGCGCCAGATCGATGGCAGGAACCAACGGAAGCCGAAGCTCTTTGGGTCGAGCCCCGGACCGCTTGTCTTGCGTGCGAGAAGGATAAGCCGGGGCCGAAGCAGAGAGACAAGATTCCCTGGTTCGACGAGGGTCTCCACACCGGTAACGGAATCGATCAGCCGGAACAGGCCTGACGGCATCCGGCCCGCGAAAATGACGAAGGTGCCATCGGTGAGTTGGGCGATCGCTGGTGTGGGAAATCCAGCCAGGCTCTTCTCGCTTTTGAACGAGGCCTCGCGTGCTCTAAGGCCAAGCCGCTTGGCAGCTCGGAAAAGATCGATTGTTTCGGTTTGACGGCCACCGAGCGCGAGCTCGCGTTGAATCAACGAGGGCTCCGCCGCGATCCGGTAATAGGCCAAGATCCCGCAAAGCGCCCGCAACCCGCTATCAAGTTCAAGAGACTGTGCGCCGGTGCTCGAACTTGTACTCATAACTATCGGCTCTTCGCTTTCGTCTTTAGGAATATCGAGGCTGCGGCCGGCATACCGCAGGCGACGCCTCATGGATGGCCGGTCATTCCAACCGGATTCACGATGCCGCCGGCTTTCCTTAGCTTCAACGAAGACGAGAAATACCCGGCGGTTTAAAACGTATTATAACAGACCTTTAAATTCGGGCGCCTAAAAATATTGGCTTTCATAGGCTTTCCGTCCGTATTGGAGTCTAGGGTTAACTGCGCGCCGCCGCCATCTGGAATTGTTGAACTTGGATTTCAAATGAGCGAAGCTGTTATGCCAAGCGTTCATTCTTTGACGTAAACGGCCCCGGTGTGGGGGCCGTTTATTTGTAGCTGGACTTATTAGCCGACGGCGAAGTTTGACGCGTGGAGTTGGCTCGGTGCGATGCCCACGAAGTCGATCGAACCGGTCGTGCCAAGCGTCAAGATCGTGCCTCCGTGACCGTCGCTATGCAGCGCGTCGACAATCGCGGTCACCGATGTATAGCCGCCCACGCCGTTCTTGAGATCGACGACGCCCGACGTGTCGGTGGAACCCAACCCGCTAATCGTATCTGTTTGCGTACCCGATCCGATATTGATCCTGAGCGCATTGCCAAGGTCCATTATGCTGGCAGCGATCGTACCGTTCAGCGTTGCCGAACTGCCAGATCCACCGAACGACAACGTGTCTTGGCCCCCGTTTGCCAAGACCGTGTCGTTACCCTGACCGCCGGATACGGTTCCCGTGCTCCCATTCAGGGTCACGTTGTTCCTGGTTCCGCCTAAAGTAATGGTGTCTTGCCCGCTCCCGGCCGTGATGGTCTCGGACCCGTTGCCGCCCGAGATCGTATTGTTACCTGATCCGACGCTGACAAGGTCGCCGAGACCACCAGCCGAGATCGTATTGTTTCCATTCCCCAGTGCCACGATGGTGTCGTTAGTGGTTTCCGTCACCGTATTGTTGCCGTTGCCGCCGCTGACCGCCACCACCGGCGTACCATAGACGCTGCTCGTGTCGCTCAAAGTGAACGTGCTGGTGGATGTGGTATTGGGTGTCCCGGCCGCTTTGAAGGACAAGGCGTCGAGTTCGCTCGTGATCTTCGCCGCCGTGCCGGATAGCGTGTAGACGCCGTTGGAACCGCTGAGGCCGGAACCACTCAGCGTGCCGCCGGTGCCGCCAACCGTGATGGTCAGCGTATCCGTATCCGTCCCGCCGTTGTTGGCGTCGCTGATCGTCACCGTGGAGAAGGGGTCCACCGGTGCTTCCGAGGCCGTCGTCTGACCGGCGACCGTCCCCGTGATCGCCGGGGTGATCGCGTTAGCGGCGGTCAAAAGTACGCCGCCCGTGTTATCGGCAGCCACCGTGAAATTCGTCGTGGCCGGATTGTTCAGCGTGAAAGTTTCAGAGGCGGTCCCGTTCGTGACGGTCAGTGTGGATCCTGAAACCGTCGTCACGGTCGTGCCCGAAGCATAGGCCAATCCATCGAGATCGATTTGATCGCCGGTGACGAGGTTTGTAAGCGTGTTGGCGAAAGCCGTCGTGCCGCCACTCAAAGTTGCATCGAGCTGCAACATCGCCGAAGCCGAGCCGAAGGTGATCGCGCCCGATCCCGCCGAATCGTTCGCCCCGAGTTCCAATATGCCGGAAACGAGCGTCGTGCCGCCACTGAACGTGTTCGCACCGGTGAGTTCGACATCTCCCGTGCCGTCGATAACGAGACTACCCGCGGACGAACCGTCGACGATCGTGCCGCCGAAATCGGACGAAGCCGATGTCGCGGGATCGAGCGTCAGGACATAGCCGTTGAGCGCAACCGAAGTCGTGTTCGATGCATCGCTCGATAGGCTGGCCAAAGTATTGTTGGCGCCGAGCGCCAATGTAGCCGTGGCGCCACCGCCGACGCGGCCGAGGATTGCCCCGCTCGAATCCGCGACCGCATCGGCGGTGCCGAGCGTCAGCGTGCCGGCTTCCACATAAGTGGCCCCGGTATAGGTCTGCGCGGTAGTGAGCGTGACGTTACCCGCTTCATCTGTCGCGCTGTCGTCCTTATCGAGCGAACCCGTCCCGCTGATGACGCCGCCGAATGTGCCGGAAGCCGTTTGGTCGAAATCCACCAAGCTACCGCTGGTGGTGCTGATAAGGTCATTGCCGGCCGGAAGATTGGCCGTCGTCACGTCGAGGGTCGTGCCCGTCGTGAGGAAGGTGCCGCCGGTATAGCTATTATTCGTGCCGGTCAGCTGCAATGTGCCGGTGACGAGATCGAGCGATCCTGTACCGGTGATCGAGCCGGCATATTGGCCCTCGCTTTGTGCGAATTCCAATTGGGCGTTGTTGCTCAGGACGAAATTCGGGGCGCTGCCGGCGACCGCGCTATTCGTCAGTCCGCCCGTCGCGACGATGAGGGCGCCGCCGGTGACATCGATGGTGCTACCCGCGACAAGCGTGAGAGTGGCACCGGAAAGGTCGATGGTACCCGACCCGGCCGTGACAATGGCGGGGACCGTCGCGGACGTGTTCGTGATCGTGCTCGACAATGTCGAGCTCTCGTTATTGGTCGTGTCGCCGATCGTCAGAGTGTCGCCGGCGCCGATATTGATCGTGCTTTTGCTACCGACGCTGTCGAGCGTCGTGAAGGTCTGACTCGCGGCTAAATCCAAGATCGAATTGGACGGTTTGCTCTTGTCATCATCCAATTCGACGCCTGCGACGTTACCCGCGAACACATTGGCTGCGGAGAGCGTCACCGTGCCGGAATCGATGGTGATGACACCGCTGACATTGGCTACGGTGCTGAGGTTTACGGCGCCAGACCCTGCGAAGGTCAGTCCGTCGGTACCGGTAATTTCCGAGGAGATCGTTGCGCTTCCGCTCAGCCAGACGACGCCTTGGCTGCTGCCGAAAGCCAGCGTTCCGCCGCTGATCGCGCTGTCGTTCGCGAGAATGAGACCGGCCGCGTCGGTGCCGTCGCCGATCGTCAAAGTGTCGCCAGTGCCCAGCGTGATCGTGTCGCCGTTGGTGTTCAAGGCATAAGCAGCGACGTTGCCGCTCACCGTGGCATTGGCTGCAAGTTCGACGACGCTGGAACCGGTTGAGGCGCTGAGCGTCGAAGCCGCTCCGCTTTCCCGCACATAACCATCGGCGCCATAGGTGACGAAATCATAGGGGCCGGCGCCGCTGGTATTGCCTTCGTTGGTGACGATCCAGACCGGCGCGATGCCGTCGACAAGCTGCGTGGAGGCGCCACTGGAAAACACCTGTTCCGTCGTGCCGAGCGCGGTCGGGGATGAAGTGTCGAGGACGAGCGTATCCGAGGCGGCGGTTTGAAGAATCCCATTGGTGAAAGTCACCGTTTCGCTGCCGGTATAGGCCGTGCCGTTCGCCGTGCCGTCCAGCTGCAAAATCGATGTTTGTGAAATGGTGAGATTGTTGAAGGTGATGGCGCCGGCCGTTGCCGTATTGCTGTTCACGATTGCCAGCGTACGCTTCACGTCGGTTAGCGAACCCCAGGAGGTGGTGTTGCCGTCGACGTCGATCTGGCTGCCGCCTTCGACGTTAACGTTGCGCTCGGATGCAGAGAATGAAGTGCCGGTCTGCAGCGTGCCGCCGTTCAATTCGATTGTGCCGACCAATTCTGCGTTGTTGCCGTCATAGCCGAGCGCGGCGTCGCTCATGACTTCGACGGTCGGCGTACCGGTATTGCCGATGATGATGTCGCCATAGAAATACGGGCTCGGCGTCGACAGGACGAGCGTTCCGGCCGTAGCGGTCTTGGCGCCACCGGTGCTGAGGTCGTCTATGGTGAAGGCGGGAAAGCCGGCCGTCTCGCCGAGACCCAAATTGTCATAACCCAGCGTGACGAGCTGCCCTTCCAGCTCGACATAACTCCCATTGACATTGACCGTCGCGGCTTCATTGCCGACAGCGATCTCCCGGCTGGTCGTGAACGGGCTCGCGCTGGTAAATTACGCCCGCGGTCGTACCGATCGTCAGCGTCCCGTTACCTTCGCGCAGGCTGTTAAAGATGATGCCATTATCTGCCTGCACGGCCGCCGTGACATTGTCGGGAACGCCTTCCCCGTCGAACGTCAAGCTGCTGTCGAAGGCCGCGTTGGATTCGGTGGGGGCGGCGCCGAGCGAACCGTCGCCGGCGATGACCAGAGTGCCAGCGAGGAAGGTCGTCCCGCCAATGTACGTATTGTCCGTGTTGCTGAGCGTAACGTTAAAGCCTTTGTCGGCGCCGACTTGCATGATGAGGCCGATGTTCGGCGTGTCGATATAGACTGGGTCTTCGGCCGTCCCGGCATTGATCTGCGTGATGCCCGTGAATGTCCCGTTGCCGTCGATCGCGCCTTCCATCGACCCCGGGTCGACAACGCCGCCGGAGACGGTTTGGCCCAGAGTCGCATTGCTGACCGATGCGGCGATCACAACATTTTGCGAGAGGATGAAACCCGGTAGTTGATAGGCGAATACCGTGCCGGAGACATTCGGCAAAGACGTCGTGCTGTCCGGATTGAGGTTCCATTGGGTCGCAATCGCAATATCGCCCGGCGACAGATAAGGAAGCCCGAGGCCGCCATCCGCATCTTGATAGGCGGCCGCCTCGGCGAAGTCCGAATAAAGGCCGGGCATTTTGTCGAGCCCTGGCGTCTTCGCGCCCGTCGTTCCCGAGATGTTGGACGACGACGTAAAGAGCTTCGAATCCTTTTGTTTCAGAATGCTGTATTCGAGACTGCGATAGACGTTGCTCGTGAGCCCCGTCAGGCTCGGGGGGATGGGCGAGCCGGTCGCCGGGTCGACTGTTTGCGGGACACCGTCGTTCAAAGGCAGAAGCCAATTGTTGGCCTGCATTTGCGCGATGAATTGCGCCTCGGTATCCGCCGAGTAATTCGCGATGACATTGACGTAGACCGTCGGATTGGACGCCCCCCAGGTCGAATCGAGCAAGGCGGTGAAGGTGTGATGCCCGTCGAGAAGATAGAGCTGACCATTCGGCCCGATCACGACCGGCTCGATATCGCCGATGAGATCCGCTTCGAGTGCGGTGCTCGTCGTGAAGAGATCGAAGGCGGCGGCCTTGGCGTCGACTTCGGTGAAGCCTTCGTTCATCTGAGTCGGCGCGATCTCGTCGACTGGGACCGCATAGAGCGCAAGCGGCCCCGCCACGACCGTGCTCGCCTCGCTCGCGTTATACGCTTGAATAGTTAAATCGGAGGTAGCAAAGGAAGTTTCGAGATCGACGGTGGTGCCGGAGGTCACGAGCGACAGCGTGTTGCTCGTGTAGCTCGATGTTCCTGCGAATGTGAGCGTTTCGGTGCCGCTCCCGCCGCTGATCGTGACGACTTCGTTGCCGCCACTGGTCGCAAAGGACAGCGTCGCATTCGCGCCGACGCCCGAGATCACGATTTGGTCGGTGGACGAGAACCCGGAGATCACCGCCTGCTCGCCGTTTCCGCCGCTGGCAATCGATGCGATGTCGAGCGTGTTATGCCCGTCCGAAAAAGTCAGGGAACCCGAGAGGGTGGCAGTCGACGATTCCAATTCGACCGTAGCGCCACCGCCGAGCGCAATATTGCTCGCCGTGGCGCCGCTGCCGATGGCGAGCGAGCCGCCGTCTTCCACGGTTTCGCCGGTGACACCCGCCGTGGCGCCGCTAACCAGCTGCGTGCCGTAGATCTGATCGCCAGTCGCCGAACCGAGAACGGTCTCGGAGCCGCCAGCGATAATTGTCGACGCGGAATCGACCGCGCCGCCGTTGACGACAAGCGTGCCGCCATCTTGCACGGTTTCGCTCGCGACATTGGCGCCTGTATCGACGGTCGCGCTGCCATAGATCTGATCCCCGGCCGCCGAACCAGCCGAAACAGTCTCGGTGGCGGCGGCTAACACGGCCGCCGTGTAATCGGCGCCGCCGTTGACGACGAGAGATCCGCCGTTATCGATGGTGGCTGCGGAGACGCTGCCGCCGCTCAAAACCAAAAGCGTATTGCGGGCGGCTTCGGTGTACGCGCCCATTGCAGTGGACGCCGTGACCGATGTCGTGCTGCTGTATTCCAAATCGACGGCGTTGCCAGAGGACACAAGCGAGAGGGAGCTGCTCGTATAAGTCGACGTGCCGGAAAATACGAGCGTCTCGGCGCCGTTCCCGCCGCTGACCGTTACGATCTCGTTACCGCCGCTGGTCGAAAATGACAGCGTTGCGTTTGTGCCGACGCCCGAGATCACGATTTGATCGGTGGTCGAGAGTCCGGAGATCACCGCCTGCTCGCCATCTCCGCTGCTGGCAATCGATGCGATATCGAGCGTGTTGTTGCCGCCCGAGAAAGTCAGAGAACCCGCGAGGGTGTCTGTTGGCGTCTCCAATTCGACCGTGCCGCCGCCGCTCAACACAATATTGCTGGCCGTGCCGCCGCCGCTGATGGCGAGCGTGCCGCCGCTCTCCACGGTTTCATTCGTTACTGTCGTGCCGGCGCCATTGACGATGGCGCTGCCATAGATTTGGTCGCCGGTCGCCGTACCTGCGCCTAAAATCGTCTCCGTGCCACCCACCGAAATTGTCGCCGAAGTATCGGCGCCGCCGCTGATGGTGAGAAAGCCTCCGTTTTCAACGATCGCCGAGACAACCGCGCCGCCAGATTGGACGATGTCGGTATAGCCGCCACTTACGGTCAGCCCACTCGACGTTCCGCTGCTAATGGTCAGTGTGGTGCCATTGGGATTGTAGGCCAGCTCGACGCCGCCGGTTCCATCTGGCGCAAGCGACAATGTGTAGTTGTCGTAAGTCGTTGTACCGGAAAACAGGAACGTCTCGGAAACACTGGTGCCGCTGGTTCCGCTGGTGCCGTTGATCGTTACGGCCTCGTTGCCGCCGCTGCTTGCAAACGATAGCGACGCGCTCGCCGTGTTGATCGCCGTCACGTCGATCTTGTCGGTGGCCGAGAAGCCGGAGATGACGGCCCGATCGCCCCACGAACCGGCGCTGGTCGTGGTGAGCGCGGTAACTTCCACCGTGTTTCCGCCACCCGAAAATGTCAGCGAGCCGTTGATCGTCGCCTTCGCCGATTCCATGACCAACGTGCCGCCGCCGCTCAGGACCGTATTGTTTACGCCTGCGTCGGCACCGCTGATATTGAACGTGCCGCCCAGAACCGTCGTATCGTTGGCGGTATTGGCGTTGGCCACCGTGAGCACGCCGCCGTTTTCGACGGTTTCGCTGGTGAGGATGCCCGAAGTGGAGGCCACTGTCGCCAGCGTTCCATAGATCGCATCGCTGCTGGCCGAACCCAGGACCGTCTCCGTGCCGTGGGCCGAAATGGTCGTCGAAGACGCGACGGCGCCACTGGCGACGGTAAGCTGGCCGCCACTCTGCACGGCTTCGTTGGTGACAGTTCCTCCGTCGACGGTCGCGGAACCATAGATTTGGTCGCCGGTCGCGGTCCCCGCGGAGATCGTCTCCGTGCCGCCCGAGGAAATGACCGCCGCGGTATCGGTGCCGCCGCTGACGACGAGAATGCCGCCGTTGTCAACGATCGCCGCGGAGATGCTGCCGCCGTTGGCGACGAGCAGCGTATTACCGGACGTTTCGGTATAGGTGCCCGATGCCGTGGAGGTCGTCACCGACGTCGTGACACCCGAAGAAAAGCCGGAGGCGCTATACTCGATATCGACGCCGCTTCCGGCGCTGTCCGTGACGGCCGACAAAGTACCGGAGTTATAGGTAGCTGTGCCGGAGAATACGAACGATTCAGAACCGCCCGTGCCGCTGACGGTCGCCACCTCGTTGCCGCCGCTGACCACGAACGAGAGCGTCGCGTGTGCGCCGACGGACGTCGCGTCAATTTTATCGGTGGACGCGAATCCAGAGATCACAGCCTGGTCGCCGCCGGTCGTAGTGATCGTGTTGGCCTCGAGCGTGTTGCTGCCGCCCGCGAACGTGAGCGTGCCCGTCAGCGTCGCCTTTGGCGAGGTCAGATCGACGATGCCGCCGCCGCTCAGAACTGTATTGGCGGCCGACGTATTGCCGTTGATGCTGAGCGTGCCGCCGCTCAAAACCTCGGTTCCGGTCAGGACGGCGCTATTCACTTCAAAAAGAGTTCCGCCGTTCTCGACGACTTCATTGGTAAGATGCGAAACATCGCCGCTGACGGTGCTCAAAACGCCATAAATTTGATCGCCGGACGCCGAACCGGTGGAGATGGTCTCGGTGGCGCCGGAGGAAACGACCGCGTTGCTATCGATGCCGCCGCTGATGACCAGCTGGCCACCGCTATGAATGTTCGCGCCGGTGACGTTGCCGCCGGCCGCGACCAAAAGTTCGTTGCCGCTGGTGATCGTGTATTGGCTGGTCGTCGAGGTCGTGACCGATGTCGTCGTCATTTGATGAGCCCTTTAACAAGGAAAACGTTGACTTCTTGGCGAGTGGATTTTCAATTCGTCGCGATAGGCGCGGAAAATCCGGGAATGGTTTCGATCACCCGCTTCACATGAGCGGCGGTGATCAGCCGCGTGCATTCGAACTGCCGCGGCGTGTTGGCGTGACGCGGGCACCACAAAAAGTCTTTGTGGTCGAAGCTGAATTTCGGATCGTTCCAGCAGGAATTGCAGGTGTGCCAGTTGATCACCCGGTAGGGATTGGTGAATTCATTGGTCGGATGAGTGAAGCCCGAAATCAGCACCGTGGGGCATTCGGCGGCCCAGGCGAGCCAGGCAAGGCCGCTCGACAGGCCGATGAACAGCGACGCGTGCTTGAGCCAGCGCGCCCGCTCGGCCAAGGGCTTGTCGCCAGTCTCGTCCTCGACGCCATGCGGAATATGCGTCCACATGATCCCGGTCCCATGCACGGGCTTCTGATCGATGCAGATGACCCGATAGCCGCGCGCCTTCAGGAACGCGACGATTTCCCGCCAGCCGTTCGGATTGTTCCAGTATTTCGCGCCGCTGGTCGCTTGCACGGCGATGATGGCATAGGGCTCGGCAATCGGCCGGCTGTCGTCGGGCAAAGCCAGGCGAGGCGGCTTTTCCTCGAGATCGACGCCCAGGATATAGGCGGCGGTGCGGTGCAGGCCGACGAAACGAAAATCCACCGGTTGATGTTCGCAGGCGGCGTCCGTGAAGAACAGGCCGAGCGAATAGGTGGCGTAGGCGGATTCGGCGATTTTTTGTGCGGTCACGTCTTCGGGCGCGACGAAGCGAATATCGGGATAAGCGTCGCGCAGCAGCGGGATGATCAGGGGCGACATCGCGCAGGTCACGCGGCAGCCGGGATGGCGCTCGCCGAAACGGCAGGCATAGGAAAACCAGGCGATGGAATCGCCGAGCGTGCCGAGCGGGAACTGGATCAGCACGTCGTGCCCGGCGGCGTCATATTCGTGGTTCAGCACGAGACGCGGTTCCGCGTGGCCCTCGTCGATCGACCAGACCTCGATGGCAATGCGTACATACCAACGTTTCGAGGACCGGATTAGCGCGCCCTTATTCTCTGTCTCGAATAAGATATTGCCGGTGTCGAGATCGCTTAGCCGCGCGCGCCAGGAACCAGTTTCCCGGGGAGGCAGGAGAACGCGGCAGCCCTCGTTGAAGTCGAAGAATATTCCCTCGGGGCCAGCCTGGGTGGGGCGGTTCGCCGCCGGAGGATACGGACCCTTCATTGCTAATGCGGTGGCAGGCTTTTCGCCGCTAGCCGCGACGACAGGCTCGTCCGCTGGCATATCGTTGACCAGACTAGGCTCCGGAGCTGGCGAAGCCGGCTCGAGGGAGGACCGGGAATCGGTTTCCAGTCCGGCACCGCCCGTTCCCCGCGCCGCGCCCATCGAGGCGCCGCCTTCGATAACGGCCGACAATACGCCGCCGGCTTCGAACGCCTGCCCGGCCGGGACGTTTTCGGTGCTGGTGTTTGCAATGTAATCATCGGAAGCGGGAACAACAGCCATATCACATGCTTGGAAGGCATTGGCTGTAAGCTGACGCATGACCGGACCTGGGAACTCGAGAAACTGACTCGACGATCCGACTATCGGCCGATGAATTCACTTTTATGACAAAAGTGAATTATTAACTAAAGGAAATAAGAATCTGTTAATTGCGCCCTTAATTTGTGGCCTCTAACGATACTTGTAAAAGGTGCGTCCTTCCGCGGCTAGGTTGAGGATGTCAGCCCGGATCATTCAACGTCCGGCAACGCGCGATGTGACCCGGCCGCCTGGCATCGTTGCCAACCCTTTCCGCGGGAATTTATTGCTGGGCGCAAACTCCGGCTGTAGGTAGTTTTGTGGCTCACGATGTCCTCGCCGGAGCCCCGCCCGGATCCTTATACAGGGTGCTTTTATCCAGCCGCAGGGAAGGCGGCGACAGCTGCCGGCCGTCTAATTGCAGCACTGGCGTCGTCTGCAAGCTGTTTGTGATGAAAGCCTCCGTGACGTCTTTCAGCTCGTCCGCCGAAATAGTACGTTCTTCCGCTCCGGTCATTTGAACGACGCGTGCGCGCGCCAATCCGGGAAGTATGCCATCGGACAGTTGCGGTGTGGCCCAGCGGTTCTTGATTTGGAGAAAGAGATTTCCCACGGTGCAGCATGCGAGATCGCCACGGCAGTTGAGAAGGAGTGCGTCGGTCGCGCCACGCTCGATGGCCTCGCGCTTCGCGAGGATGTTGTCGCCGTAGCTCAATGATTTTAAACGCGACAGAGGCGAATGTTCGTTTCTCCTGGTCGCGTTTGCAACGACGAGAACCGCCGGCGGAGTCTCGGCGAATGATGCAATTGTTGCAATCAAGGTCGGTGTTGCCGGCTCGCTTGGCGGCCAAAGGCCGCGTTTTGCCGATGGTCCCCGGGTCAAGCTGAGACGTAGGGCGCAGTCCGGCATGGCGCTCGCCGTGACTAACGCGCGTAGCCCTTCGATGATTTCCGCATCGGCCAAGGGCACCGGGATGCCGAGAGTCCGCGCGCCCGAGCGCAATCGCGAGAGATGGTCGCTGATCCAGAGCAAGCGATCGTCCGTGATCCTGATCGTCTCGAAGAGTCCGTCCGCAAGTGTGAAGCCCCGGTCGGAAGGTTCGATCCGGGCTTCTTTCTCGCTAACGAGCCGGCCGTTTAACCAAATGGGAGTCATGGAAGGCGCCGCCTTTACAGAGGTCTCAAGGGGACGAGGTGTTGGGGCCGGGATCCTCGAGGATCAGCCGCGTTTCATCGAAATCGCCCGTGGCAGCCAGCATTATGGCGCGTATCGAGGCCTTCGCTTTCAAGAGCATTTCCTCGAACTCGCCATCGGCGGTCGATTGCGCGACGATGCCGCCCCCAACCCCGATCGATAAATGGTTGTTGGTTTGCACGATCGATCTGATCACGATGCTGAGATCGGCCGCGCCGTCATGGCCAATCCAGCCCAACGCGCCGGAATATATACCACGGGGACGGCGCTCGAGCTGATCGATGAGTCGAAGTGTCCGAATCTTTGGGGCGCCCGTCATGGAGCCTCCGGGAAAGGAGGCGCGGATAAGGTCGATGACGGAATTTCCCGGTGAAAGCTGCCCGCGGACGGTGCTGACCAACTGATGGACCGTTTCATAGCTCTCGAGATCGCAGAGCTTTGGCACGGCGACGCTGCCCGGCAGGCAGACGCGCGACAGATCGTTTCGCAGCAGGTCCACGATCATGACGTTCTCGGCCCGGTCCTTTTCGCTGTTCAAGAGCTCGGTAGCGAGCGCCGCGTCTTGCTTGGGATCAGTGTGCCGCCGGATCGTTCCTTTAATGGGCTTTGCCTCGACATTGCCCTTTGCGTCGACTTGAAAGAACCGTTCTGGAGACGCGCTGAGAACGGCCCCGCCAGGCCATTTTACGAAGGCGGCATAGGGCGCTGGATTGATACGGCGAAGAGTCCGGTACAATTCGAAAGGGTCGATCTCGACGTCCGCCGTGATCTCGTTTGTCAAACAGACTTGATAGGTCTCGCCTGCGCGGATCCATTCCAGGCACTGCTCGATGTCGTCGATGTATGCTTGCCGCCCTCGATCGAGCCGGAAGCGGATCGGATGGGAGATGCGTCCTGGCGCGACGCCGTGTAACGGCGCGACCGTCTCCAGGCGCTTTTCGATCTCGCCGATCCACGCTTGCGCATTCTCCTTGCTTTCATTCTTTGCCAAGGCGACCAGATACATCGTTTGATTATCGTGGTCGACGGCGACGAATCTGTCGACTTCGAGGAAAAGAGCATCCGGCGTCGGGCTGTGTTGAAGCGTGCTTCCTCCGAATTCGCGCGCTAGCTCGTAGCCCAACCAGCCCACCCACCCGCCAACGAAGGGACAGGGAGGCCGGTTGGCAACGGTTGCCCCGAGCTGGCGATCGAGAAAGTCCAATATGCTAACGGGTTCGTGCTCGACCTTTGTCTCGCCGGGGAATGTCGTCGTATGGGATGCGCCGTCGTAGCTGCAAATGCCGCCGGACGGGTCCGTCACCGCGCCGAAATACGACCATCTCGACTGCCCTTGCCCGGCCAAACTGCTATCGAGCCAGAATGCACCCGTTGCGGTGCCAAACAGCGACGCGAAGGCGTCTTCCGCTTGTGGTGGCTGTTTGACCTCTTTCCAGACGGCGATCAATGGCGGCGGGGAGGGGCCGCGTGCGAGAGCGGTTGGGGCCTCCACCGGTAAACTTGGTCTTCGATGTGATGCCGTTGGCGTCAAGTCGCGGAAATTTCGAAGAAGAAGCTCGCCATATTCCGAAATAATCGATTCAGGGTGAAATTGAATGCCCCAGAGGGGCCGCGTCCGGTGAGCAAGCGCCATGATGAGGCCGTCCGCGGTCCAGGCGGTCTCGACAAGTTCATCGGGGAGCGGCGGCTCCACGATGAGCGAGTGGTAGCGAGCCGCGAGGAATGGCGAAGGGATCCCGCGAAAAAGCCCCGTTCCATCGTGCTCGATAGGAATGGTTTTTCCATGCACGGGCATCGACGCGCGGGAAACCTTGCCACCGAATACCGTGGCTATTCCTTGGTGGCCAAGGCATACGCCGAGAACCGGTTTGGTACATTCGGCGATCAATCTCGCGCAGACCCCAAAGTCCGCCAAACGATCGGGCCTGCCTGGCCCCGGCGAGATGACGACGTTATCGAACGATTGGCCTTGGAGTTCGGACCAGTCCATTTCGTCGTTGCGGACGACCAAAGGCGGCTCTTGATTCACCATCGAAATCAAGTGCACCAGGTTGTATGTAAAGGAGTCGTAATTATCGATAACCAGCGTTCTCATTTATACAGGCTCAATCTGGCAAAGGCGCATGTCCGGCTCGCATCGGGTGGTCCAGGGTTCGAGTGGTCCGGAGTTATGTAGTTCATTGTTGGCCTGAGCGCGAGGGCTGGCCGGGCGGGCTCTGAACGTCATGACCCTGGGCCGCTCGATGGGAGCCGGCCGGGCACCGCCAGCGTCTCGATACGCCCAGCGCTTGGCGCCAAAGTCGAATTGGTGACACCCCACTGCGGCCCCTTCATCAATCTCCACGACTGGTTGCATGTCGTCGAGGGCGACGGGCTTGTCGCGATCTGGCCCATTGATCCGAGCGGCCATTGACGAAAAGGCAAAAGGGGTGCCGGACGGCGGCATAGGCGTGCCTTTGGAACTCGTTTATGCTCCGTCTCAGGTTCGGTGTGCTGGAGTGGGGCGCGGCGGTGGGAATGGTGCAACATAAGACCTCGGCGGAGACAAGTTTGGCTTCGCGCCTGCCGGCCCTTCTGATTGACGCGCATGCCAGCCGCGAAGCCCTTGATTTTGCGGCAGGGACGGTTCTGGATCTCACGCGGGAGCAAGCATTCGAAACGCAAGCTCTCGTCGCGCGAACGCTTGGACCGGCCATTGGCTGGAAGGTTGGCCGCAAAAGCCCCAACGCGCTTCCAGCCTATGCGCCGTTGTTCGAGAGCCGTTCGTACAAGTCCGGAGACCGCATCGGGCGAGACGTTTTCCGGACGTGGCAAATCGAGGCCGAGCTCGTCTTCCGCCTGGACCGCGATCTTCCCGGCACGGACAGGGCCTATTCGCGCGAGGACATGGCCGAGGCCGCCGGCGCGGTCATCGCGGGGTTCGAGATCCTCGATAGCCGCTATGCGGCTTGGCCAAACCTACCCGCGCCGCTTCTGCTGGCCGATCTTCAGTCGCATGGCGCCATGGTGTTGGGGACGGAAGCGGCTCTTCCCGTGCCGGCGATTTTCGACGCCATCCCCGTGACCCTCGCCATCGATGGCGAGATCGCTGTCGCGCATCAAGGCGGCAATCCCGCCGGTGACATTCTCGATCTGACCGCTTGGCTCGCCAACGAACTGGCCGCGAAAGGCCCCGGACTGCGTAAGGGGGACCTCGTGACCACCGGCTCCTATACCGGCATGCGGCACCTCGCTCCAGGCTGTCGGGCCGTGGCCACATTCGCCGGAATCGGGAGCGTCGCGATCACGCGAGATGCCTAAATTCAGGCGCGCTCGTCTCAGTTACCAATAAAAAACGGCAGGCACTATCAGCCTGATAACAATCGCCGGGAGGCCGCATGAAGGGTCGGATCAAAGCCACGCATGTCGTGTTGGCGCTTCTTTGCCTGATGTATTTCATCACCTATATCGACCGGGTCAATGTCGGGACCGCCGCCACGGATATCAAAAAGGATCTCGGCCTTTCCAACACCGAGCTTGGGCTGGTCTTTTCAGCCTATGCCTATCCCTATTTGGTTTTCCAGGTGATTGGCGGCTGGGTCGGGGACCGTTTCGGACCACGCCGGACGTTGTTCTGGTGCGGCCTCGTTTGGGCCGCCGCCACGATCCTCACCGGTCTCGTCAACGGGCTCTGGACCCTCTTCCTTGCGCGCTTGCTTCTCGGCCTCGGAGAAGGCGCGACTTTCCCGGCCGCCACGCGCGCCATGCAAAGCTGGACGCCCGCCAGAAAGCGCGGTTTTGCCCAAGGCCTCACCCATGCCTGCGCGCGTCTCGGCAATGCCGTCACGCCGCCGCTGATCGCTCTTTTGATGATTTCCACCTCGTGGCGCGGCTCCTTCGTGTTGGTGGGGATCGCCAGTCTTGTCTGGGTCGTGGCCTGGTTCTGGTATTTCCGGGACGAGCCAGCCACGCATCCGAGCATCACCGCGGCCGAACTTCGCGCGCTGCCGAGCCCTGGGGGGCATAGGCCTGCCGTTCCGTGGACGTCGCTGGTCCGCTCGATGTGGCCGGTCACCTTGACGTATTTTTGCTACGGCTGGACGCTGTGGCTTTATCTCAACTGGATCCCGTTGTTTTTTAAAACCAATTATCATCTCGATATCGCGAAGTCCGCGCTGTTCGCTTCGGGCGTGTTCTTTGCCGGGGTCGTTGGGGATACCCTGGGCGGCGTGATTTCCGACCGGATCCTGGTGCGGACCGGAAACTTGCGCCTCGCTCGTCTCAGTGTCACGGCGGTGGGTTTTTCCGGCGCGTTTCTTTCGCTTTTGCCGATCTTTTTCCTGCACGACATCACGATTGTCTCGCTTTGTTTGTCCGCGGGCTTCTTCTTCGCGGAGCTCGTCATTGGTCCGATGTGGTCGATCCCGATGGATATCGCGCCAAAATATTCGGGAACCGCGGCGGGCCTGATGAACTCCGGTTCGGCTTTCGCCGCCATCGTGTCGCCGATTGTCGCGGGCGTGGTCATCGACATCACCGGCAATTGGTATCTGCCCTTCCTGATGTCCATGGGGCTGCTCTTGTTGGGAACCTTGACGGCCTTCCTGATGCATCCGGAAACACCATTTGAAAGCCGGGGCCGCCGCCCCGTCGCCGATGCCGCGGCAGCGTGAGCGAGAGCCGCGGCGCTGCATGGAGAGAAGTTTGAGAACAAAGGAAATTCGATGTCGTCCGCTCTTGAAGCGCGCCTAAAATCCGAGGTCGAAGGCGATCTGCTGTTCGACACGTTCGACCGGGGACGCTACGCCACCGACGCCTCGTCCTACCAGATCATGCCGGCCGGCGTGGTGGTCCCCAAAACGGTGGCGCAAGCGGAGGCCGCGATCGGCATCGCGCGCGCCGAGGGCGTCAGCGTCGTCGCGCGCGGCGGCGGCACCTCGCAATGCGGCCAGACCATCAATGACGGTCTCGTCGTCGATTGCTCGAAATATCTCACCAAGCTGCTCGACCTCGATGTCGAGGCCCGTGTTTGCCGCGTCGAACCCGGCTTGGTGCTCGACGAACTCAACCGCCAGCTCAAGCCGCACGGTCTATGGTTTCCCGTGGATGTCTCTACGGCGTCGCGGGCGACCATTGGCGGCATGGCGGGCAATAATTCCTGCGGCGGCCGGTCGCTTCGTTATGGCACGATGCGGGACAATGTGGTCGCGATCGACGCGGTTCTCGCCGATGGAACGCCCGCGCGGTTCGCCTCCCAGCGCGCCGATCTCACGGACATGGCCGCGACCGATCCGCGCCGGGCTCTGTTCAGCGATCTCCTTGCCATCGGGCATCGCGAGGCGGACGAGGTCGAGGCCCGCTTTCCCGCGGTCCAGCGCCGGGTCGGCGGCTACAATCTCGATGCGCTCGCGCCGCGTGGTAGCCAGGGCGATGGCACCGTCAATATGGCGCATCTTCTTGTCGGCTCCGAGGGGACGCTGGCGTTCTCGACCGCGATCGAACTGAAGCTTTGGCCGGTCTTGGGCAAACGCGCGCTCGGCGTCTGCCATTTCGGATCCTTCTTCGAGGCCATGGACGCCGCGCAACATCTCGTCACCCTCAAGCCGATTGCCGTCGAGCTCGTCGACGCCACCATGCTCGGGCTCGCCAGCGCGATTCCGATGTTCCGCCCCACACTCGACGCCTTCGTCAAGGGCACGCCGGAGGCGCTGCTTCTCGTGGAATTCGCCGAGGACGAGGCCGAGAATGCGCGGCGTCTGCGGCGCTTGCACGATCTGATGGGCACGCTCGGGTTTGGCTGGGACCAGCCGCGGCGCAAATGGGGCGGCGTCGCCGATGTCCTCGACCCCGCGCTGCAAACGGCGATCGCGGAGCTGCGGACGTCGGGCCTCAACATCATGATGTCGATGAAGGACGCGCGCAAGCCGGTCTCCTTCATTGAGGATTGCGCGGTTCCGCTGCCGCGCCTCGCGGAATATACGCGCAGCCTCACCAAGGTCTTCGAGAAGCACGGCACCAGGGGCACCTGGTACGCCCACGCCTCCGAAGGCTGCCTGCATGTCCGCCCCGTCCTCAATCTCAAGCTCGAGAAAGACGTGAAGGCCATGCGCGAAATCGCGGAGGAGGCTTTCGCTTTGGTGCGGGCTTTCAAGGGATCGCATTCCGGCGAGCATGGCGATGGCATCGTCCGGTCGGAATTCCACGAATATATGTATGGGACCCGGCTGGTCCGGGCCTTCGAGGACGTGAAGGACGCGTTCGACCCCACGGACTTTCTCAATCCCGGCAAGATCGTCCGTGCGCCAAAATTCGACGACCGTTCGCTGTTTCGTTTTAAGCCGGACTATTCGATCGCGTCCTTCGAGCCCGTGCTCGACTGGACGGCCTATCCCGGACCGGCCAAGGGCTTCGCCGGCGCGGCCGAAATGTGCAACAATAATGGAGCCTGCCGGTCGCTGACCGGCGGATCGATGTGCCCCTCCTATCGTGTGACGCGCAACGAAAAGGATGTCACGCGCGGGCGTGCCAATGTGCTGCGATTAGCGCTGTCGAAGCAACTCGGCCCGGAGGCCTTGACATCGGACCTCATGGAAGAGGCCATGCGGCTTTGCGTCTCCTGCAAGGCGTGCAGGCTCGAATGCCCGGCTGGCGTGGACATGGCCCGGATGAAGATCGAGATGCAGGCCGCGCGGCTGAAGACCCATGGCTTGACCCTGCGCAGTCGGCTGATCGGCTATCTCCCGCGGTACGCCGGCCTCGCGGCGCGGGTGCCTTGGCTTTTGAACCTGCGAAACCGGATTCCGGCGCTCGCGCGGGCGGGCGAACGGATCGCCGGTTTTTCCGCGCGGCGCTCGTTGCCGCGATGGCGGGCGGACCGGTTCGATCCCGAGGCTACCATTTTTGGCGCTGAAAATGGCCGCGATGTCGTGCTGTTCGCCGATACGTTCAATCGCGCTTTCGAGCGCGAGACCCTCGATGCCGCCCTAGGCGTGCTGATTGCGGGCGGCTATCGCGTGCATCTGCCGGCCGCCGCCGATGGTAGCTCCCGTCCGCTCTGCTGCGGCCGGACATTCTTGGCCGTGGGCCTGGCCGATGAGGCCAAGAAAGAGATGACGCGCAGCCTCGCGACGCTGTTGCCTTATGTCGAAAAGGGCATGGATATTGTCGGGCTCGAACCGAGCTGTCTCTTGACCTTTCGCGACGAGGCCCTGGCGCTCCTGCCGGGCGAAACCTCCACGCGTGTCGCGGCCCACGCTTTGTTGTTCGAGGAGTTTCTGGCCAAGGAGGCGGACGCGGGACGCTTGAACCTCGACCTGAAGCCCGTTGGTCTCAAAGCCCTTGTTCACGGGCATTGCCACCAAAAGAGTTTCCGGGCGATGGCGCCGGTCGAGAAAGTGCTGCGGCTTATTCCAGGCCTCGATGTCGAGACGATCCCATCGAGCTGCTGCGGCATGGCGGGCGCTTTCGGCTATCAAGCCGAGACGATCGACGTCTCCCTCGCCATGGCGGAGCTTTCGCTGCTTCCCGCGGTCCGCGGCGCTGGAGCGGAGACCATCCTCGTCGCGGATGGAACCTCGTGCCGCCATCAAATCCACGATGGTACCGGCCGCGAGGCGATCCATGTCGCGCGCTTGCTCGCGCGGAGCTTGGCGGCGGACTTGATCTGAGCCGTCAGTGAAGGTTCAAGAAATGGATCAGGCCCATGCTGAGCAGCAGCAACAGCATTAGCGACAAAGTGACGGCTGCCGTCACGCGGCCGCCGACCCGGCCGATCACCCGCACGTCGACGCCCAACCCAAGTGCCGCCATTGAAACAACCGTAAGCACGGCGGCGGTCTTCGTCAGCGGTCCAATAAACGCGTCTGGCACCAGTCCGGCCGAGCGAAGTGCCGCCAGACCCAAGAAGCCGAGGATGAACCAAGGCACGAGCTTGAAAAGGCCGAAGCGGCTTTCCCCGGTCTCGTAAATGCCGTCGTCGCGAAGGCCCCGGGTCAAAAGTGAAAGCACGAGGACGACCGGACCCAGCATCAGGACGCGGACGAGTTTGACCAGCGTCCCGATCTGCGTGCCGGCGAGCCCGGCAGGGGCCGTCGCGGCGAGAACCTGTGGCACGGCATAGACCGTAAGGCCGGCCAAAATGCCATATTGCGTGGGCGAGAAGCCCATCAGCGGGATCAGCAAGGGAAGGCCCAGCACCATGAGGACGCCGAGGATTGCCGTGAAGGCAATCGAGGATGCGATGTCCTTGCCGTCCGCGCCGATTACCGGAGCCACGGCGGCGATGGCGGAATTGCCGCAGATCGCGTTTCCGCAAGCAACCAAAATCGACAGGCGTATTGGCAGCCCTAGCAACCGGCTGATGCCGTAGCTCGCCGCGATGGTCACGGCGACCGTCGTGACGATCGCGCCGAGGAGGAGAGGTCCCGAGGCGATGATCGCGGTCAAGCTGATCGAGGCCCCAAGCAACATGACGGCGACCTCGAGGAGTTGCTTGGCGCTAAAGGCAATGCCGGCGCGCCAGCGCGGCTTCGGCTCCCAGAAGGTACGGAGCGCCATGCCGAGCAGGATCGCGATCACCAGAGACTCGATGTAGGGGTGGCCGAAAGCCCGCTCCTCGACGATCTGCGCCCCCACGGACAGGATCGTGACGGCGATGCACAGAGCGCTTCCCGGTGCCAGATCAACGATGAGGCGGAACGAGGGAACTCGCGAGATTCTCGTTTCCCCGGTTCCGGTGTCGTACAACGCAGGCATATCTTTCATGGCGCGAATATGCCCGGCAAACGGTATAAAAGGTAATATATTCTATGATTAGGCTGATATAGAGAAGTTATGTCTCTCAACCTCCATCTTTTACGCCTCTTCGCCACCGTTGCCCGGACGGGTAGTTTCTCCCGGGCGGCCGAAGTTCTCCACATCAGCCAGCCCGCGATTTCCAAGAGCGTCAGGGACTTCGAATTGCAGGTCGGCTGCCGGCTGTTGGATCGCGGTCCGCGGGGCGTGAAGCCGACGCGCGAAGGGGAAGCCTTGGCGCGTCACGCCGTCGCCTTATTCGCGGCGGAACGCGCGGCCGAGGAAGAACTCCAGGCGATGCGCGGCCTGCTTCGGGGGGCTCTCCGGATTGGAGCCAGTACGACCATCGCGACTTATATGATCCCGGAATATCTCGGCGCCTTCAACCGGGCGCATCCTGGGATCGAGCTGAACATTCTCAGTGCCAACACGCAGGCCATCGCAGACCTCATGATTGGTCATGAGATCGACATCGCTCTCGTCGAGGGGCTGGTGGATGATCGCAATCTCGTCAGCGACCCCTGGCGGACCGATGCCATGGTCCTCATCGCCGCGCCGGACCACTCTTTTGCCAAGGCCAAGGAACCGGTTGGCCTCGATGCGCTCGCCGGAGAAACGCTGATCGTTCGGGAACACGGATCGGGTTCGCTCCAGGCCGTCACCGGCGCGCTTCAAGCCAGGGGCATCATGCCGGCGCGGACGCTGGAAGTGGGGGGCACCGAGGCGATTAAACAAATGGTCGCGGCAGGCGTCGGCGTGGCGATCGTCTCGGCGGCGACGATCAAGGATCAGGTCGAGTTGGGCAAATTGAAGATCGTGGAACTGCGTGATTTTTCGATCGAACGAACGCTGTGGCAGCTTAAGAAGCCGGGACGTCTTCAAAGTCCGGCTGTGGCCGCTTTCGAGAAGCTCATCAGAGTTGCGGAAGGCAATCCAGCCCGTAACCGGAGCTAAATGTGGAAGAGCCCGCGAAAGCAATTCGCGGCAATGGTTCCAAATGTCTTGGCGAAATCAGGATTAAAAAAGACGACCCGCGCCGCAATGATAACCGCCACGAGACTCCAGAACAGTCCAACCCCGAGGCGCAACGCGACTTTGGATGCCGGTCCTGCTTGCGGATGAGCGGAGGCCCCGCTCTGCAATGCTTCGCCGAATGGATCGAACTGAAAATTGCGCATCGCAGTCACGTTCAGAGAACAACAAATATAATTTTCGGGGATCCAGAGCCTGATCGCAAGAGCTATGATTTTCCAATATTTGCCATGGCTTAGAAGTTTTTTCTCTTTCCAGGGCGATTTTTAAAAAATTGCTTTCGTTGTCGAGAAACCGCTTTCCGAGGCCGGGCGAACGTTAGGGGAGCTTTACGAGGGCCCCGCCACGTGTTTCCTTTGCGCAGGGACTCAGAATGCGATGCTGTGGAGGATCAAATGAGCGACATCGCCACGTTGACTTGGCAACCAATGGCCAAGGCTCCAAAGGACGGCACACGGATCCTCGCCACGATCAGATCCACCGAGCAAGGACCGGCGGAAGTCGACGTCGTTCGCTGGAACAAGCCCAGGCGCGACGACGATTTTTGTTGGATGTCAACCGACTCGAGCCATGATTGTCCGATCGTCTACGAGAACTGGGAATTGTCCTTTTGGATGCCGCTTCCCTCGTGGATACCGGATGTCAAGACGCCTGGTTTGGCCGCGCAGCTCCCAACGGTTCCTAAGTCTGACGAAGAGTTGGACGGATCGGGGATCTGAGCGCCGCATCGCTTGCGGGACGGATATAAGCTAGTCTGGATTATCTGTGCTCGCCGGCGAATCTAGCGCAAGCGATTGAGGCGGCGTAGGAATTGAATGACGAGACGAACACATTGCCGCCCTCCGGCTTGCAAAGGCGGTAACGAAAGCCGCATAGCTCCAAGTCAGGTTCCTTGCTGATGTTTGCGCGCCGTCGGCCTGGTCGAATTGTTCCGACAATTCTCCGGAATCGGGCGTATGGACCCGCACCATCGCCATGAACTTGTCGCCGAGGTCGAACAAAGCCTTGGAAAGCTGAGCTCTATACCGCGGTTCGAGCGATGCGCCGCCCAATGCCGAAGGCGGTTCGGCGAGCATCTCCGCCAAAATGGCGCGGTTTTCCCCCGAAATGGCGATCGTCGCGCCTCCGCCGGCGGCTTGCGCGAAACGATAATAAAATTGCGCCGCGCCAAGTGTCGCGAAGTAATATGCGCCGCCGCTGTAATATTTGTCGCCGGCATAGCGCCCCATCGCCGGAGCGCAATAGGGGGCACGCTCCCGGTTGATCTTGTATTCTCCGGCGAAAAGCTGTTCGAGCCGGACCATTGTCGCAAGAATTTTAGGATCGAGCACGCTATGCGCGCTCTCCAGCCCGCCGGCATGGATCACGCCGAGGATCACGGAAATGTCGAGTCGCATCGTCGACGGAAGGCGCGCCGTGTCCGGTGCCTCGGCGGCGGGCGTGAGATAGACGCCCGCGACAGGGTCGAAATGAGCATCCAGGCTTCGTGCGATCTCTTGCGCGGCCGCGCGCCAGGCTTGCGCGCGCGGCGCCTCGCCCATCGCTTCCGACCAAGCCGCCCCATCGCGCAGCGCCGCATATTGCACGATCCGAGTGTGATAATGTTGTCCGGAATTCTCCTCCCAAAGGTCGTAACAGGGCTCCCGCCAATGCTGGAAGGTGAACTCGAGATCGCGTTCGAGCAGCGCGCGCATCGATGCCAGACGCATGCGGGCATGCAGCGGCTCGAGACGCCAAAAGCGCAGAAGCGTGAGTGCGCGTAGCGCCGGACCATCATGCTGCGGGCGAGACCATTTGATGATATCGAGCGTCCCGTCCGGGTTGAAGCGCGTCTCGCCGAGAACGCGGTCGCCGGTGATCGCCGCAAGTTCTTCGCCGGTGCGCGCAAAGGGCAGGAAAGCTGGATCGGCCGCTCGCCTGAAATCGCCGTGGCGCAGCAATGCGGGGCCGTCAACTTGGCCAAGCGCCAGGCTGAACTCGACGAAATCGTTGAAATATTGCAACGCTTGCGGCTCGAGTGTCCGGTCTTCGATCAGTTCGCGCAAGGCGTCGATGACCAACGCGGAATCGCGCAACCAGTGAAAGAAATAGTCCGGGTTGGGATCGTAGCTGGCGCGTTCGGGCGAGGCCAATACGGAACCGCGCGCGGGCCGGATCGTCTGACCGAAAGCGCGGCGTTCCTTAATGATCTCCGTCGCCGAAATCGCGCGGAGCATGGCGGTTGCGCAGATTCGATACTGCCGCTCCATCCAGCCGGGCAGGGCATTTTGTACCGGTGCGGTGTCTGACGTTTCCATGATCGGCCTCATTTCAGATGGGGGCCGCGCAAGCCGGTTCGCGCATCTTGATCCCCGGCATGAGGATCAGGATTTCCCGTCTAGCCGGATTTCGGACCGAAAACCGGCGCTTCCCGCGACGTAGGCTCGAGATTGTACGGGCTCCCATTGGCCGCAGTTCGAACTAGATGGGGAGAAATGGTCAAATATTCGCCTTGCGGCTTTTTGGTCAAATGCAAAATTCGCGTAAAAAACGCGTCATCGGCTTGCGATCCCGTAATGTTAACGATCGCCGCCGTCAGCAATTCGTGTTTGAAAATATCGAACAGGGCCTTGTGTGCCGCCGGAGAAAGCGAATCGATCGCCTCGTCGATGAAAACCCAGCGCGGCTTGTGGACCAACACGCGCGCAAAAGCGATGGCCTGTTGTTCCGGGCCGGTCAGATCCCTGTCCCACCGCGCGACGCGATCGAGCCCGGATGACAAATGAGCCAGACCGATGCGCGTCAGAGCGGCGATGAATTCCTGCGTCGTGAACTTTTGCGGCGGGTCGGGGTAGGAAAGGACATTGCGCAAATCGCCGTCTGGAATATAGGGACGCTTGGGCATGAACATGATGCCATCCCCCGGCGGCAAGCTAATCCGGCCGATTCCCCAAGGCCATAGGCCGGCGATCGCTCGAAACAGGCTGGTCTTGCCGATGCCCGGCGCTCCAACGATCAAGACATGCTCGCCCTCCGCGATCTCCACATGCGGTTCGCTCAGCGCGGCATGGCCAGACGGCGAAATCACGCCCAAGCCATCGAAATGGAGTTTGCCGTCGGTGCTGGTAGCGAGTTCTATGCGGCTTGCATCTTCGCCGAGCTTGTCCATTTCCAGCAAGGCCTGTCGAAAGCCGCCGACGCGAAAAAGCGTGGCGCGCCAATCGGCGATACCGCCGACATTATCGACGAACCAGCGTAAAGATTGCTGCACCTGGGTGAATGCCCCGGCCGCCATCAGCAATCCGCCGAACGACAGATTTCCAGCGAAATAAGCTGGCGCCGCCACGATGATCGGCGCGACGATCGTGAACCATCCATAACCGGCGGTGATCCAGGTCAAGCTCGTGGTGACACGAATGAGCCTTCGTAGAATAATTAGAAGACGTTCGAGTTCGCGTCGCAGGCGATCGATTTCACCTGCCTCACCGCGATAGACGGCAATGCCCTCGCTATGCTGATTGGCGTGAACGAGAGCGAAGCGCAGATCGGACTCGCGGGCATAGTGTTCGGCATTGAGATGGATGAGCGACCGGCCAGCCCGCCAGCCCGCCAGCCAGGCGGCCGCCGCGTAGAACAACGCGCACCAGACCATATATCCGGGAATGCTGAAGCTCTTCCCATGGAAGGTGAAGACGACGCCAGACGACAACCCCCAAAGCACGCCGATGAAGCATATCAGCAGCAGCATCGCCTGAAGCAGGCCAACGCCAAGGTCGGTCGAGAGTTCCGCCAAGTGATGGGCGTCCTCATGGATGCGCTGGTCCGGGTTCTCACCGATCTTACCCGCGCCCGCGATGAGAAAAGCGCGTTTGAACGCGAGCCATTGCGCGACCAAATCTCGCGTCAACCCTTCACGCAATTTCATCTTCATCATCTGGTTGAGCCAAGTCTGGGCGACGTTCAGAACTAAGAGGGCCCCGGCTATGGCGGCGAAAACGAGAAGTTGGAAACCAAAGGCTTCAATGTCCTTGTGGGAGAGAGCGTCGTAAAAGGCTTTCGTCCATTCGTTGAGTCTGATCTGTCCAGCGGCGGTCGCTCCGACCACGACGACGAGACCCGCGCCGAGTCCGAGCAACATCGCGCGTTCGGGCGAATCGCGGAAAATCTCCGAAAGCGCTTTCAGTTGCGAAGCAAAACCATCGCGCGCCGTCCGGCTGCCGGCTCTGTTCTGACGAGCCGTGTCGGGCTGTTCCACCATCGATCCTCGACCGGCTTACTTTCATCGCTTATAACATCACGGACATGCCTTATCGGCAAGATCGATTGCCAAAGCGAGCCTTTTTGACGGGGCTGCCGATCGGCCCCGCCCGTCGCGGCTCCGGAGCCTTCGATTAGGCCAGATTGATCCGAGTGCCGCGATGAACCTGATCGATACGCTTCTCGCCAAGATGACGCTCGAGGAGAAAATCGGCCAACTCAACCTGGTGGCGGCGGGACGGGCTGTCACTGGGCCGATCCTTGGCGAGCTGGTGACCGAAAATATTCGCGCCGGCAAGATCGGCGGTCTTCTCAACCTTTGGGGTCTCGAGGCGACGGCGAGCTATCAAAAGCTCGCCTTGGAACAGACGAGACTCGGCATTCCGCTGCTTTTCTGTCTCGATGTATTGCACGGACATAGGACAATCTTCCCGATCCCGCTTGCCGAAGCTGGCCTGTTCGATCCCATGCTATGGGAGCGCACGGCGCGCGCGGCGGCGATTGAAGCTGCCGCCGATGGAATTGCGCTGACCTTTGCGCCCATGCTCGACATTGCGCGTGATCCGCGCTGGGGACGGATCGCCGAAGGTCCGGGGGAGGATCCGCTCGTTGGCGCCAAATTCGCCGAAGCGAAAGTGCGCGGTTTTCAGGGCGCCAACCTGGCCGCGCCAACGTCGATCGCCGCGACAGCCAAGCATTTTTGCGCGGGCGGGGCCGCCACGGCGGGGCGCGAATATGCGGCGGCCGATGTCTCCGAACGCACCCTGCATGAAGTCTACCTGCCGCCGTTTCGCGCCGCGGTGGAGGCTGGCTGCGCTGCGATCATGCCCGCTTTCAACAGCGTGGCCGGCATTCCGATGACCATGCATATTCGGCTGTTGCGCGGCTTTTTGCGGCGGGACTCGCGGTTCGACGGAGTTATCGTCAGCGATTACAATGCAATCGCCGAGCTGCTGAATCATGGCGTCGCCGCCAGCCTTACCGAGGCCGCGGCGCTGGCGCTGAAGGCCAGCGTCGATGTGGATATGATGAGCGGCGCATATCTCTCCCATCTGCCAGACGCACTGGCGCGGGGGCTGGTCGATTTGGAAGACATTGAAGCCGCCGTACGCCGCGTCCTGACGCTCAAGCAAAAGCTCGGCCTGTTCGACGATCCTTACCGGCATGCGGCGCCGGCCAAATCCGCGGCGCAGCCGCCGGGCGAACTGGCCGCCGATGTCGCCCGGCGCGCGATTACGCTGCTCACCAATCGCGATATTCTGCCGCTCGCCGCAAATTTACATCGCATCGCCGTCATCGGTCCGCTCGCCAATGCGCGGGCCGAGATGCCCGGTCCCTGGTCGCTGGCTGGAAACCCGGACGATTGCGTGACGATCCTCGAAGGCTTGAAAGCCGCCTTGCCGCAATGCGACATCGTATTCGCGCCGGGGGTGAGCGCCACCGGCGAAGAGAACGGTGGAATCGCGGCGGCCTGCGCTTTATGCGCGACAGCGGAGGTTGTTATTCTTTGTGTCGGAGAAACGGCCGGCATGAGCGGCGAAGCGGCCTGCCGGGCGGCGCCGGGCCTGCCTGGCCGTCAGCGCGAGCTTGCCGAAGCGGTGATCGCGACCGGCGTTCCCGTCGTCGCTTTGCTTTCCTCCGGCCGTCCGCTGATGGTGACCTGGCTCGCCGATCAGGCGCGGGCTCTCGTTGCCACTTGGTTTCTCGGCAATGCCGCCGGACACGCTATCGCCGCCGTGTTGACGGGGCGATTCAACCCGACGGGCCGGCTTCCCGTCACATGGCCGCGGGAAACAGGCCAGATCCCGATTTTCCACGCGGCAAGACCCGCGAGCCGGCCGGCCGATGCGGTTGATCGTTATACCAGCAAATATCTCGACCTCTCGATAGAGCCGCTTTTCGCTTTCGGGCACGGCCTCTCTTACGCTCGGGTCAAATTGCAAAACCTTCGTGCAGACCGCAGAGAATTCACGCTCGCGGACAGCATCGAAATCAAAGTCGACGCCGTCAACGAGTCCGGGATCGCCACGGAAGAAACAATATTCCTCTTTGCGCACGACATCGTCGCGACCTCGGCGCGCCCGCTTCTGGAGCTGAAAGCCTGGGCCAAGGTCGCGCTGGCGCCCCGCCAAACCAAAGCTGTCGCGTTTACGCTCGCCGCCGAATGCTTTTGCTGCCCCGGCGAAAATTTCAAGCCCGTGCTGGAACCCGGCGATTTCGATATTTTGGCCGGCCTCAATGCCGATCGAAAGTCCTTGCTGGCCACGCGTTTGCGCGCTTGCCAGCCGGGTGCCCCGAAGGCTAGCTAGCCTTCCGCCGCTTCGAGCTCCTCTTCGACAGCCTCGATCTCGTTCTTCTCGTCCATCGCTTCGAGGTCGAATTCCTCCGCTTCTGCCTCGAGCTCGATCTCGCTCGCCCCGGCCTCGATCTCGCTCGGCTCGGCTTCGATTTCCGCAAACCCGGTTTCGAAGTTCGTGTCGATGGGTGCGATCTCGATCTCGATCTCGGGCGCTGGCGGCGGGGCCGCGACTTTGTGCGGGCGTGGCGCGGGTGCGATGGGATGAACCGGCACGGGCTGGCGCGGGGCTTGTTCCTTATTCAGCTCGGCCGCGCGTTGCACCAGGCGATCCAGCAGCATAAGCGAGGCGTCTTGTGCTTCGGGTGTGAGCGCGGCAATCGCGTCTCTGAGTTTTGCGACGTCGAGGACAAGGCGGCGCACGGGACCCGTGCCGAAGGTATTTTGAAGGAACGGGGCATCGCGGTCGCGATAGGTACCGGCATCGCCCGCGACAATGATGGCGGACGGCGGCGGGGGAGCCGGCGGCCGGACGATCGCGGCGGCCAAGGGCGATTTAAAGACGCCATTTTCGCCAACGGTCAGCTCTTCCTTGCGGATCGTGAGCGACACGAGATCCTTGCCTGCGATCAGGTGGAGGATGCGCGAGGGCACTTTCGCGACGGCCTCGTCCACGGCGGTGTGGATCATGTCGACCTCCCAGCGCTGCGTGAAAAGCGTAATTAGCTGGTTCGTGAGCGCCGCGGATTTCACGGGCCCGCGCGGCTCCATCGCGACCAGACGGAACGCGCGTGCCATTTCGACCGGGCTGACCGTCCGCATGATCGAAGCCAAGGCCCCGCTTTCTACCGAGACGCGATCCAATCCATTGCCGCCTGCTTTTAAGACGAAGCGCCCGGATAGGTCTTTGCCAGCTGCTGTTGGATCCTGACCGCCCGCGATGAGGCGATACACGGCAGGCGTCAAAAGAATGGTCTCCTTGAAGGCTTGTCCTTCGAAAATGCGAAGAATGCCGCCGCCCCCCGCCACCGACGGGGGCTCGATTTCAAGGTTTACGTGTTTCGTGACCGGGTCCTTGGCGGGCGCGCCGGGAGCGGATTCCCAAAGGGCCGATAGGCTGAGTCGCTCCTTGGGTTCGGCCTCGCGCGATATCCGGCGTGCTTCGGTCGCGGCGATCTCGTCTTGCGACATGCTGCCGAGGTGCTCTTGAATCGTTGCCGTGAAATCAGCCACCTTGGTCTCTCGTTTGATCGCTGCCGGTCAAGTCCACATTGGACGAGCCAGGACCGCGCGGCGGGGAACGCGGCCCAACCGAGGCGATCCTAGCGAAAAAGACTTTCAACTTTTTGAACGGAGCCCTTGCGGCAATGTTTTTTTCAATCGGTGGTGGGCAGGGTCTCAGGTGTTCTCAAATGATCAGCTTTTTCCGGGAAAGCGCCGTGCCTTGAGTTGGTTGACGCGAAACTCGCCTTGGCGCTCGAACATCCAGCCTGGATATTCCTTGGGGAGCGCGCTGACTTGATCGAGAATTGTCAGCTCCGCGGGCGTTAGATCGACCTTCGTGGCGGCGATATTCTCGTCGAGCTGTTCCAAGCGCTTGGCGCCGATGATCACACTGGTCACGGTCTCTTGGTGCAGCAGCCAAGCTAGCGCGATCTGGGCGACGGAAACACCGCGCTCGTCCGCGATATTCCGCATGGCATCGATACAGTTGAAAGCGCGATCGCGATCGACGGGCGGAAAATCGAAGGTGGCCCGGCGGCCGTCCTGTCCGGCTTGGTTGTCGCGGCTATATTTGCCGCTGAGGAATCCCCCTGCGAGCGGGCTCCAGACCATTAATCCGAGCCCTTCGCTGCGCAGCATTGGAACGATTTCACGCTCCAAGTCGCGTCCCGCCACGGTGTAATAGGCTTGCAAGGATTCAAACCGTGCAAGGCCATGCCGTTCCGAAATGCCAGTTGCCTTGACGATTTGCCAAGCGGCCCAATTGGAGACGCCGGCGTAACGAATGTGGCCTTGTTGAACCAAGGTATCGAGGGCCCGTACCGTTTCCTCGATCGGAGTGGCGGGGTCGAAGCCGTGGATTTGGTACAAATCGATATGGTCGAGTTGTAGCCGCTTGAGGCTCGCCTTTACGCCATCGATGATATGTACGCGAGACGCGCCTCTCTGATTGACGCCTTGCCCCGTCTGCCCGAAGACTTTCGTAGCGACGACGACGCTGTCGCGCGGGACGTTCAAATTTTTGAGGGCTTGGCCGGTGATTTCCTCCGAACGGCCCTCGGCATAGACATCGGCCGTGTCGATAAAATTAATGCCGGACTCGATCGCTTTGCCAACCAATTCCTCGGCTTCCTCGAGCCGGAGCGAACCAATCTGGCCCCAGATTCCCGTATCGCCGCCGAAGGTCATGGTCCCCAGGCATAGTTCGGATACAAACAGACCGGTGCGGCCTAATTCATTATAGCGCATCGTGGTTTAATCCTGCTGATATTGCCGCGCAAAGCCAGCGCCTGCGTCTATGTTGAATGGGGGGCCGTCTCCGGCCGGCGGAAAGCGTACGGCTCGTAAAGTAGGCAGCGTCAGCGTCGCTGTCCAGCCAGGACGCCTGGGAATCTCGCCTGGCCAGGGGGGCAAGGTGAATCGGGGGCCGAGTGAGCCGGGTGGGCAAGGTGAGTCATTGCCGCAACACTGTCGAAACGCCGGGTCCCGATTGCCGCTTCGCTCTTGCCACGAGTGACGTTCACTGATTCCATTGCATCAGTCCGGTGGAGTGAATCGCAATGACCGATCCGCAAAAAGCGAAACACGATGCGCCTCCTGTTGCGCCGCATGGCGCCTCCCGTCTTTCCGAAGTGACCGCTGCTGGCGCCTTTATCGCCCGGCGCGCGGTCTTGAGGGAATTGATGATCCAGCCGCCGGTGCAGAAGAATATCTGGATCACGGCGGCCTGCGGGCAGCGGCTCCCGATTTACCAGATCGGCAGTCTGTTTGGCCGGGAATGACGGAACCGATGAGTGGCGCCGGACTTGATGAGGCACAAAGCCGGATTGGCCGGGCCGCACTTGGTTTGAGTGAAGACGATTTGGCGGTGGCGGCCGGCGTGCCTCTCCGTGACATTCTTTCCCTTGAAAGCGGGGGAACCATCGCGCCTGGCACGGCTCTTAAAGTGGCGGCGGCGTTCGAGCGGGCCGGGGTCAGCTTTCATACCGGCGCGGATGGGCGGGCCTTCATGCGCGTGCGAACCCTCGATGGCATCATCGAAGCGCCGGTCACGTTTTCCAAGCGTTGAACAGAAGCGGCTTCATCGTTCAGGGCGCCAAGGTTCAAGGCGTCAAGCCGCTGAAAACGCCGGCTTCAACGGCCAGGGATTGATTCGCGATGGGCGTTCATGTCGTAATTTCGCCCGGCGGCCGGCGAGGCGGCCGTAATCCGTTCGGTTGAAAGAGCCAGCGGCGGAAGAAACTAAAATGTTTTCAATAACCTTTCCCGTTTTTCCGCAACAGGGGCGAAACCCCGGGCGGCGGCTTGATATTTTTGTAGGCTTGGCGGGCATGTTCTGATTCATTCTGGGAATGAAACAGCTGCCCGACATCGACGCGTTATCCGCCCCGGAGCTGC
>Ga0187852_1000251_pt1 | contig 58282 bp, 48 predicted proteins | sample June2016WEW_6_40_FD_134511 | JGI IMG/M metagenome (GOLD analysis project Ga0187852, IMG submission 134511) | Peatland microbial communities from SPRUCE experiment site at the Marcell Experimental Forest, Minnesota, USA - June2016WEW_6_40 | ecosystem: Environmental > Terrestrial > Soil > Wetlands... | reverse complement strand
GGCGATGCGGCGCAGATGCGTGATGCCGCCTGCGTGCGTCACCGAAGCGCGAATGTAGTCGATCGACTGCGCGGCGATCAGGTCCTTGCAATCGAAGATGGAGTTGAAGACCTCGCCCACGGCCAGCGGCGTGGTGGTGTGCTGGCGGATCAGCCGGAACGCCTCCTGATTCTCCGCCGGCGCTGCATCCTCCAGCCAGAATAGCTGGAACTCCTCCAGGCTCTTGCCCAGCGCGGCGGCCTCGATCGGCGCGAGGCGATGATGCGCGTCGTGCAGCAGCTTGAGATCGAAACCGAAGCGCGCCCGCACCGCATCCATCAACTTCGGCACAAAGCGCAGATACTTCGGCGTGGACCAGGTTTCTTCGCGGGGCAGATCGCCGTCGGCCGGCTCGTAGGCCTTGTCGCCGTGCGGAACGCCGTAGGCATCCGGCACGCCCGGCACCGCCGCCTGCACGCGGATCGCCTTGTAGCCCAGCTCGATGTGCTTGGCGACGGACTCGAGCAGATCGCTGACACTGTGGCCGTTGGCGTGCGTGTAGACGGTGACGCCTTCGCGGCAGCGCCCGCCCAGCAGTTGATAGAGCGGCATCCCGGCGCGCTTGGCCTTCAGGTCCCACAGCGCCATGTCCACGGCGGCGATGGCGGCCATGGTCACCGGGCCGCGCCGCCAGTACGCGCCGCGGTAAAGATACTGCCAGGTGTCCTCGATGCGATCGGCATCGCGCCCCATCAGGCAGGGAACGACGTGCTCCCGGAGATAGGCTTCGACGGCCAGTTCGCGGCCGTTGAGCGTGCCGTCGCCAATGCCGTAGAGGCCGTCGGCGGTCACGATCTTCAGCGTGACAAAGTTCCGCGCCGGGCAGGTGACAATCACTCTGGCTTCGACGATTTTCGAATCGGTCTTCACTGCTCCAATCCTTTCATGGCCGGGTTTGCGCATCCGCGCTGGCTGGCGTGATCTCGATGTAATCGACCGGCGCGGGTTCGTTGCCGTCAGGCTGGCCGGTCAGCCGCAGAGTATCGCCACGGTGCAACGCGACATTGCGCAAAGTTTGCCGCGTTGATGTATTGCCGTTCATGCCACGGTAGAGGTTCATGTCCGCAGTCCATTCGAGCACCGTACGCCCAGCAACCTGCAACGTGAAGTGCGAAACACCGCCGCTCATGTCGAAGTACTGGACAGCGATGTCATACCATCCATTCGGTTGGTTAAACGTGAACGATGCCGAGCAGACAGCGCGATCCAGACACGCGACAGCCTTGCCGCCGGAGGCCGTCTCCCACGGCGTCACATCCACCGGCTTGTAGCCGTCGAGCGTCATGGCTTCGGCTTCAAAACGGCCGGGATAAACTCCCACGCGATGCCGGTCGTCGGCAATCCCCGACGTGCGTGCAAACCAATTGGTGATGGCGTCGCGCCACACGATGGCGTGCCCAGCCTGGAACTCGAACCGCTTGAGCACCTCGGCGTAGGTCGCGTCAGGCACTTTGCCGCGCAGCGACTCCCATGCGGGAAGCTGCGCCGCTGCCTCCTGCGCGCCCCGGTAATGCGTGTCGTAGATAAACTGAATCACCGTTTGTCCGGAATGCAAACGATAGGTGTACGGCACGTGATGCATGAAGAGCAGCAATGGCTCGGGGCAGGTCTTGAGCGATTCGTACGTCGCAGCGAGCGGCGCGGGATATTGGCCGATGTACCCCGTCCCTGTTGCTGTGGTGCGGTCCATGCCCACGCCCTTGGCATCGGCGTGCAGCCATTGGCCCCATCCGTTGCCCTCCGCCGAAGCCGGGTCGGGTCCGAAATGCGGCCCGAGAATGTCGGTGAGCGTGCCCAGGCCAAGCGGTCCCGTATAACTTTCGTAGATGCGCCAGGAGTTCATCTCGAGCTTGTTCACCACGGTGCGCACTTCCGCGTCGTTGCCCAGCGTCAGGCGCGTCCACTCATCGGAGAGCGCGGCGGCGCTTAGCGTCGGGTCCCACGCCAGCCTGCCGAATGCGTAGAGATTGGCCAGAGCCAGAGGATTGCCGAGCCAGCCCTCCGTGCCTACGTTGGATACACCAACGAATCCGCCTCGCGAGTGCTCGAGACCGCGCACCGGCCTACCGCTGACCAAGTCGCGCACCGGCAGCGGCGGGGCCTGCAACGAGGCGCGCATGTCGGTGTCGAGCGACTCCTTCCACATCGGCGCCAGATAGACCAGATGCCGCTGCTGGCCGGTGTACTCCTGCGTGATTTCGAGCTCGATGGCTTCATTGGTACGCGGCAGCGCGGCAAAGAGCGGGGAAACCGGCTCACGCACCTGAAAATCGATGGGTCCGTATTTGATCTGGACGATCACGTTCGGCTCGAACTTGCCGTCGAGCGCGTGGAAGTTGTCGTAACCGGCCCGCGCGCGATCGGCTTTTGGATCGCGCCAGTCAAGGTGGTGGTTATAGACGAATCCGCGATAGAGCACCAGCCCGCCGTGCGGCTCGAGGGCGCGCGCCAGCACATTGGCCGCGTCAGCAGGGCTGCGCCCATATTGCGACGGTCCCGGCCGGCCCTCCGAATCGGCCTTGACGATTACGCCGGCAAAATCGGGAATCGCTTTGTATATCTCGTCGATCTTGCCCTGCCACCATGCGGCGACCTGCGGATCGAGCGGATCGAAGGTGCCGAGCCCGCCGATCCGTTGGGGGCTGCTCATATCAATGGACAGCGACAGGCGCACGCCGTAGGGCCGGAAGGCATCGGCGATGCGGGCGATTTCCTTCAAATTCTCGGGCTGCAACAAACGCGCGTCCGCATTCACGTTGTTGATGGTGCAGCCGTCGATGCCGACGGAAGCCAATAGCCGCGCGTAACTCGCGGCGCGCTTGAGGTCCGCGCGCACATGGCCGTTTTCAAAGAATATTGAAGGCCCCGCATAGCCGCGCTCGATGGTTCCGTCGGGATTGTTCCATTCGTTGGTCCAGCGCACCGCTGCCCAGGGCTCGGAACTCTCATCGAGAGCGAGCAGCGAATGTTCCTCGGCGATCTCGCGCAATAGCGCAAAGGCGCCGTAGAGCGCACCGCGCGCATCCCCGCCCTCGATCAGCAGAATGGGCCCGGCGCGATGGAGCCGGTAGGCATCCGCGCCCAGCGCCGCGCCTGCGGCAAGCTCCGGACGCCATCGCCTCGTCTCGGCCTGCGTGCCCACAACCACCAGGGTTTCCGCCGCACCGGGCGCACGGGGATCCTCACCTTCACGAATGCGCGGGACGCGATGGAGCATGCCCTGCCAGCCCGAAGCAAGTTCGCGCGCGGCAGATTGCTCGAGCGCATCGTCGCCCAGCATCACGATGGTGTCTGGAACGCCGCTCTCGGCGCCGAAGACCGCGCCGGGCCGCACGGCGCGATAGACGAGCCATGCGGGATCGCCTGGTCCCAGCGATGCCGGAACGGGGTCTTGGGCCGGAGTTTGCGCGGAGAGCGCCAGCGCAGCCCCGAAGACCGCGTACATCGGCTTCCATCCGCGTCCGGAAAGGGGAAAAGCGGCGCGGGCAGTTCTTCCCTTCGCCGGCCGGATGCCTTCGTAGATGGGCGCACCGTTCACCATTTTCATCAACTCCCAAACAAATGATCGTTCCCCGCCATCCCGCATGAGCGGATTTCCGCTCAGCTGCGGATTCCGGCTGGTCGTGGCCGCTGGCGGCCAGTGTGGCGTTGCAGCACCAAGGCCGCCGCGCCGCGCAGCCGCGCCACTTCGCTTTCTTCCACGGCCACCAGCCGGGGCGCGGGCCCGGCGAGGACCAGAGACGCGAGTTCCTGCTCGATGACCGGCGCAACCCGGGACCACGCCGCGGTGATGTCTCCGGTCACGAGGATGACCTCCGGCGCGAGCGCTGCCAGAATCGCGCGCATCCCCCGGCCGATCATGCGCGCCTGCCTCATGATCGCTTCGTTGGCGTGCGCATCGCCTTCCCCGGCCAGCTTGATCAAGTCGAGCATGGTAAGCCGTTTGGCATTGTGTCCCAGTTGCTTGTAGTAACGCATTGCGGCGGTCGAGGACGCCATGGTCTCCCAGCAGCCCGTCGCGCCGCAGGCGCACTTCGGGCCCTCGGGGTCGAGGGGAATATGACCGAACTCTCCGGCCATTCCGTGGTTTCCGGATACGAGTTGGCCATTGGCCAGCACGCTGGCGCCAATGCCTTCCGACACCGTGACCAGCACCGCGTTGCGCACTCCGTCCATGTGCCCGAACCAAAGCTCCGAAAGCAGGCAGGCATTGGCGGCATTGTCGAGTTCCACTTTCAGTCCGGCGCCGCGCTCGATCGCCTTCCCGATGTCGAAGCGGGGCCACTTCAGATTCGGCGCGAAGATCAAAGTCTGCGAACCGGGGTCCACGCGCCCCGGCAAGCTCACGCCGATGCCTTCAAAGGATTTCTGCGCGTGCTTCTTGCGCAGGCGTTTCATGCGCTCGACAATTTGCGCCACGGCTCTGGAGGGATCGGAGAGCAGAGGCAGCGATTCGCGCGAAAGAAGCCGCCCATTCAAATCGACCACGGCGACCACCGCCTGGGTGGGGCGGAGATCGCATACCAGCATCGCTAGATCGCCGTTCAGGTTGAGCAGGGTGGGCCTGCGCCCGCGCGGCAGCCGCGCCATGGCGCCTTCCCGAATCCAACCCTCTTGGAGCAGGTCCTCGACGATGAGAGAAACCGTGCTGCGCTGCAGGCCTGAATGCCGGGAGAGATCGGCCCTGGAGATGGGCTGGCGCGCGCGGATTAGCTCCAGCACCACATCGCGGTTGATGTCGCGCGCAGTGCCGCTGGACGCCAACTGGGCGTAGGCCAGATCGACGCGCCGGATGCCTCGTTCCACTCGCTTGCTACGTATCAATCCCAATCCCTTGCGTGGTTTTGCGGCGGCGCGCTCCGCGAAGGGAGGGTACGAATGATGCGGGAACGGCAAGCCCGTCAACAGTTTACACCGGAGGCCAGATAGCCTCCATCCACCGCCAGAATCTGACCGTTCACAAAGCTGGCCGCATCGGACGCCAGGAACACCGCCGCACCCACGACTTCGTCCGCCCGCCCATAGCGTCCCATAGGCGTCCGCTGGAGCAGTTCACGGCCCCGCTCGGTGCCGCGCACAAGCCTCTCGTTCAACTCGGTGGGGAAGATGCCCGGCGCGATCGCGTTCACGCGCACGCCCATCTTCGCCCACTCCACGGCCAGGGATTTGGTGAGCGCGCCCACTCCCGCCTTGCTCGCGCCATAGGCAGCCACATCGCGGAACGCCACAAACGTGGCCAGCGACGCCATATTGATAATCGCGCCGCTCTTGCGCGCCAGCATATCTTTACCGAAGATCTGACAGGCGCGCAGCGTGCCCATCAGGTTGATGTCGAGAATGCTGGCCCAGGTCTCTTCCGGGCTCTCGATCACCGGCTGGCGTTTTGTAATCCCGGCGGAATTGACCAGAATATCTACGCGGCCGAAATGGGCGAGGACGTCGTCATGCAGCTTTTCGAGCGAGGCGCGGCTGCGCACATCGGCGCGCAGCCGCATGGTCTTTCTGCCCAGCGCCTCGATCTCCGCCGCAGTGCGTTCCACCTCGCTTTCGCGGCGTGAAACAGCCACTACGTCGGCTCTGGCTCGCGCCAGGCCCAGGGCAATGGCTTTGCCCAGTCCAGTCGTTCCTCCAATGACCACGGCACACCGGCCGGAAAGATCGAATGCATCCATAAGCTAAAGAATACTCTGGACGTCAAACAAAATGAATTCGCGGTGCAGAGAGTGGCGGAGAATCCATAACCCCCTCATCTAGATCGGAATGAAACGTATCTCAGGCGGGCCTCGAAACGGGTGAGTGCGCTGTCTGTGCGCGGCTATCCGGTAGATTCCTTCCAGCCGGCGCAAAAATCCCAAACCGCTCAAGCGTTTGCCGCCACAAATGCGAAGTCAGGAGGTGGCAGAGCCGGATGGCCGCCGGCTTTCCTCTTCGAAAGCAGAAACCATTCGAGCAGAAACGCGCGTCTTTGCACGCTGGAACGGAGGATTTTCTCTAAATTCTTGATTTTATTGTTGGGGCGGCTGGTGGGGATCGAACCCACGACATCCTGAGCCACAGTCAGGCGTTCTGCCGCTGAACTACAGCCGCCGTGTACCTTATTGATTGTAGCATCGAGACGGATTCGAGGCGGTTAAGCCGCGAGGGGGTAGATTTGCGCCAATTGACCCCGATGCGGCCTGGCGGACGGGTGGCGCGGAGTCAGTGGAAGAAAGTCGAACCGGGTTACAATCGAAAGAGGGATCGGGGCGTAGCGCAGTCTGGTAGCGCATCTGCTTTGGGAGCAGAGGGTCGGGGGTTCGAATCCCTCCGCCCCGACCATTATTTATCAGCACTTTGCGAGTATCTCAGTCAGCGGATAGGCAGAGCCTCTGCTTTTGCGACAGGTGACTTAGTGTTGAAAGCCCCGTCGCCATTGGGTTTTCTCTTCCCAATGGATGCAAGGACCGTCACAAAATCGTCTACAGTTCAACATGGGAAAAAAGCAAAGGGTTGAGGAGACACAAATCTCTTCAATGATCGATTGGTTTTATCCCTTATCCCTTGCCAAAACTCCATCCGGGGGCAAAATGGCCCCGACTATTGAACTCGGCGGTTGCTTTGGCGACAGTTTTTTTGCGGGCAACTGGTCGCTCGGCGATGGCGGAGCACAATAGAGACATCGCGACGTGTAAAATGCAGGTTCGGCAGGCACACGTCTCCCGCCGATCATCCTCCGGTTTTTTGAGGATTGATCGACATTTTGGCGAGGCACAGCTTTAGTCGTATCGGCTTAGACCCGGTGGCGGAAGCTTAGCCCGGCATGCCCGACGGCCATCGTGAGAAAATTCCGCGCCGTTCCCGCCATCGCCGCGATGTGGTCTGGAGTCGTGCCGCAGCAACCACCGATGATATTTGCGCCGGCCCGGATCAGCTCTTCGACATGCAAGGCCATATACTCCGGGGTTGCGTTGAATACAACCTTGCCGTAAATGACGGTATTCATGCCGGCGTTGACGTGAACGAGGATCGGAACTCCGGGCAAGGCGGCGCGCATGCGGCGCGTGATGGGGATCATATTTTCGATGCCAATTCCGCAGTTGGCGCCCACAATGTCGGCTCCGGCCTCGGCGGCTCCGATGGCCGCCTGTTCCGGCGTAACTCCCGTCTGGGTGAAGAACCCTCGCGGCGTAGCGCCGAACGTGAAGGTGCAAATGACCGGCAGACGGGTGTTCTCTTTTGCGGCGCGAATGGCCTGGGTAGCCTCGGTGAGCGAAGACATGGTTTCGATGCACAGTGCATCGGCGCCGCCTTCGGCCAGGGCCGTCATCTGTTCCGCAAAGCTGTCGTAGAGCTGCTCGGCAGAGATCGTTCCGCCCTCGCTTTGCCCCGGCAGAGCCGTTGGGCCGACCGAAGCGGCGACATAGCCCTTGTCTCCCATGGCGTCACGCGCCAGCGCCGCCGCCGCCAGGTTAAACTCGCGCACTCTGCCGGCGAGATGAAACGACGCCAGGCGAAAGGAATTGCCGCCGAAGGAGTTGGTTTCCACGATATCCGACCCAGCCGAGACATACGCGGTCGCGATTCCCCTGACGACCTCGGGATGCGAGAGGCACCAGGATTCCGGGCACTCCCGGCTGTCCAGGCCCGCAGCCTGCAGGTAAGTTCCCATGGCTCCGTCCGAAATGAGAACCTCGCCGCGTGCGATTCTTTCCAGCATCGCCTTTCGATTTCGATTCATAAACGAAACTCCTTGGCAACTCCGCGCTCGCGGTTTCGGTTAAAGAAAGTACGGTGCCGAGCGCCCTTCCGCTTCTCAAACCCGCGCGCACATCAAACTCGCCTAGCTACCGATGGACCCGGCGATCTGGGGCGCCAGCTCGTGATAGATGTACCGGGCGAGGTTCTCGGCGGACGGATTTGCCGCGCGAAACGGTTCAAGATCGTTCAAGCACTGTGGCCGAGGTGATCAAGCACGTCTTTCAGTCACCGTTTCAACTGCTTGAAGTCGCAGACCATCCCGATCTGGTCAAGCTAATTTCCCTGGACGGGCAACTGAACCTTATAGTTATGCCCGTACAGGTTCTCACATTTTCCCCGATAACCGCGGAGTGCGTGCGCGGCGGCGAACGCGGCATCCACCATCAACTGAAAACATCTATTTTATGCCTTTCCAGCCATCGACACGTGTCCTTTCAAAACTTCAAGTTCTCTGACAGATTCTATGAGAGCCCAATCACGCGCCCCGTCCGGGTATCGATATCGATCTCGTAATAGCCGGGACGGGGCGACAGGCCGGGCATGGTGCTCATCTTGCCCAGCAGCGGGTAAACAAATCCCGCGCCGGCGCTGGCGCGAATGTCGCGTATGGGCACGATGAAACCCGCCGGCGCGCCCTTCAGCTCGGGGTCGTGACTCAGGCTGTATTGAGTCTTGGCCATGCACACGGGAAGCTTGTCGAATCCCTGCCGGGTGTAGAGTTCGATCTTTTTTTCCGCCTCCGGCGAGTACTCGACGCCCGCGGCGCCGTATACCTCCCGCGCGATGCATTCGATCTTTTCTTTGATGGAAGCTTCGGCGGGGTAAAGAAAATGGAAGTCTTTCGGCAGTTGGCAAGCGGCCACCACGGCCTCGCCGAGCGCCACGGCGCCCGCGCCACCTTCGGAAAAATGCTCAGACACCACTGCATCTTCGGCCCCGGCGGCGATGGCGATCTTGCGCAGCAGCGCCACTTCGGCATCGCTGTCGGTGCTGAAGCGGTTCACGGCCACCACCACCGGAATGCCGGACTTGCGCACATTTTCAATATGCCGGACGAGGTTCGCACACCCGTTTTCCAATAGCTCCAGACTTTCGGCGGTGTAGACGCTCGCCAGAGGTTTGCCGGCAACGACTTTGGGCCCTCCGCCCTGCATTTTCAAGGCGCGCACGGTAGCCACCAGGACGGCGCAGTCCGGCGTCAGACCGCTCTCGCGGCACTTGATGTTGCAGAATTTCTCAAAGCCCATGTCGGCGCCAAATCCTGCCTCGGTGATCGCATAACCGTCCTTGCCCACCAGCTTCAGGGCGATCTTGTCGGCCAGGATGGAGGAATTGCCGTGTGCGATGTTGGCAAACGGTCCCGCGTGGACAAAGGCCGGTGTGCCTTCCAGAGTCTGCATGAGGGTGGGCATAATGGCGTCCTTCATCAGTACGGTCAGGGCTCCGCCCACGCCCAGATCGTCGGCCGTCACCGCTTCTCCCTTTCGGTTCGTGCCGACGACCATGCGGCCCAGCCGTTCGCGCATATCCGCCAGACTGGTGGTGAGCGCCAGCACCGCCATGATCTCGCTGGCCACGGTCATATCGAAGCCCGTCGCGCGCGTCATACCCTTCTCTTCCGGGCCCTGACCGACTGTGATGCCGCGCAGAAAGCGGTCGTTGGTGTCCATCACCCGGCGCCAGGTAATGGTGTCCGGATCGATATCGAGCCGGGCAAAGCGGGAGCGCTCTTCGAGCGTGAGTTCGTTGGGGTTGGTCTTGGCGATGCCCAGATTGCGCAGGCGGCGGAGCATGACTGGGGTGAAGCGGCGCGCGCCATTCTTGGCGGGCGGACAGAGCCGGTCAAAGAGAACCTCGTCGCTGGCGATTTCGCGCTCATGGAACATGCGGGCGTCAATGGCCGCGGCCAGCAGATTATTCGCCGCCGTGATGGCGTGAATATCGCCGGTCAGGTGCAGGTTGAAATCCTCCATGGGGATGATCTGGCTGTATCCGCCGCCGGCCGCGCCACCCTTGATGCCGAAGGTCGGTCCCTGGCTGGGCTGGCGCACGCAGGTAAAGACCTTCTTGCCCATATGAGCCCCCATCGCCTGGCTCAGCCCCACTGTGGTGGTGGTCTTGCCTTCCCCAAGCGGAGTGGGCGTGATGGCTGTGACCACTACATAATTGCCGTTCGGGTAGCGCTCAAGGCGATCGAGAATCGAAAGACGGACTTTGGCCTTGGTGCTTCCATACTGTTCCAGTTCATGCGGAAGGATGCCGGCCGCGAAAGCAACATCGGCGATCGGAATCGGCACGGCGGCTTGCGCAATATCGATATCGCTCGGGACTACCGTTTTTTTCGTCTCCTTCGTTTGCGGTTCTGCTTTCAACTCGACTGACGGTTTTTCTTCCGTCCGCACGTCCCCCAGTAACTCTGCCATCTTGCTCTCCCCGTGTTTTGGAGCGGTCTCCAATTCGCGTGTAGCATCTCCAGCCGCTTGCAGTGTGGCATTCCTGACGGGAAAAGCCGCTTGGCAAGCGTGGCTTTGCCTTAAAGCAAAGGAAATACTTCGCGATGCGAATTATTCTTAGAATTAGTATACATTTATTACAGTTGGAACCCTCTAAGCATTTGTATCGCCCTTATAAGGATGGGTATACGGTGATTGCTCAAGAAGACATTTCGACGGCATCAGCGCATGCCGGTAAATACGAGCTTTCTCTATACGATGCAAACACCTTCAGTGTTACCTGGGAGCTTGTTCCCGGGCGCGGAGCCTTTGAAAAGACGCAGCAGGACCTGATCGAGGCGGCCCAGAAAGCCGCTGCCAGCGGCCGGGTCCACGCGCTGACCATCACCGATAACCCCGGCGGCCAGCCGGCGCTCTCGGCCGAGATGCTGGGTGCCGAGGTGGGCCGTCTGGGCATCGAGCCGCTCGTCCACCTGACCTGCAAGGACAAGAACCGCAATCAATTGGAGAGTTTGCTCTACGGGTTAGAGCGGGCGGGCGTTCACAACCTGTTGGTAATGACCGGAGATATTCCCAAGAGCGGGTATGGCGGTGCCCCCAAACCGGTCTTCGACCTGGATCCGGTGACGCTGCTCGGGCTCATCTCCGAGCTCAATGCAGGCAAGAAGGTCGCGAAGCCGGGTGGTAAGACGACGACGCTCCGGGCGACGAGCTTTTTCCCGGGAGTTGTGGCCAGCCCCTTCAAGGCGCTCGAAGCCGAGCAGATGGGGCAATACTACAAACTGAAAAAAAAGCTGACGGCGGGAGCCCGATTCGTGGTCTCGCAGCTGGGCTTCGACGCGCGCAAGTTTCACGAGCTGCTTCAGGTGGTCAAGCTGCTGGGCTTTGAGAAGATCCCGGTTGTCGGCAATGTCTACATGCTACCTTTGGGTGCGGCCAGAGTGATGAAGAGCAACGGTCTGCCTGGCTGTGTCGTTCCCGATAAGCTGCTGCGCGAAATCCAGGCGGAAGCAGCCGGCCCGGACAAGGGGAAGGCCAAGCGCCTGGAGCGCGCCGCCAAGATGTACGGCCTGCTCAAGGGAATGGGATATGCTGGGGCGCACATCTCTGGCCATGGAATGGTCTTTGCCGACCTGCTGGAGGTGATCGAGCGGGGAGAAGAGCTGTCGCGCCGCTGGGAGGAACTCGTTCCTGAATTCGACTATCCCCAAAACGGCGGCTGGTATTTCTTTGAACCGGACAAACAGACCGGCCTGAATGCCGGCGATGCGGCCGCGCGGCCAAAGAGTTCTTTTCCCGGCGTCAGCTATGCCGCTATGCGCGCGCTTCATGGCCTTGCCTTCACCAAAGAAGGCGCGCTCTTCAGGCCGATGCGCGCCCTCGCCAAGCGTGTGGACGGCTCCGCATGCGAGAAAGCCTATACCAAGTGCGAGCAGGCCATCAAAGGTCTCACCAACGACTGCCAGCACTGCGGCGATTGCGCCCTCCTGGACCTTGCCTACCTATGCCCCATGAGCCAGTGCCCCAAGAATCAACGCAACGGCCCCTGCGGCGGAAGCTACGAGGGCTGGTGCGAAATGTATCCCAACGAGCGCAAGTGCATTTACGTGCGCGCCTATGAGAGGCTCAAGTCGCACGCAGCGGAAGCGGAGCTGGGGAAAGCCGTTATCCCGCCCGTAAACCACGAGCTGAATCAGACCTCTTCCTGGATCAATTTTTATCTTGGGCGCGATCATTCCGCGCCGCAGCTGGAGATTGAGAAGATCCCGCGCAAGCAAAAAAAGAAGAAACCACAGCAACCCTGAAAGGAATCGTAAATGCTGGTCATCGGGGAAAAAATCAACGGTGCTCGCAAGCTGGTCAATAAAGCGGTCGTGGAACGCGACGCAGACCATATTCGCCGCCTTGCCATTTCTCAGGTTGAAGCCGGCGCTGACGCGCTGGACATCAATGCCGGCACAACGCCCGACCGCGAGCCGGAAGACATGGTTTGGCTGATCAACACGGTGCAGGATGCGGTCGACAAGCCGCTTTGCCTCGACAGCTCGAACCCGGCGGCGCTTGAGGCCGGAATCTCGGCAACCAGGCAAACGCCCATGATCAATTCCATCAGCATGGAAGAACACCGGATCCGGGAGACGTTGCCTCTTGTGGCACGGTATGGGTGCCGTGTTCTGGCTCTGGCGCTGGATGGGCACACGATTCCTTCCACATGCGAGGGCCGCACGGCCGTCGTGCGCCGCCTCTTCGAAGAGGCCCGAAAGTCCGGCGTGCCCGACGAAAACATGTACGTGGATCCGCTCGTTATGTCCGTGGGAACGGACAACGAAGCCTGCTGCACCACGCTGGCCACCGCGCGCGCCATTCTGGCCGAGTTTCCCAAGGCCCACCTTACCGCCGGCCTCAGCAATGTTTCGTTCGGGCTGCCGGCGCGCACGCTTTTGAACCGGGCTTTCATGACCTTGATGATCGAAGCCGGCCTCGACTCTGCGATCATGGACCCCACCGATCGCGGATTGATGGAGACCATGTATGCGACCTATGCGGTCCTGGGACGCGACGCCTATTGCGCACAATATAACCGCGCCTTCCGAGCCGGAAAGATCGGTCTCAAGCTGGAAGAAAGAAAAACAGATAAGAACAAGCCGACCAAAGCGGCCACCGCGTCTGTCCCCGTAAGCTGTTAAGAGAGAGCGATGTTCGAAAAGCGGGCAGCAAGCGGGCGGTGGGTCGCGGTCGCTGCGATCGTAATCCAAGTTTGTCTGGGCGCGGAATTTACTCAAGCATTCTGTTGGCGTGGGGATTGGGCGCCGTCCCTTCGCCGTTGCTGATCGCTTTCGTGCGTGAGCAAACCGGGCAATACACGGGCGCCATCTACGTCATCGCCGCAAGTAGAATGCGAGAAGGGCCATCACGAGCCGTTCTCAGGCGAATTACATCGGAGGGATTGGGTAACCTTGGGCGTTGCGGATAGTTCAGCAGAGGTCAGGAACTGGCGCAAAGCGATGCGCGCCAAGTTGCTCAAGGCGCGTTTAGAGCTCGCTCCGGAAGCGCATCGGCAATTGAGCCGGCGCGTCCTGGAGTGTTTGATCGACAACTTTCGCGAACATTGCTCTGGCGCGGTTGGAGTGTATTTTCCGTTTCGCGGCGAGATCAATCTTATGACTTTTGTCGAACAGGTCAGAACGTGGGGAGGATCGACATCGCTGCCCGTGCTCGTCGCCAAGGGACAGCCCCTTGAGTTTCACGAGTGGAAACGGGGCGAAGCGTTGCAAAAGGGGGTGCTCGGTATTCCTTTCCCGGCGTGCGGCGCACGCGTCGAACCGCAGACGCTGGTGATTCCGCTCGTTGGTTTCGATGCCGCGTGCTTCCGGCTGGGCTATGGCGCCGGTTACTACGATTACACGCTGCAAGCGGCGCCGAGGCGGCCCGTAACCATAGGAGTCGGCTTTGAGCTGGCACGCCTTGATACGGTGTATCCGCAACCCCACGACGTGCCCATGGACTTCATCGTGACGGAACGAGGCTTGCAGCGCAAGCCGTAACAACACGCACTTTGCACCTCATCTGCGGAGATTCCAATTAGAGCCAATAGATCAATCTTCTCCATGCGAAGATCCATCAGCGGCACCGCCAAGGGCGTGTTCCAGCGCCGCGCTTCCCGTTCAATCACCCGGCCGAGCGAGGCGCCATCGTTACGAGCCGTCTCTGGTTCAGCTTCTTCATTCAGCACCAGGTCAGCGCCAATCAGCATGCATAACCCACGTGCAGCAAGATCAAGATAATATTTACGGTCCATAGCCCCTTCAGGCTTTTATGCTGCGGTGAGCAGGTTTCTGGCAACGCTGACGGCGCCGATTGCATTCTCGCTATAACCGTCCGCGCCAATCTCTTTGGCGTACTGCATTGACTCTGGCGCTCCGCCAATGAGCACCTTTGCCTTGGTTCGCACGCCGGCGGTCTTCAACGCGTCGATCGTCGTCTTCATCGCGGGCATGGTCACTGTCAGCATTGCAGGCATGCACACTAGATGCGCGTCCTGCTTTTTCACGGCGGCCACAAAGGCCTCCGGCGAGACATTGGTGCCGAGATCGATCACTTCGATTCCTCCGCATTCGAGCACTGATGCCACGACGTTCTTGCCAATATCGTCCCAATCGCCCATCACCGATCCAATGACTACCTTGGCAGACATCCTTTGTCCTGCCGCAGCCAGCAGCGGGCGCAGGATTTTCATTGCACACTTCATGGCGCGGCTCGACAGAAGAAGTTCGGGCACGAAATATTCCGGAAGTATGTACTTTACGCAAGGGCGGATTATCAGCAGAATTGCCGAGAAATGGGCGGGTCATTCTGAACCCTCCTCCACTCCCTTTACACCCTCCAATACAACCGGCTCTGAAGGGGGCTGCTGTTTAGGAATAATCCGTAGCAACGGTAATACGGGAGCACTATGCCCCAAGCGCGCAGTCATATCCCTGAAAAACTCTCGCGCATAGGACCAACAATTAAATACCGCCGTCCCGCGACTAAAAGATAGCCGCTCTTCTTCTGTGGGAATATATCCATCTCGGAGCTGGTAGGAGACTTCAAAGGTGCAATTCACCTGAAATAGACGTTGTGAGGGCTCCGATGAATCCCATGCATCGTAATCGAAAGAAATCTTCACAACGAAAAGCTTGCCATTTTGCGAGGATGAAATGTTGCTGATAGCGGGCCGAATCGAATAGGGTTCTACGTAGGAAGTCCCAGCTTCACCGCGAGTAGCATTGCACGCTTGAAGCGTTATCATTTCCAGTTCACACTGGTCTTGAAACCTTCTAAGAGCGGAAAACTGCTCGCTCGTTTGCGCTAAACGAATGCCTTCCATGGTCAGGCCGCGATAGGCTCTCTCTGTAGTTCGTTAGTTTCGTTAGTGCCCAGAGTTCCCATATTCCAATCCATCTTAGGGGCGTTAAACTTCAACTCTGAGCAAGTGCTCAACTCCATGTCTTCATCGACGAACACAACCATAGTGCTACCACAACGAGCAGGTAGGCGTGATTCAAGCACTTGATAATTGCGAAGTGCCTGTTCAGGTTGCGCTTTCAAACGAATTAGATTGTCCATTGCCTTGTCTTGAATTTGCCCGCTTTCCCATCTCTTTACGCTGGCGCTCCCCACGCCGAGATACTCGGCAAATTCCACTTGGTTCATGCCAAGCCGAGTCCGCAACTCGCGGATTTCTTCTCCTACCAGAAGGTCGTGCTTAGCGCGGTAGGCATCAGAGACAGCACGCGTGAATTCTCCACTCTGGCTGTTCAGGATTGTTTGATAACCACACTTCTCGCACTGAACCCCAGTGATAGCCACTTGGAACTCTTCGTCATTCCGAATTCCCGTGAGCGTGATCGGGTGAACAATCAAACTTCCAGCATTGCACTCCGGGCAAATTGTCACCGTACCGGGTATAGCCATACGTCTCCTATGAAATCTGCGGAGTATTGCGGTGAAACGAATGCAGCACGAGACATGCCATCCTATCAACTCCAGTTAAGGAGAATTTTAGGTAAATCTCGCCGAACTCAGCAGAGTTCCAGGTAAAAGCGTACATACGATTTCCAGCGTATCTTCCGCTTGAAAGATCGTCAGGTGGTTGCGGACCCCTCCGACATTTTTCCGTAATCTCATTCAGGGCTTGCTCCAAGGCAGCAAGACGCTCGCCGGGATCATAAAGATGCAACTCCACAAACTGCGCTTCCACATTTGTCCCGTGGAGCAGGAAATCTTGGCGGTAGTCCAAGACCCGCTTCGCGGCTGCAATTGCCTCTCCTGAAGAGTATTCATCGGACGGTTTGGGACCCTTCAACAGTATCATTTGATTCCGGCTAAGTCAATCGGGCTGCCAAAATGATTTCATCACACCGCAACTCTTTGGTAACATTGCCGTTACTGATTTGGCCCTTGCGGCCATCCCATAGCAGGCTTTTTCTTGGAGAGAGAGACCTTTATCGCATCCTGCCACTTGCCCTCAATCTTGAGGGTGTCTGGCTTCGGTCCAGTCTTTGCGGGTTGTTTCTTCACTGGCTTAGGCATGATGTGGGGCGGCGTTGTAGGTCAGCCTCTTGCCCTCTGCTGATTTTACCGCCAATACTGTTCTCTCGCCATCGTTCAGTTTCCGGCTGTTCCACACGAAATCGAACTGCCACAAATAGCGATGCAGGTATTCGCGGCTGACGTTGTGGTATGTGCCTATGATCCCGCGCTTGACCAGGGCAAACGAACTTTCAATCGTATTAGTGTGAATGTCGCCTTTGGCGTACTGGCGTAGCTTGTGGCGAATCCGAGAATGGCCGCCCTCGAATGATTCGCCAATGCCTTTGTAGGAAACAAACTCATCGGTCATGATGCGTGAACGCGGGTCAACCACTCTTTTGATTTCTTCTTTCAGTGTCTTTCCCGTAACGTCAGCGATAACCTTGCGACGAATATCACCGCCGCGCTGGACTGCACCAAACACAATAGTTTTCCGATCCGTGACGTGACGATTATCAATCCACTTGTTGCGCGGCTTGCCGCCAACATAGGTTTCGTCGCATTCCACAATTCCTGTCAGTGGCGGGGCAGCTGGAAGGTCTGGAGCCATCGCAAAACGGATGCGATTCATCAAGAACAATGCCGACTTGTAGCTGATCTGGCAGTTGCGCTTGATTTCCAGTGCACTCACGCCCTTCTTGGAACTGCACGCCCGCCAGAATGCATAGGCCCAGTGGCGCAGTTCAATCCGCGATTCTTCGTAGACCGTGCCGATGCGAACCGTGTATTGCTCCTTGCAGTCCCGGCAACGCCACAGGTGGCGGCTGTTACGCTCACCCGTCTTAGAGTCGGCCATCTTGTAGACGTTAAGGCTCCCACACTTCACACAGCACGGCGCATCGCCCCAGCGCTGTTTCTCGAAGAACTCCACCGCCGCCAATTCGTCGGAACAGGCGAGTGGAATTTCAGCGATCAACTTTGACTTCGAGAGATTGTGAGTATCCTTTTTCATGAATCCAATTTTATACATAACGCAACCATTGCGTCAAGTAAAAAGTTGCTTATTTGAGAAAATTCTTGCGTCAAGTACAAAGTTGGGGTATCCTTGAGGGAGTGTGGTGCGGCGGAGGGGAGTCGAACCCCCACGGGCCTAGTTTCGGCTAGGTACCCACCGGAGTCCAAATCCGGTGCGTCTACCGATTTCGCCACCGCCGCGCTGCTTTGAACTGGTGGAGGTAGAGGGAATCGAACCCTCGGAGAGCTACTTGGTTAGGGTGCCGCTCCGGGCCAACCTACCCCCAAATGATTAGGAGGTTTTCTCTTCGGAGGGAACCTCCTTTTCTCTTGCCGTCAAAGCGCCGTAATATCCCCGTCCACGCTGTTCAATCAATTCCTTTTGGAGCAATCTGGATAGATTTGAACGGACGGTATCTAGCAGGATTCCAGTCGCCTCTGAAATCTGGGTGGGATGGAAGTCTTTTTCAGGGGATTGATTGATATAAGCCAGCATCTTGCCAGCATCTGAACCCTTAAGGACCCCGCCGCGTGATCCTACCTTCCGTATCGCTGTCGTAGGAGTCGAAGTAGCACTAGACGGATGATCCTCTGAGAACATCGCATCCCATTGGTGTTGAGCCTCCGCCAACTGACGCTTTAGCAGGACGATCCTATTTGCTAGAGAGACTACCGCTTCCGGCTCTGGCCGCATTGCTCTTCCTCTGAGGGGATTATAGCACTAGATCGTCCGTTGATGCACTGCGAAGTGCAATATTATTTATTCTCTATTTGTTTGCCTTGCGTAAAGTACATACTTCCGAAATATTCCTTAGCCTCGAACAGCCGACCTGCTTCGTCCATGGCCGGAACCATCGATTCTGAAACCAAATCCATTGGCGCAGTGCCTGCCGCAATCGCGGCCTCAGTAGCGCTGCACGCCTTGTTTGCGTCTCCGTTAAGTATCGCGTCGCACAGTTCTTTCACCTGCGCAATGTTTCCTTCTCGCTTATTCCGTTAATCAAGACCACTTGGATGCCGCCAAAATCTCCGCTCTTAGGTCAATTCCAGCCACCTCACCTTATTAAACTGTGCATATTTTGCCGCGCCAAATTCCATCTGGATGAAGGTTGGCATTGTGTTCAGCTCGATCAGATTCCGGAGTGAGTGAATCCTTGCTCCATCTGTGCGGAGCCGACCTGCGCTGACTAGCGCGCCTTTCCCGTTATTCCGCTGATCAAAACCCCGCACAATTTATCGCTGTAGTCGAATTTGTAGCTGTCAAAGCACCCAAAAGCCACAAGGTTTAACAGGGATCGGCATTCACGCGGTAACCAGCTAACTCCAAAGCATTTAATTTCACTCAATTTCAACAAGTATCCATAAACATTCTGATCTGTTTTGGGAGCAGAGGTGTTGATCTTTGGTGAACCTTGTTGAGGCGTGGCGTTGTCGAGGGAGTAAATCCGCCGGCAAATCGCCGGAACGCAAGCCTCGGAAGACCATTTTGCTTTGTAAAACGTTGTGGGTGTCCGGGATCGAATTGGACCGTTTCAGTCGGCGGTTGCTTGCGGTCGTGGCGGACTGCGCGCTGACCGCTGCGGCGCTTGTAGCGGCATTGCTCGTGCCCTGCCGCGCGTGAGCAAACTGCCGGACCTCCGCGTGGGTGGGTTGGGTGCGTGATCGCCTTTCTGGCCACCGGATTCGCCTATCATTCATGCTTCCTCACGCTGTTCCAAGCCAGACTGGGTAAGAGGTATACCGAGATCGAGATCGACATGATCTCCGGATCGGCTCCCACGCCCAAGCGGCGCTGGCATCGGCTAATGACGATGATGCGGTCTTGCCGCTTGGCCTAGATTCGTTTGCGCGCTTTTCGATACTGAGAACCTTGCTTGGCATTACCGGTTATCAGGCACTTACCTGCGGAGATGTGAGTACCAGTTTCAATCTGGCAAGGGTGCAGTTGTTCGGTCGCGATCAGTAGGTCAACGTCGCGATGATGGTATCGGTATAGGTGCCGGACCAGGTGTGCTGGCTTGCGGGAATCTGTCCGTAAACCGTGAGCGTTTGAGCGGCGCCGCTTCCTGTGCCGCTCACCCAGCTTCCGGTCGAGTTTCCCCAATTGGTGGAATATGCGGAGTTGCTAAACAGAGAGTAATTCAACGTGGCTCCGCCCGGTCCGGTCATCATGCGATTGGTGACGGTGGCGCCTGTGGCCGTGCCGGCATCGAGACCCACCGTGTAGGGGGCTAAATTGGTACAGGTAATGGAAAGGTTAGTCGTTGAACGCAGTTGTGCTCCGGTATAGTTTCCGAAGCTCAATGGATTCGCCGAAATGGTGCAAGCGGCTTGAATAGACACGGTGAGTGTGAAATGAGTCGTGGCGGAATCGACCGTGTCGGTGTAAGTGCCCGATGGAGCTGTCTGATTGGCGTTCAGCTGCGCGTAGATGGTTCCATTGTAGTTGCCTGTTCCGGTTTCCTCGGTAGTTGTGGTATTGCCCCAGTTCTCGGAATATGCGGCATCGCGGTAAATCTCGTAGGCTAGCTCCACTCCGTTTGGACCGGTCAGATACCGCTGAGTCTCTGTTGCTCCAACTCCAGTTCCGGCATCCAGTGGGATGTCCCACCCGCCCGAGCAGGTGACTCTAAAAGGCGTGGTGCTGCGAATCTGCGCCCGGGTGTAGGTGCCGAAGTTCAGAGGGCTGGTGATGGAAAGCGTGCAGGTCTGCGCCGCTAACGGATGTGCACAGAGAGCGACCAAGATCGTCACTGCCAATACCCATCTTCGCGTCATGGCTTGACCTCCTGGCAGCGGAGGGGGCCGATGGTGGGAATGTCGCCGGGAGACGGCTTGTAATCGAACATCGCCGTGCAGTGCTTTCCGCTTGGAAGCTCGACGGCGATTCTATTACGGGCGCTCAAACGTTCAATATAGGCCTGTCCGTCGTATCCCACAGGTGCGAGTGCGTTTGATCCCAGCAGCGTAACGGTGCTGCCGAGCGGAAGTGGGAGTCCTGCTGCGTCAACCAGCTTGAGTAGAGCTCCGTGGCTGAGCTGGATAGGAAAACGGATGACGACGCCGGAACGGTCCTGCGGGCGAACTGTGCGCTTGTCGAGGGCCAGATCGGCATCGGCAGGGACATCCTTGGGCTCGATGCCGATCTGGTTGATCTCGAAGGAGCGCATGTCGGGGACTAAGAGGCGTCCGGATTTACTGGTCGTGCCCACATTGCGATTCTCCTGGTAGACGTGGATGTTGCCGAGCGGAGCCGTATCGACTATAGCAAAGCTGTCATAGATGGTGTTCGAGGGAAACACATTTCGATCCACCAGCGAAAGCGCGCCCTGCGATTCGAGGCGCACAGTGATTTGCCCAAGAGAGTTGTTGACTCCGGCCGAGAAGAGCCCGACAGGCGATTTGTATTGCACGATGCCGAAAGTCTGTGTGCCAGCGCCGGCCGAAAGATAGCCCTGATAACCCCAATCGCCGATGACGACCACACTCTGCTGCGACTGCACCTGCACAGCACCGGTGGATGACCCGGCGACGGACATGGACCTTTGTCGACCAAGCGGCATGCTGAGGGTGACCTGCAATCCGCTCGCGCCAGGATTGTTGAGATCGCGGAACTCAGAGGCAAAAAACGAAACGTGATGGAATTGGTGCGAGTAATTGGCCGTTACGATCCGGGATTGCAAGTTTCCGCCGAATGCAATCGGCACCTGGACGGGAGGCGCGCTCTGGCTGAGCTGCGCGTAAGCCACGGCCAGCGACCCAAAGTGGCGGAAGGTAACGCCGCTAAACAAGCTGATCTGCTTGCGGGGAATCGGTGAACCGTTCATGGCGGCAATATCGCGATAGTTGCCGTTTGCCAGGCTTGCCGATCCGCCCAGGCCGAGAATCTGGCCCTGGTGCTGAAGTCCCGCGGAGATGAGATCGCCCGGTCCGGCGGAGCCGCCGCTGGCGGCTAAATCGAAGTTGACCAGGGCGCGATTCCAGAGAGTCGCGGCTCCTCCTCCTCCGGCCATAAAAGCGCCTGGCGTGGCCTCGGAAGTTGCTTCGATGGAGAACGACTGCGAAAGTCCGCGGCGGTAATAAGCCGCCCCGGCCATCTTTCCGTAGTCGTTGCTTAGAGTGCCCCATTCGCGCCTGACCAAACCCGTCTGCGCGGCGAAGGTCTGCAGGCCCTTCGCCAGGAGTGTGGGAGCGCCGTAGAAGGGCTGCGTGATGGTGACCTGCCCGCCCTGGGCGTTGGTCAGGTTCATCGTGATGGTGCCTTCGCCGGAAATCACCGGCAGTTGCTGGACCTCGAAGGGACCAGCGCCCACTTCGCTCGAAGCGGCGACGTTTCCGTTGACCAGAACGTCGACAGTTGAGGGCACTGCTGCCGAGCCGTTGAGGACCGGCAGCGGAAAAGTAATGAGATCCGGACGCATGGAAAAATCGGAGCGAATTTGTAGTCCTTCCATGCGAACGGGACGGGCCCAGCTCAGGCTGCTGTCGATATAGTCACCGATGCTGTAGCGGCGTAGAGACTTGACATCGGCGAAGGTGTACTGCGAATCGAGGCGCACAAGAGGCTTGGTTCCCTGAAGAGCCGAGCCGGCATAGGTCATCCAGTCGGAGCTTGTGATACCCCACTGACTGAAGTGACGTATGTCAAATGAGCCGCTCCCGCCTGTCTGGCCGGCGCCAAAGGTCCCGACAGTGTCGTAGTTGAGCGTCAGACCCGTGCCACTTTCAATCGGCCGTCGGAGCTCCTGCTCATTGGCCAGCGAAGGCAGCAGCACAGTAGGAACGAGAGCCGCATCAGTGGCGGTGACGAGCAATTGCTGGTTGGCCGTGTCCATTGTCCAGGCTAATCCGCGCAAATCGTTTAACGCAATGAGGCCGCGCGCCGAAGCCGGAATGCGAAAGCCGAGATCACGCAGTTGCTGCGGGCGCGCATACAGGGTCCCGTGGCGCAGATAGAATTCGCCGATCTGGCCGTTGGAATGACCGTTCACGACCACTTCGAGAAGCACGGTCTCGCTGGAGCCCGGAGAGGCCATTGCTGCGGGATCGACCGAGGAGGCAGACGGATCCGCGGCGGCTGGATCGGCCGTTGATGGCGCGACCATGGCCGGATCGGGCGCAGGGGAATTTTTTGCCGCCACAGCAGAACCCGCAAGCAAAGGCCTTACCATCGAAAGAACCAAAATCAATACCGCAGCTAAGCGAAGCCACCGCGCCGGAGACTGCTTCCGGCTATGGCGTGGCAGCAACGCTAACCTGCACGTCGATGGGGCCAACGGTTCCATGGGCGGTTAATTTGAGGGTCTCTCCCGGTTGAGGCGCATGCCCTTGCGCGTCGAGTTCCCAACGCCTGGTGGCGCCGGCAAGCAGGTAAGGCGACACTTTGGACTTCAGCTTGTATTGGCGTCCGTCCGCCGCCGCGACCAAAATATCGTGAAGCGTTTCATGGCTTTTGCCGGTATTGACTCCCACTAGGAATAGCTGCTCCCCATCGCGTTCGAGATGAAACTGATCCTGCGGAGCGGCTTTGGTCTCCGGTGCAGCAAAAATCGGAATGGAAAGACGAAGCACCATTTGAACCTCGCCCGGCTCCTTCGGCCCCGGTATCTGGTCGAGCACGATGCGATAGGTAGCTTCGCCGCCTGCCGGCGGCCGGCGCAGAATGAGACGCACCACCTGCGTGCCCTTCGGCGGAATCGTAAACAGCGGCGGACTTACAGCTATGAAGTTCGAATCGACCAACTGGTCCTCATCGTTCTTCTGGCTCCAGTCGTATGCGCGCACCTGCATCGAGGTCGGCTTATCGCCCCCATTAGTTAGCGTGAGCGACGCCGCTCTTTGCCCCGGAGGAAGAAAGACATTGACGGGCAAGACCGACAGGCCCTGAGCGCATGCGGCGTAGGCAGCGAGAAAAAGAGCCACGGCAGCGGCGACTCTTGCCGCCGCCGTGAGCTGCAATGATTTCCTATTCCGCAAGGTCATGGCGTCCCAGTCAAGGCTGCGAAAGGCTCGAAGTTAGTAGGTGATCGTCGCAACGACCGTATCGGTGTAGTTTCCGGAGATCGCTGCTTCGTTGGCCGGGATCGCGCCATACACGCTGATGGTTTGTGAACTGCCGGTTCCTACACCCGCGACGGTAGCCGTGCTGCCCGTGCCGTCGCCCCACACCGTGGTGTCGCCGGTGGTGGTGTAGATGTTGTACCCCAGCTTGTAGGTGCCGTTCATCATATACCGGGTGGCAAAGGATGCGCCGGTACCTGCGCCCGCGTTCAGGGCGATGGTGTAGTCGCCATTGTTGGTGCAGTTGACGGTAAAGGTGCCTGTCGCCTGGATCGCCGCGCCCGTATAGGCAGCAAACGTCAGCGTGCCGGCCTGGATGGTGCAAGCGTTGGTCACGGTTGTTGAAACGGCAATGTTCGCCGTGGCCGTGGTTGCGAACGCAGATTCTGGTGCCGAGGCGATGGACAACGCGAGAACCGCGGCAATCGATGCAGACAGAAGATGTGTGTATTTCACGGAATTCACTCTCCCAAAGAGAATTTTTGTTTTGAACTGCTAAATGATAAAAGGGGAGTGAATCGAGGGCGATCCCTAATTGTGGTGAGTGCTTTATCACCGATGAGTTTAGAATTCTGCGCATCGGTTTTGGTGCATAGGTTACTTTTAGTGGATGCGAATCATTGTCGCCGGACTTGATCTCGCATTTTCTGACGAACTAGCGATTTGGGGCAGTTGCGGATCTGTGCTAGCTATCGTGTGAGGTATATCACAATTAAGGCGACTAATAAACGATCGTCACAGTGAGGGTGTCGAAGTTTGTGCCCGCAGTTGCGTCTGCCGTTTTGATCACTGCTGCAGATAAGTCCAGAGAGACAGGCCGGATCGCGCCAGGTTCCGATTCTTTGGACAGTTTGAGAGACTGGACGCGTGTCTCCGAGGGTCCGCGTCCGCTGTTGACGGTGACTTGGTAGGCCACGGGCAAAGAACAGCTTACTGAGACGGGATTCTTCCAACTGGTCGATCTTGAAGCAGCGATTTCAGCTGCGGAGAGGACCGGGGAGACCTGGCAGGCGGCTTCGACCGTTACGGTTACAACCAACGAAGCGGAACGCGTAGCGGCGAGAGCCGGGTTGCACAGGAGGCAAGCTTCGAGCGCGAGGGTTCCGAAGATAGGAAAGAGCGATCTGGCGAGCATCGGCTTCCTCCCGTGCCCCATGTGTGTATGGAGTATGTATCGGTCATTCTTGAAGAGTCCTTAGAATTCTGGAGCGAGTTCAGACTTTGGTAATGTGCAGCGCCTTGCAGAATTTGGAAGCTAGGCGTTCGTGTCAACTTGCGGGGAAATGTGTTCTGATGTAAATGCTGAAGTAAGATACACGCACGCAGGTTTCACTGAGGGATCCTCACGAGATCGATTTTTTAACTTCGATCACATTTTGGCGAGGAATCGGATGTAGCGATTTTGTAACGATCAAAGCATTTAGAAGCCGCAAAGATCAATAAGAGCGATCATATGCTCCTTACCGCTTTCAATCGAAAGCACTTATTTTCTCCCATTTTCGATAGACTTCAACATGCGGCCTGCCTTGCTTTGGGAGCAGAGGGTCGGGGGTCCGAATCCCTCCGCCCCGACCATTACAAGCCATAGATATTTCAAGCGATTTGGTTGATTCCAACCGCGCGTCTGCTTCTCCCTGCTTCATGACTGTGGTCGATTTTGTAGCGGTCGCTGCCTCCGCGGATTTCCTGGGGATTTGCAGATTGATTTTGCGGCGGAAATCTTCGAGGAAGGTTCGTTGGGAAACTGTGATGTTCCGCAAGATCGCGCCCTTGGCTGCGCAGGCGCTGCGACCAGAACCGGCCTCATCAATGCCTAAGGAGCATAAAGAGGCAAGCAGGCTGGATGAAGCCGTGCGGACCATTACAGTCGTGGACGCCCGCACGACATCCGGTTTACTACCCCGGCAAGCCCGAAGCGGGCAAGCTGGGGACTGGCCACATGATATGACGTGAGAGAGGTCAACACAATCCAGGTCAACGGCAACGGAAGTTATCGGCCGGAGTCACTGGGAGTCTCGTATTCGTCGCCGTTGTAGGCGCGCGGATCGCCGAGACTACCCGCGGGAGGCAGATGGCGAATGAACAGGACGGTCTGCCAGATCTCTTCATCGCTCAAGGTTCCTTTGGAGGCGGGCATTCCGGAGGGAAAGATGCCGTTGTCGATGATCCACTTAAGCTGACCGTCGGTATAACTCTGCACCTGGGACGAAGCGAGGGAAGGAATTGGAGGCGCGATACTGGTGGCGAAAGGGACGCCCGTGTTCTGGCCGTCGCGCCCGTGGCACGCGACGCAATAATAGCCGAAGACATGCTTGCCGGCATCGATATTGTCGGCAGTTGCCGGGAGAGGGTTTTTCACCTTCTTGCCGCCGATGGTGACGTGGTGCTTGATCCAATTCATGGTGGCCCTCTCGGCTTTGCCGGGAGGCTTGGCGCGGCAGCCAGCAAGGGCTGCCAGCGCGAGGGACGCGGCGATAGCGTAACGGATTGAGATGCGCGGTTTCATCAGTTGACGACGTGCACGAGGAAGGTCATGTGGCCGTGCCCGGAGCCGCAGAATCGCCCGCACTTTCCTTTAAAGTCGCCAACCTCGGTTGGAGTGATGGTGACTTCGGTGGTGCGACCCTTGGTGATGGTGGCGTTGACATGCAGGTCTTCGATGAGGAGGCTGTGCGTGACGTCGTCGGAGGTCAAGGCGAGGATTACGGTTTCACCTTTCTTCAATGTGATCTCCGATGGCTGAAAGAAGAAACGCTTGGCGTGAACCTCAATGCGGCGTGGCGCCGATTGGGCAGCGGCCGCATAAGGCGCAAGCAGGGCGGCCAGGAGAGCAAGCGTGAAAAGAGCGGGCTTCATGCGAATGAATCACCTCGGGAGTTGTTGATAGAGATAGAGAGACTTGAAAGCGCCGGGAATAACTACGGTGCAAGATAGTGAAGGAGATCCTTCTCCTCCTGACGCGAGAGACGCGCGCGAACGCGCATGTGCATAATGACGGTTCCCGTGGCTTGAGGCGGAATGGTCATGGGCGCACGGTGGCAGCGGGAGCAGTTGTTGGCGAAAACGCGCTCGCCGCGCTGTTCGGCCGCCGGAGGCAGCTTTGGTTTCTGAAAGGGCTGCTGCTGCGCCACCAGCGGCGGAATGGCCGAAGCGGCCCAGAGGGAGAGCGCAAAGAGCGCGGCGCACAGCGCAACCGCCGGTTTGTTCGCGGGGATATGCATTTTACTTCTTCTCCCGGCCGAGAGGCCAAACGAAACGATAGGTGAAGCCGAGGTCCCAGATGTTGAATTGGCGACCTGCATTGGACTGGCGGCCGTAGCTGGAGAGGAGGCGCCAGTCGTCGCCGATGTAGTAGTTGAGCGCTGCTTCGAGGCGTTTTATTTCGAGGGTGGAAACTCCGTTGCCGCCGCCGTGCAGGGGAAAGGACTCCTCGGCGCGGCCGACAAACTGCATACGGTGAAAGAAGTTGGTGGCGACGGGAACCCAAGAGGGCATGTCGCATCCTTCGATCCAATAGCCCTGGCCGTAGTAGCTGCGTGAGTATTGGGCCTTGATATCGAGGTCGGTGGGGAGCGGCTGCCAGGTGAGATAGACCGCCTCGTTGTTGATCTGCCGGTTATCGAGGAAGCGCTGATAGGAGGAGCCGAACTCAGCGCGAGCGCCGGTAAAGTAGATGCTGGCGTCGCCGCCCGCGGCGCGGGGGGTCCCGAGCTGATTTTGGTTGTAGTGCACGGAGTAGTAGGCGGTGTACTGCACGTTGAACGCGGGCGTTTCGACTGCGACGCCGCGAAGCTGCGGGCCTAGGCCGTTGCCGCTGGTGCGGGTGCCGATACCGAAGTCGATGGGAAACTCCTGGATGTTTCCGATCCAGAGCGGCTCGAGGCGCTCGGAGTAAAGGCCGAAGGGCATTAGGTACCTGCCCAGCACGGGCATGACGTGGGTGTTGGCCAGCCAGTCGAGCTGCACGTTTTCGACGGTCTTGAAGACCTCGCCGGTGTAATCGCCGCTGGTGCCGAAGCGGTGCTCAAAAGAGCCGGTAAACTCAGTGCGAGTCTCAAACAGGACATGGCTGCCGAAAGGTACCAGCAGCACGGGGTTGATCTGCGGCTCAAGCGTAGGGATGCCGCCCTCGACGTTGTACACGTAACCCAGCGAACCGGATAGGACGGGCACATAGCCGGCATGGGTGCTCTCGGTATCGGAGGCTTGCGCAGGGGCGGTATCGGAGCTTTGCGCGCGGGCCCGCAGCACGAATAACAGCAGGCAGAAGCATAAGAGGGTTTTCATCTTCATGCAGCGATAACCTCGCGTGACAAGCTCAGTATCTTCGGATTCATCGAGTGACCTCGCACATTAGGCCGCGCACGGCGGCAGGGTGTGGTGCGATAGACCGATGTTAGGAACACGCTGTCTGGTTCTTTCATGCGGAATGTCATTCCTTTGTCATCGCTGAGCGGGGCAGAATTTTTGCGGCTCCAAGTGGTTTATAAACAGGCCAGATGAGAAGGAAAGCCAAGTCCGCAGAGACCAGCCGAGCATGGATTGCAGGGAAGCAAGACGCGCCGCGGCGTGGAGTGGATTGCGGCGTGGCTGCGCTGGTGTTGGTTGCGGCCGTGTGCTTCTCAGCAGCGCTGCGCGCGCAGCAGGGCAGCGAGGGGCAGCAGAACAATCAGGCACTTCCGCAGGACTTCGAGTGCGCAGCCGAACCTGCGCTGTGCGCGATCGATCCGAGCCAGAGCAATATGCAGAGTCCCTACGAAATGCAGAATCTATACGAAGGGCGGGGTGCGCCGGGCAGCACGAACGGGATACCGGACTTGAGCGGATTCGAGGGATACCCGGGAATCCCGGCGCAAACGGCGCCAATCAACGACCCCTGGATGTGGCGATCCGCGGTGCAGCCGCCTGTGCCCATGCGGCGCACGCCGGACCCGCCAACCGAGTTTCAAAATTTTGTGGCCGCGGCGACGGGAAAGATGCTGCCGATCTTCGGAAGCTCGCTGTTTGTTGACGTGCCGACGACCTTTGCGCCGCTCGACCGCGGACCGGTGCCGCCGGAGTATGTGCTGGGACCGGGCGACGAGGTGCAGGTGCGGGCCTGGGGAGGCGTAACCCTGAATGTGCGGGCGCCGCTCGACCGCAACGGCAATCTGTTTCTTCCGGGGATTGGAGTGGTGCGCCTTGCGGGGCTGAGATTTGCGGACCTCAACGGGTTCTTAAGCCAGCGCATCGGAGAGCAATACCGGAAGTTCGAGTTGTCCGTGTCGCTGGGGCAATTGCGCTCCATCGACGTGCTGGTGGTGGGACGGGCGCGGCGGCCGGGCGCGTATACGGTGAGCTCGTTGAGCACGCTAGTGAATGTAGTGTTCGAGTGCGGCGGTCCCGCGCCGGGGGGTTCGATGCGCACCATCGAATTGCGGCGCAACGGCAAGACGGTGACGACGCTGGACCTCTACCGGATTCTGACCCAGGGCGACCAGTCGCAGGATGCGCAGCTTCTGGGCGGGGACACGATCTACATTCCGCCAGCCGGCCCGCGCGTGGCGCTTGCGGGCAGCGTAAATGTGCCCGCGATCTACGAGATCGGCCCCGGAGACACGGTGGAATCAGCATTTGGGCTGGCGGGAGGGTTGACGTCGATCGCTGCATTGGAACATGCGGACCTGGAACAAATCGGCGCGCACGGGGACCGGCATGTGACCGATCTGGCGCTCGATGCGCAGGGAATGCAAACACCGCTCCATGACGGCGACGTACTGGACGTCTTCGAGATTGTGCCCAAGTTCGACAACCAGGTGATTCTGCGCGGCAATGTGGCCAATCCGGGGCGCTACGCGTGGCGGCCGGGAATGCGCATCCGCGACCTGATTCCCAATCGCCAAAGCCTGGTGACGCGCCAGACGTGGAACAGCCGGAATAACCTGGCGCTGAACGAGGCAGACCGTATGCGGGCGCGGCGCGCGGAGGCGATCGCTGCGGAGGGTACTCGAACGGAAACCGGAGCCGGTGCGGCGCAGACGCGGCCAAGCGGCAATGAGAGCAAACAGAATCAGACCTTGCAGAGGCCGGCGCTGGAGGAGACGGACGCGAACGCGGGCAACAGCGGCGGCGATGAGCTGATGGAAGAGGACGAGATTGCGGCGCGGCAAGGAGCGGCGGGTGTCGATACCCCAGGCGCCAATGGCGCGGGGCAAAGGCAGACGGCAGCGGCGCCGAACAACGGAGCCATCGGGGCCAGCGCAGAGCGGGCAGCGCAGCGGTTTCCGCCTAAAAACACGGTGGGCCTGGCGGCTCCCGAAATTGACTGGGATTATGCGGTGATCGAGCGGACGAGTGCTGCCGATCTGACGACGACGTTGGTGCCGTTTCATCTGGGCCGCGTGGTGCTCGACGGAGACGACCGGGAGAACTACGAGTTGCAGCCCGGAGACGTAGTGACGGTGTTTTCGCAGGCGGACATCGACGTGCCACAGAGGCAGCAAACCAAGCTGGTGCGGCTGGAAGGCGAGTTTGTGGCGTCGGGCGTCTACAGCGTGCGGCCGGGAGAGACACTGCGCGACCTGGTGGAGCGGGCGGGCGGATTGACCAGCGAAGCGTATCTCTTCGGCTCGTCGTTTACGCGGGAGTCGACGCAACGGCAGCAACAGGAGCGGCTGGACGAGTACACGACGGAGCTGGAAGAGGAGATCGACCTGTCCGGCGGCAACATGGCAGGAACGATTGTGAATGCGCAGGCGGCTGCAGTGGCAGGGGCGAGCCTGCAAAACCAGCACGAGTTTGTGACCCGGCTGCGGGAACTGAAGGCCACGGGACGGATTGTACTGAACATTCCACCGTCTGCGGCGGGCGCAGAGAGCATACCGGCACTGCCACTGGAAGACGGAGACGAGTTCCGAGTTCCGGCGCGGCCGGCAAACGTTTCCGTGGTGGGGTCGGTATACGACCAAAATTCCTTTGTCTTTGAGCCGGGGAGAAATGTGAATCACTACCTGCAGCTCGCCGGCGGAGCGTCAAAGAATGGCGACTGGGACCACGCATTTGTCATCCGCGCGGATGGATCGGTGGTGAGCCAGCGCTCGGAGCTGGCGCGGCACATCGACGGCCTGAAACATCTCCGGATGAATCCCGGGGATACGCTGGTGGTTCCGGCGCACTTAAACAAGAGCTCGGCGTTGCGCGGGCTCATCGACTGGTCGACGGTGTTTTCGCAGTTCGCGTTCGGCGCCGCGGCAATCAACGTACTTCATTGAGGGAATGCCATGCGCTCCTATGCCGAGGAACTGCGCGAAAGCACGCACGATTCGGCATTGCTGCGGCTATTGGCGCTGGCAGCCGGCGAGTGGAGGTTGATTGTCCTGGGAACACTCGCGGCCGCAATTCTGACGGCGGTCACGGTTTCTGAGATTCCCGTTAGCTACACGGCGACGGCGGTGATTCTGGTTCCGCAGCCGTCGATGGGATCGGCTGCGGCGCTGATGAGTGCACTGGGGGGAGGAGCATCCGTTGCCGCGCTGTCCGCGTCGGATGGCCAGTTGGCCAGTCCGCCGGACACCTACATGGGAGTTCTTGCCAGCCGCACGGTGGCTGACGGCCTGATTGCACAGTTCGATCTGGAGAACGTCTACCACGCGCGATCGCTTTATGCCACGCGCAACGCGCTGAAACACCACACCCGCCTGGAAGCCGCGCGGGGATTCCTGCTGCGAATTTCCGTGGAGGACCGCGATGCGCGGCGCGCGGCGGCGATGGCGAATGCTTACGTGGACGCGTTGTGGCAGGTGAATAAGCGTCTGGCGCTTACTACGGGTTCGCAGCGGCGGCTGTTCTTCGAGCAGCAGTTGGAGTTGGAACGGAAGCCGTTGGCCGATGCCGAAGAGGCTTTCAGGGAGATTCAGCAGAAGACTGGCGTGATCGAGCTTGCCGGCCAGGAGGAGCTAACCTTGCGCTCGATTGCGCAGCTTCGCGCGGAGATTCAGGCGCGGGAGCTGCAGGCGCAGATGCTGCGCACGACGGCCACCGAGCAGAACCCGGAGGTGCAGAGGCTGGAGAGCGAGATTGCGGGCTTGAAGACGCAGTTGCAGCAGGCGGAGGGTAGCGCGGGCGATGCGGACGACGAGACCTTTGTGCCTGTGGGAAAGCTGCCGCAAGCGGGACTGGAATACTTGAGGCGGGCGCGAGACCTGCGCTATCACGAGGCGCTCTACGAGTTGCTCTTACGGCAGTACGAACAGGCGCGCGTCGAGGAGGCTAAGGATCCGGCGCTGATCCAGGTGGTGGACCCGGCAATTCCTCCGGATAGGAAGTCGTGGCCGCCGCGCACGCTGCTGGTTCTGCTGGCAGCGGCGGGGACGGCGTTTTTGCTCACCGGGGTGGTGCTGATGCGCGAACAGTGGCGGCGGATGATCGCGGAGCCGGCTAATGGACCGCATTTGTCGGCGCTGCGCGGAGTGTTTCGGAGAGCCTGGCCGCGCTGGCGGCGAGAGCAGGCCAAGCCGGGAGATGCGTGAGGCAACAGCCGATGAGAATGGCATCGTTCTTCTATGCGCTTGCCCTGTTGACGCTGGGAGCGGGACCGGCTACGAAGGTGTCTTTCGGTGGGGCGGAGATGCTGTGGCTGGATCCGCCGCTGATCTTTTCCTTGCTCGCGCTGCTTGCGCTGCTGCCCCATCTCACGCGCAAAAATACCATGCCCTGGCACCAGATCGCGGGACCGTTGGCGGCGCTTGTGCTGGTGTGCGGCCTGGGTGTGCTGTCGGGCTTTCTGCTGCTGCCCACGGCCGAGCTCTACAATGCGCTGCGCGAGCCCTCGCGATTCATGCTGCTGCTGGCGTGGTTTGCAGCCTCCTGCTGGTTTCTCGAAGAGCAGCCGGAGATGGTCTTCCGTTATGCGGCGGCCGGAGCATTTCTTGGATTGCTGTCTGGATTCTATGTGTATGGCGCGGCGATGCGGATGCTGCCGGCGCCGCTGGCGCTGGTGATGTACGCGCAGCAGTACTGGTTTCGGCAGGCGTTGTGGGTGGGAAACCTTCCCCTTCCGCGCATGGGAGGACTCTTCATTGAAGCGCCGCCCTTCGGGCTGTTCATGCTAGGCCTCGTGGTGTTCTTTCTGATCGCATTGCGGTCGGGAGCGAAGAACAAGGCCGCAGTGTTTGGTCTGGCGATGGCGCTCGCCGGCGCGATTGCATCGCTCGCCGACCAGGTGACAGTAGCGGTGGTGGTTTGCCTGGCGGCCTCGGTTTTATCGCTTGAGTCGCGGAGGCGATGGCTGCGGCCTGCGGTACTGGGAATGGCGTTTTGCCTGCTGGCCGCGGCCACCGTTCTGTCGCTGCGAACCAAGCTGGCCGTGGGGCCGGAGGCAGGAGCCACAGCGACCATCTACCGCAACAGCGTGGGCGAACGCGATTTTCATCTGCGCTACGGAGTCTCGCTGCTCCTTCGGCAACCGGTTGCAACCGCATTCGGCATCGGCCCGGGACGATACGGCGAGTACGCGTCGGAGACCGGCTTGTTTCCGGATACGGTGACGATGCAATATACGGCCCCCGAAATCCTGGTGGAGTGGGGCGTGGCGGGATTGGCGGTGTGGGTTGGAGTGCTTGCGGTGCTGGGCGCGCGGGCCTGGAAGACACACAGATTCGCCGGGCTAGGCCTGCTTGCGGGGCTCGTGATCGCGGATAGCTTTCAGGCCAACTGGAAGTCGGAATCGGTGTTTCTGGCGGCGGCTGCGCTTTGTGTCCGCATGGGCAAGGCGGGGGACGGCGGGGATGAGGCCGCGGCAAATCCCGAGGCCATGCCATGAGAGGCGTCCCTGGCACCGGACGCGGAACGGAGAAGGCCAAAGACCTGGCGACTCTGCCCGTGAAGGTGATGGCGATCGCCGGCGGAGAAGGCGTGGCGCGTATCGCGAATCTGCTGGTCGCGGTGTTTGTGGCACGCGAGTTTGGGGTGCGCGCGGCAGGCGCATGGGCGCTGGCGCAAGGGCTGGCGCTCTACCTGATACAGGGAACGGATTTTGGCTTGCGGCACGTGGGCGCGAGACTGGCAGCACAGCATCCGAACGCGATCGCGGGCGTTGTGCGGTTTATCCAGAGGCGGCGTATCGCGCTGGCGCTGGCGATGTGTGCGGCGGGTTACCTCTATGGAAGATTCGGACCGGTGCCCGAGGATACGCGGGAACTGGTGAGCTTGTTTGCATTGGGGACCTTCGGGTATGGACTGTCGCTGGATTGGCTGGCGTGGGGAACGGAGCGCTTCGGGCGCATGTCGGGCTGGCGCGCAATGGTGGCGCTGGTTGGAGCGGGGCTGACTGCGGCGGGCGTGTTGTGGTTGCATTGGGGCGTGCGTGCCTTACCGGCTGGGTTTGCCGTTGCTTACCTGGTGGCCGATCTGTGGCTGTGGCTCGGCTGGGCGCGAAGGTTGTGCATAGAGTCCCATGCAGCGTCAGAGAGCGCTGGGCTTGCGGTTCCGGGCTGGAGGTCCACGGCATTTCTGGGCATAGCCATGCTGGTGAATCAGGCGTTCAGCTCCGTCGACACCATGATGCTGGGCGGCCTGACAGACAGCCGCCAGACGGGACTCTACAGCGCGGCGTACAAGCTGTTGTTGCTGGCCCTAGCTTTGTATTACCTGATCATGCAGGCGCTCTATCCGGGGCTGGCGGCCATTCCCGCAGCCGAGCGCGGACTGCGGAGGCTGCGCGGCGCCTTAGCACTCTCGGCCGCAGCGGGTGTGGCGGCCGCGGCGGTGTTGTACCTGCTGAAGGGACGATTGATTGCTCTGCTCTTCGGGCCCGCCTTCGCGGCATCGGCAACCATTGCCGCGCCGCTGCTCGTGGCGATTCCAATGGATTTTGTGGCCTCGGTATTGATGACCGTGCTCGTAGCGTGGGACCATCCGCGGCGGGTGCTGGCGGCAACGGGAACCGCCGTGGCCTGCAATGTGGCCCTGAACTCGGTACTGATTCCGCGCTTTGGCGCCATGGGCGCTGCGTGGGCCACGCCTCTTTCCTATCTTCCTTTCCTGGCCGTGATGTATATGCAGATGCTGGCCATCGAACCGCAGCCAGCGGACGCAAAGCAGCCGAAGATGGATTCGAGCAGCGCACGCAGCGGAGAAGCGATTCGCTTCAGTTTGGTGCTGGCGACACTCGAAAGGGTGAATACGCTGGAGCGAGCCCTGGAATCGTTTGCGGCGCAGCGCTTCCAGAGCTTCGAGGTGATTGTGGTGGACCAGAATGCGGACCAGAGGCTGGCCCCTGTCATCGCGCGCTTCAGCGGCAGGCTGCGCTGCGTTCATCTGCGTGCCGCGCCGGGTTTGTCGCGGGCGCGAAACCTGGGGATTGCCGCGGCGAGCGGGGAGATTGTGGCTTTTCCCGACGACGACTGCTGGTATGCGGAGGATCTGCTGGCGCGGATCGACGCATGGTTTCGCGAGCATGAGGATACATCGCTGCTTTCCATCTGCGCGCGCGACGAGAGGGGATCCGAGGTAACGTCACGCTGGCCGCGGCGGTCCTGCCCGCTCAATCGCCGCAATGCGCTGCGCACAAGCCTTTCGATTGGCCTTTTTGTGCGGCGCGGGACGGTCCTTGATTGCAGCGGATTCGATACCAGGATGGGGCTGGGCAGCGGAACCCCGTTTGCATCCGGCGAGGATTCGGACCTTGTGCTGAGCGTTCTGGCGCAGGGCGCGAAGGGCTGGTTCGAGAAGAGTTTCTGGGCCGGACACCCGGCGCGCGACGCCGGCAATGCTTCGCCGAGCCGGGCGCTTGGCTATGGGAAAGGCTTTGGTTACCTGTTGCGCAAGCACCACTACTCACAGGCGCTGTGGCTGTTTCATCTGTTGCGGCCATTGGCGGGCGCCATACGCGCTGCTGCGCTGCTGCGCCGAAGCGAGGCGAGCTTCTACTGGAATAGCTTGAAGGGACGAATCGCGGGATATGTGGCCTACAGCGATCGCGAAGCGGGGACGGCAGAGCCGGACGATGCGCGCGCCACAGTCAACAGCCCTGAATAGCCGATCGCACCAGTGTTGCGTACTCCCGGGCGGCATCGCCGGGCGAGAATGCAGCGGCGTGCGCAATGCCTTTGGATGCGAGATTGCTGCGCAGCGTGTTGGAGTCGAGGATACGGCAGATGGCGTCTTCGAGTTCCTGCGCGGAGGCGGGCGAGAACAGCTCAGCGCAGCCCGCGGCAACCTCAGAGAGCGAAGCCGAGGCGGAGCAGACGACCGGAGTTCCGCAGGCCATGGATTCGACGATGGGATAGCCAAAGCCCTCTTCAAAGGACGGCAGGATGGTCATAAGGGCCGCGGAGTAGAGCGCCGAGAGACCCAGGTCCGTGACGCCGTGAAGGCAATGGATCGCCGGGTCCTCCAGGAGAGAGCTTAGTTTGCTGCCCGGCCCCATACGCGGCGGGGATGCGGGAAGCACCAGGACCAAGCGTGCAGTTTCCCTGCGCTTCGTGCGCAGGCTCCGGTGCGCCTCGAGGAGAGTGATCAGATTCTTGTGCGGAGCCGTGGAGGTGACCGAGAGGAAATACGATTCGGCGATGCCATAGAGCATTTTGACGATCTGGGCGGCGTGGCGTTTGTCCAGAGGATGAAATGCAGGGTCGATGGCGCTTGGAATGACGGCGATCTTTTCGGGATGCGCACCCAGACGCTCGATGAGCCTGCGCTTGGTGTAATCGGAGGGGACCACGATGCGGGCGGCGCGCGCGCAGGCCGCTCTGAGCATGGGAAGTGCGGACAAGCGGGCGCGCAGAGTTTTGCCATATACCGGATAGACGAGATGGGTAAGGTCGTGAATGGTGACGATGGTGGGAGCGGTGCGCAGGATGGGCAGATTGTAGTGCGGGGCACAAAAGACTGCGGCGCCGCGGGCGATGCGGGGCAGGATGAGCTGCTCGGAGATTGAGTAGATCCCGGATTCGAACGGGATGACCCGGTCGCAGAGGGGTGCGAGCCGCGCGGCGTCCTCTGGTTGCGCGATGCAACTGAGGGTGAGCCCGCCGAGGTGCTTTCCCAGTTCGCTCAGAAGCGTGAGTGTATAGCGGCCGATACCGGTGCGCAGCCAACGTGCGTCGAAGACTACCTCGGCCTGGCGATTCATAGGCACAAATGGAGCCTGGCCGCGGAGGGAGAAGCCTGCAGGGCTTCGTCGACCAGGGACTGGAAGCCGCGGCGAAAGGCCTGGGCACTGAAGCGGGCGGCGTGTGCGCGGATTACGACGGGCTGGAAGCGCTGCTCGTTCAATTCGAAGCGCCGGATTGCAGCGGCTACCGAAGCTGCCGTCTGCTCGTAGCAAAACAGGCCGGTGCAGGAGGTGCGGTGGCTGGCGTTGTCGAGACTGACGACGCTCTCGAGCGCGCCGCCGCGGCCGAAAGCGATGATAGGCTTTCCGCAGGCCTGGGCTTCAACCAGCGCCATTCCGAAGTCCTCTTCGGCCGCATAGAGGAAGGCGCGACAACAGGCATATTCGTTCCAGAGGGTTTCGTGGCCAACTTCGCCGAGGAACTTAATGGTGTTGCCAGCCATCGCGCGCAGGCGGGATTCCTCAGGGCCTTTGCCGACAATGCGCAAGCGCCGGCCGAGGCGGTTGCAGGCCTCAATAAGAATGTCGACGCGCTTGTAAGAGGTCAGCCGGCTGACGGTGAGATAAGCCTCGGAGTGAGTGTCGTTCAGGCGCCCGGAATCGGTGTCGATGGGTGGATAGATCACAGTGCTCTCGCGACCGTAGTACTGGCGAATGCGCGCGGCGACGTAACGGGAGTTGGCGGCGAAACGCGTGACGCGCTGCGCTGCGGACTGGTCCCAGTTGCGAACGTAGTGCGCGGCCACGGTAAAGGCGGCTCGGGCCACGCCGCCCATCTGGCTGCGATAGGGGTGGTACTGGTCCCAGAGATAGCGCATAGGAGAGTGGCAGTAACAGATGTGAACGGCCGAAGGAGAGACAATGACGCCCTTCATGGGGCCACTGTCGGAAGTGAGCACAAGATCGTAGCCGGTCAGGTCCAATTGTTCGACCGCCAGGGGATAGAGAGGAAGCATGTGCCGGTAAGCACGGCGCGCGAATGGCAACCGGTTCAGGAAGGAAGTGTTGAGCCTGTGGCTTCGAAGGGATTGGGGCACATGGGCAGGATCGGCGACCAAAGCGAAGAGATCGGCCTGCGGGTAGAGGGAAGCGAGAGCCTCTGCGACGCGCTCGCCGCCGCCCTTAGAGACGTACCAGTGATGAACGATTGCAACCCGCATGGCCGCCTTGTGCCGGTTAACCCGAAGGATCTGGTCACACTGTAAACGCAGCCGAATCGAGGGTTGTCGTTGCAAGGTGAGGTTCGTGTCAGGCTTTTGTCACGGCAGGACGGCGGGCTCTTCCTGCACCGCTGGGCGAAGCGAATCGAGGATGCGGCGGTCGAGCGAGAGCACGAAGGTGGTGCTGCCTGGCTCGGATTGCTCAAGCCGCACGGAGCCGCCGTGGTCCTGGAGGATACGGCTGGCGATCGAGAGTCCGAGGCCAATGCCGCGACGCTTGCCTTTGCTCACGAAGGGTTCGAAGAGTGTGTCGCGAATGGCAGCAGGGACGCCAGGACCGTTGTCGATAATGCGTAACTCGATCTGCGACGGGCCCTCGGTGAGGCAGATATTCACACGAGGGAGTTCGGCGCCGGTTCGGGCAGCCTGAACGGCGTTGATGAGCAGGTTGTAAATGGCGCGCTCGATCATGCGCGCGTCGAGCCAGGCCTCGATGTGCGGGGCGTTCTCTAAGACAATGCTCACCTGATGAGCGTCAGGATGCATACGAAGCAAGGCGACAGCACGCTCAATGAGGACGTTCAGCGATTCGTAAGTGGGATGCAGCGAGTTGCCGGTGCGGCTGAAGATGAGGAGCGACTCGAGAATCTCGGTCATGCCCTGAACGGCGAGCTTCACTTCGGCCATCAGTTCGTCGCGCTCGGGCTTGGTAGAACCGGATTGGCTGAGGAATTCGGCGTTGGCGTACACCGCGGTAAGGTAATGGCGAAGATCGTGAGAGATTGTGCTCGCCATGCGGCCAATGATCGCCAGACGGGCGGACTCGACCTGCTGCTGCTGAGAGAGGCGGACCTGGTTGCGCATCAGGTCGAAGGCGGCGCCCAGCTCGCGCAACTCGCGGCTTCCGCGCGGCTTCAGTTCATAGTCAAAGTTGCCCGAACCCAGCGCGCGTGCGCCGGCGAGCAGGGTTTCAAGCGGGCGGGTGATGGTTCCGGCGATGTAAAGAGCCAGGACCGTGCCCAGCAGCAGCACCAACACACCGATGGCGATGAGAAGACGGTTAAGCTGCAGAGCGAAGGTGCTGGCCTGGTCGTAGGACTTGAGCACGAAGAGGCGCACAGGAAGATCGGAGAGTGCGGGAAGGGTGAGCGAGGCAGCCAGGTAGTGCTCTTTGCCGAGCTCGAAGTCCATGGGGACGGACGGAGAGTCGAGTGCAGCGGGAGGTGGACGGAATCCGGCGGCGGTATTGGGGCTGAGCGTGCTGAAGACGGTCTGGCCGGAGCCAAGAAAGACCACGTCGGCATCGGCGGCTTCGCGGACTTGGCGGCCGACGCGATCGTCGATGGCGTAGCCGGCGACGACATAGCCGAGTGGAGTTCCGGTGGCGTCAGGACCAAAGATCAGCGAGTGGAAGGAAACCTGATAAAGACGGCGATTCGTCAGCAGGTAGCGCTCGGCAGGGGGAGCGTCGACAAGCCGGCCGAGTTGAAGCCCCAGATCGTGCCGGTCAGACAGATCGGCATTGGAGTAGACTGCGGCGACGTTGCCGGACGCGTCGATGAGAGCGAAGAGGTCGCTGCCGCTGATTTGCCAGTAAACGGTTGCGCCATCTTGAATGGTCTTTACATCGTGGGTGGTCATGAGCGCTTTGAGAACGGGGAGATCGGCGAGCAACGCGACTTCGCGGTCGAGCGATTGCTGCCGCTGCTGTTGCAGGTTCTCGAATGTGCGCGTGGATCCGGAGAGGCTGGCGACGAGGCTTTGGCGAATCTGGCGTTGCAGCACGTTGTGGATCACCAGCAGACTCATCGCCGTGAGTCCGCACGCAAGGGACAACAGGGCTACAAGCAGTATGGTCCGCATGCGCATGGCGATTTCCCGTCTGCCGAAAGAAGGCTACGAAACCTGGCCGACGAACTTATAGCCCATTCCGTGCATGGTGCGGATATGCACAGGATTCGCCGGATCGGTTTCCAGCTTCTGGCGGAGCTTCAGAATCTGATTATCCACCGTACGAGTGGAAGGATAGCAATTGTAACCCCACACGTGATTCAAAAGCTCTTCCCGCGAGAGCACCCGCTCGGAGGTCTCAAGCATGAATTTGAGGAGCCGGAACTCGTGGGCGGTAAGCGTGACCGCATGGCCTGAACGCGAGGCCTCCATCTTGAGGAAATCGACGGTGACTTTGCCGAAGGTGTAGATCTTTTCCGGCCGGGGTTTATTGTTGCGCCGGATGGCAGCCTGCACGCGCGCCAGCAGCTCGCGCGGGCTGAAAGGCTTGGTGACATAGTCATCGGCGCCGAGCTCGAGGAGCAGGACCTTATCCGTTACATCGGAGACGGCGCTGAGCACGATGACCGGCGCCGATGGAAAAGCCTGCTTAAGATCCTTGCAGAGATCGCGGCCTGAGGCGCCGGGCAGCATGAGGTCGAGGATGATGACCTTGGGGACTGGGCCCTTCAAGGCCGCCTGCGCCTGCGCACCGTCGTAGGCAGCCCGGACCTGAAAGCCCTCGGCCGAGAACAACCGCTGTAACACCTTATGGATTCCGGGATCGTCTTCAATGACCAGGATCATGGTGGTCTTCTCGCAACCCGCCACGAAGGCCGGGTTTTGCCTCCAATATTATTGTCGCGCTCCGGGTTGAAGAATGCCACGGAGGTCCGCAGAAATGACATTTTCGTGACAAACGGAAGTCACGCTAAGGACAGCTCTTCGCGACGGGGTGGAGGCGAGGCTGGGGCGGGTTCGAGAGCGACACGGCGGCCTGCAAGCCTGAATGAAGGGCCAAGGGCGAGGGAGGTCTGGCCAACAAGGTGAGCGGCAGGAGCGCGGATGAGGCGCTCGACGCCGTCAAGCCAGAGGCTCTCGAGGCGGAAAGTGAGCTCGGGAGGAAGGTGCGCGGCGAGGGCGGGTGAAAGCAGGACGATCCGCCCCGACTGAATGACGAGTTCAATGTCGGTCCAGGCCAACCGCACCAGAGTGTTGGCGGGAGTGGTCTGGCGGTCACGCACGACAATGAGGCTGGCGCGGCTTTGAGGCTCAAGGCGGCCCTGGCCCTCTTTCAGGTGCAGCAGGCGCGCGGCGCGCGTCGTCACCAGAAGGTAGAGCAGCGCGGGGGAAACGCGCAGGGTCTCGTGGAGAAAGCGGATGTGGTCGAGCAGATCGCCTGCCGCGGTGAGAGGCGAGTCGGTTCCGAGCGCTACGTTGGCGAGAGACTTGATCTGCCCGAGGGGCAGGGTTTGGCCGAGCGTGAAGAGATTGGAAACCGGGCACCAGACCACGCCCATGTTGAGCCGGCGCACGGTTTGCCACTGCGCGGGCGTGAGCCCGACGGCGTGCACCAGGCCCATGCGCGAATCGAGCGCGACGGCGCCGGCCAGGTCGTCGAACTCCCGGCTGGCAGCGGTGTTTGTGCCTTCGGCAAGGTGGATGAGGAAGGGCCAGTCAGCGGGAGTTGCGTTCAAGCGGCGGGCGACGTCCTGGGGGTCGCTCATGGAGTGAGCCCAGCCATATTCTGCGGGAACGTGAATCGGGAATTCGCAGCTGATAACTTCGGGAAGATAGCGGTCGTGCTGGGATATGGTTGTGACGCCAGCCAGCAGATTGCGAATGCCTCCCCACCAGAAACGGAGTTGGCTGGGAACCTGCTGGAGTTCCCGGACCGGAGATTCGTGAGGACGATAGATATCTTCGGCCCATTCGCGCCAACTGGGATATGGACCGCGGCCGAGTTGCGGGTACAGGGAGAAATCCAGGTGATCGTGGGCGTTGATGAGACCGGGAAGAACCAGATGGCCGGAGAGATCGATCTCGGTAGCGTGGATGGGACGGACCTGAGGCGAGAGAAGGCTTTCGATGCGATCGCCGCGCAGGTGAACCGTGAGGAGCTCGGCGATCTGCGAAGAGCGCGCGATGCGTGCGCCGCTGAGCACCAGCTCGCGCGGCGTGGCGTGCGCATTTCGCGGCATAGGCAGCGTCAAGGCCGGGCTCCGGCAAGAGTGAACTGCGCCCAGTAGACGACAGGAAGAGACTCGACCTGTAGATAGGTATCAAGTTTGCCTGCGCGCTCGAAGATTGCGCCCTCGGGGGGACCAAATGACCATTCACCGAGTTGCTCGAGGCGCATTCCTTTGCGCCACATGGCCTCAACCAGGTGAGCAAGCGTGTAGCGATGGGTTTCAATCTCGAAGACAGTGCCCGCGGCGCGAAAGGTGCGGCGCCAACCATAGGAAGCGGCGTTGGGATGGAGATCGGAGATGTGGATGACGCCGCCGGGACGCAGAAGGCGCGCTGACTCACCTGCGAAGGCGGCGAGATCGGTGAGATACGAAAGCAGGAACGATGCCAGGACGCGATCGGCACAGCGCTGGCGAAGGGGTGTGCCGGTGCAGTCGGATTGCAGCAGACGCGTGGAAGGCGCGCACTTGAGGCGGGCTTGTTCGAGCATGGCGGACGAGAGATCGACGCCGGTCAGCGAATGCGGCCGGAGGTTCTCAAGTTTCTTGAGCCATCTTCCCGTGCCGCATCCGAGATCGACGATGTCTTTGCCTGAGAAGTCGCCGAATTGAGCGGCCAGGCGGCGCTCTTCGAGAGCCAGAAGGGGATTGACCGCGGAGTCATAGTGCTGGGCCCAGAGCTGGTAGGCGCCCTGCGGGTTGAGCGGTACCGGCTCGGGCGGGTTGGCAGCGAGGCTCATATGCTCTCTTCCTTGGGGTGGCGCAGGCGAACCCATTCCTGAGCCAGCCGGAGCTCGGCGGGGGCGTTGTAGATGCGGGTGAGATATCGCCAGGAGCCGAGTGCGGCCAGCAAGGCGCGGCTCCAGCGGCCGGCGTGAATGTCCTGGACGGTAGGCCAGCGTGTGGCCACAACGGTTTCGAAGTTGTCGATCAGGCGCCTGGTGCGTGGCTTGAGCCACGGCATGGAGGGATTGACGCGGATGGTGAAGTTGTACCAGCGGGGCGTGGCCCACTCTTCAGGGGTGGAAGGAAAATCGACCAGGCCGTCAATGCCGCCGTACATTTTCGTGTCGCGCTGGGGCACGGGCGTGTAGTGCTGCATGATGATTTCCGAGGCGGGATTGATGCGCTTGATGGTGCGGATAAAGGCGATGGTTTCGCGGGTGTCGAGCTCGGGGTCGCGGGGATTGCCAATGACGAAGGAAAACTCGGGAATGATGCCCACTTCGCGCAGACGCCGGGCCACGGCGAGAGTTTGTTCGGTGGTGATGCCCTTCTTCATCTCCTCGAGGGTGCGATTCGATCCCGATTCGGCGCCGAAGAAGATCATGGTGCATCCCGCCTCGCGGATCAGCTCCAGAGTGCGGCCGGAGTAACGGCAGATGGCGTCGATGCGCCCCTCGCACCACCACTGCAGCTTGAGCGGCGCGATGCGCTCCATGAGCTCGGAGGTGTGCGATTCGTGGAGAAAAAAGTTCATGTCGTAGAACTGTACGCCATCCATGCCGTAGTCGCGGACCAGGTGGCGCAGGACGGCTTCGGTCCGGGCTGGCGACTCCATCTTCTGCTTGCTGCCGAAGGCCTCATGCACGGCGCAGAAGGTGCATTGGAAGGGGCAGCCGATGCTGGCCTGGTGCGCGCCGGTGCGTTTGCCGAAGAAGGAAGGGCGCAGATAACTGGCGACAGGCAGCCGATGGTATGGCATCCACGGGAAATCTTCGGGCGACTGTATGCCGCGCTCGGGGTTGTGAGTGCGACGGCCCGCAGCATCCTTCCAGGAGAGACCGGCGATACCGCTGAAATCGCGCTCGCCGCGAAGGGCGTCGATCAACTCCAGAAGCGTACTCTCGCCCTGACCGCGGACTGCGTAATCGACGTACGACGCGTTCAGCGTCGCGTCGCGGTAGAGAGACGGAAAATAGCCGCCCCAGACGATGGGGACGCGCGGAAACTGCTCGCGGATAGCCTGGCACGAGCGCATCGCCGCGACCATCTGTGGACCGGGCATGACGCTGACTCCGAGCAACTCGACGGAGTGGGTCTTCATGAGGCGGGCAAGCGTTGCATCCGGTTCGGGGTCCAGGTTGCCGTCGACGATTTCGTACGTCTCGCGGCCTTCGAGCACCGCGGCCAGCGCCAGTATGGACAGTGGGAAACGGCGGTTCTTCGGCTTGGCAAGCTTTGGATAATAAAGAAGAATCACAGCCCTTCAAGCCTCCCCTCGTAGATATAGAACTGCCACGGTTCGCGACGCCTCGTGATGCGCGCGAGCCATGGGCGCATCCACCGGCGCACCCCGAACCAGGGAATATGTCTGGTCCAGCGGATTCCCGGTGTGGAAAGCTCTTCGAGATCTTCATCCGTGAGGTACTGGCGCGACGGGAGTGTGGGGCTCGGCCCGTCGCATTCGAAGCAGTGCGCGCGCTCGGCACGCATGGCCTCGCCGGCCGCGGCGTGGCCACAAGTGGGTGAGTCCACGATAAGGATGAAGCCGCCGGGGCGAAGGCAGCGCATGGCTTCGCGAATGGTGCGCATGTAGCTGGTGGAGTAGTGCAGCGAGGCATTGAAGATGGCTATATCGAATTGGGCATTCTCGAAGGGAAGGCGATCCATATCCGCCTGAAAGCGCGGGAAGAAATCTTCGACGACGGCGGCGAAGGCAGCCGCAGCTTCAAGACCATCGAACGCATTGGCGTAGATGTCGACCGCTGCAGGACGATGACCGGCAAGAGCCAGCCGGTAACTGAGCCATCCGCTGCCGGCACCAATATCGAGAATGCGCAGGGATGGGCCAAGAAGATTCGCCAACTGCGGCAGAAGCTTGCGCTCAAGGTAGCGGAAGCAGCGTGCGCGCATCCGCCATTGCTCGGTGAAGTTTCCTGTGAGGTCGGCGAAGGGGAGGGCAAGATAAAAGGCTGGATCGTCGGAGCCACGCCCTTTGTGGCGGCGCATGAACTCGTAGTCTTCAAGTAACGATGCGAAGCGAGCTTGTTGTTCGGCGGTGAGCGTGCGCCAGACGCCGGAGGTCTTGCGAATCTTCTTGAAGCAGTTCCGGCAGCGCAGGGCGTCTTCAGGCGATGCGTCGTCCCGGTCTTCAAGAAGGGCGGCCTCGGCAGCGCATTGCGGACAACGAAGCCGGATCGCTTGACGGGAGTCCTCGAGCGGCAGATGAACAGGGCTGGCGATGACGGTGGTCATTGCTCCTCCCGTATGAAGTGCAGCAATACGTGATCTGCAAGGCCGCGAACGAGCGGCCATGCGCCAAGGCGCCGATCGAGCCACTGCAGAAAGCGCAGTGTTCGCGGGCGATTGCGAAAGAAGGGCTCCAGCCATGAGGGAGGAAGGAAGACACCGATACCGCGGCAGGCCTTGATCCGGAACCACGGCGCGCAGGCACGCGCGACCTGGCGGACCGACGGATAGTAGACGCGGAGCCTGAGCCCGCCGATGCTGGCTGTCGAACCGGAAGGACGCAGACGGCGAAAGGCCTTTCCCCATCGGCCCGTCAGAACATACCACGCGATCTCCCATGCGCAGACTCGACCCATGATGCAGATAAACAGTGCACCTCCTGGACGAACCAGGGAAGCCAACTGGCGGCTGACTGCGCCCAGGTCGGCCGTGCAGTTCAGGCCCCCGAAGTTGGAAAGCGCCCCATCAAACGGCGCGAAGCCGATGAGATCGGCTAGGTTCTCATTGGCGCAGACAAGGAATTCGACGGGGAGAGCGGCGCCGGCCGCTTCCAGCTTGCGGCGGCACACATCGATCATGGCGGGCGAGGCATCGCAGGCGAGAACCTCGACGCCCTGAGCGCCAAAGTTGAGAGCATCTTCGCCGGTGCCGCAATTGAGGTCGAGAATGCGGCTGCCGCGAACGAAAACAGGCAGCAGTTCGCGATGCACAAGTTGGCGTTGCGCTTTTCCGATGGCGGAATGCGTGAAGATCTCGTCGTATTGCGCGGCGACGCGGTCGAAAGCGGTACCGGCTGGAACCAGGTTCGCCGTGTTGGGGAATCCTATTGACAAGCGGCTGCCTCCGGTACGCTGGGCCAGGCATGAAGGGCCTGGCGACGCTCGGCAATGCGTGCCTCAAGCTCGCGGATGCGAGGCAGTGGACCTGCAATGCGATCGAGACTGGTACATTCCTTTTCCAGTTCAACTTCAAGGCGCAGAAGCTCGTCTGCGACGCGATAGAATTCGCGGGGACGCCGGCCGGCGATGTCGAGTTCGCGGTCGGAGGTTTCGCTCCATGGCTTAATCTGAATCAGGCGCGAGGCCACCTTGTTGTAATAAGGCGTTCCTTTGATCGGGTAGGAGACGGTTGTAAGAAAGGTGTCGGGCCGGGAGAGCCGGACGTGCTCGATGGTCTGCTCAATGTCTTCGATCTCCTCGTCTTCATAGCCCCACATGAGGAACATGCCGGATTGAATCCCGTACCGGCGGCAGAACGCGTTCGCCTGGCGCACTGCTTCGACCTGAACACCGCGCTGCATGGCATCGAGAATGCGCTGCGACCCGCTCTCGGACCCGATCCAGAGGCGGAAACAGCCCAGCTCGGCAAGGATTCTGATCACTTCTTCATTCAAGCGGTCGGCGCGCGAGATGCACTCGAACGGGATTCGGATCTTACGCCGGACGAGTTCCTGTCTCCAGCGATCGAGCCAGCCGTGATTGATGGTGAATACGTCGTCGGCAATCCAGAGCATGTCGGGTTTGTAACGATCGATAAGCCATTCCAGCTCGTCCGCAACCAACTCGGGCTTGCGGCGGCGATGCGTTTGGCCGAAAACCTGATGGCTGCACCACTGGCAACGGAAAGGACAGCCGCGAGCCGTAATCAGAGAAACGGAACCCTTGCCGTGGTGTGTACGCCAGGTCTCGACGTAGCGTTCGACATCGATGGCATCGCGTGCCGGCCACGGTTGCGCGTCGAGATCGGCGATCTGAGCGCGCGGCTCGGTGCGCCGCGTGGAGCCGTCGCTCGCGCGAAATGCGATTCCCGCGACGCCATCGAGGGCGGCCGGATCATTGCCGGACCACGCCTGCAGAAGCTCCTCAAGCGTCAGCTCGCCCTCGCCGAAAACCACAACATCCGCGCCCGCCTGAAGATATTCATCGACGTAGGCGCCGGGCTCCGGACCGCCCACGACAGTCTTCCAGCCGGCCTGCTTGGCTTCGTAAAGAATCTTCACCACATTAGTGCGCGTCATGAGGTTGGCATAGACTCCGAGCACGGATGGATTGCCGCTGTTGAGACGCTGGCGCAGGCCTTCCCGGCTTTGGAACGTGCTGTCGAAGACCTCGACAGAAAAACCGCGGCTGCGCAGGTGCGAGCAGATATACAAGAGCCCAAGCGGCGGATACGGCTTCATAATCTGAAGCTCCTTGGGATCTTCAAAGAGGAAATATCCGTGCGTCAGCAGCAGATCCACAAAAGCTCCTCTCCGCGCTCAAACGGCGCACCCGCTGACGCGGGTTTCAGCAGCTTCTCGCGTGCATGCAGGCAGCTCGCCGTGTGCGCCGCTTCCGAGCACAGGCAGTTGCGTGGGGAATGGGTTACGAGAGTGCTTCTCCATTCGATAGACCTCATCCCACATGGCTCCGAGCCGATCCCGCGCAGACTGATCGTGCGGCGCTGCGTATAGATTTACTTCGGCATGCAGCGCAGTGCGCAGCGTGCGATAGAAGTTGTCGGTGTACGCAGCGCGGAACATGGCGCTGAGGTCGTCGCTATGTTGCCAGTGCTGCTTCGGTCCCATCTGGCGATGCACACGCTGATGAAAGACCGTTCCGGGCAGTGGATACGATACCGACACGCCGATATCGTCGGGACGGCAGCGGCGCACCAGAGCGATGGTCTCCTCGATTTCAGAGAGTGACTCGCCCGGATAGCCGAACTGGAGGAAGAACGCCGCGCGAATGCCCGCCTCCGCAAGACGCTCGCGCGCCTGCTCGATGGATGCGACAGTGAGTCCTTTGTCCATGGCGTTGAGGATGGCCTGCGAGCCGGACTCAGCTCCCATCCAGACCTCTTCGCAGCCGGCCTGTTCTAGGGCGTCGACCGTTTCTGGGACAAGCAGATCGGCGCGACACTGAATCTTGAACGGCAGCGCGGCGTGCCTGCTACGGACCGCGCTTGAGAATTCCTGTACCCAGTGGCGATTGAGCGCAAAGACGTCATCGGCAAACCAGAGGTGCTCGATGCCGTACGTGAATTTGAGCAGGCGCATCTCGGCAGCCACGAAGTCGGGAGAGCGAAGCACGAATTTGTTGCCGAAGATCGGTTTGGCGCACCAGTTGCAGTGGAACGGGCAGCCGCGGCTGGCAACAAGGTTGGTTGAAGCCCGGCCGTGATGGTTGCGCCATATCTCGCGGTAACCGTCCAACGAAATCAAGTCGCGCGCAGGGAATGGATAACGATCCAGATCCAGCGACGGACGGCGCGCACCCGTGGAGATAAGCTCGTTTCCCGCGCCAAGGTAAAGCAGCCCCGGAAACTGCCACGCGGATAGCTTGTCCCGGCGCATGAATGACTCGAGGAACTCCATGAGCGTCGCTTCGCATTCGCCGTGAAGCACGGCCAGAAACCCGCGGCGCAGATAGTCCAGTGCATTGTCCGTTGAATCGGATCCGTGGATGATGACGGGAATTCCGCGCTCCGCGGCTCTGGCCTGCATGGCGAAACTGACCTCACGCACTACCGAGAGGCACATCTTGGAGAGGAAATTGAAACTGTCCTCACATATGACAACCAAACGGGGACGATGACGGTCGAGCGCAACCGCGAAGCCGCTTTCTGGATCTTCGAGCATCGTGTCGAAGACTGCCACGGAAAAGCCGGACGCACGCGCCAGCGCGGCGGCATACAGAGTTCCGAGCGGCGGATAAGGCTGATGGCGCTCTGCTTGCTTCGGGTCGTTCCACAGGTGCCACGAGTGGGTAAAGAGCACATCGGCCGTGCCGGCGGGGCCGAGGCGAGCATCGTCAATGGGTTTACCGGACATTCAGCAAACCTCCCTTGATCTGGCCGGCAAAGGAACGCCGGCGATGAGCGAACGCCGCGAGGCGACGCGGTCGCTGGCGTGCGCTAGCCAGATCTTCCTAGGCAGAAAGAGAGAGCGATTCCGAAAACGCCACTGGATGGGCGCGCCGAGAAGCGCATAGAGAAGGCGTCCAGCGATACCAAAGCAGATTGCCCTGGCGCGCGAAAGAGAAGAAAGCAGCGAACCAGGCGCCGGTCCCTCATAGGCGGGATAGAACAAAATCACTTTCCCGTCTCCCGCGGCAAGGGTTACTCGCTTGCCAGCTGACATTACCGCGGGAGCAGTTTGCGTGATGAGGGGGAGGGCTGCCATGAATGCACCGAAGGTACTTTTTGTCTCTCAAATCTGTTGTCCCACTAACGCCCACGCAGCGGTGTCAGACGATTGTCACTCCTTTGTCATTTGGGCAGGCGAACAGATTCTGCGGTACGTTTTGAAGATACGCTAAATTTGGAGCATGAGTTGACGGCGATTGCACAACCCGCGACTAAGCGTCTCACCTACTCGCAGTACGTCTCGTTTGCGGGTAAGCCGCTGCTGGTGCGCTCCAACAGCCTTGCCATTCTCAACCACACATCCTCGTTTTTCTCAGCGTGGGATGAAGGGGCGGCTCCCGAACATCCAGCAGCAGAGCTGCGACTGATGCGACGCGAAGTCGGCCACAATAGTGCTGAGAATGCGCCGCGGTTTCGCGGCAGAGGCTACTTTGCGCTGGCGCGTTTCACTCATGCGGATTCCGTGTGGTTCAATCTGCGCACTTGCCGCGCCTGTGGTTTCTTCTCGGATGCGGTCGTCTCTGACGAGTCTCGCTGGCACAAAGACATTCTTCCAGCGGTCGCCGGCATTCTTGCGCCAACCATAGCTGTGGTTCCCGTGCACGCGGCCTGCCTTGCAAAGAGCGGCTCAGGTATTCTGCTGGCCGGCCGATCTGGGGTCGGTAAGTCGACGCTCGCCGTCACTTTGGCGCGGCGCGGTTACCGCTATCTTGCCGACGATTGGACTTATCTGGCGCAAAGACAGACGGGCGTTGGTGCATGGAGCATTCCAGCTCCAGTTAAGTTACTTCCTGACGCAACCGGCTATTTCCCGGAACTCGCCAGTTACTCGTGTGCCCAGTCGCTCAATGGGGAGCTTGCCTACGAAGTGTCTCCGCAGAGATGTTTGGGGCTATCGCGAGAACACCACTGCCTGGTACGATGCCTCGTCTTGCTCGATCGCCGCCACCAACCGGGAATCTCCATTTCGCGGGTCACTGCAACAGAGGCGGTCAACCGGCTGTCTTCCGAGCTTGAACCATTGACTGGTCCGCTTGCGTCGGCGTACTGGGCGCAGATTGAGTTACTGAGTGGTTTGTTAGATTCAGTGTGCCTTCGCGCCTCATTCAACGCTTCGCCGCAGGAAGTTGCATCCCGGATCGACGATATTTTGGCCGATATCTTCTCGCCGGAACGACTCGCGCTCAGCGCGAGACATGGTTCGTCGGCGCCGGCCACTTATAGAGGTGCGCACACGTTATCCGGGTATGCAATGACCGAGCTCACGCAAGATGCGCACGCTGCGCCTTCGGACGCGATAGCCGCAGCTCGGCCGGATATTGCGCAGCACACAGACATGATGTGCCGTCGTATTGCGCTCGACTTAGAAGCACACTGCGAATGGCGGGGGATGGCGGTGCGCATCGACACCAATTCTCCCGCCATCTTGCGAGCGGCGCATGAGTGGGGTTTCAGGCCGGCTTCCTGTGCAGGATCTGGCATCGATCTTCACATGGAGTTTGTAATAGATGACATAGACGACCGCGCGAAAGGTGTGTCCTCTCTCCGTGTGCTGCGCGATGAGCAAACGGTCTTTATTGAAACCGGAGAACAGGCGTGGTTTGCGTTCGATACTGAGACTGGAAGCGGAGCTGGTTTCCTCGCAGCCGCTGAATCAGAAGAAGCTGTCGAGGCGTATTTCAGGGCCGTAGCTGCCGTTATTGAGCCGTTGCTGCGGCGCCCAATCGAAGCGGAGGATCGAGATGACTAAGATCCCGCCGTTTCGAAAAGCGGTGGTGACATTTCTGGCTACGAGCCAGGTGCCGATGCTTGAAGCATGGAAGGAAGACGATTGGGTTAAAGAGTTCTTCTGGCTCGACCGCAGCGGGCTCGCCCTACCCGTCGCAACGCAGCTTCTCGATGGCGCGAGCACGAGGCAGCAAATTCCTGACACTGTACTCCTGTCGCTCGAACAGCGCTTAAACGATAACCAGCGGCGAATGAGCGCCATGCTCACTTTCCAGGAGACGGTTCAATCTTTGTTGGCCGCACGGCACGTGCGCTTCTGCTGTCTCAAAGGATTCAGCCTGATCCCCGATTGCTACTCGGCGATCCGCGAGCGCCATCAGGTGGACTTCGACCTTCTGATCGATTCCCGCGACGCAAGTCGTGCGGCCGCGGCACTCGAAACGCTCGGTTACAAGCCTGTGCATGCTAGCGGCTCGGGAGAGATGCGCTTTGTGCGGCCGTGGACAAGGCATTTGACCGCCAACTCCTGGCTATATGACGTCTCAGAGGGACCCGCAGTGGAACTCCATACCCTCTTGTGGGAACCCGAGACCGAACTGGTTGAGTTCTCGCTTCGCGATGGGTGGATGGCGGATATCTATATGCGCACCGTCAACGGTGTGACCATTCCATGCCTGGCTCCGCAGTGGCAGTTCCTTCATCTTCTCTTGCACGTGTTCAGGCATCTGCTCGATTCCTGGGTTCGGCTCCTTTCGACTTACGAGATTGCTGTGTTTCTTAACCGAGAGCGAGAGAACGATGAGTTATGGACAAGGGTGCGCTGGTTAGCCGAAGCAGATACCCAGTTGGCATCCGCATGCGCGCTGGTTCTGTCTATTGTGAGCGCGGAATTCTCAGCGCGGCTGCCATCGCCGCTTGGCGATCTTTGTCATGAGTATCTATCGTGGGAGAGCGCTCTTTGGGTCGAGCACTTCAGGGAAGAGTGGCTCTATGCCGATCCGCCGGGCACGAAACTGGCGCTTCTGGTTCAGCGACAATTCTGCCGGGATCGTATGGCCTGGAGGTCGTACTCTCTGCGGCGGCTTTTCCCCTTCCGGCCTCCACACAGTCTGAGCGTCGAAGCAGTCGCACAAACCAGGCTCACAATCCACTATGCGATTGATGAGGTGTCTTACCAGCTGAGCCGCGTCGGCTACCACATCGCTTCCGACTGGAACTATCTTCGGTCTGTTGCGCGCTGGAAACAACTGACTCACCCATCCGGCACATTGCCACTCCCATACGTTTGAGCGGCCTTACCGATGTCCATCGATGTCCATCAACAAGCATGGCCGGGCAAGATAGCGGTCGCGCGCATTCTGCCATATCTCGAGTTCGTTGCGATCTCCCTCCTGGGAGCGCTCGTTCTATGGAAGGGAGTCTGGGGCGGCTGGAGGAAACCCGGAAGCGATTTTCCGCAGTACTATCTGGGGGCAAAGCTGGTCGCGGGGCACTACAGCCTGGATCGATACTACGATTGGATTTGGTTACAGCGCATAGCCAACCATTTTGGCGTTCATCATGAATTAGTCGGGTTTTCCGGACTTACTCCATTCTCGACGTTTCCACTGCTGCCGTTCGTCTGGCTCGATATCATGCAGGCGAAGCATGCCTGGGTCCTCCTGAATATTGGCATCTTAATTGCCACGATTCACGTGCTAAGCAAGACCTGCGGCTTGCCGTCAAGAAAAACATGGCTGATTGCTCTGCTTGCGGTGCTCCCTTTGCGCAATGATCTTGCTATCGGACAAATGCACCTGGTCGTGTTCGCACTGCTGGTGTTGGGATGGCGTTTCCATATGCGCGGTAAGCAGGTTGCAAGCGGGTGCTGCATCGCTTTCGCCGGCGCCTTGAAGATCTATCCGCTCTTCTACTGCTTCTATTTCCTGGTAAAGAAGCGCTGGCGTGCACTGGGCGCCGCGGTTGCAACCACCGCTGGATGCGGTGCGGCGTGCCTGGCGCTGTTTGGCAAGACCGCTACGCAGATATATCTCTGGCGACAACTGCCGCGCTTGCTTAACGGTGAGGCGCTTAATCCCTTTCTAACCTCATCCACGTCGGCTGCGGCGATGTTTCACCGGCTCTTCCTGTTTGAACCGGAATGGAATCCACATCCCCTTGTATCTTCACCCTTTCTTTATGCCGCATTCTACGCGCTCTGGCAGGCATTGCTGGCGGCAACTGTGGTGTCGCACATTCGACGTGGATTCAAACCCGACGAACGCGAGACCATCGACTGGTGCGCCTTCCTGACCCTGCTGATGTTCCTATCGTCCACACCTGAGACATATCATTTTGTTGCTTTGATCGGTGCTGCTGCGCCAACCTACGCCATCCTCGAGAAATTCCGTCCACGCCTGAGCTGGCTCTTTCTCGCGATATACGCAATCGCATGCAACGCGCGCAACATCGTGCCCAGCGGATCTAATCCAGCGGTCTTCGCAGCCTTACTGATACCGAAATTGTGGGCTGGAGTCGGTCTGATCGTTTTTTATGTGGTCGTTCTTTCGTCGCCTCCAATCCGAGACAAACAATCCATGAAGATCCTCTCCGGCATCGGCAGCAGACTTGAGGGCCAGGCCCAACGCCGCCACGGCGTCTCTACCGTTTTCGGCATCCTCCTTCCCGCGCTGTGGCTGGTTGGATTTGCGAGCTCCTTTGGACACCTGAAATCAATGGACCTCAATCACTCGCGCAAGATCATTGAGACTGACGGGGCGTGGATGAGAACGGAGCCGCAGACTACCGCTCAGGGACTCTACTATGTAGCCATGCTTGACACAGGCTACAGGGTACTGCGCGACGGAGTACCGGCTGACGACGTTCAGGGGGAGGATGAGTTGAGTTATGCCGTTGACCGCGAGGGCACGACTTTGTGGATCGAGATCGCGACAAGTGCAGGACCGGCGATTAGAACATTAGAATCTGACAATGGTGGCCGCGCCGGCTGCGAGATTCAGGATGCGGAGTCTCCGGCGCTCTCACAGGACGGGAAGAGTCTTGCCTTCATTCGCGAGGAAAGCGCACGCGGCAGCTTGTGGATTGCAGACCCTCACAGCTGCAATTCTCCAGAACATCCCCTGCGCGTCACGCCGCCAGATATCGACGTGCGCGCGGTTAATGGCGCACCTGAGGGGCACTTCGTCTTCAGTGCGATGACGCCGCAGGGGACGGCGGCCTTTCTCGTCTCCCGCAGCACTGCACCGGAGTTACTCCTGCTGCCAGGCGCAAGCGTGGATTCGCTTGCTCTCTCAGGCGACGGAGACACTATCTTACTGAGCGCGTTGGCCAATGAGCACTGGCAATTACTAAGCCAGTCTTTGCGCACCCACATCGTGCGGCAACTTACCGCCGGCGGTTGTACTTCGAACGATCCCTCGTGGACGAACGTCAAGACAATTATTTATGCCACAGACTGTGGGCGCGCCATGGGATGGACAACGCTGGCCGAGATGGGCTATGACCGATAGCGCCGCGTTCACCGGTACAAAGAGCAGCGGCTCGAGTGTGCAAAGAGAGTATCAATACTGATCAGGGTGCTGCAGCGGGTAATCGTCGCCGAACTTATTCTTGTGTGGACCAACTGGCGACGTTTGCACGGTAAACACGCCCAGATCGGTGCTCGCCTCTGCCACGACCACTCGATGATCCTGCGCCGACGATAGGCTGTCGCCACTGCCTATGGCCCAAAGGTGCATGTCGTAAGTACCAGGCTCGACCCTATGGATTAGAAACGAACCGTCGGGTCTAGATGATGCAAAGTAGGGCGTCGGGACAGAGACCACAACCGCGCTCATCTCCGGGTGAATATTGCAGAAAATGAACGAGACTCCGGGGCGATCAAAATGCACGCTTCTGCTTGTTCCGCTTTCGTAGAGTCCGAGATCGAATTTGCGGCCATTGAAGAGAGAGAAGACATTGTGAAAAAAAGGATCGCGGTTCGGGAAGTCGACGATACTGCCTACAGGAACGACCAATAGATGCGGATGAAACTGCTTGTTCTTCTGGACAAGCTGATAATGACCGAGAGGGGGTACGGACAATTTGACTGGCGAGTTTTCAACCGGAGTAAGCCACAGTACAACCCCCTCGTCGGAGTGGCGCGAGCGCTCGGAAGCAGCCCTGGATTCCTGGACTTTGACGTGCGCAACCACATCCACGCCGGCAGTTTGCGCAGACGGGGTGGGCGTAATGTCCGCGGCAACGCACGCTGCCAGAGCCAGGCCGAGGACTGAGTATCTACGATTCAAAAAATATACCCCGTCGAGAGGGTCATACTCTGCGCAGCGCGCACGGGCCCATACGTGTACCAGGAGCGGAGACCGCGATACTCCGCAGAGAGAACCAGATAAGTCCGCGGACGCAGGATAAGGTTCCCCCCGAAACTCTGATTTCTGATCAGATACAAGTATGGTGAGGTCATAACTACAGGCGTGCCCTCGCGAACCTCAAAGGCATAGGCCGAGTCAAGGCCAAAGAAGGCGTTCATTTCAGCGGTGGATCCCAACCTGGCAGCGACCTGAGTCCATCCGCCAGCTGCGTCGAGGGATTTGCCCTGCCCACTGTCATATCCAGTTACGATGTTCTTGAATGCCCCGCCGCCGAGGTCACCGATGCCGCGCCCCCGATAGAATTCTCCGGAGAACTCCAAGGGTTTGACGAGAGGGAAGCGCCAATCTGCCGTACCTGCCCAGAAGTCGAGCTTTTCGTCTCTGTAAAACAACTGGCGCGTGTAGTAGCCATTCGCGCCAAGTTCAAAGGGTCGGCTCCTTTCTCCCCATTCCCACGCGGTCCGAGCCTCATAACCTGGTTGGAGGTTGGCACGCTGGATTCCGTAGGCGACTTCGCTAGTGACGTCGCCGGACTCAGGATCCAAAAGACCAAAACTGAACTCCGCATCTGCTCCACGCGGCATCCGGATCCTCTGCTCAAAGGTCATTTGCGGCAACCAGGTCCACAGGTTACCGGCCCAAGCCAGCGAAGGTTCTGCCACAGTGGCAAAAGAGGTCGGCGAGAGGGGAGAGATCAGCGGTGCTTCCAGCCCGGCAGTAACTCGAGTATGTTGCCAATCCAGATCGATTTCGGCGGTTCTTAAGTGAAAGTCGTGATATGTAGTCGCAACGGTGGAAGGATAACTCGTGCTCGCGAAGAAGTCGGCCACAATCTGCGCGGCGCTGCGGGCGTTCCATAGCCTGGGACCGGTGGCGTTGAGTCCCAACTGCGTCTGATTGAGAGTTGCCCCCAGGGAATGGTGGGGATAATCAGTACCGCGGCTCAGCGCGATCAACGGAAGAACGGGATTGTCCACGCTACCGTCAACGACATAGCCATCGAGAAGTACCATGCCGGTAATCGAAACCGGATAACGGGAGTAGGACTCAACTTTGGTTTGTTGGAGTGTCGCGGCCTGAGCATGAGTTATGTCCTGATCATCTTTGATCTGCTCCACCGCTTCTCTGAGGGCGCTGACTGACGCCGCATTCTCACCGACAGTGTTCAGCTGCTGGCGCAGCTTCCCTACCTCAGATTGCAATTGCTCGATCTGGCGATGTGCATCTTCAAGTTGTCCACTCAATGCATCCAGCCTGCGCAGAATATCTGCCATGGTTGGCTGATCTGCGGAGGTGGCGGAGGTGAGCTTGCCAGAAGGAGCTACGGACACATCTGCAGCCTGCAGTGGGTTTTCGGCCCTAGCGTTGCCAAGACCGATAACGGCTGCAAGCGAGATAACAGAGATGCATATCCTGCCCGCCATCTTCGCGGTCATATTCTGACGTGCCCCCTTTCAACATGCCGGCTACGGCGCGCGACGGACCAGATGCCGCGGATCGAAGAGCCAGCTCACGCGCTGCAGGGCGAAAGCAGAAATTCCCAAGGATGAAGGTAATTGCTGCGGCATCTGCAAATGGGGAAAGCCGCAAGTGCATTTAGTATACTCCGCGGGCATCGCAGATCGCGCCAAACGTTCTCATTAACACGCGAAAGTCGCCAAGAACCGACCAGGTTGCAACGTACTCGACATCGAGTGCAACCCGGCGTTCATAGGGGAGGGAGGCTCGACCACTGACCTGCCACAGACCCGTCATGCCGGGCTTGGCAGCCGCATACAGGCGGTCGCCTGCGCCGTATCGCTTCAACTCCTCCTCGATCACCGGACGCGGCCCCACCAGACTCATCTCCCCAGCCAGCACATTCAGGAGCTGAGGCAGCTCATCGAGGTGCGTCCTCCTTAGGAGTCGGCCGATGGGAGTGACGCGCGGGTCGCGGCGCAGCTTTTGATGGCGGGCCCACTCCTGGTGTGCATCGGGATTGCTTGCAAGGTGCAAAGAGAGGGAGTGATCGGACTCGTGAAACATGGTTCGAAATTTCCAAAGAAGGAAGGGGCGCAGCCCTGTCCCAATGCGGCGATGGCGAAAGAACACCGGACCGGGAGAACTGATCTTGACGAGGACCGCGATCCCCAGGCCAAGAACGAACGCAAAGGGAAAGATGGTCGTGGCCAGAAACAGATCCATTGCGGATTTGACGACTCTGTAAGCTAGCCGATGTGTGGGGATACGCAGGGATTCGCGCCGCTGCGACGAACGATGCGCAGCGCCTCCCGGGGACCGCTGGAGTTCATGGCTGTAGTGGGTCGAGACCAATCGCATCGTCATAGCTGCTTCTTCAACCATGCCGAAAACGCCAATCCCAGAGTGTCACTGTTTTGTCACTTCTTTGCACTTAATTGACGGACTTCTGGGGGGAGAAAGGGCTTGGCTAACGGGTCAGTGGCTCTGCATCAGCGCACAAAGATCAGGAAGATATAGGCATATCGCTAGACACCTGAAGAACTCTCGAAGCTGCCGCTTCCCAAGTGATGGCATGGTGGCGCAGTTCACGTGACCGGACTTTCGGACTTGCGATCCAGAAAGCATCACGGCTCTGGACGGAATCAACAACTTGCAGGTGTCGGATCCAACCGTGGCCAGGAATCCCCTCTCTAATCTGCTCGCAGAACGCCCGGCTATTTTTTGTCTGCCTGCCAGGTCCATTTCTCGCCCTTGATGTTCCAGGCATCGCCCTCCATATGATTGCCGGTGATTCGCCCTTGCCGCTCCGAGAATTTATTGTTGATCGACATATAGATCGAATCCCCATCCTGCTTCCAGGTGGCGTCTGAAAAAGACCCAGTCTCATAGGTGTATTTCAGCGTGCCATCCGGCAGAAACTCGTAGATGTAGTGCCTGCCATGGGTATCCGGACCGACCCACGTGGTTCCTGCCACACTTGCAACGGTACCGTTTGAAGGCGGATTGCCTGGATTCTGCGCGAGCGCGGTGACGGCCAGGACAGCCGCTAGGTACAGAAACGCGAACCGCACAATGCGCGTGCCCGAGATCTTCATATGCTGCTCCGAAATGTTATTTGGAAATTGCGCCACCCATATTACAGCCTCTGCGGCAGGGAGGCAATCTTTTTCGCGACGGCAGGCAAGCAGTGAGCCACGGGAGCAGCGCTTCTTCCCGGCCGCGGACTGTGCCATAAATGTGACATGACCGGGTTCGAAACTTGAGTTCCAAGAACTGCGGAGTTGCAGTCTTCGGGAAAGAGACCGCATTTCTGGGTGTAGTCACGTCTTTGGGGGCAGAGGGCCGGGGGTTCGAATCCCTCCGCCCCGACCATTGT
>Ga0187852_1000242_pt1 | contig 59918 bp, 43 predicted proteins | sample June2016WEW_6_40_FD_134511 | JGI IMG/M metagenome (GOLD analysis project Ga0187852, IMG submission 134511) | Peatland microbial communities from SPRUCE experiment site at the Marcell Experimental Forest, Minnesota, USA - June2016WEW_6_40 | ecosystem: Environmental > Terrestrial > Soil > Wetlands... | reverse complement strand
GAGGTACGCGCGACAGCCTTCTTCAGTTGAAAACCGGGCCTCGAACTGTTGTAGGGTTTGCGGGTAGTCTTCCACTTGGCGCCATACTACCGGTAGGGGCTACCTGAGTCAAGTGCATACCCACTCCGTGGGATATCGGCACGGCGCGGCTGCTGGCTCACCTCGGCTTCGAAGCGTTAGCCACCACCAGCGCCGGTTATGCCTTCTCATCCGGCCGGCCGGACGGCGCCATGGGCCGCGACGAAACGCTGGCGCACGCGGCGGCCATCGTTGCGGCCACCGATCTGCCGGTCAGCGCCGACCTGGAGAATGGCTTTGGAGACTCCCCGGAGAGTGCCGCGGCGACCCTCCGCCTTGCTGCGCGGGCAGGACTGGTTGGCGGTTCGATTGAAGATCGGTCCAGGCGCGGGGCTGGCGGCGCCATATACCGGCTCGATCATGCCGCTGACCGGATCCGCGCTGCCGCCGAAGTGGCGCGCGGCCTGCCGTTTCGCTTCACCCTAACGGCACGCGCGGAGAACTATCTGGCCGGAAGACCCGACTTGCGCGACACCATCACCCGGCTGCAGGCCTACCAGAAGGCGGGCGCCGACGTCCTCTACGCGCCCGGCCTGACTTGCCAGGAAGACATCGCCACCCTCGTCCGCTCCGTCGATCGCCCTGTGAATGTGATCATGGGGCTGCGCGGCGTTCAATTGTCGGCCGCCGAGCTGTCCTCGATCGGCGTCAAGCGGATCAGTGTCGGCAGCTCTCTCGCACGCGCCGCTCTCGGCGCATTTCTTAAAGCGGCACGCGAGATGCGCGACCGCGGCACATTCGAATTCGCCGCCGAGGCCGTGAGCTATCAGGACATCACGGCCATGCTGGAGAGCATCGCCCAGAAGAGGCCGCGCTCATGACGCTGACTGAACCGGTGAATGCCTATTCTTTGGAGGCATCTGTGTGGAGAATGAGATAGATGACCAAAGGTGAAGTGTCCGATGCGGTCTGGACAGCAAAAGGAGTACTGATCCAGGTACATTTGCCGACAAAAGTTTACATAATATCGGTTATCGGAAGTTGGAAAAGCCTCTTTTCAGCCCTTCGCAGCTTCCTCGCTTCTGGTGACCCTCACCACCCGCCGCGATGTCCCCGCCCGGAACCGCAACACGAAACGCGTCCCCTCGCACTCCTCCTGCTCCAGCGATCCCTCCACTTGCTTGGCCAGGATCTCGACAATCCGCAACCCCAGCGACTTCCCAGTCCGCGCCGGCAACACCTGCGGGCACCCGACGCCGTTGTCCTGGACGCTCAGCTCCAATTCGCCCGGCGCCGATTGCCTTAACGATACCCGTACTTCGCCACCGCGCTCGCCCGGAAATGCGTGCTTCAACGCGTTCGTCACCAGCTCGTTCAGGATCAGCGCGCACGGAACGGCCCGGTGCAGCCCCATCTCGATCAGTTCGGCGTCCACCCGGATCGCAATCCCCCGCGCCGCAACGCCATATACGGCGCCCAATTCGTGCATCAATTGCTCGGCGTACCCGGCGAAGCTGATCCGGTCCAGGTGCTCGGTTCCATAGAGGTGTTCGTGGATCATCGCGATCGACCGCACCCGCTGCTGGCTATCCTCGAGCGCCTCCCGGACCTCGGCACTTTCGATTGCCTCGGCCTTCATGCCCAGCAGGCTCACAATTACCGCCAGGTTGTTCTTCACGCGGTGGTGAACCTCTTTCAATAAGACCGTTTTCTCCGCCAGGGCGGATTCCAGCTCGAGCAACGTTTTTTGCCGCGCCTGCTGAGCCCGATGCTGCTCGGTGACCTCGATATCCACCACCAGCACCTGCCCCGCTCCGGCATCCGATGCCGGCGCCGCGCCCGGCAGCGGCACGTAAGTGATATCGAAATACCGCTCTTCCGGCGGCAGCCCCTGACCCCGCTGTTTCCGAAGCGCCAGCCCGTGGGTGTCATACACATTCTGCTTGTCGCGCACTTCCTGGAGCAGTGGCAGAAGTACCGGCGCCGCTTCGGGCCAGACTTCGGCAATGGTTCTGCCGGCCATCGGCTCGCCCGGCGCCAGTGCCTGGTATGCCGGGTTGACCATTTCAAAGCGGAAATCGCTGGCTCGTAACAGCGCGATCGACACCGGCGAGTGCTCGATCACCGACTCCAGCATCCGCCGCCGCACCTCCAGTTCCAGCGCCAGTGCGGCCCGCATCTCGTCCCCCGCAGCCGCCGCTCGCCGGGCCTCTTTCAATCGTCCGAACAGGAAGCTGGCCACCACCCCGGTCAGCGCCAGCGCTCCCAGCCCCAGCCAGTGCCGCGGATCTTGCACCCGGAACGTTTCCACCGGCTCCGTGGCATAATACAGCGACTCGAGGGTGCACAGAATGGTCGCCAGCGTTCCCGGTCCCAACCCGCCCCGGAAGGCGGCCAGCAGAATGAACGGCGCGTAGGTGATATAAGGGATCGCGGTTGGCGAATGCAGCGGCAGCCTCGCCAGTTGCGCCGCTACGGCCAGTAGCACGGCCACCGCATAGTTGACCGCGAGACGTAGCCGTTCACCGCGCATCATGGCTCGCCCCTCCGTTGGGTCACTGCGCGGTAACGCTGGGCCGCTGCAACAAAGTGCGCACCCGGCGCGCCAATTCCGTCCCCCGGAATGGCTTTGCCAGCAGATCCATCTGCGGCAGCCCCGACGGCCCGAATTCATCGTGACCGTATCCGGAAACGAAGAGCGTCTTCATCTCGGGGCGCCGCGGTTTCAGCCGCTCCGCCAGTTGCAGACCGGACATGCCGGGCATCACCACGTCGGTGACCAGAACGTGGATCGGTCCGTCGCAGGCTCCAGCGATCGCTTCCGCTTCCTCCGCGTCGCGCGCCTGCAGCAGTTGATACCCTTCCCGTTTCAGGCAGCCGTGCATCAGCCGCCGGACGCCATCCTCGTCGTCGACCAGCAGTACCGTCGGCGGCGATTCGCTGGTGGCAGTCGTTTCCCGCGAATCGCCCGCCTGGTGAGGCATACCCGCGCTCGGCAGCAGGATCTCGAAACTGGTCCCTTTTCCTATCTCGCTCGTTGCGGTGATGTAGCCCTTGCTCTGCAGGATGATGGCGTGCACCATCGCCAGCCCCAGGCCGGTCCCGCTGCCGGACCGCTTGGTGGTGAAGAACGGTTCGAAGATCCGGGCCAGCGTCGCGGCGTCCATTCCCTGCCCCGAATCCGTCACTCGAATTTGAACGTATCGCCCGGGCCTGTAGCCGCGCCATTTTGGGCTCTCGGCGCCGATTTCGATGAGCGAGCTCGTAATCCGCATTTCCCCGCCCTTTGGCATCGCGTCCCGCGCGTTCAGCGCCAGGTTGAGGAATACCTGTTTCAGCCGGTTGCGGTCGCCGCGCACCAATCCGGCGAACGAGCCGAGTTCCAACGCCAGCGAAGAGCCCGTCCCCAGGCTGCGCGCAATCAACGGCTGCATCTCGCCAATCACCCCGTTGAGGTCGAGCACTTCCGTGCTCACCAGGTCCCGCCGGCTCAGCGTCAACAATTGCTTGCTGATGGAACCGGCCAGGGTGGCCGCCTGCTTGATCTCGGTGGCCCGGTCCCGGTCCTGATCGTTTTGCAGCTCCGTCTCCAGCTCTTCGGCGTACCCCAGAATCACCATCAGCAGGTTGTTGAAGTCGTGCGCCAGCCCCCCCGCCATGTTGGCGATCGCCTCCATTCTCTGCGATTGGATCAGCCGGCTTTCCATCTCTCTGCGCTCCCGCAGGTCCTGCACTACCAGAACCGAACCCAGCGTCTCTTCCTCCGAGCGGTTTTCCGAGCAACTGATTTCCACCGGTGTGCTGGCGCCCGTCTTCGACATTAGCGCGTAGGAGCGGCGTTCGCCCGGAGAGAGGTCGAGAATGGGATTCCCGGCGGCACGGCCGGTAGACTCCTCGTTGAGCCGCAGAACATCCATCAGCGGCCGGCCCATGGCTTCGCCGGCGGTCCAGCCGGTCAGTCGCTCGGCTACGGCATTCACGAAGACAATCTCGCCGGCTTCATTCGTGGCCACAATCCCTTCGCCCACGCTGCGCAGCGTGGTCGAAAGCCAAGCCTCGCTGGCCCGCACGCGCAGTTCCATTTCGTGCCGGTACAGGGCGATCTGCACCGTGCTGCGCAGATTCAGGTCGCCGATGGGCTTCAGAATGTAGCCCAGCGGCTCCGTCGTCGTCGCCCGGCTCACCGTGTCCGGATCGGCGTGCGCCGTCAGGTAAACCACCGGCGTCTGCAACTCATCCTTTAAAACCTGCGCGGTGGCGATGCCGTCCATCTCGCCCTGCAGGCGGATGTCCATCACCACCAGGTCGAAGGCCGTGCCCCGCGCAAAACGCAGCGCTTCTTCACCCGAGCTCGCGATCGCCGGCACGGCGTAGCCCAGCCGCTCCAACCGCCGCTGAATATCGTCTGCAATCAGTCCTTCATCTTCGACCACTAAAATCTGTTTTTTTGCTTGTTGAGCTGGCTGCATTTTCCCGATGCCCCTGACAAAGCGGAATGCTGACTTAGGACGCTATGTCAGGCCGGATTTTGGTCCCTTTCTCCTCCGTGCGTGTTGCGGCGCCATTCAGCTAATGTAGTCACCTGAGCCCGCCACAGACTGGTGATGGTACATCTCAGTAATCACTGATCAGTAATCACTGAGGCTAAAACCGAATAATAGCACCTCGCCCGGCGAAACGCTCCCTGAACCTGCGCGTCTGTTGCTTGCCCCGGTCCTGGAGCGTACCGGCCGACTGCCGGCCATAACTCGGTGGTCCAATATCGGCTCCGCATAGGCAACATTGTTGGCCAGAGGGTTATGCACAGCGATGTAAAGTATCTTCTTGTATTTGACCTGGCATCACTTTAATTTAAGTCAGGATAGCTGTGCAGTTCCGCTGGCGCAAGGTCACTGCGGACCCTTCCTTGACACGCGGGTACGCCCGACGGCATGCAGGGCGTTGGTGGGGCATGCTTTTGGGCTTGCCCGCACGTTCCCCCCAGCGCTGTCATCGAGTGGACCGACGCCCGCACCAGCGGAAGGTGTTACCGTAATCCGTTGGTCTCCCACATGAAGGTCACTTTGCTGTTGCTGGCGTGCTCGGCCGCGTTTGCGGCGGAGGCGACGCTCGAAATCAAGCTGGATCAGGCCGGCTACCTGCCGGACGCGCCCAAGATCGCGGCGGTGGCCGCAACGAAACCCGCGGCCGAATTCCTGGTGCGGCGTTCCGACGGTGACGCTGTCGTGCTACGCGGCAAACTCAGCGCCGCCCTGCCCGATGCCGACTCGGGCGACTCGGTCCAGCTCGCCGATTTCAGCAAGCTCGAGGAACCCGGCCGCTACTACCTGGAAGTGCCCGGCGTGGGGCGGAGCTGGAATTTCTCGATCGGCGCCGATGTCTACCGGCGCGCCTACTATCTGGCCATGCGCTCCTATTACGGGCAGCGCTGCGGCACGGCGGTGGATCTTGGCCCGGAATTTCCCGGCTACCGGCACGACGCGTGTCATCTCGAGGGTGCGTGGCACGCCTCGTCCGGCAAGACCGGCCCGCGCATTTCCCACGGCGGCTGGCACGACGCGGGCGACTACGGCCGCTACGTGGTCAACTCCGGCATCACCACCGGCACGTTGCTCTGGACCTGGGAGATGTTCGGCGCGCGCGTCAGCCCCATCAGCCTCAATATTCCCGAGTCCGGCAACGGCACGCCCGACATTCTGAGCGAGATCAAATGGAACCTGGATTGGATGCTGACCATGCAGGATGACGATGGCGGCGTCTGGCCCAAGCAGGCGAGCGAGCGCTTCTGCGGTTTCATCATGCCCGAAAAGGACACGCTCATGAGCTACGTTTTCGGCACCGGCCAGGAACCGTACAAGAGCTCCTGCGCAACGGCCGATTTCGCCGCCGTGATGGCGATTGCGGCGCGCGCCTTCCGGCCGTTCGACCGCGCTTACGCGGACCGCTGCCTGGCAGCCGCGCGCAAGGCCTGGGCGTGGGTGGAGCGGCATCCAAATGTGTTTTTTCGCAATCCGCCCGGCGTCAACACCGGCGAGTATGGCGATTCGAATTGCGCCGATGAGCGCCTGTGGGCCGCCGCCGAGCTCTGGCGCACCACCGGTGACGCGCTGTACGAAAGCTATTTCCTGGCGCATTACGCCGAGTTCCATCCCAGCGCAACGCAACCGCAGGCGTGGGCTGACGTTTCAAACCTGGGGTTGTGGACCTATGTTCTGGGCGGCGGAAAGAACGCCGCGGCAGTCGACGCCATCCGGCGGCAATCGCTCGAGGCCGCCGACCGGATTGTCCAACGCACCGCCGCCAACGGTTACCGTGTCAGCCTCACCAAGAGCAATTACGAATGGGGTTCCAACGGTACCGTGGCCAACTACGGCATGCAATTGCTGGTGGCCAACGCGTTTCGCCCCGATCCGCGCTACCGGCACGCCGCCCTTGAGAATCTGCACTACCTGCTGGGCCGCAACACCTTCTCGCTGTCCTTCGTGACGCGGCTGGGCGAAGATCCCTTCCGCCACCCGCACCACCGGCCGAGCGCCGCCGACAACAATCCCGAGCCGTGGCCCGGCCTGCTCTCCGGCGGTCCCAATCCCGGACGCCAGGATGCCGCCATGCAAAAGCTGCCGGCGGACCTGCCCCCCGCCAAGATGTACCTTGATGACGAAGCTTCGTACTCGACCAACGAAATCGCCATCAACTGGAACGCCCCGCTGGTGTTCCTGCTGGCGGCGGAGCTGCCGGCGAAATAGCAAATCCGGCCAGGAACGGTTGCGGTCGTGTCCGGATCCGAGCGTGGGCGACAGCGCGGGATCTTCGGCTTGCCTTCGCGCCTATACTTTTGGAAGAGACGCGACCAATGATCAAGCTGCGCAGATTAGAGCAACAGGATATCGAGGACGTCCACGCGCTGGTGTCGAGGATGGACGTTGTGCGCCACATGCTGTTGCCCTTGTGCACCCGCGCGGATAGCGAGCGATTCCTGCGCGACTCAATGCTCGAGTCCCCGTCGGAGCCCTGGAGGTCGATTGTTCGCGCGATTTGCGATAGCCCAGGCGCAGCCCTGGTTGGGCTTTGCGGGGTGGTCATTCTGCGCGGTGCGGAAGACGGCGAGATTTGGTACCTTGTCGCCCCCAGTAAATGGGGTAAGGGAATCGCCACGGAGGCGGCAAGACAACTGCTCGACTTTGGATTCGGGGAACTTGCGCTCCATCGAATCTGGGCAACTTGTCTTCCCGAAAACCCCGCGTCGGCGCGTGTGTTGGAGAAGGTCGGCATGAGAAAAGAGGGCTTTCTCATCAAGAACCTGAAAATCCATGGCGAATGGAAGAGCAGTTTCCTGTACGCCATGCTCGCCGAAGAATGGAACTGCGCCGCCTCGGCGCCAGCGCGCAGATAGCTTGCCAAAGACGCGCCGAGGCGTCAGTCGGAACCCAGGAAACCCTACTCCTGCAGGAAAAAGTTGAAGCGCTTTTCGTGGCCGATGGTCGTGAGGCTGCCATGGCCGGGAATGACGGTGGTCTCATCGGGCAATGGCAACAGCTTCTCGTGAATCGAGCGCAAAATCTGCCGTCCGTCGCCGCCCGGCAGATCGGTGCGGCCGATGCTGCCGAGGAAAAGCGTGTCGCCCGCCACCACCTTTCGCTCTGAGGGAATCCACAAGCTGACGCTTCCTTGCGTGTGGCCGGGCGTGTGCAGCACGTGGAACTCGGCCGCGCCCAGCCGCAGCGCGGCGCCCTCGTTCAGCGGCACATCGACTTCCACGCTCTCCGGCGTGGGCACGCCCAGCCATGCCGCCTGGGTATCCAGCATCTTCTGCAGGCCGGCGTCGTTCATGTTCATATAAACCGGCGCACCGGTGACGCGCTTGAGCTGCGCGGCGCCGCCGATGTGGTCGATGTGCGCGTGGGTGATGACGATGGCTTTCACTTTCAGGCCGTGCTTGGCCAGCAGCTCCAGGATCTGGCTGACGTCGTCGCCCGGGTCGATCACGATAGCTTCGCGGGTTTGCTCGTCGCCGAAAATGGAGCAGTTGCATTGCAGCATTCCCACCGGAAGGATCTCATGAATCATATTGCCGATTGTATACTCAGGCTATGGCCGAAGGACTGAACGTGCTAATGCGCTGGCTGCATATTGCTTCGGTGGCGTGCCTCGGCGGCGGCATGATTTACGGCTGGATCGCAGCCGGCGCCGCGGCGTCCCTGGCGCCGGCAGCGCGCGCGGAGCTGGGCGAGCGGACGGCAGCGGCTTTCCGGCCGCTGGTTTTGCTGACAATCCCATTGCTGGTGATCTCCGGCATTTATGCCCTGTTGAGTAACCCGGGACATACCCTGAGATACCACATCGTGCTCGGCGTGAAGCTGCTGCTGGTGGCGCACATCTTCGGCGTCGCGGTGTTGATTACGCAGCCGGGCTGCTCGCGGCGGCGCAGGCTGATGGCGGGCGGAGCGATTTCCGTCTTGGTGGTGATCGGCATCGCCGCCTATCTGCACCGCATCTACTAAGGCATGAGCCAGGGTTACGAAGGTCTGCGCCACGCCGCCGCGTGGATGAATCTGAGCGGCCGCGGGCGGATCGCCGTTCACGGGCGCGACCGCGCCCGGCTGCTGCACAACCTGACCTCGAACGAAGTCAAGAAACTCGCCCCCGGCTCCGGCTGCTACGCGTTCCTGCTCAGCCCGCAAGGGCGCATCCAGGCAGACCTCACCCTGCTGGCGTTCGACGATCACATTCTCCTCGATACCGAACCCGAGCTGCGCGAGAAAATCGTGCAGCACATCCGCCGTTACATCGTCGCCGACCAGGTGGAGTTGGAGGATGTGACGGCAGCCACCTGCGCCATCGCGCTCGAAGGCCCGGAATCGGCGCTGGTTCTGGAGAAGGCTGGCGGCACAGCGCCCGCCGCCGATTACCAGCATCAGGCTTGGGGGGAAGGCACGGTTGTTCGCATCAGCCTGACCGGCCAACCGGGCTTTCGCGTGTACGCCGCGGCTGGCGCCGCGGATGAGATTGTCCGCAGCTTGGCCGAGGCCGGCGCTCAACCAGCCACCGAGGAAGACGCCCGCGTGGTGCGCATCGAGAACGGCTGGCCGCGCTATGGCGAAGATATCCGCGATACTTCCCTGCCCCAGGAAACCGGGCAGATGCACGCCGTCAGTTTCAGCAAGGGATGCTACCTGGGCCAGGAGATCGTGGAACGCATCCGCGCGCAAGGCCACGTCAATCGCAAGCTGGTCCGGCTGCGCCTCGACTCCGCCACACCCCTGCCCGCCGGCGCCAAGCTCACCGTCGATGGCGCGGATGCAGGCGAGATCACCTCTTCGGTTTACTCGCCGGCGGAAGCCAGTGCCATCGCCCTGGCGTATGTGCGCTCCAGCTACGCCCCGCCCGGCCAGGCGCTCGCAGCCGGCGATGTTCTCGCGGTTGTGATCGACTGAAAAATGCTTTGGCTTGCCCGTGTGGTTTTGCTGCGGGCGTATTGCGCTCGCAAACCCGCCATTTCCCGCGACAACCGCAGGCGGCTCCAGTTCCTGCGTCGCGCTACTCGATGACTGCTTTTCTCCGGGCGAGCCGCACGTTATACTCGCCATTCAGGAGGCAGCCATGTCACGTTGGATGTGGTTTCTGCCAGCGGCAGCGCTGGCATCTTTAGCGGGCTGTGGTGGATCCATGCACAGCGCCGACGAAAAGTATTACCTGGTGAGCGCCGCCACCAAGATGGAGTACTGGGACGAAGCGGCCTCGGGGGTCGCACAGGCAGGCAAACAACTGGGGGTGATCGCCCAGGCGATCGGGCCTGAGACTTATGACACCAAGGGCGAGCACGAACAATTTCGCGCCCTGTTGAGCAAGAATCCCACCGGGATTGCGGTTTCCGCCGGCGACCCGGCGACGCTGAAGGACGACATCGACGCCGCGATCACGCAAGGGATTCCGGTCATTACCATGGATTCGGATGCGCCCAATAGCAAGCGCCTCTTTTTCATCGGCACCGACAATTACAAGGCCGGGCTCATGGGAGGGCGGCTGGTCGCCAGCCATCTGGGCGGTAAAGGCAACGTCGTTATCTTCACCTTCCCCGAACAGCCGAACCTCAAAGAGCGTCTGCAAGGTTACCGCGACATTTTCGCCGAGCACCCGGGCATCCACATCACCGAAATCGTCGACGCTAAGGGCGATCCGGGCGTAGTCTTCGACCGCACCATGCAGGCGGTGGAGAAGAAGGAACCGGTGGACGCGTTTATATGCCTGGTCTCCATCGCCGCGCCCGAAGTGGCCGATGTCCTCACCCGCAAGCAAGTGACCGGCAAACTGGTGATGGGCATGGACGCAGATCAGCGCACGCTGGATGGCATCCAGAGCGGCGTGATCACCGCAACCCTCGGCCAAAAGCCCTTCACCATGGCTTTCCTGGCCATCAAGATGCTGGACGATTTGCATCACCACCCGCCGGCTTCGTTGCTACTCGACTTCGCACGGGACTCGTTCTCGCCTCTGCCGACGTTCGTGGACACCGGCGTGACTTTGATCGACAAAAGCAACATAGCGGCATACCTGCAAACGCAAAAGGCTGCCAAAACGAGAAAGTAGGGTAAACCATCCCTTCTTTATCGGAATCTTCTCTTCGTCGTCGTATTCACTTGCGCCGGCGCCGAAGATCCTCGCCGCGGTTCATCCGGCTTAACGATGGCAGCAGTTTGTCCCTACTTCAGGTCTGGGCCGGCGCCGAGGGTCCTTCCCAACCGAAGCCAGCGGGATGACTTGACGGCCTTCGAAATAGCGCGCGCCGCACAGAAGTCCTTTACCAACTCGGTGACGCCGCCGGCGCTCAGTGCGAACGGGGCCCGCGCGGCGATTACCGGCAGCGACCAAGGGTTGGCGAAGATGACACCGAAATTGCGGCTTCCGGTGAGTTCAAACCGCACGATCGGGAATCCGGCGGCGGCCAACCCCGCGCGGAGGCCCTCCTCCGAGAAGATGCGGCGCTCCAGCGTCGAGCCGGTCCCGCCGTGAAATGTAAGCTGGTCGAATACGCGGTACTCGCCGTTGGCCGAACGGCTCACCAGGACGGTCCGGCCGTCGACCTCCGCGAACCCAAAAACGGCCAACTCGGGGTAGTGCTCAATGGTTTCAGGTTCGAGTGAGTACGGGACGGTGAGGATCAGGACTCCGGTGGGCTTAAGCAGGCGGGCGAGCGTGGCAAAAGCGCGGTCGACTGGTCCCAGCACGTGCTCCAAGACCTCGCTACAGATGACGAAGTCGTACTTGCCGAATTCCTTCTCGTCGGGCCGCGCCAGGTCGAAGCTCGGATCGCGATCATAGAACGTGTTGGTGTAGCTGAAGTGGTTCTCAAGGCGGCCTGAGTAAACAGTGGAGTCGCTGAGGCCCAGCCCGCGAAGGCTCTTCAACACGGGAAATTCCGGGAGTGTAAGGTCGAGCCCGAAAAGCGCGCGGGACAGCGCGAGCACGATGGAACGGAACCGTATTGACGAACCGCAGCGCAAGCAATCGACCCGTTCTCGCTCGCTCTCCTCCGCGGTCGAAACACGGTGCGCTCCACAGCCACAGATGTTGCAGACGAATGAGCCGATGGGCTCGGGGGCGCCGGGCTTCTGGTCTTGCTTCCTGTGCGGCATGGCAGCTCCTCGCGGAAACATTATAATGGTCCGGGAAGCCGGCGCCGCTGATACAATATTTCCCTGGGAGGAGTGCTATATGAAACGCGCATTAACCGTGAGTGCTTTGTTTTTGTTTCTGGCGGCCCTGGCCTGGCCCGACAGCAGCCTCAGCGGCGACTGGAAAGGGGCGTTCGATTTCGACGGCAACAGCGTGCCGGTCGTGATGCACCTCACCGCCAAGGGCGCCGACGTGACCGGCACTCTGGAGGGTCTTCCCACTTCGCCCACCGACATCAAAGAGGGCAAACTCGACGGCGACACTGTCACGTTCTGGGTCAATACCGACTACCAGGGCACCACATACAAGCTGGTTTACAAGGGAAAGGTGCAGGGAGACGAGATTCACTTCGAGTTCGGAACCGACGATGGCAGTTGGGGCGCCGACCTGGTAGTGAAGCGCGCCTCCTGACGCTGTAAGCCGTTCTCTTTCATACGACTACACCAGACTTCCGCAGCCGGGCGCAATCCTTCCGTTCAACCCCGTTCTGTGCCGTACAACCAATAATTTCAACGTTTTAATGCCAACTCGTAGGCCCGCGCCCCAGCTTTGCCTATACTGAGCACAAGCACGAGTTGGATCGGCGCCGGGAGCCTGCAAGACAGGAACGCGCCAGAGCCACCAGAGGAGTGAACTCAAGATGCATAAGCCGGTAAAGTATGCCGAAAAAGTCCTGACGGTAACCGCCAATGTGGCTTGGACGGTCTTCGACAAGCTGAATCAGATCCATCGGAATCCGGGCTTTACACCGAAGTGGTCGGACAAGCCGCTCCTCAAGAGCTGGGAAAAGGTGAAGCCGCCGCTCGGCTGGCCGCGCGAAACCGATTCGCTGTGTCCGCGCTGCGTGCCGGAAATCCGCCAGCGCATTTTGGACGGCGAAACGCCGCTCGACGTTCTCTACAACCAGCGCCCCGGCGAGATCAAGGCGAAAATCGTCGAGCGCGACGGCAAAATCCTGATGGTGAAGGACTGCCCCATCCACGGCCACTTCGAAGATGTAATGTCCATCGATACGGACTTCTATCGCCACATCGAGCAGGTCTTCCCCGGCCGCGACATCCGCGCCCACAACGACGCCACGCTGCACAAGCACGGCACCAGCACCATCACCCACGGCCGCGGCTCGGTGCTGACCATCGACCTCACCAACCGCTGCAACATGATGTGCGATCCGTGCTTTATGGATGCCAACCAGGTCGGCTTCGTGCATGAGCTGAGCTGGGAAGACATTAAGACTCTTCTCGATAACGCCGTCACCATCAAGCCGAAGCGCCAGATGTCGGTGCAGTTCTCCGGTGGCGAGCCGACCATCTCGCCTTACTTCCTGGACGCGGTGCGCTACGCCCGCGAGGTCGGCTACACCTCGGTGCAGGCAGCCACCAACGGCATCGAGTTCGCCAAGAGCCCGGAATTCTGCCGCCAGGCGGCTGAAGCTGGCCTGCGCTACGCCTACCTCCAGTTCGATGGCATCGGCAACGCCGCCAATCAGCATCGCAAGGTGGGCAACCTGTTCGACGTCAAGCTCCGCGCCATCGAGAATCTGCACTCCAACGGCGTCGATATCATTCCGGTCATCACCATCATCAACGGCATCAACAATGAGCAGGTGGGACGGATCATCCAGTTTGCGCTCGACAATCCCAAGAAAATTCCGTTCCTCTCTTTCCAGCCGGTCTCTTTCACCGGCCGCGATGAGGCGGTGACCGATGAGCGCCGCACGGCGCAGCGCTACACGCTCTCGCACCTGGCGCACGACGTCAAGAGCCAGATGGGACTGGGAGAGCCGGCGCGCGATTGGTTCCCGATTTCTTTCATCTCGACATTCTCCGATTGGAGCGACTTGGTGCACGGCCCGCAGTCCGACTGGGGCCAGTTGAGTTGCGGCTGCCATCCCAATTGCGGTACCGGCATGGCCGTGATGGTGGACAAGGAAACCAAGGAGCGGGTTCCGGTGACCGCGTTCTGGAACGCCGATCAACTGGCGAAGGATGTGGCGCGCATCAACGATGCGGCCCGCGGCAAGTGGCTTTCGATTATCGGCATGGCGCTGGCCACGACGCGTAACTATAATCCTTTTCAATCGCCTACACACTTCAAGTTAAGCGATTTGTTTAAGAAGCTGGACAAGACTTTTGGCGCTACCGGCAAGAACTACGGCAAGGTGGGCAAGGACCGCACGATGAGCGATATCGAGCGCCGCCGCCGCGACCGCTGGAATTTCCTGTTCATCGCCGGCATGTGGTTCCAGGATCTGTTCAACTACGATTTCCGCCGCACCGAACAGTGCATCATCCCGTACGCCACGCAGGAAGGCGAGATTTCCTTCTGCGCCTACAACACCGGCGTCGGTTGGCGCAACATTATCGAAAAGATGCACATGACGGCGACGCTCACCAAGTGGTACGAAGAGCACGGCAAGCACGAGATTTTCGCCGGCGGCAAGCGCGTGCCGCTGAAGAACGTGGATCATTCGCTGGTGCTGCGCGAAGACATCATCACTAACGAAGTGCAGCACGACCTGGACCGCCTGGGCATCGCCAAAACCGCTGGCGAAGAAAAGATTCGCGCCCGCGACGCCAAGCTCCGCGAGCAGCAGGAAAACGCCCGCATGGCCAAGCTGTACCGCGAGCACGTGCTCAAAGAGCCACCCGCACCCGCGAACCTGGTGCGCCTTGACGAGATCCAGCCCGCCGTAGCCACGCCGCCAGTCGAAGAGCGCGAAGAAGTGGGCAGCTTCGGCGATTAAGCAAGCGACCGATCCGTCTTGGCCCCTGCTGTAGGGGCCCGGCATGCCCGGCCCGGCTTCCACGACGCGTTCCGCCGCCGTCGAGACTGGCACGCTCCGGATGGCGCCCGCCCTACAATACCGGCGAATCGTCGCCCAACAACGCCTTGCGCACAATCTTAATCGGCGGCGTGCCCTGTTTGATAAAGGAATCGTGGAATTCCTCGAGCGAGAATTGCGCGCCCTTCCGCTTCTTGTAATCCTCGCGCAGCTTCATGATCTGCAACTTTCCCAGCGTGTAAACCAGGTAGGTGGGGTCTGAGGTGCCGCGCTTGGCTTCCTTCTCGGCCACCGGCCGCACCTGGTAGCCTTCCTTGACGAAGAATTCCTCCGCTTGCTCCACCGTCATCTTGCCGGTGTGCATCTCGATCCCGGCGATGAAGCGCGCGTCGCGCAGCAGCGCGTCCTGCAACTGGCCCAGGCGCAGCTTGCGGTCCCCGTTGCCATAGCCTTCATCGAGCATCATCTGCTCGGTGTAATGCGCCCAGCCTTCGGAGTTGGAGCCGCAACCGGTCAGCTTGCGCACCTTGGTCGGCACTTGCTTCAGCCACAGAAACTGCATGTAGTGGCCCGGGTAAACTTCGTGGACCGCGGTGCTGATAATCGTCCCCCGGTTGAAGCCTTCCAGGTACTCCTCCACATCCTTGGCGGGCCACGCCGGGTCCGGCAGCGTGACGTTGAAAAAGGCTTCCGTGGCCACGTTCTCGTAAGGTCCGGGCGTGTCCATCGATGCCGTGGTCAGGGCGCGCATGAACGGCGGCGTCTCCTCGACAATCGGCGGCACCGGCGACGGGACGGTGATGATGTGGTGCTGTTCGATGAACGCCCGCAGGCCGCCCAGCACGCCGCGAAAAGTGTCGAGCAGCTTGCCCGGCGCCGGGTGTTCGCTCTCGAGTTCGCCGAGAATCTGTTGCGGCGTGCGCTTTGGGTCGATCTCGGCCGCCACCCTGCGGAACCACTCTTGGTTATGGCGGAGGTCCGCATACCCGATCTCGAGCAGCCGGTCGAGCGGCGTATCCACCATCTCGTCGTACAGCAGCTTCTTGCGATAGTTCTCGGCGCCAATCCGGAAATCGCCGTGGGAGCGCGGCAGCAGATCGTTTTTCAGCCAGGCCTGGTAGCCGTTGAGCGCATCGATCACCGCCTGGTTGGACTGGTGAAACTCGGCGACTAATGCCTGGTCGGTAACTGTTTTGAACGCCGCCGGCACGTCGCTCTGGAAGAAGCCGACGATTCCCGGCACCTGCTCCAGCGCAACCTCGGTGTAGACGCTCGGCGGGTTGCTGAGGTTCTCGCGCGCCGATTGAAACAACCGCGGAATCAGCCGCTCGCGCGCAATGACGGACTTCAGGCGCTCGGCTGCCGGCGCGTAGTTGCGGCTCATGATGACGAAAATCGCGCCTGCCGCGCCTGACGAATAGAGGTCCGGATTCTTCTCCCAGGGGCGAATCGTTTCGAGCTCCAGAAGCTGCCCGCGGATCTGCGAGAGCAGCAGTTCACGGTCCGCGCTTACGAAAGCCGACAGGCCGCGAGGATCGAACGCCGCAACTTCGGTTTCGAAACCGCGCAGCGCGGCGATCTCGGCTTGAATCTTGCTGCGCGCGCCGGAAGGGAGCTGCGAATCGTACTGATGGAAACCCGCCTGCGTGCCCCCGGCCGGGTCGTAGTGGAACGCCACCTCGTTGAAATAGCGGTCGGCAAGCCGGTCAAACATCGCATCGCGGCTTTGCGCCAGGCAAACCACAGCCGACCCCAAAAGAAGAGCAATTCGCGAGATTCTCATGATGAAAGGTTACCATTGCGGGCAATTCGCACCCATTGTGCCACAGGCGGCGCGGGCCCGGTTTCAACCTGCCAGATGGTCGAGGCATGTCCCCAACCTCACAATGGACTTGTAGGGGCCGGGCATGCCCGGCCCGTCGCGTTTCTACATTTCGAGCATTCGCCGGCGACTCGCCCTGCCGACCCTGCCAACGCCCGCCTGCGGGCGCATTTCTTCAGCATCGCTAACCACCGGGAAAGGCCGGTTTCGCCGAAACCCTCTCGCACGGCGCAGCCGCGCCTTGCCGGTCCCCTCGGCGGAAGACCAGCAGGTCGCCCAGAAAAAAGTTCAACACTGAACCTGCTGCTATCGCCGCTACGTTGGCCGCCAGGTAGGGCCAGTGCATTCGCCCCACCAGAAGGCGCATCAAGAGCAGGTTGACCGCGAAGGACAACAAACCGTTGGCGAGGTGAAACCGAAGCAGTCGCCCCACCCGGCCACCCACCCCGCGGTCTCTCCACGTCCAGCGCTCGTGCCAGACGAAGTTGTGCAGCAGGGCAAGCTCCGCCGCCGCCGCCGTGGCCAGCAGGTAATTCCAATGCAGGCCGCTCTTGAGCAGCGCCAGCGCGGCAAGCTGGACGCCCACGCCCATCCCGCCCACCGCGTTGAATTTGAACCAGCGGATCACCGCACGCCGGCTCCCTCCACGGCCTCCACGGCGCGCTTCGCTATGCCCGGCAGCCGTTCCGCGCGGTACAAATAAGCCGTGTGCCGCGCCACCGCTACCGCCAGCATGGCCGCCATGCCGCAGATCCCGATGGCGCCGCCCACGTCGAACAGCGGCCAGGTGTGGCCGGCAATTCGCGCCATCGGCCGGTACAGCAGCGCGATGTTGCTGATCATCAGCAGAATCCGCAACTCGGTGGGGCTGAACTTCCAGAACGAGATATGGAACGTGCCGACCGTGTAAGTCGCCAGATACACTTCAATCGATAACAGGAAGTAAGCTACCAACAGGCCTCCCGCCACCGCCGGGCTCATGTAGCCCGAAAGAGCCATCCCGCCCAGCAGGAAAAAAGTGCCGAGCGCGTCCACCATGTGGTCGACATAGAACCCATAGCGCGGCCGCTGGCATTCGCGCACGCGCGCCAGCGTTCCATCCAGGCTGTCTCCCAGCCAGTTCAGCGACAGACAGACAATCCCCAGCAGCAAGCCCGCTCGATTCGAGCGCGCATACCAGTAACTCAGCCCCGCGCCAAGCAAGGAAATCAAGCCCAAAACAGTCAGGTGGTCGGAGTTGATCCAGGCCGGAGTGCGCCGCGCCAGCCATACCAGGCAGCGCTTTTCGAGCGGCGCCAGGAAACTCACCTGCGCTCGCGCCGCTTCTTGAAACCGCGTACCATCCGCCACCGCGGCGTTCCGTGTCATGCTGAAAGAGTAGACGAGCGATGCTGCCAAACAGTTCACTCTTTTGGCTGGTGCCATGCCTCCTGGTCAGTCTCCCGGACTCCACCAAAGTGCAACTCAAGCCGGGCACCGTGGAAGCCTTCGACCGGTATATGCAAGCCGCGCAAGAGCGCTTCGACCACAGCCTGCGCGCGGGCCCGTTTCTTTGGGTGGATGCTTCGCCCGATCGCAAGCGCGCCGTCCGCCAAGGTAAGATTGTCGCCGAACCCACCAACCAATCGGGCGATATCGAAGTCCCCGACGGGCTCGTCCACGATTGGACCGGCGCCGTCTTCGTTCCCGGCGTCACCCTCGCGCAAACCCTTCGCCTGGTCGAAGACTATAACCACCACAAGAACGTCTACCCCGATGTCCTCGATTCGCGCCTTCTCAGCCGCCACGACGACGATTTTCACATTTTCCTGCGCGTCATCAAGACGCAGATACTAACCGTGGTCCTCGATACCGAGCATGACGTGCATTACGTGCGGCTCGATCGCACGCGCTGGTACAGCAAATCGTTCACTACCCGCATCGCCGAGGTCGACAACCCGGGAGCCAACGAGCATGAGCTGCCACCGGGCAACGATCACGGCTTCCTGTGGCGCCTGAGTACATTCTGGAAATTCGAGCAGCGCGACGGCGGCGTGTACCTGGAGTGCCAGGCCATTTCCCTCACCCGCGATGTCCCCGCCGGCCTGGGCTGGCTCATCAATCCCATCATCCGCACCCTGCCGCGCGTGTCGCTCACCAATACGCTCAGCGCTACCCGCCAGGCGCTCATAGCCGACAAACCGTAGCCGACCCGAGGGCGAGGCATGCCGCGTCCCGCGTCCACGCAGCCAAACGTTGTCGCAATTGCGAAATGACTTACTTGGCCTTGCTCAATTTGCGGAAGTAGTCGGCCACCGCATCCTGGTAGCCTTGCGGGACGCGCTCACCGCCGGGGCTGCGAATGCTGCCGCCGCCGCTCGACGCATCCACCATGCGCCGCAGCTCCATTTCCACCTGCTCGGCGCCGGACAGCGCAGCTTGAATGCGCTGGCTCAGCAGCGAATCGTTGGTGTAATAGCGCGGATCGAAATTGCGCAGGTCGCGCATCAGGCTTTGGATGTCGCGCGCTGTGTCGGGGTCGTCCTTGAGCTGCTGCTCCAGGCGGCCCAGGCTCTCGAAGGCGCCGCGATAGCTGCGTGTGAGGTCTTCGGGACTCACCGGGGCCTCCATGCCTCCGCCCGCCGCGTATGGTGAGCGCAGGCTGCCGGCGCCGTCGGCGTACCGGCCGCTGCTGTTCGGTTGGCTGCTTGCCGAACTGCCCGGCGCGCCTACGGGCGAACCTCCCTGCTGGCTCTGCTGGCCTTGCTGCCCCGGCCGGCCCTGCATTCCTTGCTGGCCGCCCTGGCCGCCTGCTTGCTGCCGGCCGCGGTTGGCCAGTTGGGCCTGGAGTTGCTCCATCTGGCGGCGGAGCTGCTCCACCTGGCCCAGCGCCTGCGCGGCTGCCTGATCGTCCTGGCCCGCCCCGGCCTGGTTTTTCTTCGCGAGCTCCTGGTCGATCTGGTGCAACTGGTCGCGAAGCTGGTTCAACCCGGCGGTGGCTTGCGCCTCCGAGAGGGCGGCGTATTCCCCTTGGCCGTGGCGGATCCAACCTGCGTTGCGATCCATCTCGCGCACCAGTTCCTGCTGCTGCGCGTCGCCGAGCGCATCCCGCAGCTTGGTGGCGGCCTGGCGCTGGGTGCCCATCAGGTCGCGCGTGGCGTTCTGCATCTGCTGCTCCAGGCGCTTGAGATCGGCGACTTCGTCTTCCTTCTGCTGAGCCATTTGTTCGGCCTGGCTGCGCTCGAGGCCCGAGCCCTGCGGGCCGAAAGCGCGCCGCATCTGGCCTTCGAATTCCTGCTGGCGGTGCGCAAGGGAGTCCGCCTGTCGCGCCATGTCACCAACCTCGCCGGAAGATTGCGCGCTACGCAAGCCGGCGAACATCTGCTGGGCTTCGCGCAGGCGGTCGGCGGCGCGGCGCGCTCCGGCTTCGCCCTCCGGCGTGCCGGCCTGCTGCGAGGATGCCGCCTGGCGCATATCCTGGAGCGCCTGCTGCAGGCGGTCGATGGTCTGGCGTAATTGTTGAGCTTGGGCGTTCTGCAGGCGCTGGTTCATCTGCCCGAGCCCAGTCTGTGTCTGGCTGCTGCTCCCCGGCTGCGATTGCTGGCCGGATGAACCCGCCTGGGCGGACGCCCCCGCCTGCCCCGATTGGCTTTGCTGTCCCTGCTGTCCCTGCTGCCCCTGCTGGCCGTCGCGGCTCAAGGGCGCATTTTGCGCCAGTTGCTGCATTTGCTGCTGCAGCTTTTCGGCTTCGCGGCGCAGCATTTCCTGCTCCCAGCGCTGTTGCGGCGTTGACATGCCGCGGCGCTGTTGCTCGGCCAGTTCCTGCTGCCGCCTGGCAAGCTCCTGGAGCTTTTGCAGGGCATCATCCATCTGGCGCTGGCGCGCGTCGGCCGACTGGTTCTGCCTCGCGCCTTCATACTGGTTCTTTTCGGTGTCGAGCTCCAGGTCGAACAGGCCCTCCATGTCGCGAGTGGCCCCGCTGATTCCGCCACCGCCCGCGCCGGATTGGCCGAAGGCCACCTGGATGTCGCGAAAGACGGATTCGGCGCGCAGCAGATACTGCAGCGCTTTCTGTTCCGGCGCCAGCGCGTCCTGCCACTTGGCGATCCGCAGCTTCCCGGCGGCGGGGCCCATGGCGCCCGCGGCCTGCTCGATATTAGCGACGAAGCTCTTAAAAGAATCGCCGGCTTCTTCCATCTGCCGGGCCTTCATGCGCTGGGCCAGCGAAGTCGCCTGGTCGCGCAATTTCGATTCGACCGAAGCCAGAAACGCGGCGTTCTCCGCATCGGTGGCCTTGGCGCCGTTACCCTTGATCTGGTTCCAGGTGGCGGTGATGATCTCTTTCTGCCGCTCGGAAAGCTGATTCTGCTGATCGCCCTGCCCAGGCATGCCGCCGCCGATCTCCTGCGACTGGGTGTAATTTCTCTCGAAGGGCTGGGCTTCGATGAAGAACATGTCGGTGTTGGTCGTCTGCCGGGCGTCCCGCGCCGCAGCATACAGGCTGACGATGTCGCCGGGCTGCACCTTAAAATCTTCGAGCGCGATTACCGTGGACCCGTTGGCGGTCCTGGCGCCCTTGGCGTCCAGCATGCTGATGGTCTTCTCCGGACCGCCGTTGACCGAATAATGCAGGTCCACTCCGCGCAGGCCGAAATCGTCGCTGGCGTTCACCGCCACGGTGACTTCCTCGATCGGGCTGGCCTTGAAATCGTGGCCCGGCCGGGTAATGGTGATTTCCGGCGGATGGTCCTTCTGTGCCTCAATGAAATAGTCCTCGCTGAGGCGCACGTCCTCGCCGCCTTCGATGGCGGCGATGTGATACATGCCATCCTTCTGGATGGGCACGCTGGCAATCAGCGTGTTATTGCCGCCATAGCGCAGTCCGAGCTTGCCGCCGTCGTCGAGCAGGAGCGCGCCGCTCGCCAGCGGCCGGTCCGTGCGGATGGCCACTTCGGCGGTGGTGCCTTCCACCGCGCGCAGATCGCCGCCGGGGTCCTCCACGAAGTCCTTCATGCCGGTCCAGGCGGGGTAATGGTAGGTGACCCTGATGTTCTTGATGGAAGGCAGCTCGACTACGTTGAGGTGATAGTGCGCGGAGCGGATGCCGCCCGCTTCCACGTAGTAATCGAGCGATTCCGGCACGCCGGCGATTAGAAACTGGTACGCCGAGCCACTCGGCTCCGTGCTCATTTCCGCCTGTTCCCATTGGGGCGCGCTCGCATACTTCGCGAAAAAGCGGACCTTGGGAGCGGTGAAACCGAGCAGCGTGGCGTGAATCACCTGGTCGGCAAGTTTGCGAATGGTGCGGTTGCCCGGCTCGACCGCGATCGAGTAGAAGGGCTTCGTTTCGCCCTTGGGCGGGCCGGCCCAGAGCAGCGCGGTGCCGTAGCCGAGGAAGCCGGGCCCCGCCACGCCGAGCCAGATGAGCAGCAGCGCTGCGGCCGCGGCGGCCGAAGCGAAGCCGGCAATCCACGCGGTTTTGGCGACCGAAGCAGGCCGCGCCTGCTCGGCCACCTGCAGCGTGTCGGCGGCCAGCAATTGCAGAAACGGGTCGCTGTCAACCGACCCGGCGCGTTCGCTCAAGGTGAGCAGACGCTGTTCGAACTCCGGATGCTTCTGCTCGGCGGCGCGGGCGGCGCGGTGGCGATTGAGGCGCACCAGGGGGACGATCAGAGCCGCAGCGATGGCGCAGGCCAAACCGAGGAACAACGCGAGCCGCGCGGCCAGCACCGCGCCACTCGAGAACGCGAAGGCATTGGCCGCCAGCACGGCGGCCACGGTGAAAACCAGCGCCGCGATGGCCGTAAGCGCGCTGCCGCGCGAAAAGGCCAGCAGGCGCAAGCGGCGTTCCATGGCGCTCAAATAACGCGAGAGAAGGTCCAAGGGATTCATGGCGCCTCTTTATCCACGGATAGATGACGATTCCCCAGCAAGGATTCGGCGATCGCACAAGCCAGCACAGCCAGCATCACGTACCACCACAAAGACAGGCGGCTTTGTCCGGCGGCCGCCTGGCCGCTCGCCGCTATACCACTGGCTGTATTCTGCCACAAGCGGAGGGTTTCCGGCGGAGCGGGCGCCAGATCGGATTCGCGCCGGTCGGCGTTCACCGCGACCAGCTCGTTGCGGCCGTTAGGGCGTCGAATATCATAAAAGCCGTCCGCGGTGAACTCGATGTTCTGCGCAGTGGCCGCTTCGGCAAGCGAGAAAAGGCGCTCGCCTTTCGGATCGAACACATCCACGGCGGTAGCTTTCTCCCCGGCGCCGCGCAGCTCTTCGAAACTGCCCACGGTGACGGCGGGCGGCCCGGCGTCCAGGTGCCCCAGGTAGTTGGCGGTCTGCTCGATGAACGGCACGAACGACGCGTGCACCGGAAAATCGTTGGCGACGTTATCCAGGGTGGAGGCGAAAACGAGGATATGGCCTGCGCCCAATTGCTCATCCACCAGCAAGGGTGTTTCGTCCGTGAGCCGCGCCACGACGCGCGCCGGTCCGGGATCAACGCGCATCGCCTGGAAGAACTTCACGTCGTCCCAGCGGTTGTTCTGTTGAATGGATGGGTGCGATGGATCGAGCGCTTCCGCGCTTTGGAACAGGTCGCCTTCGCGGCTGGCGTACCGGGTGCCTTGGATGGCAAGATCGGCTACTGGAACCTTGCCGCGGCCCATCGAAGAGCGGCCCAGCGCGATCAACACGGAGCCGCCGCCGCGCACGTAATCCCGCAGGCTCTTTTCGAAAGTCTCCGGCAGCGCGCCCACATCCGAAATCACCACGAAGGCATACTTGGAAGGCGCCACATTGGCGGTTTGGTCGGCGGCGGCCGGGTCGATGGCGAATGCCGACTGGCCGGTGGCTTCGAGCGCGGTTTTGAAGTACAACAGGTCGCGCGTGTTGTCCGGGTCGTGAACGAACAGGGCGTGGCGGGGGTCGGCCCGCTCGACCGAAAAGTAAAAAGCGTCGTCGGCAGCCAGCGCATCGGCGGAATCGATTTTGACCTCGCCTCGATTGCGGCCATAGGGCACTTCGAGAGAATTGAACTCGACCGCGGCGCGCCCGCTGGCCGTGACGGTTACCGACTTGGATTCGATGACGCGGCCATTCAGCGTCAGCGAAACGTTGCGCACTGCATCGGTGGTGCCGAAACCGGCGATGGTGGCAAGCACGCGCGCCTTGGCGCCACTGTAAACGCGGCGCGGCGCCACCACGTTCTCGACGGTGAAATTGGGCGTTTGTTTCGAGACCAGCGGATGCGGCTCCAACCGGATGTCGGCGTTCAAGCGAAGGTCGCTGAAGTTGGCGGGCATGCCGCTCTGCTGCATGTCCGAATAGAGAAGCACGCGCAGCGGCAGGCGCAGCGACTGCGCGATGGAGCGGAGCGAGCGGGAAAGCCCTGCGAACGAGGTACGGCCGTCGGATGGCGCGATCGCATCGAGCGCGGCGTCGAGCGCTTCGTGGTCGCCGGTAACCTCGCTCAGAACTTCAACCCGCGAGCTGAACGCCAGCACCTGCGCCCGCTGACCGGGGCGCAAACCAGCCACCTCGGCCTTTGCCAGGTTTCTGGCCCGATCGAGCAAGCCGGCGGCTTGCATGCTCAGCGAGTTGTCGATGGCGAGAACCGTGACTTCGCCCGAGCGCGACAGGGGCACCAGCTTGTGCTGCAGATAAGGGTTCGCGAACGCCAGCGCCAATAGCGCGAACAGCAGTGTCCGCAGCGCGAAGAGAATCAGATAACGCAGGCGGCGATGCTTGAGGGAGCTTTGCGCCCGGCGCTCGAAAAACATCAGCGAGCTGAAGGGCACCGGCGTTGCCTTGTGCTTGCGCAACAGGTGCAGCCAGACGGGCAGGCCCACCGCGGCCAGGCCGGCGAGAAACCATGGAGAGAGAAAGCCCATTTAGAGCATCCCCCGGCGCACACTCAAATACTCGCGCAGGCCTTCATCCAACGGCCGGCCGGTATCCACCAGAAAATAATCCATGCCGGCGCCGCGCGCCTGGGAACGAAGCGCCTCGATGTGCGCGCCGATCTTGGTCCGATACTCGTAGCGCGCGTATTCGGGCGAAACTTCCAGCGCCGCGCCGGAGTTTTCCATATCGACCAGCAGCACGGGCTCGCGGAAATGGGGCGCGATCTCCTGCGGGTCGAGCAGGTGAAACAGGATGATCTCATTGCCGCGGAAACGCAGCGGCTCGACGGTTTTGACAATGACGGCCGGATCTTCGTAAAAATCCGAAACCACCACCACGATGCCGCGGCGGCGCAGGAAATTCTGGAAGTGGACGAACGGCTTGGTGAAATCGGTGCGCGTGCCGGTCTGCGCCTGTTCGATGGCGTGCAGCAAGCGGAACAACTGACCCTGGCGCGTGGAGGGCGCCACGTAGTTGGTCACGTCCTCATCGAAAACGATGAGGCCGGCCGCGTCGCGCTGCACATTGGCCAGGTAGCACAGCGAGGCGGCCAGGAAGCGGGCATAATCGAGTTTGTTGACGGCGTGGGACCCGTAGCCCATGGAGGCCGAGGTATCGAGCAGCACCAGCAATTGCGTGTTGGTCTCGCCGCGGTAGCGCTTGAGGTAGCAGCGGTCGGTGCGCGCGAAAACGTTCCAGTCCACGTGGCGCAAATCGTCGCCCTGCGTGTAGGCGCGGTATTCGGCGAACTCCTGCGAGAAGCCGAAATCCGGCGACCGGTGCAGCCCGGCCACGAACCCATCGACCACTGTCTTGGCGATCAGGTCCAAACCCGCGATCGAGTTGAGCGTAGCCGGATCTAGAAAACGTTGCAGCATTTTACTCCCGCGGCGCCCCTTTCCACTCAAGCAGGCGCTTCAAAATGTCGTCCTGCTTCAGCCGGTCGGATTCGGCGTGAAAGTTGAGCAGGATGCGGTGGCGCAGCACCGGAATATACAGCGCGCGGATGTCTTCGTAAGTCACGTGGTAGCGGCCCTTCATCAACGCCCGCGCTTTGGCGGCCAGCACCAGGAACTGGGCGGCGCGCACGCTGGCGCCATAGTTCACGTACTTTTGGACGAAGTCCGGCGCCGATTCGTCCCGGCTGCGGCTGACGCGCACCATATCCACCGCGTAGCGGGCCACGCTCTCGCCGATCGGCACCATGCGCACGAGCTGCTGGAAATCGAGAATCTCCTCGGCGTTGGTCACCGGATCGGCTTGCGGAATGGTGGTGACGGTGGTCAGATCCACCACCTGCACTTCCTCATCGGCGTTGAGGTAGTCGAGCACGGTGTTGAACAGGAAGCGGTCGAGCTGCGCTTCCGGCAGCGGGTACGTGCCTTCCAGCTCGATCGGGTTCTGAGTTGCCAGCACGAAAAACGGGTTGGGCAGCGCGTAGTTGTTGCCGCGCACGGTGCACGCGCGCTCCTGCATGGCTTCGAGCAGAGCGCTTTGCGTCTTCGGCGGCGTGCGGTTGATTTCGTCGGCCAGCAGAATGTTCCCGAAAATCGGGCCGGGCACGAAGGTCCAGGTGCGATGGCCGGTGGCCGGGTCCTCTTCGATAATGTCGGTGCCGGTGATGTCACTGGGCATCAGGTCCGGCGTGAACTGAATGCGCTTGAAGACCAGCCCCAGGGTCTGTGCCATGGTGCGCACCAGCAGCGTTTTGGCGGTGCCCGGGAGGCCGGTGATCAGGCAATGGCCGCCCACGAATAGCGCGATCATCACCTGCTCCAGAACCTCCTGTTGGCCGACGATGACGCGGCGCACTTCGGTCACAATGTCAGCCTGCACCTGGCGGAAGCGCGCAATACGCGCCTTCAGAATCTCGGGTTCCATCTGTGAAGTAGCGGGTGTCGACATATCTTTTCCAATCCTATTGCTTCGTTGCGGCGGGCCCACTCTGCTCCGCGCCGCTCAACTCTAACAGCAGCTTCTGCGCCGGCCGGAATCCGGGAGCGATTTCCATGGCGTCGATGACCTCGTTTCTGGCCGCTTCCGGCTGATGATTCAAATTGAATGCGCAGGCCAGATCGTAATGCGCGCGAGCCAGATCGATGGGCTTCGCCGCCAGCAGCGCCTGAAACTCGCGGATGGCGCCGCCGGCGTTCGCCTGTTCGAGCCAGAGTTCGCCCAACTCCTGGTGCTGGTCGCTGCGCATCGGATATATGTAGTTCAGACGGTCCAGAACCGCGGCAGCTTCGCTCCGCTTACCCGCGCCGGTGAGCTCCTTCGCCAGCAGCATGATGGTGTCCGGATTGCGCCCGCCGATGTGAATGTACCGCTCCAACTGGCCTATGGCAGCGGCGCTATCGCCTTTGGCCAGGTAGGCGCTCGCCAGCGACTCGTAAATGCTGTGATGCTCGACGTAGTCCGGGTAGAGGTCGCGGGCCTCGGTGCCCAGGCGGATCACCTCATCGTAGTTGTGAGCGGCGGACGCCGTCTCGATGCGCTTGACCGCCTCTTTCCAGCGGTCGAAATTCTCCACCGTCCGCTTGGTCTCGGCTTCCAGGGCGGCGATGAACCGGCGATCGAATTCCGCCGGCTCCAGCTTCAGCTCTTTCCGGATCACGGTCGCGGTATCGTCGCTTGCGCCGAAATCGTGCAGCATGGCGAGAATCGTATCCCAACCCCATTTGTCGGTGATGTAGTCGCAGATCTTGCCCGCCTCGAAATAGCTGACCACTACCTGCTGCGGAGTCACCGGGTGGACGAAGCCACGGTCCAGCTCGGCGACCGGCAAAAGCTGGTGGTTCTTGATGGCGGCGATTTCCTCCGGCCCCAGGCGGTCTCCCCATTCTGGCGACGTGGCCGTTTCCTCGTGCACCGCGACGCCTTCGGTGAACCAGCGCGGCACGTGGAAGTTGGTCATCGATAGAGTGAACACGTGGCTCATCTCGTGCCACATAACACTCGACCAATGAAAGCTGCCCGGCGGGCGTCCCGACGGGCTGTCCATCGCGATCACGTTGTCGAAGGTCACGCCAAGCGCTCCCAGGCCCGGCATGCCGAGCGCGCGCACCGCGAAATCCTCGTGATCGGGATACACCTCCACCTTCACCGGCTGGGTGAGTTTCCAGCGATACTTCTTCTCGTAGACCGCGATGGCGCGCCGCATCTCCGCTTCAAAGTACGGGCGCAGCAGGTCCGCTTCCTTCTTATTCAGCTTGAGAATCGTGCGGTCTGTTCTGAACGTCACGAAATTCTTCTCGCTGTCCATCAGGGTCAGCGAGTTCTTGGTAGCGCTATCTTGAAATCCGTCGTCCCAGCAGGTTTTGAGCTCCCGATACGCCTCTTCGTCGCGGCCCAGCCGCATCAGGTTGACGCCGAGCTGCGAGCGCGCCGAATCGAGCGCGGGATCGAGGGCGATGGCTTTGCGGTAGAACGCCACCGATTCCTCGTAGCGCCGGTTGATCATGAAGAAATGGCCGGCGGTCTCATAGCCCTTGGCCGCGTGCGGGTCCCACGCGCTCTCCTTTTTATCGGCCAGCCAATCCATCGTGGCCAGGATGGCTTTCGCCTGAACGGAATTAGGGTCGAGCGCCAGTGCCCGTTTGGCCTCCATTTCCGCCTGCGCCTTGTTGTCGTCTTCCAGAGCCAGCCGCGCCAGCAGTTCCTGGGCTTCCACCAATTTGGGATCGCTGCGCAAGGCCCGCCGCGCAAGATCGCCGGCATTACCGCCGTAGACCTCGGCCGCCACCAGCGCCTTGCCCAGTAGCGCGCCCGCGTCGTCGGGTTTCAAAGCCAGCGCCTCGTTGAAAAGCCGGTCGGCGTCGTCCGCCTGCCAGTGCTCCAGGTACATCCGGCCCCAGCGGACGCGGAACTCAGGATTGCGCGGCTCACGCGCCACCAGATCGCGAAACACCGTATTGGCATCCTGGTAGCGCCGCGCCTTCCAGAGAGCCTCCGCCTGCTGCAACGTCTGCGCCGGAACGAGCGATGCGAACGAGGCCAACGCAAGCATAAGCGCCGCCAAACGTGGCGCACGCACTCGTGCGTGCCGCGTCGGCACTCGTGCCGACGCCCGGCGCCTCAACGCGGAGAAAAGCCGAGACGACTCGCGGCTCGGCAGGCTTGACACCCTGCGCCACGGCGACGCCTCACTTCTGCGGGGCATCGATCGCCTCCTGCGTCTTCGCCAGCTCGAGCAGAAGCTGGGTCAACTGCTTGCGATAATCGGCGGCGTCCATGCCGGCTTTCTCGTATTTAAGTTGGTCTATGGCCTGCTCCAGCTCGTCCTTCCTGGCGAGCAGCGCGCGTTTGGCCGGATCGCGGGCGGCATCGGCGTTGGCGCCCAAACGCACCAGGGTGAACGCCGCCGCCAATCTGCCCTCGCCGTTCTCGGGAGATGGATTTCGTTCTCCGTCGCCCTTGCCTGTGTCTTCCAGCACCGAATGCTCGGTCGCCAGCCGCTTGGCGGCATCGAAAGACTCGGCCACCTTGCGCTGCGCATAGCGGAACGCTTCGAGCGCGGAAACCGCGTCGTTCTTGTCGCTATCCGCCGCCGGATCGCCCATAGCCTCGGCCCAGTAGCGCGCAAATATGGTGGCGTTCTTTTCCGTGCCGCTCTTGGTGGCGGCGATCACGATGCGATTGGCCCGCCGCAGAAACGCGACCGATCCGCCGCTCGAGCTGGTCATCACCACCACGCACTGCCGCAAAGCGGGCACGCGGTCAAGCAGCGCGGCCAGTTCCGCGCCGGTTATATCGGGACCGGGAATGTTGAACTTGTAATCCACCCCATCGTCGGAGCCGTGCCCGATCAGCATCACCACCAGCGCGTCATCCGGCTTCGCCTCGCCCGCCAATTCTTGAAACTGTGCGCGGATCTGCTCGCGGCGGGGCGCAATCAGCGTGATCACGTTGGCGTCGCCCGCCTTCTTCAGGCTCGAATCGATATTGAGCGCCCACATCTTGAAGCGCTGGTCGTAATCGGGCTCGCCGCCGAGGCCGGAGATGGTGAGATAGTAAGTGGCCGCGGGCGCCACCAGAGCGCACGCCAGCAGCATCGCGCAGAGTCTCATACCACGCCCCACTTGCGGCGCAGCAGCCATTCGCATGCTCGCAGGCCGAGCGCCAGCAGAAAGATGGCCGGCATATCCCAAAGGTCGCGCGTCTCCCGCGCCGTGATGCCGGCTTCGGAATACGAAATCTCGCTCGCCAGTTTGGACGTCTGGTCCGGCGTATAGTAACGGCCGCCGGTCTCGTCGGCCAGTTTCTCCAACAGCTCGCGGTTCTGCGAGGTGCGGAAGTTCTCCGCCACGCCATCCTCGCGCAGGAAGGCCAGCACATCGCGGCCCAGTTCTTCCTGCTCGCGCCCGGCGACGATTTCAGCCACGTAAGACCCGGGCGCTTGGGCGGAGAATTCGCCCGCGTAGACGCCCTCTTCGAGCGGCTGCGGAGCCAGTTCCATGGTGGCGCTGGTTCCGTCCGGTTGCAAAATCCGCGCCTGCACATGGGCGTCAGTGACCGGTTTGTATTCCTTATCCCGCACCTCCACCCGCAGCGGCACGCGGGTCTCGTCGGAGAGCACCTGCCGCGGGGTGGTCACCGTCACCGGTCCCGGCGTATCGGTAACCAGGAAGCGCAGCAGTTGCTGCCAGAACGTTTCCTGGGTGTGATCTTCGTGCGGCAGCCACATCCTCCAGCGCCAGCTTCCGCCGGTGGCGAACAAAACGGTGCGCCCGCGGCCGTAGTTTTCCGTGACCAGCAGCGGCAGCTTGCGCTTTCCCGCCGGGGTGGAAACCAGCAGCACCGTGGCGCCGGGTTTTTCGTCGCCGGCTTCCTGGTAGTTGGCCATCATCGGCATGTTCTTCCAGCGCTCCGCGCTGCGCGCGGCGTCGTCATCCAGCCTGCAGATGCTGCTTTGCGCGCCGGCTGGCGTCAGCTCCTGGCCGGTGAAGTCGCGGTGAAAGGTGCCCGTGTTTTGCGGCAGCTTGGTGGGAACCAGGGCGGCCAGCGCGCTGCCCGCCCAGCCGCCGTCGGAAAGCGCGGCTCGCCCGCCCAGCAGCAGCAGCCCGCCGCCGCGGCGATCGACAAAATCGTGGATGAGCTGTTGCTGGCCGGGCGTGAAGTAATTCAATTCCACGCTGCCGATGATCAGGCCCTGGTAGGCGAACAATTCTTCGGCTTTGGTGGGGAATCCGTCTGCCAGTTCCTTGTCGTCGATTCTGCCTTGCACGTAAATCTTATTCTGCGTGGTGCGCACCATACTGGCGATCTCCTGCTCGGGGTGATCGTCGTTGGGTAAGAATGGCAGCGCGCGGCGGATGAATTTGTAGTCCCAGCGCGGCTCGCCTTCCACATAGAGGATGCGCGGCTTGCGGGCGTCCACGTTGACCAGGCGCGTGACCGCGTTGTTGCGCGTGTTCTCCTCTCCGGGCAGCGGGTCGACGCCGATTTCAAACGTCTTCGGCCCCGCGTCGCCGCCGTTGAACATCAGCGATTCGGTCCGCAGCCGGCCGTCGGCAGGCAGCGTCACCTCCTGGCTGGCCAACACTTTCCCGTTGCCGCGCACGCTGAGCGTAGCCCGGCTGCCGGAAAGGCCGTAGCTCGAGAAGGTCACGGTCGCGGTCAGCCGCGATTGCGGCAGCGCCCGCGCCGGCAGCACGGCATCGGTGATTTCCACGTCGCGGTCCGGGTGCTCACGGCCGAAGCCGATGGTGTGAACCGGAATGCGCTGCTTGCGGAGGGCCGCCAGCGTATCCAGGTTGATGCCGCCCGCGTTGTCCGCTCCGTCGCTGAGCAGCACAATCGCGCCCAGCGGCAGCGACGACGATTCCGCCAGCACGCGGTCCAGCGCATCGCCGATGTGCGTCGTCGGCTGGGAGGCGTCGAACGCATCCGTCTTCTCGACCCGTTCCGGCTCCGCGCCGAACTTATACAGCCGCACCTGGAACCGCTCGCCCAGCGATTTCAGCAGCCCGCTGTCCAGCGCCCGCTTCGCCGCGGCCTCGCGCGTGCCGCCCGCATCGGCGATGCCCATGCTGCGCGAATCGTCCACCAGCACAGCCACCACATTTTGCTGCGGCCGCAGCGTGGCCACGCTAAGCGCCGGATGCCACAACAGAAACAGAATCAGCGCCAGCATGCCGGATTCGAGCAGCCAGATGGCCAGCGGCCTCATGCCGCTCAGCATGCCGTGGTTGCGCCGGGTGTGCCAGTACAGCAGCCCGACTCCGCACGCCACCGCCGCCGCCAGCAGCCACAGCGGCCAGGGCGTCAGCAACACAAACTGGCCCTTATGGAAAATGGCGGCCGGGTATTTGAAGAGGAGCTCGAACATTAGGTTCTCACCGGCAAACCGCGTCCGGTATGCGACGATAGACGTGCTGCTGGCGGGCAGGAGTTACCAGCGATTGCAACCTGGGGGGAAATTCCACATGAGCGCGCATTGCGCTTCAGCCCTCGTATGTGTGTCAGGATAGCATGGGCGCCCGGTGGAGCATGTTTCGCTTGCCGGCTTTGTTTCCCCGCGCCTTTTCGCGAAAGCCCCGGTAGCGCCGCCGGTCCTTCGCGCGCCGCTAGGGCACGCACCACCGGAACCCGGGCTATACTTAGGAAATACCCGTCATTCCCGTGCAAGACTACATCCGGATTCGCGGCGCGCGAACCCATAATCTGAAAAACATTTCGGTTTCCATTCCCCACAACCAGTTGACGGTGGTGACCGGCGTCTCGGGCTCCGGCAAATCGTCATTGGCGTTCGACACCATCTACGCAGAGGGCCAGCGGCGGTACGTGGAATCGATGTCGGCCTATGCCCGCCAGTTTTTGGAGCGCATGGAAAAGCCGGCGGTGGATGACATAGATGGTATCGCGCCCGCGGTGGCCATCCGCCAGAAGACCTCGAGCCGCAACCCGCGTTCCACCGTCGCCACCTCCACCGAGTGCTACGATTTTCTGCGTCTGCTCTACGCCCGCGTGGGCCAGACCTTCTGCCCCAACTGCGGAACGGTGGTGCGGAAGGACACAGTGGATGAAGTGGCCGCGCGCCTGCTCGGTCTGCCCGAAGGCTCGCGCTGGTACGCGTTGTTCGCATGCGGCGAGCATGCCGGCGCCGCCTCGCTGCGCGACCACCTCTTCGAGTTGCGTAAGAAAGGCTTCACGCGGCTGTACCAGGCGGGGCGGATTTTCGAGTTTTCGACGCCCGAATCGCTGCTCGATATCGATTTCAGCCAGCCCGTCTTCGTGCTGGTGGACCGCATCGCCATCGCCCCCGGCCTGCATCAGCGCCTGGTTGATACCGTCGAAATCTGTTATCGCGAAGCCGGCGAAGTGATCTTCGAAAGCGCCGCGCCGCCCGCCCGGACGCTGCGCTTCAACGAGAAGTTCCAATGCAAAACCTGCGGCATGGAATTCGCGCTGCCGGAGCCCATTCTGTTCAGCTTCAATTCGCCCTTCGGCGCCTGCCCGCGCTGCCAGGGCTTCGGCAATACCATCGATTTCGATCTGGACCGCGTAATTCCCGACAAATCGCTTTCGCTGGACGAAGGCGCGGTCGAGCCCTGGACCAAGCCAAAGTTCCGTTCCTGGTTGGGCAATTTTCGCAAGTCCGCCCGCGGCAAGGTGCGCTTCCGCGCGGCCTTCGCCGACCTGACCGACGAAGAGCGCGAGCTGGTGTACGATTTCGTCCGCCGCTTCTTCGCTCATCTGGAGACCAAGAAGTACAAGCTGCACGTGCGGGTCTTCCTCAGCCGTTACCGCGGTTACGCGCTGTGCCCGGAGTGCAAGGGCGCGCGCCTGCGCAAGGAAGCCCTCTACGTGCGCGTGGGCGGACGCAACCTGGCTGAGGTGGTGCGCCTCAATATCGCCGAAGCTGCGCAGTTCTTCGACGCGCTGGCGCTCAAGCCGGAAGAAACCGCCATCGCCGATAAGATCCTGGTCGAGATCCGCCAGCGGCTGAAGTTCCTGAACGACGTGGGCCTGGAATACCTGACGCTCGACCGGCTGTCCTCCACGCTGTCCGGCGGCGAGGCGCAGCGCATCCAGCTTGCCACCTGCCTGGGCTCGCGCCTGGTGGGCGCCTGCTACGTGCTCGATGAGCCGTCAATCGGCCTGCACAGCCGCGACACCGGGCGGCTGATTCGCATCCTGGCGGAATTGCGCGAGCTGGGCAATACCATCGTGGTGGTGGAGCACGACCCCGAAGTGATGCGCGCCGCCGATCACCTGCTGGACTTGGGGCCGGGCGCGGGCGAGCGCGGCGGCAACATCGTGTATGAGGGCACTCTCGAACGGCTCCTCGCCAACGGCAATGACTCGCTCACGGCCCGCTACCTGCGCGGCGAGCTGCGCGTGGCGGCGCCGCGCGAGCGGCGGCCGGTGGACCCCAGACGCACGCTGCGCGTCATCGGCGCCCGCGTCCACAACCTGAAAAACATCGACGTCGAGATCCCACTGGGCATGATGGTGGTGATCACCGGCGTTTCCGGCTCCGGCAAATCCACGCTGGTTCACGATGTGGTATTCCGCTCGCTCGAGGCGCTGCACAGGGCGCGCGATTCGGCAAGCGAAGCGGAGATTGAAGACAACGCCGGCGACCTTGACGCCGGACCGCGCCTGGCATGCCGCAAGCTGGAAGGCGCCGAACGCATTCTGAGCACGGTGATGATCGACCAGTCGCCCATCGGCCGCACGCCACGCTCCAATCCGGTGACCTACATCAAAGCGTTCGACCTGATTCGCGCCGCCTTCGCGAGCACCCGCGACGCCAAGAAACAAGGCTACACTCCCGGCCATTTTTCCTTCAACATCCCCGGCGGCCGCTGCGAGACCTGCCAGGGCGATGGCACGGTGACGGTGGAGATGCAGTTCCTGGCCGACGTCGAGCTGATCTGCGAGGAGTGCAAGGGCACGCGTTATAAGAGCGCCATTCTCGAGATTCGCTATAACGGTCTCAACATCCACGAAGTCTTGCAGCTCACGGTCAGCGAGGCCATCGAGTTCTTCAGCGGCATACCGCGGCTGGTGGACCGCCTGCGCGTGCTGGACGACGTGGGCCTGGGATACTTGCGGCTGGGCCAGTCCGCCACCACGCTTTCCGGCGGCGAAGCGCAGCGCGTCAAACTGGCCGCTCATCTGGCGGCGGCAAGCTGCCGCGGCACGCTGTTCATCTTCGACGAGCCCACCACCGGCCTGCATTTCGACGATATCGCCAAGCTGCTGTCCGCCTTCGGGCGGCTGATCGAAAACGGCGGCAGCCTGATCGTGATCGAACATAACCTGGACGTGGTCCGCGCCGCCGATTGGGTCATCGACCTGGGGCCCGAAGGCGGCGCCAGCGGCGGTGAAGTGGTGGTGGCCGGCACCCCGGAGACCGTAGCCCGCAACGTCCGCTCCTACACCGGCCAGTATCTCGCCGCGTTGCCGGCGAAGTAGAATCGTACTGGGAGGTCCGAATGCGGTTCTTGCTGCTCGTTTCTCTCGCCGGCCCGCTGGCTCTCGCCGCCACCGAACCGCTGGCCATCGTCCAGCCCATCATCAGCCAGATGGAAGAAGGCGCGGCTTCGCCCGCGGGGTTCTATTACACGCCTGGCGAGGTCCTGTTTTTTTCCTGCCGCGTGGCGCATTACGCCAAGACCGCGGATCTCAAGGTTCGCATCGCTTATTCGGTCGAGGCGTTCGATCCCAAAGGCGTGCAACTCACCGAGACTTATAAGAACGAATTCAACGACGAAGTTTCGATCGAGGACAAGGAATGGATGCCCAGGATCCAAACGCAAATGCTGATTCCTCCCCTGGCGGGTTCCGGCACTTACAAGGTTGTGGTCAAGGCCGAAGACGAGCTAGCCAAGACCACGGCGCAGCTTGAGGTGCTCTTTGAAGTCCGCGGCCGCATAGTGGAGCCGAGCGACACGGTGACCGTTCGCAACTTCCGCCTCTACCACGACGAGGCCGGCAAGCAGCCCGCCGAAAAGGCCGTCTACCACGCCGGCGAAACCATGTGGACGCGGTTCGATATCATCGGCTACAAATACGGCGAGGGTAACAAGATCGATGTTAGTTATATCGCGTCCATCACGCTTCCCGATGGCAAGGTGTTATGGACGCAGCCGGAGCCGGCGGGCGAACAGAGCCAGTCCTTTTATCCCAAGCGGTATATCTCCGGCGAGTTCAGCATTAACTTGCAAGCGGGAGTCCGACCGGGCTCTTATATCGTCGCCGTGCAGGTGAAAGACGCCATCGCCAATCAAACCTACGAGAGCCGCAATCCGTTCACGGTGGAATAAGTAGGACAGACCATCGCCTTTCGTGGTCTGTCGTTCTCGCTAAGTGCACGACACGTTGACAGACGACAAAAAACGATCGTCTGTCCTACCTTGTTCTCGCGCCTACGCCACTCCCTCCAGCTTCAGCACATACGCCTGTGAGAACGGCAGGGCCTCCGGCACGCTAACCATCAGGTGCTTCTCGCTGTGCCGGACCTCCAGCGGCGCTGCGCTCCCCAGCATCGTGACGCGCACGCCGGTACGGGTTTCGATGTCATCGAGCACCACCTCGCGCTCGGGCCTGTGCGGCAAAATCGCGTAAACCACGTCGCCCTTCGCAGTAAAGAACGCCTCGATGCGCGCCGCGCCGGCGGGCGGCGTATCCACCAGACTCGCGATCGGGTACGCCGACATGAATTCGCTCTCCTGAAGTTTCGGCTCCGCACCCTCCGACCACTGCCGCGCGCGGCGCCAGGCGCGCGTTCCGTAAATGGCTTCCCCGTTCTGCTTCAGCCAGTCGCCGAGCTGCGAGAGCCGCTCTTCCATGATCACTGGAATGCGGCCGTCGCCGGTCGGGCCGATATCGAGCAACAGGTTGCCGCCGCGGCTCACCAGATCGATGAGCATCATCAGCAGATCCCGGCCGGTATGATAATCGGCCAAGGTTTCAGCACGATTGTAGCCGTACGAGAAGCCCATGCCGCGACTTTCCTCCCACGGGTGCGTGCCCTGCGTCATACCGGAGGTGTATTCGGTGGTGTAGTAACCGCCGTGTTTGTGCCTGGTGTCCTTGCCCCACCGGTCGTTGATCACCACTCGCCCGCGCACCGGCGATTCGTTGAACAGCCATGCCAGCAGCTCCGGCGAGTGCCATTCCTCGCTCGTCAGTTCCCATTCCCCGTCGGAGAAAATGACTTCCGGCTCGACGTGCTTCACCACGTCCTGAAACTGCGGAAACAGGTGCTCTCGCACGTATCGCGGCTTGTCGGAAAGCCACAGCGGGTTGTACCACTCGTACAACGAATAGTAAATTCCCATGTGGAGCCCGCGCTTGCGTCCGGCATTGGTGAGATCGGCCAGCAGGTCGCGCCGCGGGCCGATGTCCACCGCGTTCCAGGGTCTTCCCCAGTCGCGGTTGGCTTCCGCGCTGCGCCACAACGTGAAGCCTTCGTGATGTTTGGAAGTGGGTACCACGTAGCGGGCGCCGGAACCCGCAATGACATCCGCCCAGTGGTCCGGGTCGAACATCTCGGCGCGAAACTGCGGGGCGAAATCGAAGTAAGGAAAATCGGCCCCGTAGACGCGCCGGTGAAACTGCCAGGTCTGATAGCCGTCCTGGCCCGGCGCCGTCTCCTTCTTGCCCTCCGTCAGCGAATGCCAATACCATTCGGCGTATGGCGTCTCGCCCTTGGTGCGTGGCGGCGCAAACGATGGCACCGAGTAAACGCCCCAGTGGATGAAGATGCCGAACTTGGCGTCCAGGTACCACTCCGGAGTAGGCCGGCTGTCGAGCGAATCCCAGTTAGCCTGATAGCGCGTCTCACCAGCGCTCTGCCGCAGAGCCAGCGGCGCCGCGGCCATGGTGCGAAGAAAATCCCGGCGCTGCATACGGGGCTATGTTATCAGGTTTGGCGGCTGCTACCCTACCGTACATGGCAGACACATTCGAAGTTGGCACAGCCCGCTTGAGCATCGAAGATGCCGTGCGCGTGGCGCGGGAAGGAGTCCCGGTGCGTATCGCGGCGGCGGCCATCGAGCGCATCGCCCGAGGCCGCTGGCGCCTCGAAGAGCTGATGGCGCGCGGCGAGCGCATTTACGGCGTCAACACCGGCGTGGGTGGCAACGTGGGCATCTCGCTCGCGCCGGAGAAAATGGAGCTCCTGCAGCACAACCTGGTCCGCCATCTCTCCTGCGCCACCGGGCAGCCGCTGCCGAACGACGTGGTCCGCGCCGCCATGCTGCTGCGCCTGGCCACATTCGTCACCGGCGCTTCCGCCGTGAGGCCCGAACTGGCCGAGGCCCTGGCGGCGCTCTTGAATCGCCGCATCACGCCCGTGGTGCCGCGCTACGGTTCAGTGGGCGCGTCGGGCGATCTGATGCCTTCCGCCTATATCGCGCGGGTGCTGATCGGAATGGGTGAAGCCGAATTCGGCGGGCGCTCGATGCCGGCTGCGGAAGCCCTCGAAGCTGCCGGTTTGAAGCCCATCCTCTTCGCTCCCAAGGAGGCTCTGGCCCTGATCAATGGCACCACCGTGATGACCGCTTGCGCCACGCTTTTGTGGATGGATGCGCGGCGCGTGCTCGAGGCGCTGCTATCCGCCGCCGCCCTGGCCGTCGAGGCCATGGAGGCTCCGGCGCAGCCCTTCGATGCCTGGGTGCAGGAGCAGAAAGGCCATCCCGGCCAGATCGCCGTGGCTGCATTCCTGCGCGACATGCTGGCCGGCTCCGGCTACACCCGAGCGTCGAGCGGCCAAAGCTGCTATTCTCTGCGCTGCATTCCGCAAGGCCTGGGCCAGGTCTGGGAAGCCAACGAAGACGGCCGCGCCGTCATCGAGCGGGAAATCAACTCCGCCAACGATAATCCGCTGGTCGATCCGGACACCGGCGAACTGCACAAGGCCGGCAATTTCTACGGCGGCCATATCGCGCGTCTGCTCGATACCTGGAAGATTGATTTCGCCGCCATGGGCAATTGGGCCAACTCGCTGATCGCGCTGCTGGTGGACGATCGCTTCAACCACGGCTTGCCCGCCAACCTCACGCCTGAGCCCGGCGTCAATTCCGGTTTCAAGGGGATGCAGTTGAGCATCACCAGCCTGGCTTGCGCCGTGCGGCAGATGGCCGGGCCCAGTTCCATCCATTCGCTGCCGACCGAGCAGTATAACGAGGACGTGGTGAGCCTGGGGATGCACGCCGCGGTCACCGCCATGGATGCGCTCGAATGTTTGCGCAACGAAACCGCCATGCTGCTGCTGGCCGTCGCCCAGGCCGTGGACTTGCGCGCTGGGGAAGCCAAGCTGGGCCAGGGCTCGCAGCGCGTTTATCGCAACGTGCGCCGCCTGGCCGCGTTCCAATCCGCCGACCGTCCCATGGAGAACGAAGTCGCCGCCGTGGCCACGCTGATCGTCTCCGGCGGCCTGGCAGCCTGAAGGGCGCCCGCCGGCCCTTTGCGCGCGCCACGCCGGGCGCCCGATACAGCGGCCGCTAAAACGGAGCTAATGAGCAAGAGTGACTTTTTCGCTCAGCCTTTCCAAGACGGCTATTTTCCATCCGACTTCGTTCCAGCACGTTTGCGCCCACCACCACGTGTCAGTGTCATAGGCAGCGCGTGGTAATTCCCGGCCGATGATCGCCTCGATCTCGCCAAACGCAAACGTGATGGATTTCACCGTTTGCGTTTTCAAGTAGTCCTTCAGGGGATCGTAAATGCCCATCACCATCTATTGTGCCCTAATTAAGACAATTAGGCACGATTATGACGATTTGCCGGGACGTTGCCCGCCGATGGCGCCGGCGACCCGCGGCGCACGCAATCCTGCGTGCAGCGTCCAGATTCGTCTCGATGTTTCTTCGTTGCGGCGCACCCGGCGCCGGCACGAATGCCCGCGACACTAGTAGAACCGCGCGGACCAGGGGGGTCCGCGCCACCGCTACATAGTCGCCTGCTTCAGCGCGGCGGTCGCTCCTCCAATCGCCTCGCTGGCGTTTTCGAGCACTTTGCCCACCCGCTCGATCTCTTCGTTCGCCAGCTTCCACTGCTTCTGCTCGATGCTTTCGCGTACCGCGGGCAGCGTCTTCACGCCATAGCCGGTATAGAGGCCCGGTGCATAGATCTGGTGCCGGAACCATGGCCGGTTGGGCAGGCCTTCGCTCGAAAGAAACGCACGCTCCACCACCACCAGGCGGTCGTTCACCTCCTTCAACTGCGCGTGAGCCAGCGCCGTTCCGCCGTCGGCGGCGGCGTGCGTTTCCGCCTGTTGGAAGGCTTGCGCCGTCCGCTCCAGCGCCCACAGCCCGTTTTCCAGCGGCGCGAAATTCAGAAACGGCGGCACCGCCTCCTTCTCCGGCGCCACCATCTTCCGGCGTGGGTCTTCCAGCGCGGTGAACACGCCGTCGTCAATCTGCCGGTTGCGCTCGATGGCCCGCTCGCGCTCGTCGCGCGCCAATTTCTCGACCTCATCCACATACCGGTGGAGGGTGTCGGCCAGCCCATGAAAATCGAACGGCAGCACGTCCGCCTCGGCCAGCCGCATCTCCGCCGTCCCCGCCGTTTGCGCCAATGCGCGGCTGTAAACAAAGTTGGTGTCGGAGAAGTGAGTGAACCAATAAAAATCGTCGTAGATCGAATGATAAATGCCGCCGCCGTCTTCGCCGCCGAATCCCAGGTTCAACGACGCGACGCCTGCGTGGTCCAGAAACGCCGTGTAGTCCGAGCCTGAGCCTAGGGCGCCGATGCGCAAATCCGGCCGCGTCCGAGCCTCCGCACGGTCCGCCTGCGGCACCATCATCCGGCCCTCGCCCGCGATGCGGCGCAACTGCGCCCGCTTCCACACCGTGATGTTGCTCTCCGGGTCTTCGATATCGCGCGCCACGCTGTTGATGAAATGCTCCAGCGAATGCGACCCCTCCACCTGCAGATAACCGCGGCCGTTGGTGTCCGAGTTGATGTACACCGCTGCCTTGCGCGCCAGTTCGTCGCCATGTTCCTCCACCCACTCCGTCGAGCCCAGCAGGCCCGGCTCCTCGCCGTCCCAGACGCAGAACAGGATGGTGCGCTTCGGCTTCCAACCCTGCTTCACTAGCTCCGCCATTCCGCGCGCTTCCTCCATCACCGCAATCGTGCCCGAGAGCGGGTCTTCCGCGCCGTTCACCCAGGCGTCATGATGGTTGCCGCGGATGATCCATTCGTCCGGATACTCCGCGCCCGGAATGCGCGCGATCACGTCATAGATCGGTTTGCGGTCCCAGTTGAATTTCAGCTTCAGATGCACTTTTGCCGGGCCGGGCCCGATGTGGTAAGTAATCGGCAGCCCGCCGCGCCACGGCGCCGGCGCCACCGGCCCCGCCAGCGCGGCCAGCATCGGCTCCGCATCGGCGTACGAAATCGGCATCACCGGTATCTTGGTCAGCGTCACCGCCTCGCTGAGCGGCAGCCGCTTGGCTTCCGGCGTCGCCCCCACGCCTGGCGTCAACGGGTCGCCCGGGTAAATCGGCATATCCATCACGCTGCCGCGCTGTACGCCGTCCTTGGGGCGGTACGGCCCGACCGGAAACACCACGCCGGGGGTGTAGCCGTCGTCTCGCGGATCGGAGTAGATCAGGCACCCGATGGCGCCGTGCTCCGCCGCCACCTTCGGCTTGATGCCGCGCCAACTGCCTCCATAACGCGCAATCACGATCGCCCCTTTCACCGAGATCCCGTGCCGCGCCAGCGTCTCGTAATCGTCCGGCACGCCGAAGTTGACGTACACCACCGGCCCGGTCACGTCGCCATCAATCGAATACGCGTTGTAAGTGGGAAGCTGCTCGTCATGCTGCGAGGAAGTAGGATCCACCGCAACCGTCGGTTCTTCGATCTTCGCCACGAAATGCTCCGGCGCGACCATCTCCAGCAGGCGCTCCTTCGGCGTTGGAAAAAGCACGTCGAAAGTTTCGATGTGCGCGTCCAGCCCCCACTCATGGAACTTGCCCAGCAGCCACTCCGCGTTGTCGTGGTCGTAAGGCGCGCCGACGTGGTGCGGCCGCGCCGAAAGACGCTGCATGTAAGAGCGCATCAGCGCGGGATCCGGAATCGTGCGGAACTTCGTTTCCCACTCTCGCTCCGCGCGCGTCGAATCCGCCGTGAATCCCGCCAGCGGCGCGGACTCCTGCGGGATCGCCATCGGCGACGCAAGACACAAACCAACGACTACAACCAGACCGGTTTTCATAAGACCGCTATTGTATACCCCGGATCGGCCGCAGGCACGAGGCTGTCGGGTGACCCTGGGTACCGTTCCTCACACCGGCGCCATCTCTTCGGGTTGACATCTTACCCGAATCGCCGCATGCTTAGGTGAGATGTCTACCCGAGAAGAAAAAGAGCGGCTCGAACTGCTGCAGGGCACACTCGATCTGCTGATCCTCCGCACCTTGATCTTCGGCCCGCAACATGGCCAGGGAATCGCGCGCGCTATCGAACAGACCTCCGCAGACGAGCTGTTGGTGGAGCACGGAGCGCTCTACCCGGCGTTGCAGCGCCTGGAGGCGCGGGAATGGATCGCCGCCGCCTGGGGTACTTCCGACAACAACCGCAAAGCGCGTTTCTACAGGTTGACGCGCGCCGGGCGCAAGCGGCTCGTCGAAGAGACCACAAAGTGGCGGCGTCTGGCGGCTGCCATCGGCCGCATTCTGGGGCCGGAGGCGGAGGAGGGCTAAACGCATGTTCCGGTCAAAGAGGAAGCCGGGCGACTTTAGCGCCGAGCTCGAATCTCATCTCCAGATCGAAACGGACCGGCTCCGGGAGCAGGGTCTACCGGAGGCGGAAGCGCGCGCCGCCGCCCGCCGCGCCTTCGGCAACCGGACCCACGCCGAGGAGCGTTTTTACGAGTCCACCCGCTGGACCAGGTTGGATCTGCTCTGGAAGGACATCCGCTTCGGCCTGCGCATGCTGTCAAGGAGCCGCGCGTCAACCGCCATAGCCATCCTCACGCTGGCGCTCGGCATCGGCGCCAACACCGCGGTCTTCAGCCTATTGAACGCTGTCCTGCTGCGCAACCTGCCGGTCCAGCAGCCGCGGGAGTTGGCGCTGTTTGGAAGAGGGCAGTGGGCGGGCTCTCTGGACGATTTCCCAAATCGAAGCATGCAGCTTTTCTCCTATCCGTTCTTCCGCGAATTCCGCCAGAAGAACCAGGTGTTTTCCGACGTCGCGGCCATTTCAAGCCTTCTGTTCACTACTCACGGCCACGTCGCGGGCGGTGCCAATCTGGAGAAGATCAATGCCGAGTTGGTATCGGGAACCTATTTCCACACACTCGGCGTGGACCCGATTCTCGGCCGCACCCTGACCGCTGCCGACGATCTGCACCCCGGAGCGCATCCGGTTGCCGTCGCCGGTTTCTCGTGGTGGCAACGCCGCCTGGCGCAAGACCCGGCTGTTCTCAGCAGGACCGTGACCATTGGCCAGACCGTGTACAGCATCGTGGGCGTGGCGCCGCCCGAATTCTTCGGCGTCACCGTCGGGCAGTCGCCGGATGTCTGGATCCCGCTCGCCATGGAGAAAGAGATTTCGCCCGGCTGGAACGGGCTGGAGAAGAATCTCTTCCAATCGCTCTACGTGATTGGGCGGCGCAAACCGGGCGTCAGCATGGAGCAGGCCAGCGCCAACACCAACCTGGTCTTCCAGCAGATCATCCGCAGTTATGCCGGTGCGCAACCGTCCGCCAAGCAGTTGGAAGACCTCAAGCGTGCGCGCATCGATCTGACGCCTGCCGCCACAGGGCTTTCGATGTTGCGTCACCAGTTCTCCTCGCCGCTAGAGGTTCTCATGGGCGTGGTCGCACTCGTGCTTCTCATTGCTTGCGCCAATGTGGCCAATCTGCTGCTCGCGCGAGCGTCGGCGCGCCAGCGCGAAATTGCCGTCCGCATGTCGATCGGCGCCGTCCGGTCGCGGCTCATCCGCCAACTCCTGGTCGAAAGCGCGCTGATGGGGTTTGCTGGTACCGCGCTGGGCGTCCTGTTCGCATCGGCCGCCAGCCGGCTGCTGCTGATGATGGTGTCCGGATCCGAGCCGGTGCCAATCAGCGTCGCTCCGGACGCGCAGGTACTCGGCGTCACGCTCGCTGTTAGTATGCTCACGGTGCTTTTGTTCGGTGTCGCGCCGGCCTTCCAGGCCACGAACATTCACCTGGCGCCCGCCTTGCGGGAGGGTCGCGGCACCAGCGCGTCCCCGTCGCGCCACCGCCTGGCACGCGGCCTTATTGTTGGACAGGTGGCACTCTCTCTGCTGCTGCTCGCCGGAGCGGGCTTGTTTCTGCGCAGCCTGATCAACCTGACCAACATCGACACCGGTTTCGACCGCCAGAATGTGCTGCTCACCGGTATCGACCCGGTGGGCGCCGGCTACAAAGAGGACGCGCGCCTGGAGGACATGATGGAGCGCGTGGAAGGCAGCGTGGGCGCGCTCCCTGGCGTACAGGCAGCCGCCTTTTCCTTGTTCGTCTTCAAGGACGGTGGATGGACAACCGGCGTTACCGTGCCCGGCCGGCCGAAATCGCCCAATGATGGGGACGTGGACCACAACGTTGTAGGACCAGGCTACTTCGCCGCGATGAGAATGCCGATCGTGCTCGGCCGCGGACTCGATGAGCGCGATAACAGGGCGGCGCGCAAAGTCGCCGTGATCAACGAAACCATGGCGCGCACGTACTTCGCCGGCGGATCGCCGCTTGGCCGTACGTTCCGCATTGGCGAGCCGGACAAGGAGAACAGCCCCGAGTGGCTGGATCTCGAGGTGGTCGGCGTGGTCAAAGACGCCAAGTACGATCACCTCACGGAGACGACGATGGCCGCCGCCTTTTATCCTCACGCGCAGCACACCAGCTACCTCTACACTCTGGTGACTCGCTCCACCGGCAACTCCAAGGCGCTGATCCCTGCGATCCAGCGCGCCATAGCCGCGATTGATCCGAATCTTCCGGTGACGGATTCGACCACGCTGACCCAGGTGGTGGATGAATCGGTGCTCAACCAGCGCCTGGTGGCTCAGCTTTCCACCTTCTTCGGTGTCTTAGCCGCCTTCCTCGCGGCCATCGGTATCTATGGCGTGATGTCGTACGGCATCGCGCGGCGCACCAACGAGTTCGGTGTCCGCATGGCGCTGGGCGCGGAACGCCACGACGTTCTCTGGATGGTGCTGCGGGAAAGTCTGGGGCTGGTGCTGGCCGGCGTGGCCATCGGCCTGGCGCTAGCGCTCGCCTTGAGCCGTGTGGCGACTTCGCTGTTCTACGGCGTGAAGCCGTACGACCCGCTAGCTATCGGCTTGGCCGTAGTCGCCATGATCGCGATCGCCCTGGTCGCCAGCTACCTGCCGGCGCGCCGCGCGACCAGAATCGATCCGCTGATCGCGCTGCGGTATGAATAGCCCACACCGCGCAGACCGGCAGCACCACCTATGACAGGCTCGCCGCGCTGCCCTAGAACTGCTGCGGCGCTTCGCCCAGGTGGACTTGCACTTTCTCTCGGCGGCCATCGCGATACACGGTGAGGTTTAACAGATCGCCCCCGCGCTTGCGGTTCATCACTCGCACCAGCGAGTCGTTGCCCTCCACCGGCTGGCCTTCCACTGCCACGATCAAATCACCGCCCACCCCGAGCTGATAGTTTCCCACCACCACCACCTGGCGCGGACCGCGCAAACCGGCTTCCTCCGCCGGTGAGCCGCGTTCGATGCGTTGAATCAACAGCCCGCCCGTGGAGGGAAGATCGAGCGCCGTGGCCAGATCGCCGGAAATCCACACCGTGGTGATGCCCAGTGTGGGCCGGGAAATGTGGCCGCGCGCCTGGAATTCATCCAGCATTTCCTTAGCGCGATTGATGGGCATAGCGAAGCCGATGCCGATGTTGCCCTGGCCGTAAATCGCGGTGTTGATGCCGATCACATTACCGTGCGAATCGAGCAGAGGGCCGCCGCTGTTGCCGGGGTTGATGGCGGCGTCGGTCTGAATCATGCCTTCCAGCTTGCGATCCTCTTCGGTCTGAATGCTGCGGTTAAGCGAGCTGACGATGCCGGTAGTGAGCGTGCCTTCGAAGCCGAACGGATTGCCGATGGCCAGCACCTTCTGCCCCACCACCAGCGCATCGGAATCCCCCAGGCGCAGCGTGGGCAGCTTGCGGCCGGAGTCGATCCGGATCAACGCCAGGTCGTTGCGCGCGTCCGTGCCCAGCACCTTCGCCTTGTACGACTTCATATCGGCGAGCTTCACCGTGAGTTGCGCGCTGCCGCGCACCACGTGGTTATTGGTGAGAATGGTGCCGTCCGCGTTGACGATGAAGCCCGACCCCGTGCCTTCTTCCGGGTAGAGTTGGAAGAACCAGTCCTGGCGATAGACGCGAGAAGTGATGTTGACGGTGGCATCGCGCGTTATTTTGTAAATCTCGATATTGTTTTCCTCATCGGGCGAGTACGCCGAAGCCGCCGACGCCGGCGCTTCCCAAAGGCGTCCGCTGGAAGAGATCTGCGGCAGGATCTGGGCGAGCTTCCAGTGGCCGGCGGAGGTGATTGCCAGGAAGGCGGCCACCAGCACGGCGGCCCATATCAATGGTCGCATCAGTTTCATGATTCGATTCTCCGTAACGCTTCGTAGACGGCCTCGGTTTGCCGCAGCGTGTTCTCCTTGGTGCCGGATGTATCTATGACGAAATGGGCGAACTTGCGTTTCTCTTCGATCGGCATCTGGCGGCTGAGACGCGCGCGCACCACGGCTTCCACGGCGCCCTCGCGGCGCATCGCGCGCTCCACTTGCTGCTCCTCGGTGCAGACCACCAGAATCAGGCGGTCAAACCGTTTGTAACTGCCGGTTTCGATCAGAATCGCGGCCTCCACTACAAAAACACCGTCCGGTTGGCGCCGGGCGAATTCCTTCGCCAGTTCCTCCTCGCGGTGCACCACCGGTGGGTGCACCAGCGCATTGAGCCGGGCCAGTTTCTCGGGCTGGTCGAACACCAGTTCCGCCAACCGCTGCCGGTCGATCTCGCCCGCATCCCCGACGATCTGGGCGCCAAATTCGCGGATCACCGCGTCGTGCGCCTCTCCTCCGGGGCTGAGCGCCTGGTGTCCCAACTCGTCGGCCTGGACTACCAGGCATCCGTAGCCCGCCAGCGCATCCCCTACGAACGATTTGCCGCTCGCCAGGCCACCGGTCAGCCCGACTTTCAACATATGCCTGCCCGCCGCTCGGCGGAGGCTACCGTGTTGGCCATCAGCATGGCGATCGTCAACGGGCCCACGCCTCCGGGAACCGGCGTGTAGGCGGAGGCTTTCTCGATCACATCGTGCGGATCCACGTCGCCCATCAGCACGAAGCCGCGCTTGTCGAACGCCGCCAGTTTGTCGGGCGCATCGCGGAAGACGCGCGCCGCCAGCGCGCGGTCGGTCACCCGCGTCGTGCCCACGTCGATCACCACCGCACCCGGCCGTATGAAATCGCCGGTAATCATCGCGGGACGCCCCATGGCCGCCACCAGGATATCCGCCTCGCGGCACACTCCGGCCAGGTCCGCCGTCTTGGAGTGGCAGATGGTAACCGTGGCGTGCTCGTGCAGCAGCAGCAGCGCGGCCGGCTTGCCCACAATGTCGCTGCGGCCCACCACCACCGCGCGCTTGCCCGCCACAGGGATGTGGTAGCGCTTCAGCAATTCCAGGATGCCCGCCGGCGTGCACGGGCGCGGCCCTGGAAGCGCCGCCACCAGGTTGCCCACATTGCACGGATGGAAGCCGTCTACATCCTTGGAAGGCGCCACCGCCAGCAGCATCCGTTTCGTATCCACCTGCGGCGGCAGCGGCAGTTGCACCAGCACGCCGTCTATATCATGACGCGCATTCAAGGCTTCAATGGTGGCCAGCAGTTCGTCCGAAGTTACGCTTTCCGGCGGCCGCAGCGTCTCCGAATGAATCCCCAGATCGTCGCAAGTCTTGACCTTGTTGCGAACGTAGATCTCCGAGGCTGGGTTGTTGCCCACCAGCACTACAGCGAGGCCTGGGGGGCGGCCTTTGGCGGCCAGGGCCGCAATGCGAGGTTTCAGCTCGGCTTTGATTTCGTCGCGGACGCGATTCCCGTCGAGGATTTCGGGCATTTCTTAATCATGATAGCGTGCGCCGCAGCACGTGCTGCGTGCGTGGCGCAGGCTGTCCAGCCTGAAGAGCCGAGAGTCGTCTCGGCTTTTCCTTCAGCGAACCTCGACGCCTAAAACGTAAACCCAACCAGAAACTCGGCCTGGTTCTTACCACTGTTGAGGACGCCGGAGAGGTTGAAGTACTGCTGCGCCCACCGTGTGAAGCGTAATTCGGGAGCCACGTGAATCACAATCGCGTGGATATCGAGCCCGCCGCCAAGCACCACCCCCATCGTCGTCTGGCTGGTGGCCGTGGGCGCATTCGTCACCAGGCCGCTCACCGTGTTCTTCAACCCCGACAGTGTGTCCCAGGCCACGCCCGCCTCCAGATACGGCCGCACGATTTTGCTGGGAAACCGGTATTTGACAACCAGCGGGAACTCCCAATTGCCCGCCGATCCGATGCTGGTGACGGCGTTTCCGGCAGACCCCAACACGTCGGTGTAGCTGAAATGGCGATACAACGCATCAAATTCGACGCCCAGGCCGAACGGCAGCCGCAGTTCCACTTCCGGGCCGACCAGGTAATGGTTGGTGTTGGTAGTGGAGGTACCCTGCACCTCGTTCAAAAAATCCGTCAGTGGCAGCCCCGCTTTGAGCCCCGCCGAAAACGGCTGGGCCAGCGCGGCCCCGCCAGCCAGTAGCAGTAACAATAATGGCTTCATACATTCAGAGTACGAAGAAACGTCGCGGTGCGTTTCGTCCGCTCAGCGGCCTGGCTCCCAGCCAGCTTCAAAATGTGAACCCAACCAGAAACTCGACCTGGTTCTGGCTGCTATGCAGATCGTCGTCAAGGTTGAAGTACTGTTGCGCCCAACGCGTGTAGCGAATCTCGGGAGCCACGTGCATGACGGCTGCGTGAATATCCAGGCCGCTACCAACCACCACCCCCACAGTTCTCTGGCTCTCTGTCGTGGGAGGATAATTCGTGTTCTCACACACCTGGCTGCAAGGCGTCGCGCTCGAGTTGTTCTTCACGCCCGACAGCACGTCCCAGGCTACCCCCAATTCCACATACGGATGGACGATTTTGCCGGAAAAACGATACTTGGCGACCAGCGGAAACTCCCAGTTGCCCGCGGATCCGATGGTGGTGATGGTGCTCGCAGCGAACGCTTCATAGTTGGTGTAGCTGAAATGGCGGTAGAGCGCATCGAATTCGATGCTCAGGCCGTGAGGCAGCCGCACCTCCACCTCCGGGCCGAAGACGTACCGATTGGTCATGGCGGTGGTGTCAGGGGTCTGCACCACGTCCAATAGATTCGTCAGGGGCAGGCCGGCCTTGATCCCTGCCGAAAGCGGCTGAGCTGGCGCCACCCCATCCGCCAGAATCAGAAGAAGCAGGGATAGCGACCTCATACACTCATGGTACGAGAGAAATGGCGCAGGAACGGGTGAGGAGATCGGTTGACAGGAGGAAGCGCCTGCCCACTTTGCCGCGGAAGCATGTGGGGCAGGCGCTTCCGCCTGTCAACGGATTTTTTACAGCCACATCCTATCGCAAGCTCCGCTCGAAAAAGTCCACCATCATCTGGTTCATCTGCTGCGCGTCGGGTCCACTGACGGCGTGCGTCTTCTGCGGATAAAGCATGTATTCGAACTGCTTGCCTGCCAGTTGCAAGGCGCTGGTGAGTTGGATGGAATTCTGAAACAGCACGTTGTCATCCTCAAAGTTATGCACCAGCATCAGCCTGCCTTTGAGGTTCTTGGCCTTCAGCGGAAGCGCCGCGTCGCGGTAACCGTCGGGATTGTCTTTGGGCAGTCCCATGTAGCGCTCGGTGTAAATGGTGTCGTAGTTGATCCAACTCGTCACCGGAGCGCCGGCGAAACCGGCCTTGAAAACGTCCGCCGCGTTCAGCATGGCGTTGACGGTCATGAAGCCGCCGTAACTCCAGCCGTGAATGCCGATCCGCTCCGGGTCGGCGATCCCCATCGCGATCAGGTGGCGCACGCCGGCCACCTGGTCGGCCAGCTCGATAACGCCAAGTTTGTGGTAGATGGCTGTCTCAAAATCGTGGCCGCGCCCTTCCCCGCCCCGGTTCTCGCACTGCCAGACCACGTAGCCCTTCTGCGCCAGCACCTGGTCGATATTGATCCCCGGCCATGCATCGTGCACCGGCAAGCCGACTCCGGGTCCGCCATAAATGCTCACAATCACGGGGTACCGTTTGCCGCGTTCATAACCGGCCGGCTTGATGAGCCGCCCGTATAGCGTCACGCCATCGGGCGTGGTGAACGGCACGATTTCGGTCGGCAGGATCTCGTACTCGTCCAGGGCGCTGCGGTCCGGCTCGCGATAGATGCCCAGGTCCGCGCCATCGCCCGAATGCAAAACACTGCGCGGCGGCTCGCTGAGGTTCGACCACGTGTCCACGTAATAGAGGCCGCCCGGGCCTATCGAGATGGAATGAGTGCCGGGATCCAGGCTGAGGCGTCGCTTGTTTTGTCCGTCCAGGCCAATCGCATAGAGGTTGCGCCCTAAGTGGTTCGGCTCATCGGAAATATAGAAGACTCGGCCTGCGGCTTCATCCACCCCGGCGATCTCCGAAATCTCCCACGCGCCGCTGGTGAGCTGTTGCACCTGTCTGCCATCGTTCGAATAAAGAAAGATCTGGCGGTAGCCGCCAGGGCCGCGCTCGCTGGTCCAGAGAAAATGCTTGCCGTCCTCCAGAAACCGGATATCGCCTTTCAGGTTGATCCAGTACGGGTCGGACTCTTCGAAGATGGTGGCGCTTGCGCCGGATTCGACGTCGATCGATAACAGCGCGTCGCGATTCTGTACGCGGTTGAAGCGCAGCACATAAAGCGCGCGGGAGCCGGGCATCCAGCCCGCGCGGGCGATCAGGTACGCGTCGCGCGTGTCGCCCAATTCGTACCAGCTTGTGGGGCCGCCGGCGGCGGAGACTACGCCCAGGCGAATCGCTGCGTTGGGTTCGCCGGCCTGGGGGTAACGCTCCGGCTCGTAAATGGCGCGCATGTGGAGTAAATCTTCATGCGGGTAGGGCGGCTCGGCCTCGGTGCCGAACTGCAAATAGGCGATCGATTTCGAATCCGGCGACCACCAATAGGCCGCATGCAACTCCAGTTCCTCCGGGTAAACCCAGTCGAGCGAGCCGTTGCGCAGCGTCTCGGATCCGTCCCTGGTAAGCCGGATTTCGCGCTTGCTCGCCACGTCCACGGTGTAAAGATCCGAGCCGCGGCGGAACGCGACCGTCTTGCCGTCGGGCGACAGGCGGGCGTCTCTTTCCACCACGGGCGTCTTCGTAAGCTGCTCCCACTTGCCCGTGTCCAGGTGGATGACGAAAATGTCGCCGCGAGCCGTGTAAAGCAGCTTGTTGCCGCTGGCGGAAAGCTGCATGCTTTCCAGGCCGGCGCGCCGGTTGGTCCAGTCCATCGGCCCTTCCTCGGCTGGCGGCGCCACCGCCGCGGCATCGATTTCGTCTAGGTCCATCACCGTCTTGCTTTGCCGGGTGACGCAATCGTACAGCGAGAGGCGGCTGCCCTGGCGCTCCAGGAAGCTCCTGCCATCCGGCATCCACAGCTCCGGCCCCGTAGCTGCGCGGCGCCCGCGGCGCGCCTCCTGGCTGAGTGTCTCCAGCGTGACCGGCTTTTTCTGCGCAAAGACCGGGGACGCCAGCAGAAGAACAAGTGCGAGTTTTCGCATAAGTGTGATTGTACCCACAGCGCGCCGCACACCGCGCCACCCGTACGGGCCTGGCATGCCCGGCCCGCTGGAATTTCTACATTTGAGCGATCGGCCGCAACTCGCATTGCCAATCAAATCGTGTGTCTCGATTCAGGGCACGGCTTCAGCCGTGCTGCAAAATGCAGCCATCATGAGGCTTTAGCCTTCTTCAGGAAGCTCCTGAACGTGCCTGCTCAGTATTCCACGCCGGCCAGAAACAAACCCTTGGCCGGGGCTGTGGCGCCGGACTCCGTCGGAAACACCGCGGTATCGCAGATGTTGCCGCGGCCCGCTTCGATCAGCGTCCCTACCAGGTTGCGCACCATGTGCTTCAGGAAGCCGCTGCCGCGCACGCGGTAAATCAGCCGGTCCCGGTCGCGAACCAGTGCGGAGGAAAAAATCGTCCGCACCTTCGACTGGCCCTCCGCGTCGCGTTCGTCGGAGGCGGCAAACGCGCTGAAATCGTGCTCGCCCTCGAAAACACCCGCCAGCCGCGCCATGCGGTCTTCATCCAGCGGATAGGGATAGTGATGCACGAAGGGCCAATCGAACGGGCTGCAAACCTCCCCGCGGGCGATGCGATATTCGTAAGTCTTCGACTTGGCGGCGAAGCGCGGATGAAAGGCGGCGTCCACCTCCTCGGCCGAGCAGACCCGAATGGCCGGCGGCAGCAGGCGGTTCACGGCGCGGCGCAGGTTGGCAACCGGAATCGGGTTCTCGATGCTGAAGGCAGCCACCTGCGCCAGCGCGTGCACGCCGGCATCGGTGCGGCCGGAACCGGCCACATGCACCGGCTTGCCTTCCATGCCGGAAACGATCTCTTCCAGCGTCCCTTGAATGGTCGCCAGGCCGGGCTGCACCTGCCAGCCATGGAAAGCGCTGCCGTCGTACGCCAGGGTGATGCGGATACGGCGCATCAAGCGGGGCGCGAGCCCGGCTTCACCAGCCGAATCCCCTGCTGGCATAGCGGGCACTCCTCGGCCTGATAAGCGGCCACGTTGAGCGTCACCAACGCCACGCGCGGCACGCCCACGTCCGCGCTGCCGCCGCTGCGGTCGATGATGGAACCGGCCGCCGCCACCGAGGCGCCCGCCGCCCGCAGAACCGCGATCACATCCGCGGTGCTGCCGCCGGTGGTGATGACGTCCTCCACTACGCACGCTATCTCGCCGGGCTCGATCGAGAATCCGCGCCGCAACGCCATTTTTTTGGATTCCGGATCGCGTTCGGTGAAGATGTGCCGGCAGCCCAGGGCACGCGCCACCTCGTGCCCAATGATTAAACCGCCCAGCGCCGGCGAGACCACCACACCCACCCCCGCTGCGAGCTTGGGTTGCAGCGCGCCCGCCAGCATCTTGCCCAGTTTCTCCGCCGCCATCGGGTGCTCCAGCACTAGCGCGCACTGCAGATAGCGGTCGCTGTGCAGCCCGCTGGTTAGGCGGAAATGTCCCTCCAGATATGCCCCCGTAAAGCGGAACAACTCCAGCACGGACTCGGTGGCGGGCAGCACAATCGTCACTATAACATCCGCCTTAGCGGCAAGTTCTTGCCGAATCGAGGCAATCGGCGACAGGATGGTACATTTGTCTGACACATCGGTATCAAATCGGCAAGTGCTAAAGCGCCCGTTTTGGATTCAGCGGCTGATTCCACGCCGGTTAGGGTTTGGAGTGCTAATTGCTCATGGAAGTCTCGTGACTAGGATGATACAGGCCCGAAGAGAGACGCTTGATCCCACCTTAGACCTGCCGAAAGAGTCACCTCGCCAGCAAGCCCACCATTAGTCCGCAAAAACCTTCACAACCGTCTCTCCTCGGCGCCTGGCACAGCCCCCGGCCCGACGCCATCGCGTACCATGGTTGCATGGCCAAAGCTATGTTCGATGTGGACTGCCCCTGCTGCCAGGCCACTCTCAGGATCGATCCCGAAACGCGCGCCGTCATCGCCCACACCGTTCCCGAGCGGCCCAAGTTGATTGAGGACCTGGCGGCCGAAGTGGTCAAGCTGAAAGGCGTCGAAGCGCGGCGCGACGAGGTCTTCCAAAAGCAGGTCGAAGCGCAAAAATCGCACGGCAAAGTGCTCGAGAAGAAATTCGACGAGCTCTTCAAGCGCGCCAAGGAAAGCCCCGACGCTGCACCTCCCGTGCGCGATATCGACCTCGATTAGGCACACGGTTCCGCGCGCCACCCCGGGGTGGTCGGGCACGCCTTGCCCGGCTTTCATCCACCCTCCTTGGTGCGGCGCACTTGGCCCAATCGGCTGAAAAGCACCACCAGCCGTCAATCCGCGCCATTCCGGGAAACGTGGTAACCTTTGGTTCCCAGGAACAGCCACATGCGGAAATTAATCGCTTTCTTTGTCATCTTCCTCGGCACGACAGCCGTCCTCTGCGCGCAGGCCGCGCCGCCGGCTACATCGCAGCCCGCGCCAGTGGCCACACCGCAGGCCGCGCCGCCGGGCCCGGTTCCACAGAACCCGCCCGCGCCGCCTCCGCCGCGCGCGCAGGCTCCGGCGCCCTACAACTGTGAGCCGGTAAATCCCAACGCCACGCCGGAGGCTCGCGCGCTGCTGAAGACCCTCTGCGCGATCTCCGGCAAGGGCATTCTCTCCGGCCAGCACAACTATCCCAACCAGCGCGATCTGGACACGGAAAAGGTTCACGCTCTCACCGGCAAGTACCCCGCCATCTGGGGTTCGGATTTCGGCTTCACCGACGACGAGGATAAGGACTCCATCCTCCACCGCGACCTGATGATCGCGGAGGCCAAGAAGCAGGCCGCAGCCGGCTCCATCATTTACCTCTGCTGGCACATGCTGCGGCCCACCGAGGATGAACCGGGCAAACCCGGCGCAAGCTGGAGGGATAGCGTGCAGGCCCGCCTCAGCGACGATCAGTGGGAGGAGTTGATCACGCCCGACACGCCGCTGCACAAGCGCTGGGAAAAATACATGGATACGGCCGCCGTCTATCTCAAGCAGTTGCAGGATGCGCACATCCCCGTCCTGTGGCGGCCCATGCATGAAAACAACGGCAGCTTTTTCTGGTGGGGCGGCCGGCCCGGCATGGGCGGCACGGCGCAGCTTTACCGCGAGGTCTACGCCCGCATGGTTTACGTCCATCACCTCGATAACCTGATCTGGGTGTGGAATCAGAACGCCGCGCCAGTGGGCGAGTATTTCAATTACTTCCCAGGCCAACGGTACGTCGATGTGGTCAGTTATGACAACTACGGCCCCTTGAGCGAACCCTCCTATTACGAGATGCTGGCGCTGGCGGATGGCAAGCCGATCACTCTCGGCGAAGTCGGCGCCCCCCCTTCCGCCGAGGTGCTCAAGGCACAGCCCCGGTGGGCCTGGTTCATGGTCTGGGCTGGTATGGTCAACGACCGCATCCTGCCGGCCTACAGCAACCCGTACGTAATCAATCGCGGCGATCCGATTCCCGGCGCCTCGCCGGCGCCGCAATAAAGACTTCAGTTTGCACCGGCAATCGCTGCTGCCGGGCGCCGGCCTGCCCCTGCGCTACGATGAGATTTGGACCCGTCATGCTGTCTCAAAGAGTGTCCCCAATCCTCGCGGCACTGTGCCTGTGGGCCGCCAGTGTCACGCTGGCAAGCGCCCAGGTCGTCAACGTCTGGCTGACCACCGACGACCGGACAACACTGATGGCGCCGCAGCCGCCGGTGTCGTTTACGCCCGGCGTTTCCAGCCAGCTTCCATCCATCTACATTTCCGAATCCCAGGCCGAGCAGACCATCGAAGGATTCGGCGCTTCCATGACCGATTCCGCGGCTTACCTGCTGAAGAAGGTTGTCCCCCCAGCCGCGCTCGGCGGCGTCATGCAATCCATCTTCGGCCGCTCCCAGGGAATCGGCGTCAGCTTCCTTCGCAATCCCATGGGCGCCTCGGATATCACGCGGCCGCCCGATTATTCCTACGACGACGTCCTCACCGATAGCACCGATTCGAGCCTGCCGAACTTTTCCATCTCCCACGACCAAACCTACATCCTCCCCTTGCTTCTCCAGGCCAAGGCCATCAACCCGCAAATCAAAATGCTCGGCACTCCCTGGAGTCCGCCGGGGTGGATGAAAGAGAACGGCTCCATGGTCGGCGGTACGTCGGCTAATGCCCAGTTACTCCCCGCTCAATACACCGCCTTCGCCAACTATCTGGTCAAGTATGTGCAGGCCTACCAGGCTTACGGCGTGCCGGTCGACTATCTCACCATCCAGAACGAACCGCTATATGTTCCCATCAATTATCCCGGCGAGTACATGGCCGCCCCGGACCAGCTCAACATTCTGAAGAGCTATGTACTCCCGGCGCTGGCTGCCGCAAACATCACCACGAAAATCCTGGTTTACGACCACAACTGGGACACGCCCACATACCCGGAGACCGTTCTGGCAGATTCGGCGCTCGCCGCCTCGCCGCAAATCGCCGGCGTCGCCTGGCATTGGTACGGCGGCCCTCCCGGCGCCATGACCACCCTCCACAACCTTTATCCGCAACTCGGCCAGTACGTCACCGAAGCCTCCGGCGAAACATCGATCCCCGACGAAGAGCAGAGAGACTTCGAAATGATCATTCACTCGATGCGGAACTGGAGCCGGTCCTTCGTCAAGTGGAGCTTGGCGCTGGATCAGAATAACGGGCCGCACACCGGCGGCTGCGGCGATTGCACCGGCCTGATCATGGTCAACTCCATTACCGGTGCGGTCACGAATAACATCGATTATTACACCCTGGGCCATTTTAGTAAGTTCGTGCTGCCTGGAGCCGTGCGCGTCTGGTCGAATAACGCGCCGGGCCTCATCAGCGCGGCGTTTATCAACCCGCTTCACCATGCGGACCTTGCCGGCGTCGCTCGCTCCGACGCCCGCGAGCGGTCGCGCGTGCTGGTGGTCTACAACGATTCGGCGTCAACCCAGACCTTTCAGGTGGTGTGGTACGGAACGTCGTTCCAGTATTCCCTGCCCTCTTACGCCGGTGCCACGTTTCAATGGGACGCCGGCCTAGAATATTCCTGCCGCCAGTCGTGCTGGACCCCCGTGATACCGGCAACCACCCGGATCCAGGCTTCCAGTTACAACACTCTCAGCGGGCTCCAGACCGAACCCTGCGCCGATAAGGATTCGAATGGCGGATTCGACCTTGGGTATTCCGCTCCAGGCCTTTGGGCGGAGTACCGGAATATCGATTTCGGCTCCGGCGTAAGCTCGGTCCAGGTGCGGGTGGCGAATGATAGCGGCAGCCCCGGCACGCTCGAGTTCCATTCCGGCAGCCCCACCGGACCGCTGCTCGCTCAGGCCCAGATTGCCCCGACCAATGGCTGGCAGAGCTGGACAACCATCACCGCGCCTGTTCCCGGCGCCTCGGGAGTGCAGAATCTCTTCCTCGTCTTCCAGAGCGGCAGCTCCAGCGGCGAGGGCAATGTGAACTGGTTCCAATTCCAGTAAATTGATTGGACCTTTGGACGACAGCACCGGCCCTGCTTCGGCCGCCCGAGTCGCCCCGCGTTCGCACATTCCTCTGCGTTCCGAAGTGCAATCGTCAACGTTATGCAGGTTAACACGTATGACTTATCGGGTATTCCTCGAATTTAGCATCCGTGCTACCATTTGACGTTGTCTCGGGAGGATGATGTGCGAGTATTGCGCTGCTTCCTGCTAGTTTTGGCCGTCGCATGTTCCGCAATCGGCCAGACATACACTATTAATACATTCGCCGGAGGCGGGCTGCCGGTGAACATTCCAGGTACCTCCGCCAGCCTGGCGCCGACGAGCGCCGTTGCGCTGGATGCGAGCGGCGACATCTTTGTAGCTCTCCTCGATTACAACGTGGTCCTGCGCAGCGACGCCAGGACCGGAATCCTGACACTGCTGGCGGGCAACGGGACGGTAGGTTTCAGCGGCGATGGCGGCCAGGCCGTTGACGCCCAGTTGAACGGCCCCACCGGCGTCGCTGTGGACTACGCCGGCAACGTCTACATCGCGGACGCCGGCAACGCCCGCATCCGCAAGATCTCGGCCGGTATCATCACTACCGTGGCCGGGACGGGTTCCAACAGTTTCAGCGGCGACAACGGCCCGGCCACCAGCGCTCAGTTGAACCCCGTCAGCGGCACGCAAGGCGGCTTCGGCGTCGCCGTGGACGCCTCTGGCAACCTTTACATCGCGGACACCGGCAACTATCGCGTCCGCAAGGTCTCTAACGGCATCATCACCACCGTTGCCGGCAACGGAACGTATGGTTTCAGCGGCGACACCGGCCCCGCTACCAGCGCGATGTTGTCCAATCCAACAAGCGTGGCCCTGGATGGCGCCAACAACCTGTACATCGCGGACGGCAATCGCATCCGCGAGGTCTCGGGGGGGATCATCACCACCGTAGCGGGCAACGGATTCATCGGCCCCGGCGGCGACAACGGCACAGCCACCAAGGCTGAGCTAAACGGCCCCAATGGCATCGGTCTCGACGCCGCCGGCGATATCTTTATCGCGGACACTGGCAACAGTCGCGTCCGCGAGGTCTCTGGCGGCGTGATCACCACCGTGGCCGGCAACGGGACCTTCGGCCTCAGTGGCGATGGCGGCCCAGCCACCAGCGCGCAGTTGAACAGCCCCTTCGGCGTCGCCGTCGACGCGCTCGGCAACATGTTCATCGCGGACTTTGGCAACAATAGGATCCGTAAGGTCGTTAACAACGCGATCGCCACGGTGGTCGGCGGCGGTTCGTCAATCGGCGACGGAAGCACCGGTACCTTCGGCTATGCTATCAATGCCCAGTTGTTTTTTCCCGAAGGCGTCGCCCTGGACTCGGCCGGCGACCTTTACATCGCCGACTTTGACAACGGTCGCATTCGCAAGGTCTCCAGCCCCAACTCCTTGATTACCACCATCGCGGGCAACGGAATCTTTGGCTTCAGCGGCGACGGCTTCCCCGCCGCCAACGCCGAGTTGGACGGTCCCAGCAGCGTCGCCGTAGACCCGGCTGGCAACCTCTACATCGCGGACTCCGGCAACAATCGTGTCCGCATGGTCTCTAGCGGCGTGATCACTACCGTGGCCGGCAACGGGACGCCGGGTTTCAGCGGCGATCATAGCTCAGCCACCGGCGCCGAGTTGTACGGTCCTTCCGGCGTAGCCGTGGACGCCAACGGGAATCTCTACATCGCTGACTATTTCAACAATCGCGTCCGCATGGTCTCTGGCGGCGTCATTACCACCGTGGCCGGCAACGGAACGTCAGGTTCCGGCGGCGACAACGGCCCGGCCATCAGCGCCCAATTATCCGGTCCCAGAGGCGTCGCCGTGGACGCCGCCGGTAACCTCTATATCGCTGACTCGGCCAACAACCGGATCCGCGAGGTCTCCGGAGGAGTGATTACCACCGTGGCCGGCGGCGGCGCCTTCGCACTCGGCGACGGCGGACCCGCCACCAAGGCCGTGATGAGTCTGCCAACAGCCGTCGCCGTGGACATCGCCGGCAACTTGTACATCGCGGACTCTGGAAACAATCGCCTCCGCAAGGTCGCGGGGGGCATTATTACCACCATCGCCGGCGATGGGACTGGCTCGTTCAGCGGTGATGGCGGCCCGTCGATTTTCGCCGAGCTTGACAACCCGTACGGCGTTGCCGCGAACGCTTCCGGCACCGTTTACTTCGCCGACAGTGCAAACAATCGAGTTCGTTTTCTGTTCCCATCTGGCAATACGTGCACATACACGCTTAGCCCGTCCCTCCCGTTGCCGGCGGTCGCCGCCCCGGGCGGAACTGTCGCTTTAAGCGTCCAGACCCCGTCCGGTTGCACCTGGGTGGCTCAAGGCCCGCCAAGTTGGATCACTCTCTCTGGCACCACGGTCAACTCCGGTCCCGGTAGTGTGACTCTCACCGTCGCCGCCAACACCGGCGCTCCGCGTAGCGGCGTCATCTCCATTGCCGGCGTGCCGGTCCTGGTGACGCAGCAAGGCACCGGCCCCGTACTAACCATCACCGCCGGCGGTGTCGTGAACGACGCCAATTACACCGCGCCGGTGGCGCCCGGTAGCATTGCCGCGGCATTCGGAGATTTTCTGCTCTCCTCGCAGTTCACTGCCCCATCAGGGTCGCTGCCCACGAACCTTTCAGGCCTTTCCCTTGAGTTCCCCGGGAACACGCTGGCGCCGCTGTTTTATGCCTCCGGCACACAAGTCAACTTCCAGGTCCCTTGGGAATTGGCCGGCCAGTCGACGACTAACTTGACTGCCTCTCTTAGTGGCCAAACCAGCGCCGCCCAGCCTGTGAGCCTCGCGCCGTTCGCCCCGGCAATCTTCAGCATCAACGCTCAGGGCAGCGGTCAGGGAGCGATCATCGACGCAATATCCTATCGCCTCCTGGATTCCACCAACCCCGCGATCGCCGGCAGCACTTATGTCTCGATCTACTGTACTGGCCTCGGCGCGGTCTACAACCCGCCCGCAACGGGTTCACCCGCTCCACCGAGCTCGCTATATTACACGCAGACGACTGCCACCGTGACCATCGGCGGAGTTCAAGTGCAGCCTAAGGACATGCTGTTCTCCGGCCTCGCGCCCAGCTATGTCGGCCTGTACCAGGTCAACGCACTGGTGCCCGCCACATCCGCAAGAGGGGATGCAGTGCCGGTGACAATAACTATCGGCGGCGTAACCTCAAATATGGTCACAATAGCCGTTCAATCGGCGCCGTAGCCGTCCACTGAGCAAACGGGAAATCCGAGGCTCGGTGTTTTGTATCAGGGCACGACTTCAGCCGTGCTGTAACCAGTGGACGTTCTGAAGGCTTTATTGATTCCTGCATAACTAATGTCCTATGTCAAACGCAAAGAAAGAGGGCTGTGGTTCACGAAGGAACGCAGCAGCGCAGGACAGCGCTGGAGTGAGCGGCCGTGGCGGCGGGTAGCGT
>Ga0187852_1000239_pt1 | contig 60433 bp, 55 predicted proteins | sample June2016WEW_6_40_FD_134511 | JGI IMG/M metagenome (GOLD analysis project Ga0187852, IMG submission 134511) | Peatland microbial communities from SPRUCE experiment site at the Marcell Experimental Forest, Minnesota, USA - June2016WEW_6_40 | ecosystem: Environmental > Terrestrial > Soil > Wetlands... | reverse complement strand
TGACCTTACCGTGATGCCCGAGGAACTCCCTTATTTCATCGACGCGATCACGCGCGGGGGCGCCGAATTCGTGAACGGGTCGCGGCTGGTCTACCCGATTCCCAAAGCCGCGATGAAAAGCGCCAACGTCTTCGGGAACAAGGCCTTCAGCCTGGTGTTCTCCTACCTGCTCGGGCAGAGGATCAAAGACACACTTTGCGGCACCAAGGTGCTTTGGCGCAGCGATTGGGAGCGGATTCGCCCCTTGATTGGAACCTGGGGCACGATCGACCGCTGGGGCGATTATGAACTGCTTTTTGGAGCCGCCAAGCTGAATCTGCGCATTCTGGACCAGCCCGTCCACTACCAGGAGCGAATCTTCGGCGCCACCAAGATGACAAAAGTGTTCAAGCATGGCCTGATCATGCTGGGGATGTGTTACCACGGGTTTCTGAAATTGAAGGTCGATTATTGATTGGTGTCATTCTGAGTGAAGCGAAGAATCTCGGCAGTTCTGCAGCGAAGGCCACGGCAGACACTCTTCGCGGCCATGAAAATAGCGAACACGGACCCCCTCACCCGACTCGCGCCGGCTGGTGAAAGCGCCGTCGCGAGCCACCCTCTCCCCCAAGGGGGAGAGGGAATCTTCATGGACGGTGGCCAGCCGAAAGATCATGAAGTCTCCGCTCAGCATGATATCGATTTAGACTGAGAGACGATAATGCCTACTCCTCTTGCCTTTATCACTGGTTCGTGCGGCCTCATCGGCTCGGAAGTGAGCCTGTACTTCCACCGCGCGGGCTTTCGCATCGCCGGATTGGATAACAACCAGCGCGCGGTCTTCTTCGGCCCGGCGGGAGACACAAGTTGGGTCTTGGAGCGGCTGCGGGCTTCGATTCTCGGCTATCAGCACTATTCCGTCGACATTCGCGATCGCGAAGCAATCCTGCGGTTGGTTGCGGAGTTAAGACCCGTCATCATCATCCATACGGCCGCCCAGCCATCGCACGATCGCGCAGCAGCAATCCCCTTCGACGACTTCGACGTCAACGCGGTTGGCACCTTGAACCTGCTCGAGGCGGCGCGACGAGCCTGCCCGGAATCGCCGTTCGTTCACATGTCCACCAACAAGGTGTACGGAGATCTTCCCAACACCATACCATTGCGCGAGTTCGAGACGCGTTGGGAATATGATGATCCTGCCTACGCCGACGGCATCCCCGAATCGTTCTCCATTGACCAATCGAAGCACTCGCTTTTTGGCGCTTCGAAGGTGGCCGCTGATGTCATGACGCAGGAATATGGCAGGTATTTCGGGATGCCCACGTGTTGCTTGCGGGGAGGTTGCCTGACCGGCCCGAATCACTCCGGGGTGGAATTGCACGGTTTTCTCAGCTACCTCGTCCGCTGTAACGTCGAGCAGAAGGAGTACAAGGTTTTCGGCTACAAAGGGAAGCAGGTCCGCGACAACATTCACTCCGAGGACGTCGCCAGGATGATGCATGAGTTCTATCAGCATCCCCGTTGCGGCGAGGTGTATAACCTGGGTGGAGGCAAGGGCAACTCCTGTTCAATTTTGGAGAGCTTCCAGATGGTCGAGCAGATTACCGGCAAGCCGCAGCAATACAGCTACGTTGACCAAAACCGCGCCGGTGACCACATCTGCTACTATAGCGATCTCAGGAAACTGAAGTCGCATTTCCCGAACTGGGGAATCACCAAGTCCCTCCCGACTATTCTCGAAGAGATAGCCAACTCCTGGAGGTTTCGGCTGGGTGCGTAGAGGCGGACTTTGTGGCCGCCCCGGCGCAACCACGAGGTTTCTCCTACCACGCCCTGAAATGCGGCACGCGAACCGGGGGGCGACAGGTTGTCCCGGAGGCGTTGTTGCTCCATTTGGTGCGCAGGCCATACGGGATGGTGTAAGACACTGGTTGGTGCTACTCTACGGCATGCACGACATTGTGTCTGCTGTAGATATAACTCGTTCTTTTTCTTTAATTTGTAACCTATTTGCGAAATTGCGGAGCTATGGACCCAGGCTTGCTCTCACAGAGGGAGGAAGTAATCCTTAAGGAGGTCTAGACCTAGCATGAAAAAACTTCTGACACTGCTTTTCACGGGCATGATCGCTTTCTCGTTGGCGATGCCGGTATTCGCGCAGGACACTGCGGGACAGGAAACCACGAAGGCGACGAAGACGAAGAAGACGAAGGCCACGAAGACGAAGAAGACCAAGGCCGCGAAGACAACCGCTTCCAGCCCCTCTCAGTAGCCTTTGCTCGTTTTTCGGTTTAGGTAGGAAATCAGGTTCTAACTCAAAAGCCCCCGTCAGAACTGGCGGGGGCTTTGCTTTTTAGGGCGTTCCCATCGGCCATTGGTCCACCTGCGGCAATGGAAGTCGGCGTCGTCCCCGCGAAAACGGGGACCCATTGCGGGTCGGGATAACGATGGGTTCCCGCGTTCGCGGGGACGACGCGACCCTTGAGTAGGGGCGGTTCGCGAACCGCCCCTACCGGCCCGATGCGGGAATGACGACCAGGGCGCGGTTTTCAAGGATCAGCAGGGACACAATCTCCAAAAGTCTTACAAACGAACCGGGAATGTCTTTGAAAACAAAGGGACGCTTGACAGTTTACCTGCCGAGGGCGAAACTATTCTGTTGGCGGTCTTGGCTATCAGAGGTGGTCAGACTTCATGTCGGTTGAATCGAAGGACGCTCGGCCGGACACATCGTCTCTACTCACAAGGTCGGGAATCCCAACGATATCGCTTGAGCACGAGTTAGTCTCGCGCGGGTTGCGCATGACGCACCAGCGGCGTCTCTTAATCCAGATCATCCAGGGTGCCGAGAGCCATTTGGATGCGGTGGCTCTTTGGGAGCGCGCTCGGGGTCAAGATCCCACGCTGAATAAGGTGACGGTCTACCGGACCTTGGCCATGTTGAAGAAACACGGCTTGGTGGATGAGCTTGACCTGATGCATTTAAGGGGCGGGAAGCACTATTACGAGGCCAGGGCGAGCCGTGATCATGTTCATCTGGCGTGCCTTAAGTGTGGCCGCATTCAGGAGTTTGAAAGTTCGCTTTTCGAGAAGCTTAAGGGGCAGATCGAACGCCAGCGCCGGTTCAATATCAAGGTGGTTCGCGTGGAGGCCGGCGGGTACTGCGAAAACTGTCAAGAACACTGATGGGTTAGCCCTGGTGGAGTTTCTTCCTTCCACTTTGCTGAGGAAGTTCGCACTTTCCGAGCAGAGCGAGGCATCTCGACAGACGGGATGCCCCAAAGCGAGGTTCCCCGCTTCATCCGGAAAGAAAACTGACTCAAAAGTGGAGAGGCGGGCTTCTATTCGGGGCATTGTGTCACACGACGGCCCAAAGAAAATTCTCGGAGCAGCTAACCCGTTCTGAGTCCTCGTGCGTCTAACTTCACGATAGTGTCCGTGTAATAGCCACACTGTCCACATGCTTGTTTTCTTGCCTGCCGTCATTCATAATGTCGGTTGTTCATGACTGGTCGCGGGCTTTGGGAGCGGGAAAGATGACTAAGGAACTGCGCATCGTCGCTTCTGGTTTCGTTTTGGCATGGCTGATCGGGTGCACGACCGGCAACTTTGAGTACCGTGAAGCGGAGAAGGCGGAACTTCGCAAGGATTGGGATACCGCTTTGGTCGATTACCAGAAAGCGGGCCGGGAGCAACCCGAGAACGCCAAGATTATCATTCACACCAGGCTGGTTCGGGAGCAAGCTACGGCCCTGCACTTCAGACAAGGGGAGCGCTTGTTGAAGGAGGGGAAAACGGACGAAGCGGCTGCCGAACTTCAGAAGGCGGTGAGCATCGATCCCACCAATGAAGCAGCGGCTGCCGAACTCGCCAAGGTGGTGGCGGCCCAGGCGGCGGCCAGTAAGGCTCGCGAGTCGCAGCTCAAAGAAGCGCTGAAGTCCAACCAGGAAGCGGAGAATCCAGCGGAGATCAAGTTGAAGCCTTTCCCCAAGGAGCGCCTGGCCCACTTCCGCATCACCGCCGACAGCCGCAAAGTCTTTGACGCCCTGGGCAAGCTTGCCGGCCTGAATGTTGCCTTCACCTCCACCTTCCGCCCCACTCCCCAATTCTCCGTAGACTTTTCCGACGTGACGGTGGAAGAGGCGCTGAACATTGTGGCCCTGCAAACGCATTCGTTCTGGAGGCCGATCACCTCCAACACCATTCTTATTGTCCCGAACGACGCGACGAACCGCCGGGACTACGATGTGGAGGAGCTCAAGACGATTTATCTGACCAACCCGCTCGCGAACGCGGACCGCACGGCCATCGCCACCGCTTTGAAGCAGGTTCTGGGGCTGCGGAACATCATTGACAACCCGGATTCCAATGCCATCATCATTCGCGATAACCCTGAGAACATTGCGGCTGCCGAACAGCTCGTGCACGAACTGGATCGCGGTAAAGCCGAGATCGTGATGGAGATTTCGGTGGTCGAGGCTGACCGCGACCGTGCTCGAGACCTGGGATTGTATCCTGCCACGGTTTCATCCTCAGGTAGCGTAACCCCTGGAATCCAGGCTGGGGCAGGATTCACTCCTCCGACTACAACCACGTCAGGCGGGACCGCCATAGCGACTACGACGGGTATCCACATAGGCCTAAATGACTTCTCACTCGTGGTACCCAGCGTGGCGGCCAACGCGGTATTGACCGATAACCGGACTCATATTCTCCAGAACCCTCAGATACGCACCACGGATGGCCTGGTCGCCAAGCTCAAGATCGGTGAGAGAGTTCCTTACGCCACCGGCAGTTTCCTTCCTTCACTGGGCGCCAGTTCGACCACCACCGGGGTTGGCCTCCTGGCCAGCACACAGTTTCAATTCCAGGACGTGGGCGTGATCCTGGAGCTTACGCCGCACCTGCTCCCCGACGGCGAAGTGGCGATCCACGCCTCGATCGAGATTTCCTCGGTGGGTGCGGACGTTACTGTGGGGGGGGTGAGCGAGCCTACGTTTGGAGAACGAAAGATTGAGCACGACATTCGTCTCAAAGAGGGCGAAACCAGCGTGCTGGGCGGTTTAATTCAGTCCACGCTCACGAATATTGTGGGCGGCGTCCCGGGCCTTGGCGACGTGCCGATATTGAAGTACCTCTTTTCCACGACGCATGCTGAACGCAATGACCAAGAGGTCCTGATTATGTTGACTCCCCGCGTCGTCCGCCTGCCTCAGCCTTACCTGGCGGACCAAGGCAAAACGACCTTGACCGGCTCACCGCTGCCGGCGGGTGCACGACCGTTGCCCGGAGCCGAAATCCCCGGACAACCAATACCGGGTGAACCACAATGAGGGCGCAACAGCACACGGCCGATTATCCGAAACACAGGAGCGCCGGCTGTCCTCCTGAGCGGAGCTCATCGTGTCATTGTGAACGCAGCCCAGCCTGTCATTCTGGGCCAGGCGAAGAATCCCGGCGGTTGATTTTAGGCCCGACGATTTACGAGCAACTGCAGAGCTCCTTCGCTGCGCTCAGGATGACACGATTCCGGCTCAGGACGACAGGTTTTACGTTTGTCGAGCTGATGGCGTCGATTACCATCCTCATGCTCCTGACCACCGTGGCTCTTCCTTTGGCCCGCATACAGATCCGACGAACCAAGGAGGTGGAATTGAGGAGGGATCTGCGGGAAATGCGCGAGGCCATCGATCATTACAAGGATTTTGCCGACCGCGGCATGGTACCCGTTAAAGCCGACACCTTCGGGTACCCTCCGGACCTCCAGACACTGATCGATGGTGTCGAGCTGAAAGGATCGGCTACGGCGAAATACAAGTTTCTTCGCAAGTTGCCCGTTGACCCGATGACGGAGTCAGCCGATTGGGGAATGCGCTCCATGCAGGACGATCCTGATTCCCGGAGTTGGAGCGGCCAGAACGTTTTTGATGTTTTTTCCAAGAGCGACGGGCTCGCTCTGGACGGGACGAAATACAGCGATTGGTAGATGAGGTACTGGCGTGAGAATGCAAATATCAGATCGCAGGCACGGAGTTGGATTCACACTTCTCGAACTGATGGTGGTGCTTAGCATTCTCCTGATCCTCGCAACCATGTCCATGCCCATTTTTAGCTTAGCTATCATCCACGCGCGCGAAGCAGTCTTGAAAGATGACCTGTACACACTCCGGAAACTCATCGACGAGTACACTCTGGATAAGCAAAAACCGCCCAGCGCTTTGAGCGATCTTGTGGATGCAGGTTACCTGCGGGGCGGGATTCCCATCGATCCTTTTACCGGATCGAGCGAAACCTGGCAGACGGATTCCGAAGAGGTTCCCACGAGCCCCAGTCAGACTTCCACCGGAATCGTGAATGTACATAGCGGGTCGGACGGGACTTCGCTGGATGGGGCTGCGTATAGCAGTTGGTAAGTGACGTAGGGGCGGTTCGCGAACCGCCCCTACTTAGGGCCAATGGAATTCGTTTGCAAACTCGGAACGGAAGCAGGGAAGGTCTTAGTTCAGACGGAGCAGGCTGCCTCGGAGGTGGAACTTCGCCACCGCCTGAAGAACGAAGGCTTCTATGTCTTCTCGGTTCGGTCGAAAGACATCTTTGCGGCGCGCTGGACTCCGCGACGCACGGGTCACATCAAGGCTGACGACTTCCTGGTCTTCAATCAGCAATTCCTGACCCTCTCGAAATCCGGTCTACCGCTGCAAAAATCACTTGAATTGCTGGCGGGTCAGGCCCAGAGCGAAGCGTTGCGGGGGGCCATAATCAAAGTGCAGGAGAAAGTCCGGGCCAGAGCGCTGCTTTCCGGGCTTTCGAGAGCGTGGGGCAGTTTCCCAAGATGTATAGCGCGACGCTGCGCGCCGGGGAGCGCAGCGGCAGCCTGGACCGCGTCCTCGCTCAGTACCTGACTTATCAAAAAACTTCGCGCTCCTTTCGCAAGAAGTTCTTATCGGCCCTGATTTACCCTGCTTTTCTGATGACCTTCCTGATCGGGCTGATTTCATTTGTAGTCACTTTCGTGGTTCCACGGTTTGCCTACCTCTACGCCGAACTCGAAGTCCAGTTGCCGCCTTTGACGCTTTTCTTTATCGCTTTTTCACTGGCGGTGAAGCGATACGCCATTCTCATTTTAGTAGCGGTCGTGGTAACGGTGATGTCGACGCGCGGCGTGCTGCGTTCGCGGCGGGTACGCCTGGCATGGGAACGGACAAAGTTCGCAATGCCTAGGTTGGGCAAATTGCTGCTGAAATTCTCCGTGGCGGAGTTTGCGCGCACCCTGTCAACGCTGCTCCAGGGCGGAATCCCCATAATTACCGCGCTCGAGAATGCGAGAGAATCGGTGACCAGCCCCTTGATGGCAGATGCGATTGGGGCGGCTGTCAAGGAGGTCATGGCCGGGCGCGCGTTGAGCGCCTGCCTGCGGCCCTGCGGCTTATTCCCGCCTCTGGCCCTGGACATGATTGAAGTAGGGGAATCCACAGGAGCCATGCCGACCATGCTTGAGGCCCTGGCGGAGTTTTTTGAGGAAGACGTAAGCGTCGATCTGGCCACTCTGGTGGCCCTGGTCGACCCGATTATGATCGCTTGCATGGCGGTCGTGGTGGCGCTGGTGCTGATTGCGTTCTACTTGCCGCTGTTTTCCATGGCCGCGCAGATTCATTGAGGTTTGTGAGCAGGACCCGCAATTCCCCTCCTTGGATAAGGAGGGGTAAGGGGTGGTTGGTCGTCGCGCACGCAGTCACCCACCACCCCCGGCCCCTCCTCCCGTTGAGGAGGGGAGTTATAGAATTCTTGGAGACAACATTTGGACCAACCCACTCCGGAGATGAACGCGGAATTCGATCAGGTACGCCAACTGGCCGCCCGCTACCATTTTGAGTTTGTGGACTTGCGGGACTGCCGTCCGGACGCGGACCTGCTCCGCACCATCCCGCTGGACATGATGCTACATTACCAGTTCTTGCCGCTCGAGGCCCGCGACCACCAGTTGGTGATCGTGGTGGGCGACCCCACGGATCTGTCGCGGCTGGATGAGCTGGAAATGAAGCTGGACCGGCAATTGCTCATTCGCGTTGCTCCTCCCAGCCAGGTGCGCGATTTCCTGAAAAAAACAGAGCCTTCGCAACGCGTATTGGACGAAGCGACGGAGGAGTTCCGGCTGGACGTTATCAGCGAGGAGGAGGCGGCCGGCCAGGGCCTTTCCCTCGAGAACTTGGTTGAGGAGCGGGAAGTAAGCCCCATGATCCGGCTGGTGGATTCAATTATTTTTGCCGGCCTCGAGCGGCGGGCCAGCGATATCCACATCGAGAGCAGGGACAATTCCCTGGTGGTGAAGTTCAGAGTCGATGGCGCGCTTCAGCAGGCCATGGCGCCGCTGGCGCGAGAGTTCCAGTCCAACCTCATCACCCGCATCAAGGTGATGTCGGAACTGGACATCGCCGAACGCCGCGTCCCTCAGGACGGCCGCTTCCGGGTGCGATACCGCGGCCGTCCGATCGATTTTCGAGTGTCCATCATGCCTTCGATCCACGGCGAAGATGCAGTGCTGCGCATTTTGGATAAGGAATCCCTCTCGGAGAAGTTCCGCCAGTTACGGTTGGAGGTCCTGGGGTTGGCGGATCGCGAAATCAGGCGGCTGCGAAAATTCATCCGCGAGCCTTACGGCATGGTTCTGGTGACGGGACCGACGGGAAGCGGCAAGACCACAACGCTTTATGCCGCGCTTTCGGAAATCAAGAGCGACGAAGACAAAATCATCACCATCGAAGACCCGGTCGAGTATCAGCTTCGCGGCGTGACCCAGATTCCCGTGAATGAAAAGCGCGGCCTGACTTTCGCTCGTGGCTTGAGGTCGATCCTGCGCCACGATCCGGACAAGATCATGGTGGGCGAGATTCGTGACAACGAGACAGCTCAGATTGCCATCCAATCGGCATTGACCGGCCACCTGGTTTTCACCACCGTCCACGCCAATAACGTGGTTGACGTGCTCGGCCGCTTCCTGAATATGGGCGTCGAGCCGTATAACTTCGTGTCGGCGCTCAATTGCATCCTGGCGCAGCGGTTGGTGCGGACGCTGTGCGAACAGTGCAAGCGTCCCACGGAAATATCGCAGGAATTGTTCGAGGAATCCGGCCAAAAACCCGAGGCTTGGCTCGGCACAAGCATGTACGAGAGCGTGGGTTGCCAGTCGTGTAACCAGACAGGATTCCATGGACGGACGGCCATAGGTGAGTTGTTATCCCTTTCCGACCGCGTGCGCGAGCTTATTCTCGAGAAAAAGCCCAGTTCGGAGATTCGGCGGGTGGCACGGGAAGAAGGAATGGTGTCACTGCGGGAGTCGGCGCTCGAGAAGGTCCGGGCCGGAATCACCACGTTTAAGGAGATCAACAAGGTCACTTTTGTGGAGTAAGTTGTGGGGGCGGTCCTTGTGGCTGCCCTTTTGAAATCGAGGGCAGGGACGGCCACTTCGGACGCGCTTGGAGTAACTATATTCTGTTTGACTGGAATTTGCGGCTCTGCCGCCTCGCCTTGCGGAAAGGCTGTGCCTTTCCGGAGTCGGCCCCAGATATTTTTCTCGGGTTGAGGCTGCGCCTCAACCGGCGAGGCGCAGCCTCGCCGAAGAACAAGCGATTGATTTGCAAACGGACGGAAAGGCGAAGCCTTTCCGCAAGGCAGAGCGGCAGAGCCGCGTGGCACACGGTGGGTTAATCATAATGATTTGGGACACGATAAAATCCAGGCTGTTGCCCAAGTCGGGGGGAAGAACCGGTTCGTTCCTGGTGCCCTCTGTGGTGCTTGATTTGCAGCCGGATTTCATCGCGGGCGCGAGATTGGACAGAAAATCGCGCCAGGTCCGCCGGATCGCTGTTCGGCAGATTGAGCCGGGAGCGCTGGATCCTCTTGCTGCCCGGCCTAATCTGGCGAAGGCGGAAGTGGTGCGCCGGGCCATCCGTGAAGTCCTGGAAACCGTTGGAGACCGCAACGATCGGCTGGGCGTTCTCTTGCCGGATCCCACCGTGCGCGTGGCCGTCCTGCATTTTGAAACCCTGTCTAACCGCCGGGGGGAAGCTGAGGCCCTGGTGCGTTGGAAGATGGGAAGCATCCTGCCGTTTCCGGCCGAGGAGGCCAGGGTCAGCTACCAATTGCTCTCCAAGACTGAACAATCCGTGGAAGTGCTGGCGATGGCGGTGCGCAATTCCGTCGTCGCGGAATATGAGGCGGCCTTCGAGGATATGGGGGCCGGGCCCGCGCTGGTCCTCCCTGCCACGGCGGCGCTTCTCCCCTTGCTCCCGACGGGATATCAAGGCAGCAAGGTTCTGGTGCATGTCTGTTCGGGTTCTGTGACGTCGGTCGTCGTGGTGGGGGACGGTATCAGCTTCTGGCGCAATCGCCAGCTCGAGCGAGTCACGGCGGTTGGAGATGAGGAAGTGGTCAGCGAGTTCGCGCGCGTCGCTGCCGCTTGCCGGGACCACCTTAAGAGCGAGATCGAAGACCTCTACATCTATGTCCGGCCGCCGGCAAGTTCGCCGCTGCTGGACAATGAAATCGGAAAAGTGACGGGACGGCGCGTTCAGCTTTTGAGTAGCCCGGCGTCACGCAGGGGAGAACTTCCGCCCGCCGAGCAGAAGATTCTGGAGAATTTCGGCCTGACGTTTGCCGGACTTTTGGAGAATCAGAACTAGAGGCGCTGAGTCAGCAGTTCCTCGAAGAAGTCAGCCCGCGGAGCGGGCGGCAGCGTGTAGCCCACGGCGTAAGAAGGCGTGAAGAATTTCGGAATGTGTCATCCTGAGCGAAGCGAAGGATCTCGGCAGTTGGTCGTGAGTCGTTTGAGCCCCGGCAAACTGCGGAGATCCTTCGCTTCGCTCAGGATGACAGCCACCTGATTTTTCTATATGTTCTTCCGCCCTGGGCTACTCTATGCCACCCCTGACGGGGCTCCGAAAAGCAGACGCTTATGAGAGTTACCCTGAATCTCGCCATCCCCCCCAGCGCGCGCGAGCGCTATGCGCTGCTGTGGTCGATCCCGGCCACGGTGCTGGGCATCGCAGGGTTAGTTCTGATCAGCTTGTTCTCGCTCCGCTCCTATCGCCAGTATCAAGTGGTGCACGCGTCAGTCGTGCGGTACCAGGATCGGGACAATGCACTGCGCGCCCAGGAAATGGCTCTACGCAAGGCACTGGAAGAACCGGCGAATCGCCGTGTCCTGAACGACGTGCAGTTCGTCAACGCTCTGATTGAAGCAAAACAGGTATCATTTACCAGCTTGGTTCGAGACATTACCCAGCTCATTCCTGATGATGTGCGGCTCAGCGCTCTGGCCATGCAGCCTGATGGCCACGAGCTGGGCCTGCGCTTGGTGGTAACCAGTAAAAATTCCGAAGCCATCGAGCGGTTCTTGAGTAACCTTGAGGACTCCCCGCACTTTAAGGATGTCGCGATAATGAACGGGGGGATCGAGGAGACCGGCGCCGATAGCGAACTCGAGAATATAGCCTGCACCGCTCACTATGTGGTGGGCGAAAGTGAATCGTCGGGGGAATAATTGCGCAGGAATCGTCGCCAGATCGTAACTCGCGTTTTTCAGATCGCCGGCACTTCCCTGGTGGTGCTTGACGTGGTTCTGTATTTCGCCGTCTACCAGCAAACCCAGTCGCAGCTTTCCTCGGAGCTGGAACAGTTTGCTTCCTTGCGGCAGCGCATCTTTGACGGCGAGGCGCGGATCGAGCGCCTCACAAAGTACAAAGCAGGTTTGCCGGACACTGACAAAAATCTGGCGGCGGTCATCGAGGATCACACCCTGCACCGGCGCACGGCTTACTCGCAGGCCTTTAAGCTCCTGCGTCTCGAGGCGGAACAGTCCGGGGCGGAGCTCGGCAAGGTCGAGTTCAAGCGCAATGACAGGTCTCCGGGTCCCTTGCTGCCTCTCGGTGCTGCGATCAATGCCGAGGGGTCGTTTCCACAGTTGTTGAAGTTTGCGCATGGACTTGAAACCGCGAGCGATTTGCTGGTGATCAGGAGTTTCAGTATGACGGAGGGCAAGGATACCCCCCAGCAATTGCGGCTGCTGGTGGATATGTACTTCACACCGTGAATTATTGTTCGTAGCGCCGGCCTTTAGGCCGGTATGCCGACCTCAAGGTCGGCGCTACGCCGGGATTCGGATACCATGAAGCTGAGTGGACAAAGGGAGAAGTGGGGTATCGCCATTCTGGGTGTCGTCTCACTTCTGCTGATTGTGAGACTCGTTAGCCAGTATAACCAGATGCGGGCGACGGTGAAGCTCCCCGTGGCCAAGGCTCGCACGCAACCCAGGGCGGGCGCCCCTGCACGGGCTGGCGCGGTGGTTGTGAAGCAACCCCTAAAGCCGAGGGCGCCGGATGACCTGTCCATTTACAATTCAGTCGTCAACGTAGACTTACTAAAGAAGTACGAAGAGCGTCCCTTGCCGGAGTTGCATCGAGATCCCTTCACCTTTGTGGCAGTCGCAGCCCCGCCGCGTGTCCAAGCTCCTGGCGTGGCGGCCGCGCCGCCCCCAGCCCCGCCTCCACCTCCGTTGAATTTGAAGGTCATGGGTTACACTGAGGGGAAGGGGGCAGCCGATGAAGCCATGGTCGAACTCTGTGCTGCGAGCTGCGAGACCTCGTCCCCGGATGACCAGGTACTGGTGGTTCACGCGGGCGATCCCGTCGGGTCCCGATACAAGGTCATCAAGATAAATCCTACGGTGGTTACCGTTGAAGATGCTGCGATCCATCAAACCGTTGATTTGCCCATCCCGCAGTAGCCCGACCGGGTTCGCGCTGCTGATTGTGATGGTGGCGGCCGCAGTCCTTTTGATCGGACTGACGGCGGCGCTGCCGAGCATTTATCAGGAGGGCCAGCGTGAACGCGAACTGGAACTAAAATTCCGCGGCATCCAGTACGCGCGCGCCATCGCGGGCTTCCACCAGAAGTTTCAGCGCTACCCGGCCAACATCGAGGATTTGACAAAACTGACGAGCGGATTCCGCTTCCTCCGCAAGGAGTACGTCGACCCCATGACCCCAGGCGGCAAGTGGCGGTTCATCCACGCCAACGCCCAAGGAGTCCTGCTGGATTCGAAGACGCAAGGCCCGCCACCGGGAGCGATGGGGCAGTCGGGCATGAGTCCTGGCGCAGCCGGGTTTGGGACGCCAACCGCTTCGGGCACGGGTGGTTTTGGCCAGCAGGGGATGGGGAACAGCACCTTCGGAGCGCAACAAGGCAGCTCATTCGGCCAGCAAAGCACGGGGGGAAGTTCGTTCGGCCAAACGGATACCGGCAATCGCGGCTTTGGCGCGCAGGGCGCCGGCGGAAGCGGCTTTGGACAGCAGGCCACCGGTAGCAGCGGATTTGGCTCGTCATCCGGCGGTTTCTCTTCCGGTTCGAATTTCGGCGGAAACACTTCCGGCGCCCAGCAGAACTCCGGTTTCTCTTCGGGAACCCCCCAAGGTGGTGGAACCTTTATCGTTGGCGTCGCCAGCACGAGCCGCAAGCAATCGATCGGCATTTGGAACAAGAAGACGCACTATGACGAGTGGGAGTTTATTGGGATAGATCTGGGTGCGCTCGGCATTGCTACCTCGATCCCCGGGCTCCCGGCCGGTTTAGGCGGACAGTCCGGCCAGGGAAATCAGCAAGGCGGCTTCGGCCAGGGAGGCCAGCCGAGTGGTTTTGGGCAGGGAAATCAGACCAATGGCTTTGGGCAGGGAAATCAGCCGAGTGGTTTCGGCCAGACAAATTCGACGCCCGGGCAGAATCAAGGTGGCTTTTCGTCCCCAGGCGGGTCCGCCCCCAGCGGATCCGGCTTCTCGCCGCAATGATCCAATGGTAGACTTACAACGGACGAGATTATTTTGGTTTTCAACTTACAACCAAGCGTCGAGAACTGACGACTAACTACTGAGAAGTGACCGTCGAAGCGTACCAGCAATCTGGCAAAGGAATTATGAGCGGAATTTGGCGGATGAGTCGTGCCAATCTTGTTACGAGAGTATTCCTGGGCCTTGTCGTTGTGCTATCCCTGATGGCCGCCGGGTGCGCCTGGACGCCCTCGTCGGCGGGAATTGTGCTCACTGTAACCCCAGCCACGGCCTATATCCCCGTGTCGTCGTCCTTTCAATTTGGCGTCACTGTTAGCGGGTCACCAAATTCTCTGGTGGTGTGGAGTGCGGGTGGCGTGGTGGGCGGGAATGCCACCGTCGGATTTATATCCTCTACAGGTTTCTACAGGGCGCCGGCCAACGTGCCGTCGCCGGCCAAAGTCACCATCACAGCTACGAGCCAGTACGACGCCGTTAGTTCGTCTTCTGCCACGGCGACCATCGTCAATCAGACGTCCGGCGCGCACGCGGTGCAAGTGGCTTCGGGCCAGACCGTCATGAACATCAACGTGGTGGTGCCGCAATTAACTCCCACGCTGACGATTTACGGCGCGGGCACATGCGTTGGCAGCACCTGCTCGACCTCGGCCACCGGCGCGCAAGTGCCGCAGGGTGGCACGGCCACGATCTTTCTGGTGGGGAACGGAGTGGTTGCCGGAACTGTGTATTCGATCAGTGGAAACTCGAGCGATGTGACGGTAACACAGCCTGCCGGTTCACAATTCGGTCAAACAACCAACGGTACGCCGTCGGTGACTTTCAATATTTCAGTCAGCGCCACTGCGGCGCCCGGGTTAAGAAATATCATGGTCTCGAATCCTGCCACGGGTGAACTCTCCGCCTTTGTGGGTGGATTACTCATTGTTCCTTCGGGGCAATAAAAACCAATGAAGATGCGTCCCCAAATCTTGGCACTGTCATTCCGAGCGAAGCGAGGAACCTTGCTCTGCTCGCTCCTCGTTTTACTCCTGATGATTCTCGTGGCGGCCCCGGCGTTTGCCACCACACTGGTGAGGATGAGCCTGGACCAGCTCGCCGAGGCTTCGACGGAAATCATCCGCGCCCACGTGCTCAGCCAGCAGACGGTCTGGAACCCGCAGCACACTCGCATTTACACTTACACCACACTCGCCCTGGACCAGACCTACAAGGGTGATCCGCCGTCCTCCCCTGTCATCCAGCAGCCCGGCGGCACGGTCGGCAAGACGCGGCTTTTTGTGGCTGGAACGGTTCAATTCCACCCCCAGACTGGATACCTGTTGTTTCTGGAGCGGTCCTCGGCGGACCCCTCGAAATTCCTGCTGGTCGGAATGGTGCAAGGGGCCTACAGGATCTACCGTGACGAGAAGACGCAGGAGGAAAAACTCATCCTCCCGCTGGGCTCTCTCGCGCGCGGGGTTCCGGTTTCAGGTCCCGGATCGATCCTGGCCGGTCCGGCGGTTCCGGTCCGTCAATTTCAACGGGACATTTCAGCTTCGCTGAGCAGTCCTTTGAGCATTCCGCGAGGCACCGCGATACCCGTGGCCATCAAGTCCGCACAGTCTGCGGGTCTGCGGAGGATGGACGTAAGAGGACGAACAACCACCGACCTTTTCCCAAACTCTGGCCTGGTAATTCCCGCCGGCAGCGCGATTTCCGGAATGGCGGAGCGAGTCGGCGATTCCTGGATGATCTCCTGGACGGAAGTTTCGATTCGCGGCAAGCAGGTGCTTCTTTCGGCTCGGAACACGGAGCCTGCTGAGAAGGCGCTCGAGGGCCGTAACCTTGTGGTCAACGTGAGGTGAGGATGCAGCAAGGCAATCGAGTCTCGCGAGTGCGCCGCCCGGTGTTATTTGCCCTGGCAGGAAGTATGACCCTGCTGGGCGCTATCCTGGCGTTCGCCTACACGACTTATCAGAATGACGTGGGCGAGGTCCCGCCGACGACCATCTCCCCGGAAATCCCCGGGGTTGCGGTTCCTTCACGCTGGCCCAATGCCTCCTTTACATGGGTGTTGGACAATCCCGGTGCACCACCGGGCAATGTCGACACTACCGATGGCACTGATCCCCTGCCTCTCAAAACAGCGCTCGTGAATTCCGTCAATGCCTGGGCGACCGGTTTGCTCAACGGGCAGCAGTTGACCAATCTCGCTGTTACCAACGGCAGCGATGTCGCGAATCTGCCGAATCCGCAGGTTGACTGCACCAACGTCGTCACGTTTAACGATAGTAACGCTACCGACTTTCCTACCGGGACAGAGTCGGTGGCTTTTACCACCGTCACTACTGATTACGTCAGGGTCGGACCGCCGCAGACCCCAGGGACGATTTACACCTTTACCGAGTGCAACACACAGGAGACTATAACCACCACTTCGCCTGCCATCATCTTCGACGCGGACATCGCCTTTAATCCCCACGTTGAATTCTCCACTTCTACTCCGCCGCTTTCCGGCGCCTTTGACCTGCCCGCCGTCGCTGCGCACGAATTCGGCCATGCGCTGGGTCTCGACCACAGTGGAATTGCTCACGCTGTGATGTTCCCGGCAGGGGACACCGGCGAGAGCCAACAACGGACCCTTGCGACCGACGACTTGATCGGCATATCTTTCCTTTACCCCTCGTCCAACTTTTCGAGCTACATGGGTGCAATTTCGGGCCAGGTGACCTTCGCCAATGTGGGCGGCGTGTACGCGGCCCATGTAGTGGCCATCGACGCGACTTCCGGCAACGTCGTCGTGGACGGTCTGGCTAACACGAATGGCAGCTACACGTTATACGTTCCGCCCGGCAGCTATAGCGTGCTCGTCCTTCCGCTCGCCCCGGACGATAACCACGGCATCTACTCCCTCAGCGACTTCTCCGGCTGGACGTGCGGTTACGACCAGAGCGCGCCGCCTTGCTGTAACCCCGGCAACGGTCAATGCATCGGCTCGCCTATTACCAGTCCAACTAATTTCACAGGAACGTATTATTAACTATTAATATATTCGGATCGAGATTCCTCGCTTCGCTCTCCTGAAAATCTGGGTATCCCCGCGAATCCGGCTGGTAGGGGCGGTTCGCGAACCGCCCCTCTCGAGGGCATGAAAGAAACCCCTCACCCGTCGCGCTCCGGCTGATGAGAGCGCCGGAGCCCGACACCCTCTCCCCACGGGAGAGGGCCACATCGCGATTTTTGTTAGGCCGGTTTTTAACACGTGACGCCGGCACGGTTAGCTCTACGCGCACGACTGTGATTCCGCCATGAGCCGCGGTGTATACTGTTCTGCGAGATCGCAGTAGGAGATGGAAAGCCATGAAAAGGACAAAAGAATTCACTGCTATTTTATTCTTTGCAGCTTGCCTCATCGTGCTGGGGCCCTATGCCACGGCGTGGAGTCAGCAAGCGCCCTCTGAAAAGCCCAACGAGTTGGTTGTTGGAAAGCTGATCTACGTCGAATCCATGCAAGATGATCTCGACCGGTGGATTATCGACTTCCTCCGCCGCTGGGGGAAATACAAGATTACGACCAATCCGGAAGGAGTGGACTTAGTTATCCAGGCTGTCAATCCGGACAAGGAACTGCGTCTCGAGACGCGCGGGGGCACCGCCGAACCGAAGGGCTCCGACCGGCCGCATTTACCCATCTCGAAGAAGCATCCCGAACTGCCGGCAACTTCGATCGCAGTTGTGAACTGGGTATCCAGCCAGACCGTTTGGCAGGCGGACATCTTGAACCGAAAACCAAAAAAGGACGAAACCGATGTTCCCGCGGGCCCGCAGACGAAGATCTTTGCTCGTGACATGACTTCGGACCAGATCGCGGCGAAAGTGGTCGATAAGCTGAAAGAATATGAACAAGGGTTGGAGAAGCCCGGAGGAGGAAAATGAGAATTGCCATTACGGGCGCGGCAGGGTTGTTCGGGCACGGCCTGGCGGCGGCCTTCTCCTCGCGCCACACCGTCATCCCTTGGACACGGGCGGATGCCGACATCACGGATGCCGAAGCTGTGCGAGTGCTCCTGGAGCGAATTCGCCCGGAGGTTGTGGTCCACCCGGCGGGCATTCCGGATTTGGATATCGCCGATGCTGACCCCGCGCGAGCGCACCTGGTGAACGTCGAGGGCACCCGGCACGTGGTGGAGTCGGCTCGCGCGGTTGGAGCCGCGGTCGTCTACATTTCCACGGATGCCGTTTTCAATGGTCAAAGCACTCGGCCCTATGTTGAGTCCGATCCGCCTGACCCCATCACGGTTTACGGACGAACCAAGCTGGCGGGCGAGACCATCACGCAAGCCCTTCCACAGCACTGGATTTTTCGTGTCCCCGTCCTGTTTGGGCCGGGGAAGACGAATTTCATCGAGAAGGGCCTGCATAAGATCGTGGCCGGGGAAGATTACATCGTGGCATCCGACCAGATAGGTTGTGCCACCTACACAGTCGATGCCGGCTACAAGATCATGGAGGTCGTTGAGGCGCGCCGCTATGGCCTCTATCACCTCGCAAACCAGGGCGCGTGCACCCGCTTCGAACTCGCCCGGCGCGCCGCGGAGTTGGCCGGCCTCGATCCCGGCAAAGTGGTCGGAGTCCCTTCGGCGCAGATGCGGCGCCGAGCCCCCAGGCTGAAATATGCGGTGATGGAAATGGCCGCACTCAAAGCGGCGGGATTCTCCTTGCCCCGGCCCTGGACCGAGGCAGTCGCAAATTACCTTCACACGCTTTCCCTACGAACCTCTCCCGAGTAGGACAGGCACTCCTGCCTGTCCCAAAGCTGGTTTCACTCCGCAAGGAGGACAGCAGGAGTGCCTGTCCTACTGATTTTAGCGTGAGAGTGCGTCAAAGGGCGGATGAGACGACGGCGGCTGGCGGGAGGACGAATCGGGAGGGGGTGGTGAGAATCCCAGGACGGAACGGAGCCGCTCCCAGACTTCCTGCATCAACCGGTGCCGGGGGATAAAAGGCCAACGGTTCTTCTTGATCATCTCCATGGTTTGAGGATCGGACACGTCACCGGTAATTACCAGAACCTTGCCTACCAAGCTTGGCCGAAGATTTTTGAGAGCGGAGACTGTTTCCGTTGCGTTCATCTCGGAGCAGCGGAGATCCAGAAGAACCGCGTCAAAGCTCCGCTTTTCGACTATGGCCAGCGCCTCGCGGGCACTCGGGACAATGTTGCCTTCACATCGCAGTCCTGCCAGCAGGACGCAGAGGACGTTGCGGATGGACGGTTCATCCTCGACGATGAGAACGGTGCGAAGCTCGTGACTTTGGTTCAAATAATCCTCGGTAAGGCTGAAAAACACCCGGCACTAACTCGTGCCAGCTCCTTCGCGCACCGGGCCGAGCCAATTGAGATTAACCCATTAATCAATCTTGCAGTCAAGAGTATTAAGGTAATGTTTCCGCAACGTGAAGTCATCCGCATTCATGTGACCCCTGCCGCCTGTCATTCTGAGCGAAGCGACGAATCTCGGCAGTTACCGACTTAGCTGCGGAGATTCTTCGTTTTTCTGAAACGGTGTAGGGGTAGGGCGTGCCCTGCCCTCGGTTAGTAAGTGGCGTAACCGCGAGGGGACGGCAAGCCGTCCCCCTACAAGTACGTGAATGGCGGGAACCATTTTTCATGGTTGCTGGCTCCCGTCAGAAAACGGGCGTGCGCGACTGGTCGCACGCTATTCTTCTGAGGGCGATGTCGAAAACTCCAAATCGTGCCCGGGCAGGATTCGGGCCTGCATGGCGAGAATGCGCTCCCGATCTTCTTGGTACTGTTTTCGATGGTGGGGAATCATGGTCAAAACCTGTTCATCGTGCGTGCGGCTGAGAAGAGCATCTCCCGCGATCACCGAAGGACGGTCCTCGGCGTGAACAATGATCGAAGCGTGGCCGGGAACATGTCCGGAAGTAATCAGGCCCTCAAGACCATGCGGCAGGGGGTGTTGCTCGATCCACCGGAACTGTGAGGGGTCTCCCAGTCGCTTAGGGTCCCACCAGCGCAGTGCGAATTTCCGGAGTTTGCCCATCATCTCCTCTGCCTGTTCGTAGTCGAATGTCTCAGGATAGTATTTCAAGATGAGGGTCTCCCAATTCTCTTGGTCCAGAAGATCGGAGTAGGCGGCCCGGCACCAGTCATAGGACTCCTGGGAGCCGAAAATATCGCTGGCCGGGAAGAGCTTATTATTTGACACATGGTCGATATGGAAGTGAGAGTTGATGACCGTCTTGATATCGGTGGGCTTCAAGCCGCGGAGCTCCAGGGCCTCCACAATCGAGTGCGCCTCGTGGGGCATTCCAGTGTCGACAACGATGTGATGACGCTCATTGGAGAGTAGCACCGAGGTTGCACCATGCCAACTTCCCGGCAACAGCACATCAACTTTCCACTCGCTCTTCCGCATGCCGCTCCTTCAACAAAGATCGCAAGGCTTTCACAAGCAGCATCGGCATTTGCGCCTGTGGCGGATTTGTAAGAGGTATCGGCCAGGGTACAGGCAGGAGCGCCTGCACTACTTGCACCTTGCAATGCCATTTTAGCAGGAACGGCCGGGCCCCAGGCGGCAAAAAGGGGATCGATGCTTTAATGAAGAGGGGCAGTCATTTCCAGGGAGGCTAGAAATCTTGAAGTCGAAAATCTGGTGTAAATGAGTCACGTTCTTGCACTGCAGTAAAGCCCCTGAAACACGCGTCGTCGGGCTGGGGCGAAGCCCCGTTAGTGTCCTGAGTCAGAAGTTCGTTGAAGAATTGAGCCCGTCAGCCGACGGGCGGCAGCGAGTAGCCCACGGCGTAAGCCGTGGGTCGCGAGAGCTCCACCCTCACCCCCGTCCCCTCTCCCGCCCCGCGGGAGAGGGGTGCCGAAGGCGGGGTGAGGGCCATCAAACCCAGGGCTTACGCCCTGGGCTACTCTATGCCGCCCCATACGGGGCTCTAAAGAACGGTCGAGCTTGAAAAAGACTTTGTTAACGAGCTTCTGACTCAGGAGGCTAACTTTCGTCCTCAGCAGTCCAGCGGCTAAGCCTGAGAATGTCCGCCGCGCGCGCCACGCCGATGGGCGTGGTGTTTCCATCCCGATCCACCACCACCACGTTTTCAGTGTTGTGAGCCTCCATTTCCGCGATCACTTGTCGGACGCTCTCACCGCGCCGGGCCACAACGTAGTCTTGACGAGCGACATCCCGAACCTTCAAATCGGAGTCGACACCTTTCAGTAAATCTCTTGCTTCCACGATTCCCGCGAGCTTCCCATCGCTTCCAACAACCGGGATTACACCGGTTGTTTCGGGGGTGACGTCACGGACCACGATTTTGACCTCGTCTTCGGGTTTGAGAGTCGTGAATTCCTTCCTCATCACCTGCTCGATCCGGGCGCGCATCAAAACCGGAACGGAATAATCCTGAAGAACAATCAAGCCCCGTTTCACGAGCTTGCCCGTCATGATGGATTCGGCGCTGAAGAGCCTGACGAATCCGTCGGAGAGGACGCAGCAAACCACCAGGGGAAGTATCGCGTTGGGATTCCGGCTGAGTTCGAAAAGGAACACGATGGAAGTAAACGGTGCGCGGGCGATTCCCCCAAAAACCGCACCCATGGCGACTAACGCGTAAAGAGCGGGATCGCTTACGAAACCGGGAAAGAAGTGATGCCACACCTGCGCGTAGACCGCGCCGACGCCGCCGCCAACGATCAGGGAAGGAGCGAAAACTCCTCCCGTGGTTCCCGATCCAAGAGAGATAACCAGGGCCCAGAATTTCGCCAATGAAACACCCAGCAGCGTCCCCGTGGATAAGCGGTCGTTCAGCATGTCGCGGATCGTGTCGTAACCTGTGCCGAAGACCTGGGGATAGAAGTAGCCGATGATTCCAAGCAGCAGAGCCCCGCACACCGGCGCCCAGACGAGGCGTGGCCTGATGGGGAAGTGGTTATCGAACAGATCTTCCAGCCAGAAAAGCACCCGGATCATAACAATGGCGATCAGGCCCATGATTAAGCCCATCAGAGCGAAGAGCCACAGTTCCTGCATGCTTTTCAAGGCAAAGGCGGGCGTGGGAAACAGTGGAGCCCAACCCCTGAAATGGACTGCCACGGCTGTGGCCACGCTGGAAGAGATGGCGACGGGGATGAAGGAGCGGGCCCGAAACTCGAAAAGGAGTAGCTCAATGGCCACCAAGATTCCCGCGAAGGGCGCCACGAAGGTCGCCGCCATCCCGGCGGCTGCACCCGCAGCCAGCAGGACCCGGCGCTGGTAAGGAGTCAACTTCACCACTTGGGCGAAGATAGAGCCGAACGCCGCTCCGGTTTGTATGATGGGGCCCTCCGCTCCGAATGGTCCGCCCGTCCCGATGGCAAAGGCCGTCGCGAGCGGCTTTAGTATACCCACGCGCATCCGGACCAGGCTTTTCCCAATCAGCACCGCCTCCATGGCTTCGGGGATTCCATGGCCCTTCAGGGTCGGCTCCCAGAAATGGACCATGAGGCCCACCAGAAGGCCGCCGATGGGCGGGATGAGAATCACCCACGCTCCCAGGTGGTTGTGAACGGGATAAGTAATGGCAAAGGACCACTTACCGTAGAAAAACACATTGGTAAAAAGATATATGAGTTCAAGCAAACCTTGCGCCACCAGGCCGGCGATGAACCCCACGATGACCGCAAATGCGGATGTAATGGCTACGGTCGGTTCGAGGGCTTTCCCGAATTCCTTGAACCAAACAGTTCGAGCGCCGGCTTGGGGATTTGTTTCCGCCATCGGTTTTAATCAGGCTCCTTTTTCCGCTTCGAGAAACTTCGGCTTGGCCTTGAGGGCCTTGCTCAGGTCGAGTTGAATTCGCTCGAGCTCATGAAGGTGGAGGGTGGCGAGGCCGTTCAAGGCTGTGCTGCCGCGCCGGGTCAGGCGGACGCGCACAAATCGCCGATCGCGCCCGCCCTGGTCCTTGTGGACCAGGCCTTTGCCGCACGCTCTTTGCACGAGCCCTACGACTGCATTGTGGCGCTCCTGCAGGAACTCCGCCAATTCGCTGATGGTGGCCCAGCCGCGGCCGGTATATCCCGCGACGCCCAGAAGTAGGACGTATTGCTGGGGCGTCAGGCCATGTTCGCGCGTAGCCTTTTCGCTGAAACGCAGGAAGCGGCGAAGGTCGTATCGGAACCAGGCAAGGCGCCGGATCAAAAGGGAATTTGCCGGCGCATGCCCCTGAGATCGGTTATTTGACTTCATAACCGGAAATTATATCACATTGTGACTTAGTTGGCTACTCTTTGGGCCACAGAGAAATCGCGACCAAATCCCTCATGGCCCCAGCGTCCACAAAAGCCTATTCCCCGATCGACACGGTTTTCGACAAGGGCAGATTCCGCGAAGAACCGCCCACCCAGACCTTGTATTCGCCCGCGATGAGCTCCCATCCGTCCTTGTCGGTGTTGAAGACTGACAGGTACTGACGATCGATCGCGAGCTTCACCGCTTTGTTCTCACCCGCCGCGAGCTGGATCTTATCCCACGCCACCAATCGTCTCGGAGGCTCGCGCGCACTTGCAGGCAACGAAACATAGAATAGACCTGTGCGATCTCCGCGCCTGCGCGCACGCCTGTGTTCTTGACGTTGAAGGAGACAGTCAATTCGTGGCCTGGCGCGACTTTTAAATCCGAATACGCGTAGCTGGTGTAAGAAAGTCCGTACCCGAATTCAAACAGCGGCTGTTTGCCTTCGGCGTCGTACCACTTGTAACCGACCTTCAGGCCTTCGTCGTAGTCAACTTCGAACTTCCTCGTGTTGCGTGGGCGGGCGCCGGGAAACGGACTCACCATGTCGGCGTCGCTCGCGGGCGGAGGCTGCTCGGTAAGCTTGGGGTGCGGGAGGTCCGCTTCTGCTTTCGGGAAGGTAACGGGAAGCTTGGCGGACGGATTCACATCTCCGAAGAGGATGTGGGCGATGGCGTCAGCCCCGCGAATCCCCGGGTACCAGGCTTCCAGTACGGCGCTCACCTGATCGACCCAAGGCATCGTTACGGGATCGCCCGTCTCGAGAACTACAATAGTATGCGTATTCGCCGCGGCCACCGCGCTGACCAGTTGGTCCTGATTGTCGGGAAGCGAGAGGCTGGGCACGTCTCGCCCTTCGCTGGTGGGCTGATAGCGGCTGACAGCATATGCCTAAAGCCAAGGAGGGGCAAGAGAAAATACCGTTAGCAGAAAGGAAGGAGGAAGCAAGTATCTCAAGTTCCCTTGAGCTACCTGCTTCCCCAGGTAGTCATTAGAGTTGAGTTACTTGTATAGACGTCTAATAGACCGAAAAAGTTGCACGGCGAAAATATTTTGTGCACGCCGATTGCCAACAGGCACACGCTTTGCCCTTGGGATGATAGGAACAAAAGCACTTATCGAGAAATGGCCTTTTGGCTCGATGATCCAGCTTCACGCTGACAGAAGAGCCCTGACTGAAACCAACAGACCTCTCCTCAAAGGTAAGCCAGCCGCCCTCTCGCGGAAGTAAACCAGCGGTCCTCTCGTGGAAGTAAACCAGCGGTCCTATCCTCTTGGGTCTGTATGCGAACCTCGTTCAGGTTGTCATTCCGAGCCCTTCGCTGTCATCCTGAGCCCTTCGCTTGTCATTCTGAGCGGAGCGAAGAATCTCGCTCTGCCGCTCAGGATAAACTCCGCGAGGAGCCTGTCCTGAACGAAGTGAAGGAATCTCGCTCTGGGCGCTCAGGACAAACTCCGCGAGGAATCTCGCACTGAATGTATTTCGAGGGCAGAGCAAGATTTTTCGTCGGCTGCGGCTCCTCGGGATGACAGCAAAAACGAGTTCTCACACTGACTCACCGGCGGAGAGGGTTGTCAGATTAACCCCAAGCCGGTAATAACAGATATTGAAGCCCTGCACGACCGATGTTTCAAATCTGGATAACTCCCCGGACCGTTTCGGCATCACACTGGCGGTTGTATTCTGCAAGCACTCCTGTCACTCATGCACCTTGTTTTCCTCCCCTACCGGGGAGAGGCAGGGGTGGGGTTCGTATGCCGCCAGGCCGCGCCGCTTTCGTGGTGACGGTCGTGTCTTGAGAGGGTTACGTGCGAATTAAACACATCACTTTAAGGTGTGTCTTGCTCGTGCCGTTCACATGCTCAATGGCCTCCGGACAGGGCGCTCCACGGCCAGCCCCGGTACTTCGCCGGTACGGCGCATAGCATCGTTCCCAGTGCAGGAATCGATTTCAAAATTCAGTGAGGTAATTCAGCATGCGAAGTCAACAAATTGCTCTGCTGGTGTTATTGGCGTTTTGCTTCGCTGGCGCAGGCATCGCGCAGAATACTCCGCGATTTGAGCTATTCGTAGAAGGCGGCGGCTCTCTCCTGAATGCCGGCCCCGCGAAGGGAAACGTTGTTTTCGGCTGTCCCACGTGCGCTTTATCCCAGGTCGTCCCCATCTCAGGTTCCGACTCGGCGGCGGGTCGTCTTTTTACCGGAGCGCGCTTCCGATTCACGCGTCATGATGCCATCGAGGCAAGCTATTCCTTCAGCACCAACCATTTCGACTATCGGGCGGGAAACACGTATGCCACAGCGATAGGGTACACGCGGCTTGATGTTGTCTCGTTCAACTATGTGCGTTACCTTTGGGTCAGATCGCGCATCCAGCCGTTCGCCACCGCTGGCATCGGGACGAACCGTTTTAGAGGCGGGCCCGGTTACTGGGTTTACCCGGTCAATGTGATTGCGGGCGGGAAGGGGATTGGGTACACGGTTAATTTCGCAAACCCCGGCGACAACGGTTGGCAGTTCGCTTGGAATTACGGCGGCGGAGCGGACTTCATACTTCCCTGGCACTTTGCCTTGCGCGTTGAACTCCGGAATTATGTAAGTGACCAGCCCATCCCGCTCACCGGGACCAGTCACAACCTCGTTCCCAGTGCTGGATTTGTCTTCAGGTTTAAATGAGATGCGGCCGGAAAGTATGCAATAATCCCTCTGTACATCCATTCATGGGAGGGACCATCGTGCATAGACGAAGTTTCTTAGCTTCATCGCTTGCGGCCTCGACTCTCGCCGTCAACGCATCAACCTCGGGACTTCGCGCCAGTCAGGGCTCCGCGGGAGAGGGCCGTGACTACTACGAACTGCGGCGTTACCAGTTTTTCCGGGGAACGCAAGTCAAGCTCGCTGACGACTTCTTTCGGCAGGCCCTTGTGCCGGCGCTGAACCGGTTGGGAGTCAATCCAGTCGGGGTGTTCAACATCGAGATCGGGCCAGGCAGCCCCGCGGTCTACGTGCTGATGCCCAGTACTTCGCTCGAGACCCTTGTCACCGCAGAGTTCCGCCTTAATAGCGACGCCGACTATGTCGCAGCAGGTAAGGCATTCTTGAATGCACCCGCCGTACAGCCGCCTTTTTTGCGCATCGAAAGCTCTTTGCTGGTGGCCTTCGAGGGAAAGCCGCGGCTCAAGGCCCCGCCGGCAGCCGCCGAACACAAGCCGCGCATGTTTGAGCTTCGAACTTACGAAAGCCCTACCATTCAGGACCACGTCCGCAAGGTCGAGATGTTTAACAGCGGTGAGTTTGACGTATTTGAAAAGGCGGGATTCTGGCAGGTCTTTTACGGCGACACGCTCGTCGGGTCGCGATTGCCCAACCTGACCTACATGCTCTCGTTTGATGACATGGCGGACCGCACTAAGAAATGGGACGCTTTCCGCACTGCGCCGGAATGGAAGAAACTCTCCACCTCGCCGAGGTACGCCTTCGAGGAGATCGTCTCCAACATTACGAATACGATTTTGACACCGGCGTCGTATTCGCAGATCTGAAAGCAGTCGACAGTTTACAGTCTACAGTCGACAGTCAAAAGCACAGGTCATTCCCCGGGGAATCCCTTGAAGGGCGGGTGGCGCCTACGTCGCGACGCTTTACATCGCGATGTAGGCGCCTTTCGGACGTGGACTCTGCCACGGCGGAGCGCAGACATGCCAAAGGACGTCACGTCTGCGCTCCGCCGCGGAGTTAACGGAATTCCGACTTTTGACTTTGGACTTTCGACTCTCGACTTCCGACTTTCTACGCCGCTCCCAGGCGGAAAATCGGGTTCACACCCGCTGCACTGGCCATCAACTTCTGTCCTTCTTGATTCGTTAGGGGAACAAAATTCTGGCCGATGTCCATGCCCAGACGGAAGTATCTCTCATCCCCGGGAGGCATTGCGGCCGTGATGGGCTGGGAGAGCGTCCAGCGATAGCCGAGCGCGGCCTCGTGGGGGAAATCAGCGGGCTCGTACCAGCACTTCTCATGAGGGTGATCATTCCTGAGGGATTGTGGCCAGGTCGTCTTGGCCATACCCTTGATGGCCATGATTCCCATGTCCTTCTTCTTTGCGTGCGCGATCACCTGGGGCCCGAAGTTGGCCTGAGAAGTGAGCACGAAATTAATCGGGAACAGGATTGTGTCGAAGTTGTAGCGATCCATGGCCGCGATTGCTACCTCCACCGAATGCGCCGAGAAGCCGATGAAGCGCAGCTTGCCCGCTGTTCGCGCCGCCTGGAACGCTTCCATGGCGCCGTTGGGGCCGAAAATCTGCTCGAGTTGCGACATCTTCGACAAGGCATGAAATTGGTAAAGGTCCACATGGTCCGTGCGCAGTTGCCGCAGCGATTCGTCGAGCGTCTTCGCCGCGCTGTCCTTGGTGAAATCTCCTTCTTCTCCCCCGGAGCCCTCCTTGCAAGCCAGGAAGACCTTCTTACGGAAAGGTTCGAGCGCCGGTCCCAGACGCGCCTGCGCGTCGCCGTAACTCGGAGCCACGTCGAAGTAATTGATGCCCCGGTCCACGGCCTCCGCGACAATATTGTTGGCAAACGACTGGCTGTTGTTCATCACCACGATCCCGGCGAACCCCACGATGGAAAGCTCTTCGCCGGTCTTTCCCAGCTTCCGCCTTGGAATCGTCTTTTGAACGGCTTCCTCCGCCTTGGAAATCGGCGCAAAAATCTCGCTCGAGGCCGCTAGCCCCGCCGCGCCCGTCGTTCCCGTCATCAGAAAACCTCGCCTGTTCATGGCATACCTCCCTCGCAAATATCGAAACCCAGAAATTGCCTGATTACCTCATGGCCCTCCTCCTTTGTAACACCAGCAGCATGCTCCGTCAACCGCGCCATTGCGTCCACTGGGACGTGGGATCGAAGCCCCCTCTGGGGGAGTTTGTGTGAGAACTCGCCCAACATGTCATCCTGAGCGTAGCGAAGGATCCCTGCAGTTTGTAGCAGCTAGTAAAATCAAGCAACTGCGGGGATCCTTCGTCGCGGTCGGCTCCTCAGGATGACATGTTGGGCGAGTTCTCACACAGACTCCTGGGGGGAGAGCGTACGACAGGCACTCTTGCCTTTCTTTAAGGCTTGCACTTCGCGAGTGTGCTCGCAGGCAAGAGTGCCTGCGCCACTGTATTTCGGACGTGGTATCTCGGACCACCAGGCGCCGACATGCCAAAGAACGGCACGTGGGCGCCACCCATGACCCCATGATTGCGCCCAAGCCCTTGGGTCTCCTGCACTTTTCGCTTGACAAAACACGAGGGTTGTGATAGCCTACTATCATGGTCAGAAAGCGGACAAATCGTCGCAAGCGATCTGCGCAGTTCGCCAACCGCCAGGCACGTGGAATCTTCCTGTGGCGGTCGGGAAGCGGGGGAACTACAAAAAATTGAAAATAGTGGGAACGAAGCGAGGAAGTTATTGAAAACAAAGGAAGTCATCTTTTTTAATGCTGCAAAATACGTGCGTTTTGCGCGCAAATCAGCACAAATCGGACGCTAAAAGGTGCAAGAACAGCGCATTTTGTGCAAAACGAAGCGAAGGTCGCCAGTTGCAAGCGGCAGATTTGGACAGGCACAAACGGGGCTACATGAAGTAGCGACGGCTATACGCCGCCACCTCGCGAGGTAAACTCGATGCTACGTATTCAGACTGAGACCCGGCGCCTGACACCTGGAACCTGACACCTGTATAATGGCCGGTCAGGGTAATTCCGCATTTTGAGAGGGACAATGCCTGCTGCTACCGAGGTTCGCACCAAATATGAAGCCGTAATCGGCCTGGAAGTGCACGTCCAGCTCTTGACCAAGTCGAAGATTTTCTGTTCGTGCTCGACGCGCTTCGGCGATCCGCCCAACAGCAACGTGTGTCCCGTGTGTCTTGGTTTGCCGGGCGCGCTGCCGGTGCTGAATCGCGAAGTGTTGACCATGGCTATGAAAGCCGCCATGGCGCTCAATTGTGCCATCAACCCGCGCTCGCGCTTTGCCCGCAAGAACTACTTCTACCCCGATCTGCCCAAGGGCTATCAAATCTCGCAGTATGACGAGCCTCTGTCTGAGGACGGTTGGATCGAGATCGAGGTGAACGGGTCGCGAAAACGTATCGGGATTACGCGCGTGCACCTCGAAGAGGACGCCGGGAAGTCTCTGCACGAAGGGTTTCCCGATTCGGAGCGCAATTCCTACATCGACCTCAATCGTTCGGGCGTTCCTCTGGTCGAGATCGTCAGTGAGCCTGAGCTGCGCACACCCGAGGAGGCTTACGATTATCTGACGCGACTGAAAAGTCTGCTGCTCTATCTCGAGGTTTCAAACTGCAACATGGAAGAAGGCAGCCTGCGTTGCGACGCAAACGTCAGCGTGCGGCAAGTCGGGGCCTCCGCTTTCGGAACTAAGACCGAAGTGAAAAATTTGAATTCTTTCCGATTCCTTCAGAAGGCGCTCGAATACGAGATCGAGCGGCAGATTGAAATTGTGGAGGATGGAGGAACCATTCACCAGGAAACGCGTTTGTGGGACAGCCGCGAGCAGCGCACTTACGGAATGCGCTCCAAGGAATTTGCCCACGACTACCGCTACTTCCCGGAGCCCGACTTGCTGCCCGTAGTGATCACCGAAGAGTGGAAAGAAGAGGTGAGACGGTCGCTGCCGGAACTGCCGGAGCCGCGCCGCCAGCGTTTTCTGCGGGACTACAGTTTGACGGATTACGATGCCGCGCAGCTTACTTCCTCGAGGGCGTTGGCGGATTACTTCGAGCAGGTTGCCAAGGCATGCGGAGAGCCCAAGCTAGCTGCCAATTGGGTGCTGAGCGAGCTTCTTTACTTGTTGAAAGAAACCAACAAGGAAATCACCGAGTCGCCCATCCCGGCCCAGACTCTGGCGGAACTCGTGGCGGCCATCGCCAAAGGGACCATCAGCGGCAAGATGGGCAAGGAAATTCTCGTGGAGATGTTCGCCACCGGCAAAACCGCGCGCCAGATCATCGCCGAGCAGGGCCTGGAACAGATTCAGGACACCGGTATGATCGCAGCTGTGGCCCGCGAGATCATCGCCGCCAACCCCAAGCAGGCGGAACAATATCGCAAGGGCAAGACGGCGACGATGGGTTGGTTTGTGGGCCAGGTGATGAAGGCTACGCGCGGTCAGGCAAATCCGCAGCTGGTGCAGGAGGTGTTGAAAAAAGAGCTGGGATGACTAGGGTTGTTGGATTGTTGCTCTTCTGTCGGTATGATGTATAATGTGATGTATAGGCGCTTAAGAATGAGAATGAAGAGAAAACAGGTCTATATCTACTCGGATCAGGACCAGCGGCTTCGAGCCTTGGCCCGTCGCTACGGCACCACCGAAAGCAACCTTCTGCGCGCCGGCGTAGACCGCATCCTGGCAGAACCCTTGCCCCAGCAGCGGGATCACCAAGCTTGGCTGAAGTCGCGCGATTTTATCGACTCCCTTATTCGCCTCGGACCTGTAAAAGGCGGGCGACGTTGGACCCGCGAAGATGCCCATGAACGTTAGCTATCTCGTAGACACGAACATTCTTGTCTACGCATACGATCGGTCCGAACACGAAAAGCAGAAACGGGCTAGGACAATCCTGGATTGGTTAGAGTCCCGAGGTTTCGGGATGCTCAGCACCCAGATTCTGGGTGAGTTCTTCCGGATTGTCACCCGGAAGTTAGCGGAGCCTCTAACTCCGCGCCAGGCCTATGTGGAACTCGAGCGGCATCTGAGAACGTGGAGCACGTTAGATATCACGAGTGCAGTCGTGCTGGAGGCTGGCCGCGGTTGCGTTGCTTATCAGATGCCGTTCTGGGACGCTCAGATTTGGGCCACAGCCAAGCTTAATCAGGTACCCCAGATCTTGAGCGAGGACTTTCAGCACGGCCGGGTTATCGAGGGAGTTGAGTTTAAGAATCCATTCAAGGTAGAGTTGCCAGGAGAGGAGTGACTTATGCTGAATATTGGTGACACCGCACCGGATTTTTCATTGCCCTTCGATTCAGGTGCAAATGTCGGCCTGAAGGATTTCACGGGGCACACCCTGATTCTCTTTTTCTTTCCCAAAGCCGATACCCCTGGTTGAACCAGCGAGGCAAACCAGTTCCGTGATGCCAAAAAAGAACTGGACAAGCTGGGCGCAAAGGTTCTCGGAATGAGCGGCGACAGTGTCGAGGCGCTCGAGAAATTCAAAATCAAGTACAAGCTGAATTTCCCGCTGGCTGGCGATACGGCGCACAACACGCTCGAAGCTTACGGGGTATGGCAGGAGAAGAATCTTTATGGTAAGAAGTCGATGGGTATTGCACGAACTACTTATATCATAGGAGGTAATGGCAAAGTAACGCACGTTTTCCCGAAAGTGAAAGTGGACGGCCATATCCAGGAAATTCTGGCGGTACTAAGGGCTTGAGCAGCGGGCCGGGTGTTTCATCAGCCGTGACCTTACCCTCAGGCTGGAGTTGGCACTTCAACCGGCAACGGGCCTTCGGTGGTGGACGGCCCGCGCTGTCTCAGGGTTCGATTTAACCAATATGCGTTCTCGATGTCTGTTGCTTCGGTGTGTGAGCGTTATCGGTCTGGTGTTGCTCGGCCGCTTGTGGGCCAGTCCTGCCAAGGCGCAGGAAGCACGAGCGGACGGTCCCGATTTCGTCCGGCCAGCCGTTGATCGTTCTCGCCCGCTGTGCGTCATCGTTTACGGAGACACGCGTTTTACTAACCCGAAGGAGACTTCGGCTACTAATCCGAAAGTGCGTCGTTGGCTGGTGGATAAGATTTCCGAAGAGAGGCCGGACGCTGTGCTGGTGAGTGGGGATTTGCCGTGGCGGGGAGGCTTGGCGGGCGATTATGAGGTGTATCTTGCGGAAACAAAGATCTGGCGCGATGCTCACCTGTTAGTCTACCCGGCGCTGGGCAATCACGAATTCATTGGATTCGAGCACGAATGTCTCGAGAATTGGTGGAGAGTTTTTCCGGAACTGCACGGCCTCCGGTGGTATTCGGTACAACTGAGCGATTCGGTTTACGTCCTTAGCTTGGACAGTAACTCCTCCTTCATGCCGGATAGCCAGCAAATCGCCTGGATCGGAAGCCAGTTTGCGCATCTGCCTTCCAGCGTTCGGTTTGTCCTGCTAAACCTGCACCACCCGCCCGTGGTAGACGTGCAGGCCAATGGCGACCGCAGCCACAACGGGCGCCCCAACGAACACGCCTTGGCGATATTTCTGGCGCAGGCCCGTGAGAAATCCCGCGCGCGCTTCGTGGTGGCGTCGGGGCACATCCACAATTACGAGCGCTTCTATCAAGACGGGATCGTCTATCTCGTGGCCGGCGGCGGAGGCGCCAAGCCCCATCCCATTGTGCGCACGCCGTCCGATCTCTACCAGAACAACGAGTTCCCGAATTATCACTACCTGAAGTTCGTTTTCGAGGGAAACAAGCTCACCGCCACCATGATTCGCGTCGCCAATCCCGAGGGATCAACACCGAAATGGGAAGAGAAAGACCATTTCGAGGTCCAGGCCGCAGAGCCACCGAGTAGATAAGCATCGCATCAACCGGGCGATGAGTCTGATCAAGTTGGCGCATGGACTCTCACGGTTGCGAGCACAGGTACGCGGCGATGGAAGGGCTCTTCTTGTTTTCAAACGTGGGATGGTAGCAATAGAGGACGCACAAGTCGCGCTCGCCATAGAATGGCAGCCGCACCGATTCCTGCGCCCAGCCTTCCGCTCGAAGGAGCTCCGGGAAGGGTTTGATGCTCGCCCGTTCCCGGCCCAGAATATGCCTCTGGAATTGCTGGTAGGCGTAGTCTCCGAGAATGACGATAGTCTGCACGGAAGGGAAGAGCTTTAATTCCTCGCGCAGATGCTTGGCGCAATACTCGAGAGTTCTTTCATCCACACGGTTGCCTACTGCGTGGCAGCGCGCGGCGTCGGTGAGCGCGAAGCTCGCCTTGAATTCTGCGAAGCTCTTCACGCCAAGCAGTTCATAGAGTCGGGTCAAGAAGGCATTCGGCGGTTCCGGGTTGCGGTACGGCGAGTCGGACGGGCCTATGGGAGCGCATCCCCCGATCACCAGCACGCGAACCGCATCCAGGGTCGGGTAGTCGCGCTTCAGATATTTGAACAGAAACTCGCGTGCCGGCAGCGAAATCGAGTTTACCGCGGCGCAATCCCGGCAATTCTCAATCTTTATCCGCAAGCTATCGATCTCAGGTTTGGCAGAAGCGGCGCTCTCCTTCTCAGGCTGTGGGGCAGTCAAGGCGAGCTGCAGCTTCATCTCCGGACTTGACCCGGGAGGGCCGAAAATCAGGTTGTCGATGAGGCGCACCGCCCCCGGGCGCGCGGCAACCAGGGCCACTGAGCCCGGGAGCGCATGCGTCACGGGTTCAAGGGTGGCCGAATCCACGATGGCGGCGTAGTCGATTTGGAGGCGCGGTTCCGCGGCGAACATCTTCCCCATTTCCGCCAAGAGCGTCTCCACATCCGCTTCGCCGGAGTGCGCCAATCCTTCGGCGCGCTTCAAGCTGCGAGAGAGGAGTGCCGCCGCCCTGCGATCCTCCGCGCTCAAATAGACATTACGTGAGCTCCTCGCCAAGCCGTCCGCTTCTCTGACGATAGGGCAAACCACAATGCGCACCGGCAAGTTCAAATCCTCGACCAGGCGGCGAATGATAACCACTTGCTGAAAGTCTTTCTGGCCGAAGAACGCGATGTCGGGCCTCACGATATTGAAAAGCCTCAGAACCACTGTGGCCACGCCGCGAAAATGCCCGGGCCGCTGCGCGCCCTCCCAAATGGTTGCAATGCGGCCAGGATCGACAAAGGTCGAGAACCCGGAGGGAAAGACCTCGTCTACCGAAGGCGCCAGGACGGCATGTACCTTGGCAGATTCGAGCAGCTCGAAGTCCTTTTCGGGGTTGCGAGGATAACGCGCGAAATCTTCGGTGGGGCCGAACTGGGCGGGGTTAACAAATATGGAAACAACCACCACATCGCATTGTATTTTTGCCTGGCGGACAAGGCTGAGATGTCCTTCGTGAAGTGCGCCCATGGTGGGAACGAGCGCCAGGGTTTTTGACTGGGAGCGCACCTCCGTCGCGAACGATATCATCTCCGCGACAGTGAAAATCCAACGCGTGCTCATGTTTTATTTGGCGGCGCAGCTTCGTTCGAATTGCTCGCGCAGGCCCGCAGGCCAGTGATAAGACTCGCTGTCGTCGGGGAAGCGGCCGTTCGCAATATCCTCGCGATATTGTGCAAGGGCGGGACGCAGATTGGCCGCGGTATCAGTATAAAGGCGGGCAAACTTCGTTCGCGGCTGGAAACATAATCCCGCCAGATCATGGAAGATCAGAATCTGCCCATCGCAGTCGGGGCCGGCGCCGATCCCGATGGTCGGAATACTCGAGCGGCGGGTAATGAGGGCCGCCAGTTCCCTCGGCAAGCCCTCCAGACAGAGGGCGAAAGCCCCCGCATCTTGCAGTGCCTCGGCATCATTCAGTAGCTCGGTTGCGGACTCCCAGGTTTTGCCTTGCACTCGATAGCCTCCCATGCCATGCACGGACTGGGGCGTCAGCCCGATATGCGCCATCACCGGAACTTCCGCATCGACAATGCGCCGCACAAGCGGCGCGCGTTTTTTGCCGCCTTCGAGTTTGACTGCTTCAGCTCCGCCCTCCTTAACGTACCGGATTGCAGCCTCCAGCGCCTTCTCATCGTTCACGTGATACGCGCCATAGGGCAGGTCCGCCATCAGCAACGCGCGGCGCGTGCCTCGGCGAACGGCCCGAAGGTGATGAAGTACCTCTTCCACGGTCACCGGCAGCGTCGAGTCGTAGCCCAAAACCACCTGGCCAACGGAATCGCCCACCAGAATCAAGTCGATTCCCGCTTCGTCGACCAAACGCGCCGTGGGATAGTCGTACGCCGTCAAACACGAGATCTTTTCGCCCCTGAGTTTGCGTTCCAGAATCCAAGGCACGGTCACTTTGCTCACGGCCTCAGTGTTGTGGTCCATGGCAGTCTCTCCAGCATAGAGAAGATAACAGTCGACAGTCAAAAGTCGAGTGTCAAAAATCAAAAATCCAAAATCCCAAATCCAAAATGAAAAGACCCTCTCTGTCGCAGGGCGGGAGTTCCGGCGCCCATCGAAAAGCGTCCGGGGACCCGGAAGGGCCTCCACTTGACTGGACAGAGAGGGTCAAACCCGCTTCCGGTCGCCAAGCCGCTGCTGAGAAAACCGGTCATTCCCGCGAGGGTCGTAATCCGCATGGCTCGGGAGCGGGGATTCAGCCGATTCGGGACCTGGCAACAAAAGTCACTCACGACCGTCTCAGTCCGCGGACGCGGATCCAAGCGGCAGAAAATATTGCGTGCCCTTGACCGGCCGGCTCAGCCGCTGCAGAAGTTCCTGCAGGTGCTCGCTCCGGTCGACAAAGTCAATCTCGGACGTATCAATCACCAGCAAGTCGCTGCGCTTATAATGAACGAAGAAGTGCTCGTAAGCATTCACCACCGCATTGAGGTATTCGTCCGAGATGCGCCCTTCAAACGGCGCTTGCTTCTTTGCAATGCGCTTCTTCAGCGTTTCCAGCTTCGCTTGTAAGTATATCACCAAATCCGGGATCGGCACCTGCTCGGTCATCAAGGCATAATACTGGTCGTAGAGTTGGAGTTCGACATCGTTCAAGGTGAGGTAGGCGAATATCTTGTCTTTTTCGAAGATGTAATCGCTCACCACAACTCGCTGTGGATCGGGAGCCTGGTCCAGATCGCGAAGCTGCGTGTAGCGCTTCATCAGAAAGTAGAACTGGGCTTGAAAGCCCGCGCCGGCCTTACCTTTGTAAAACGGCTCTAGAAAGGGATTGTCCTCAGGGTCGTATACGCGGACCGCCTGAAGGCGCTCCGCGAGAATATCTGCCAGCGTGGTCTTGCCGACGCGAAGCGGACCTTCGACGGCGATGAAGCGCGGCGCGTCGTAAGCACCAGATGTGACCACAGGTTTGCCCTCGCTAGGGTAGAGGCGAGTTCACCTCGCCACCTGAGCGGCGTAAAGCCGCCTCTACGTCGTCAATCGCACCACTTGGCTTGTGTCACCGGCCTCCGCCAGCATCTCGTAGACGGTTCGCTTCGAGACGGGATGCCGGATGTTCCCCGCAAGCTCGCGAAGCGGTAGCAAAACGAATCGGCGCTCCGTCATGCGCGAGTGCGGAATGGTCAACGCCGCCGAGCGCACCACCACGCTCTCGTACAGCAGAATATCGATATCGATCGCCCGTGGGCGTTTCGCCACGCCCGTGCGGCGGCCCAGGGCGCGTTCCACCGTCTTCACTGCATTGAGAAGTTGCATGGGCATGAGGCGGGTCTCCGCTTCCGCCACGCAGTTCACAAACCACGCTTGCGGCCGGAAATCCATCGGCTCGGTTTTGTAAAACGAAGAGACGCGCGTAATGGCAACGCCGACCCCCGCCAACTGTTCGAGCGCCTTGCGAATCTTGGCTTCCCGATCGCCGAGGTTTGAGCCAAGGGAGAGAAACACGCGCTTGGGGGGCGAGGAATGCTTCGGTGCCGGCGTCCGACCGTGGAAATCACCCAATTGTAAATCTCCGCAACCCTTTCCCCCGGTTGTCTTCCCACTTCGGTTCTTTCTGGATTATTCGAACAATGCGGGCGCATTTGGGGCCGGTGGTTTCAAATTCAGGTGCTTGTATGCCGGCTCATTGGCCTTGCGCCCCGCCTTAGTGCGACTGATAAAGCCTTGTTGCAGTAGGAATGGCTCTACCATGTCTACGAGCGTATCGACTTCTTCATTGAGCGTTGCGGAAAGCGCTTCTACCCCAACTGGCCCACCATTGTAATGCTGGATGATCGTTAGGAGGTAGCTGTGGTCGAGCGCATCTAAGCCTTTTTGATCGACGCCCTCGAGGTCCAAGGCCTCACCAGCCACCTTTGTTTCGATAAGTCCTTTTTGCTTTACTTGGGCGAAATCCCGCACGCGGCGCAGCAGCCGATTGGCAATGCGCGGCGTACCACGGGCCCGGCGTGCGATCTCAGCTGCTCCCGCTTGACTGATTTCTACTTTTAAGATACCCGCCGAACGCAAGATAATCTGCATAAGGTCGTCGGCTGGATAAAAATCCAAGTGATAAGAGAGACCGAATCTATTTCGGAGTGGAGCTGACACTGTTCCCGCACGCGTCGTGGCGCCGACAAGTGTGAATTTCTTTAGACGGTAGGTCGTGATCTTGGCATAGGGTCCTTTGTCCATGGGGATGTCTAATCTGAAATCTTCCATGGCAGGGTATAGAAACTCTTCGATATTCACTGGTAGGCGGTGGATTTCGTCGATAAACAACACATCCTTGTCGTTCAGGTTGGTGAGAACGCCCATCAATTGGTGCGTACGCTCCAGCGCCGGTCCGGATGTTGTAATGATTTTTGATCCCATCCAATGTGCAATGATATAGGCAAGAGTGGTTTTCCCGAGCCCCGGCGGCCCGTGAAAAAGCACGTGCTCCAGAGGTTCACCGCGCTGTTTTGCGGCCTCGAGTGCAATCTCGAGCTTTTCTACTACACCCTTCTGCCCAACGTACTCCTGAAGTGAAGGAGGGCGGAGTGTTTGGTTTAAAGTCTCGTCTTCCTTCGAAATCGAGTCAGGAGTGACTAAGCGCTGCCGGCCAGTCGCGGCTTGCTCAGTCATCTTGCCGAGGCTTATGTCTTCATTACCGCTCGGACCAATGCCCGCGGCCACGAATTTCTGCCGTCCCGCTCGGACGGTCTCGTGCTCCGAAGAGATACCACCAGGAACCGGTCCCTCCGCCGAGGCGGTTCCTTCCAAGTCGCCCAACCCCAAAAGTGATTTTGTTGGAGACGGCTTCTGCCGGCCTAACTCCCGAGAGGGATGACCTGTAAGTTTCTTGCTCATGTTTCCCTCTGTTCAAACACCTTCCGCAGGAATTCTTCGACTGATTTCAGGTTTTTATTCTGACTGAAGATCTGCGCCACGATGCGCTCCGCCTGCGCGTGGGGGAATTCTATCTGCTCGAGAGCGTGCAAGGCTTCCACCGTTATTTGGGTGAGAGGTTCTTCCGCTACAGAGAGCGGTTCCTCCCCAGGTGCCAGGGCAAACTTGGCCATCTTGCCACGCAGTTCGGTGATGATACGTTCCGCTATCTTAGGGCCTACGGATGGTAGCCCCCGCAGGAAGACCGAGTCCCCCCGTTCGATCGCGCGTGCAATTTCGTTGATTGGTCGGATCAGGCATTTCAGAGCTTTCATGAATCCCACGCCCGGCACGGTGGTGAAAGTTTCAAAAAACTCCCGGTCGAGCGGGTCGAGGAAGCCTACGAGCTTTGGCGTCAGGTGGCCGCCGCCCAAGCCGCCATCGATATAGTAAATTGTGTAGAAAGTCTGGGGATTGCGCCGCTCGCCTTCCGCCGCAGTGCGAAGGCGCGACGCGATCCCCGAGGGCACGAAAATCTCATAGGAGAGTGCACCCACTCGGACGAGCAAGGAGTGGCGCTGAATGCGGTCGTAGAGAACTTCACCCGTGATTTCGGAGATCAAGCGTTTTTGCTCCTATTCACGTAGCACAGTGCGACGGCCAGCGCGTCGGCAACGTCCGGCGGGTAAGGGATGCTATGGAGCGAGAAGTAATTCTGCACCGCGCGTTGCACCTGGATTTTGGAAGCATTGCCGTTGCCCGTTACGGACTGCTTCACGCGCTTGGCTGAAAAGCTGAGCACTGGGATTCCGGCTAGTCGCGCTGCCAGGCAAATCACGCCGCGGGCATGCCCCATCAGGATGGCGGTTCGAGGGTAACTCGCATGGCTGTAGACTTCCTCCAGGCACATCGCCTGCGGGCCGAATTCCTCGATCACCCTTCGAAGTTCGACGAACAGCGATTCGAGCCTCTCGGGAAGATTTCCGCCCTCGTTGCGCGGCATTCGGATCACTCCGGCTTCAAGGAGTTTCACCTCATCCGGGCAGCAAACCACAATGCCGTAGCCGGTGGTGTTCAGTCCCGGATCAATTCCAATGACGCGGATTGCGAAGCTTGGCGCGACTGCCATTCGAGTAAAGAGTAAAGGATAACGGGTAAAGGGTAAAGTCTAAAGTCTAAAGTCTAAAGTCAAAACTCAATTGCCCTCTCCCCCGGAGAGAGGGAGTGGGACAGGCACTCTTGCCTGTCTTTAAGGCTTGCGAAACGGGCGTCACCTTCGCAGGCAAGAGTGCCTGCGCCACTTCATCAACCGGAGCGTGACGGGCGAGGGGTCACTTCCGAAATGGAACTGGTCTACTCTAATCTATCGCGGCGTCGAGTCCGGCAGTCCTCCATCCACAGGAATGGTTGCGCCGGTGGTGGGCGTCTGGCGGGTGGCGAAGAACAGTACGGCGTTGGCCACGTGCTGCGCCGTCACGCGGGCTTTCAGCAGGTTGCGGTTCTGGTAGTAGTCCTCGAGCCCTTTCTCATCCAGTCCCCGCGCACGCATGCGGTCCGGACCGACCTCCGCCCACAAGCCGGAGCGGCGCGAGCCGTGCGAGAACACGGCATCGGGCGAGACCATGTTGACGCGCACCCCGATTTCGGCCATTTCCAGGCTGGCGATGCGAGCGAGTTGATGCGAGGCTGCTTTTGTGGCGCTGTAGGCCCCGAACTTGGCGCCCGGAGCGAATACATTTTTGGTCGAAACCGCAACGATGTCGCCGCCGGTTCCTTGATACTTGAAGTGCCTGCCTGCCTCCGCCAGCGTCAGGAGCGTTCCTTCGGTATTCACCCGCTCGAGCTTCTGGAAAGCCTCGAGCTTCATGTCCGCCAAGGATGAGACGAGGGCGACCCCGGCGTTAACGATCACTAAATCCACTCCGCCCCAGGTCCTGATAATGGTTTCGAACCCCCGGGCGACGGAAGCCGCATCCGTCACATCCAGCGCTACGCTTGTAACGCGCTCGCCGAACGTTTCCTTGAGGTCCGCGACCAGGTTCTGCAAGGGTTGTCCAGCCAAATCCGTTACAGCAACGTGGCAGCCATTCTCGAGCAGTCCTTGGGCAATGGCCGAGCCGATTGCGCCCGCCGCGCCCGTGATCACGGCGACTTCTCGAGCCAGCGGCAGTTCTTCCCGCGCTCCGAGCTTGGCGTGCTGGAGGGTGTGGTACTCCATTTCAAACAGGTGGCTTTCCGAGAGTCCTTCATACGTTCCCATCGCCGCGATTTGGGCTTTGACCGCGAGCGTGTGCGCCGTGATATCGCGCGCGATCCTTGCATCCTGGACATTCCTGCCTGCACAGAGCGCACCCAAACCCGGCAAGAGCAGCACGCGAGGCAGCGGATCGAACGTAGCCAGACCTTCGGGGAGCCGTGAGGAATTGCGCTCGACGTAGGCCTTGTAGGCGGCTTTGTATTGTTCGAGAGCGTTCGTGAGCTGCTGCCGCAGGCGCGTGGGGTCTTCGTAGGCCGGGTCATCAATCCAAAGGGGCAAAGCCTTGGTGCGAATCAGGTGATCAGAAGTAAGGGGAGGAGAGAGCGCGATCTCCTTGCCGCGAACCGAGTCAACGAAATTCAGCGTGTCGCGATCAGTCAAGGACTGGAGGATGACGCGACGGTAGGGACGATCGGCGCACCCGCTCGGCTCAGCGAGCAAGCCGCGCACCAAGGGCGCAACGGCAGTCAACCGCTGTTCCGCCAGCGAAGGCGGAGTCGAAACCTGCACGACGAGAGGCCTCGCGGCATGCTGTGCCAGATACCGCTCGGCCCGGCTGACCACTTCGATAGTGGCCTCATAAGACTCGCGCGCGGTTGCCCCCCAAGTGACAAGCCCGTGCCGCATCCACACCATGGCCTTTGCGTCCGGCTTGGATTCGTAGGCAGCAGCCGCATCCTTGGCCAGCTTGAAACCGGGCTTCACATAGCTCAGCAGGATCACATCCTCGCCCAGAGCCTCAAGCGCCCGCATGGCTGCGTCGGCCTGATTCGTCAGCGCCAGCACCGCGTCCGCATGGGTGTGGTCGATGAACTTATGGGGCAGAAAAGCGTGCGCAAGGGTTTCAATTGAAGGCGTTGCGGCGTGAGGATTGAAAAGATGAGCGCGGAACTCGTCTGCCATGGCGGCGTCTGAGAGGTCCTCGAGCACGCGCAGCCTTTTGAGATACTCGAGGTCGACTCCGGAATGCCCCTCAGGCTCGATGTTGGCCAGGTCGCAGCCAGAGGCTTTTACATTGAGGGCCGGGACTTGCTCGCCTAGGACGTTCGTGAAAAGCCCTTTGACCGAGGTATTGCCTCCGCCATGCAGGACCAGGTTTTCCTCTGCGCCCAGCAAGCGACTGGCGTATGTCCGGAGGGCTAAATCCTCGCCCCATTTTTCAGCGTATAGAGCTACGAACAAACTGGCGTCTTCATCGGACCATTGGTTCTTCATTTTTTGTGCCTGAAATGTAACCCCTCACCCGGCCCGCGGCGGCTAATGAAAGCGCCGTCGCGAGCCACCCTCTCCCCTGGGAGAGGGCGGTCCAGCTTAATGATTAGGCTTCCGTCGCACTCCTCCGGTCGATCAATTGCCTACTGCCTACTGCCTACTGCCTTGCCCTTCACTGCCTCCAGCATGAACTTCGCATTCGCCTCCGCTGCCTTGCCGTCAAAGACGGCGCTGCCGGTTACGATCAAATCCACGCCCAGGGCAGCCACGTCGGCGATGTTATCGCGAGTTATTCCGCCATCCACGCCCAGCAGTATTTCGCGGCCCGAGGCGGCGATCATTTGTCGTGCCTTCTCAACTCTCCCGCGCGTCGAGGCAATGAATTTCTGCCCACCCCAACCCGGATTGACGGCCAGAATTAAGATGAATTCCAATTCATCAAGTAGAGGTTCAAGAACCTCGAGGGACGTGCCCGGATTCAGGCCGACACCGCGCACCAAGCCCCTTTCAGGGGCATTAGCGTTCTTCATCAGCCGCATTTGCTGAAGAACCCGGTGAACGTGTGAGCAAGCCTCGGGATGAATTGTGATGATGTCCGCCCCGGCTGCAACGTAGTCCGCCACCTTATTCAGCGGCTCATCAATCATCAAGTGAACGTCCTTAAGCAGGGGAGTCTTGAGAGCCTTAATGAGCGGCGGACCCACCGTCATCATGGGGCAGAAGCAGCCGTCCATGACGTCCACGTGAACCACTTTCGCTCCGCAGCGTTCAAGCAGGCCTAACTCGGATCCGAGTGACAGGAGATCTGCTGTCAGGATGCCGACGCTCACTACGGGAGCTGATTCGCGCAGAATGTCGAAAGCAGATGAGACGCCCATGAGTCTCCTTGAAATGCCTTTCGGTGACCATTCGCTCCGTGCTCTCCGTGTACTCTGTGGTAGAGGCTTTCACCACAGAGTTCACAGAGAGCACGGAGAGTCAAATGCTATGCGAATGTCTTTTGCGTCTCGTGGCGCAAAGTCTCGTACAGGTCAAACGCCTGTGCAGGTTTCATCAGCTCGTGCACCACTTTTCCAACCGCCTGAATCATGGCGGTGGGGGCCTCGGCCTGGAAGATGTTGCGTCCCATGTCCACGCCTGCCGCACCCTCACTGACGGCGCGATAGGCCATCGTCAAGGCTTCGAGTTCCGGCAGCTTCTTCCCGCCCGCCATCACGATCGGGACAGGGCAGGAAGCGGTCACGGTTTCGAAACCCTCGGCAACATAATAGGTCTTCACAAACTGGACGCCCAGTTCGGCGCAAATGCGGCATGCCAGGCGAAAGTACTTGGCGTCGCGAACCATCGCCTTGCCCACGGCCGTCACTCCCAAGACGGGAATGCCATAGCGCAGACCGGCGTCCACGAGCCTAGTCATGTTGTTGACCGTCTGGGTTTCGAAATCGCCGCCGATATACACCTGCACGGCCAGGGCCGACACGTTGAGCCGCGCGGCGTCTTCAATATCTACAGCGAGATGCTCGTTCGAGAGCTCTTTGAGGATGCTGGGTCCGCCGCTGGCCCTCAATACGACGCCGGAAGTGAATGACGACGGCACGATGGAGCGCAAGATGCCGCGGGTCAGCATCAGGGCATTGGTGTAAGGAAGCAACGGCAGGATGTTAACGTCGACTCGCTCCAGGCCCGTCGTAGGACCCTGGAAGTATCCGTGGTCGATGGCCAGCATTACGGTGCGGCCGCTCGCGGGACTGAAAATGCGCGCCAGGCGGTTCTGCATTCCCCAGTCCAGCGCCCCCGAGCCCTTCAGAAAAAACGCCTGATTTCTGGCGGGAAGATCCAGATAGAATTCCTTTGTCTCTTTCACATTATCAACGTCGGCCATTTTGGTTTCTCCTTAGTCCAGAGTCGAAAGTCAACAGTCGAGAGCCGGAAGCATTGGGTCTGCGCCGGAGGCTAACAGTACGTCCGCGAGTCCCTTTCAACTCTCGACTGTCGACTCTCGACTTCATCAAGCCAGATGAAAAATCTCTTCCAGGCGCAGAAAGCCTTCGTCCGGACGACGGCCTTCCAGGTTTACGAAAAAAGGCGCCATATCTTTTTGCCAGCGCAGGTTAACTTCTCGCGCCGCCATTCCCGCCAATGCAGCGTCGAGGTCGGGGGTTTCAAAGTATCCCACCAGCAAGCCGTCCTTCCGGAGGAAGAGCGAGTAATTCTGCCAGCCGGTCTCGCGCAGCGCTTGCAGCATCTCAGGCCAGACTGTTTTGTGACGCTCCTTATATTCTGCCAGCCGCTCCGGTCGCACTTTCAGCAAAAAGCAAACACGCTCCATTGTAATCCCCCCGGCCCGTCATCCTGAGCGCAGCGAAGAATCCCCGCAGTTATTCTGGCACGGCGCCGAGACAACTGCAGAGATGCTTCGCTCCGCACAGCATGACGACCCCGACGGCACGCTCAAATCCGCAGCTACACGTTCTTCTCCAGTACAAGTATCCAGTCTGCAAACGTGGGCGTGATAGGCGCCTGCCACGTCCCTGCGGCGTCCGGTATTACTTCGAGTGTCTCGTGCTGCTTTCCCGACACAGGATCAAAGTAAAAAGCTCGATAGTTGATGCCCGACTCGAGTCCCTTGACCTGGGGTGGATCCCATGCCGGCGGTAGGAAGATTACTCGCACTTCGCCTTGGATACCCGCCGCGTAGGGCTCTTCATAATTCTCCTTGCTCCAATGCGGATCGACCCATTCGGAGTGTGGCTCGAAGCGCCACCATGGGTATCGCAGGAGCAGTTCTTTACCAAGCCCAAGCTGCGCCGAGCCGGGGAGTTCGGCCGCCACGTCCCAGGGTGTATTGCCCCAGGAACGCCCGTGCGGCGAGGGGCCGAAGGGTTGCTCGGCGGTGTTTACCTGCCAGATACCGTTGGCTCCATACGTATGGCCGCCCGCTCCATTCAGGATGGACGTCCAGAACATGAAGCGTTCAACTTCTTGACGGCTGGCCTCGAGGATTCCTTCATAACAGACTTCCCCAACGAGAACCGGCATGCGCGGTTCTCTCACGAGCGACCCGGTGACTTGGTTGACCGTGTTGGGAATACTTTTGCGGTCGCTGTGGCCCGTCTGAAGCATGTCGAAATCCAGAACCGACGCGTCCTCGACCTGGTTCCGGGCATTGTCGGTGGGATGGATCGTGATGGGGTGGTGATAGGGATCAATGCTTCGCACGTACTTTCCCACTTCCGTCCAGCCGTGCCGCTGCGCGGTGGCGTCGTCTGCCTTCGTCTCTGAGAGATAGAATGGCATTGCGCCTTCTCCTGCCAAACACCAGACCACGGGATATGCTCCCCAGCGTGCGATCAGGTTTCGCCAGTGCTTTTTCATCTTTGGGATACCCATGAGGGGCAGAAAATAGCCCCAGCATCCCACCACACAGGGCACTAGCCCACGCTCGACGAGATACTGAATGCGCAAATCCGCCATGTCGAAGTAGCGCGGATTAATGCGCGCATAATTCGCTTCCCAAGGAAAACCGGCCTCGTTCGCACCGCGCATGTCGAAGGGCGGCATGTCGGGGTAGAGGCCCGCAATGATCTGGATGACGGTGAACCCCTTGCTCACCCGGTCGGCCGCGAGTTGCTGGAAGTCCTCCGGCCAGCGCAGCCGCTTGCAAAGTCCCATCCACCAGGTGTCTCCCAGCCAGAAGAAGGGGGTGCCATCCGCATGCTCGAAGTGTCGGCGATCCGCTGCGACGCGCACCGGGCCGTGCTTCCGCAGCGGATTATCGCCAGCGTAGGCTGACACTTCTAGCGTGCCGGACTTCCCTTGCAAATCCCCGTTGGCCGTGTCGCTGCAAATTGTGCGATAAGCGTACCGCCCCGAAGTGGCGGGAGAATAACGCACGCGCCAGACCTCGTCGCCCGCCCAGAACGCCGGAACCCGTTGTTCGTTTCCTCGAGGGTTGGTGAACACCACGTCGAGTTCGAGGTCATTGAAGGGGTCGGCGTAGGCTTTGCCAGAGTAGTAGGCCCACTCAACGACGCACCGCTCGGTGCCGTATTGAACGGCGGGGTCGCTTTCCGGCCCTTCTGCTACCTCGTTCGCTGATAGTGCGTTGCCCTTCGCGCCTGATGCCTGGGAAAGAGTCCCGAGAGTCACTCCTGCCTTTTCCAGGAACGAGCGGCGGCTTACTGTGCTCATGGCTGCCTCAAGAAGTCCGGATAAGAGCCGTGATCGGGTAGTTAAACACAGAACCAAGCGTTTTGCCAACTGCTCGCTAGGGTGGCGTCTTCCAACCGCGTTTGCACTTTGGCAGAAGTGAGCTAGAATGCAGTGGGGACCCTCGTTCGACTAATCGACAAAGGAAACATCGTGCTTGGGCCTAAGGAGTGGAGGACGCGCTACGCTTTCAAGTTGGCGGCAGCGGCATGTTTTGAATGCAGCGCCGCAACAAGCGGGGGAACTGCGACCCGCATTGGACCGTTACCGGCTCTTGGGGCGTGTTCTAATTAGATTTGTAGCGCTGGCCTTCAGGCCAGCATGTGCCGACCCTTCGCTTCGCTCAGGGCAGGCTCTGGAGGTCGGTGCTACATTCAAATTCGGACACTACCGAATCGAGTTATCACTTCCATATCAGATGGCGTGGCTTGACCTCCTGGCCTAAATACGATCGCGAGAGATGAAAGTCCGAACCGTGTTCTTAGCCCTACTTCTTGTGACGCTGCTTTCAGCTGCATATTACCTTCTTGTCTACGTCCCCAAACACAGCAAAGCCGGCGAACCCGTGCTGGCGTTTATGAGCTATTTTCTCACCTACTCTCCTCTCCAGCCCATTCGCGAGTCCGCTTACGTCTTGCCGGATACGTTGGGGGTGTGGGACAGCCCGGCCGAGATTCGCATGCAAATCGCCACTCTCAATTCCGGAGATCGGGTTTATGCTCTGGCGCGATTTCGCACTTGGGCTCACGTCCGTTTGTTGAACGGGCAGGATGGTTGGGTGGATAAAGACGCGCTCATGACCGCCGCTACCTACGGCGCGGACGAACATCTTCTCGGCGAGATGTCGAACCTGCCCCCCCAAGCGGCGGGGCACGCCGCCGATTCGGTCAATGTTCATATCGAGCCTTCGCGTAAAGCTGCCGTGGTTGCGCAATTGAAGCCGCAGCAGCGATTAGATATCTTCGGACGGCGCATGGTCGAGCGCCCGGCAGAGGGAAGTACGACGGATATTCCTTCGCTTCCCTCGACTCCTGTGGAAGCGTGGTATTTGGTGCGGTCGGCATCGCGCGCGGGCTGGATTCTCGGCCGTCTCGTGGAACTCGACGTTCCCAAAAATATCTCCGCCTACACCCAGGATGTGAATCTCGTGGCCTGGCTGGTACTGAACACAATCGATGACAATGGGCGGCAGGTGGCGCAATACATTGTGGCGGACCGTGCCGGCACTGAGACCTACGACTATACACATGTTCGGGTGTTGACCTGGTGGAAGAGGAAGCAAACCTATGCTGTTGCCTATCGGGAAGGGGACCTCCAAGGATATTTCCCGATTCTTGTAACGCATGAAGGCACTCTTCCCGGCTTCCGCTTGCGGTTGGTGGATAGCACCGGCGCGAAGTATCAAAAGGTCTACGCTTTGTTTGACACCATCACCCGCGCCGTGGGGACGGTGGCGGGATGGGAGAGCGACGCGATGCCGGAGCGGCCCGAGCCCAAGCACGCCGTTAATCGCGGCTCGAGACACACAAAAGCGCGACGATGAACCCGCGCGCTACGAACAAAGCTGTTGTTTCCACGGGCATCGGCTGCCCCTCCCTCAAATAATCTGGTTTCTTAAAGTTCCGCCGGTTTGCCAATATATATCGCAATGTGATATTATAACGAAGGGAGATGCGTAGAGCGTGCGCTTGAGGCGGCGTAGCTCCGGAACAGGGCGCCCGGGAGGGGGCCGGTTTCAAGTCCTTACACAGCGCTTGAGCTGAACACAAGTGGAAACGCGAATGTAATTACCGCAGTCGATCTCGGAGGTATGTCGGAGAAACTCGTTTTCAGCAACTCCAACGCTCAGTCTGGATCGTGAAGAGTGAGCTGATGGAACAGCCTATCGTTGGGGGCAAGGAAGAACTCTCGCAGGAAGCAGGGGCAACCCTGGCGGTTGCCCCTGCGAACCACCTAAAAGCTGGAAACTGATACTGCAAAACCCGATACCTGACACCTGAAACCTGACACCTGCTCTTCACCGCGCGTGTTTGGCGGTCTCTTCGCCATTGCCGGGCACGGGCACGACGGCCTTGATGCCGGGCAGCGGCCCCATGGCGTACTCGGTCGGACCGAGGCGTTCGTTGGAGCTCATGAGGGCTTCCCAGGTGACCTCCTGGCCGGTGTATGCTGCGGTTCTTCCCATCACCGCGGTCAAGGTGGCATGGGCGACGTGCTCCGCTTCGTTGATCGGCTGGTTCTTGCGGATAGCGGTGACGAAATCCACGTGCTCCTGCTCATACGGATCGAACTTCGTCTTGCCCGGATCGGCGCCCGCTTCCTGGTATTGCCAGACGACCTTCCCGGTGGGATCGTAGATGGTGTTTTTGCAGTTTGTGTAGCCCTCTGTCCCCACCACATACTCGGAGATGTCGTCGACGCAGCCGTCCACCTGGCGGCACATGCTCGCCAGGCGCGTGTTGTTTTCATAGGTGTACTGGATGGAGAAGAAATCGAACTGGTCACCGGTCACGCGGCGAGCCCGCCCGCCCACCCCGACAGCCTTGGCCGGGTTCATCCCCGTGAACCATAGAACGGCGTCGAGATTATGGACGTGCTGCTCGACGATGTGGTCGCCCGAAAGCCACGACCAGTTCACCCAGTCTCGAATCATCGCTTCCATATCCGACCATTCTTTCTTCTTGGGCGCGTACCAGAGTTGGCCCTGGTTCCAACGGGCAACGGCGCCGGTGATCTTGCCAATGGCGCCGTTGGAGACGCGGCTTTGCGTCTCCTGGTAGGCGCGGTCATGATGCCGCTGAGTGCCCGCCACAACGCACAGGTTGTAGGTCGTCGCTTTCTGTCCGGTTGCCAGCACGGACCGCACGCCCGGTGCGTCGACGGCCACAGGCTTCTCAATGAAGCAGTGTTTCTTGGCCTCCACCGCGGCATCGAAGTGGATGGGCCGGAAGTGCGGCGGCGTGGCCATCAGCACCACATCCACATCCGATTCGAGCAACTTCTTATAGGCATCGAACCCGATGAAGCAATGGTCGTCCGCGATCTGCTGCTGCGCTTCCTTGGCCAGCATGCCGCGACAAGTATCGAGATGGTCCTGTAAAACGTCGGCCAGCGCCACGATTTTCAGGTTCGGCCCGGCCTTGACAAACTGCGTGGCCGCCCCCGTGCCTCGCTCCCCGCAGCCGATTAGCCCTGCCTTGAGCGGAGGCCCGTCAGGCGCCGTGTCCACGAAAGTCAGAGTCGGATAGGACTTGCTGCAACTTGCCAGCACCGCTCCCGCGCCCGCCACCGCGATAGCGCCGATAAAAGTCCGGCGGTTAAGATCTATCTTCCCTTCGTCACTCATGTCTGCTCTCCTTTGAAAGTCAGTGAAAGTCTTCGAACCTACAAGAACTGAACTTCGGTCTGTCATCCTGAGCGGAGCGAAGGATCTCCGTAGTAGTTCTTCGACGACCGTCAGGCTGGAAGCTGCAACGATCCTTCGCTACGTTCAGGATGACAGCTAGTTTATTTATTGGCCATCGCACCAGCCGCGTGCATGCCCTTTTCGTATTCCCGCACCACGCGAAATCCCACATCTGTGCAGTCCGAGTACCACCACACGCTCTTTGGCACCTGAGGGTCGGTGAGCAGCCACTCGTCGTGCCGGGTATGATCGCGCGCCGCGCAACGCAGATCGGCGGCATCGGAGCGGTACGAACCACCGCGGACAACGTACTCCTGCCCGGATGCCGGGCCGCGGGGATCGACAACCTCAGAGTCTGCCAGGCGCGCGTAGGCCTGCGGTTCGTACCAATCCGAGCAGAACTCCCGTACGTTGCCCAGCATGTTAACCAAGCCCCAGGCATTGGCTTTGGTGCCGCCGGCCGGATAAGTCTTACTTGCGCTGTCCTCCAAATACCAGGCGTATTCGCTGAGCGGCGCCGTCTTCACGCCCAGCAACCGATTCAGCCACCGCTCGCGGGTGAACTGCGTAGGGCTGCCGGCAAAGAAGTAGGCAGACGTTGATCCCGCGCGAGCAGCATACTCCCACTCCGCCTCAGTGGGAAGCCGGAACTTTTTGCGGGTAACTTCAGAGAGCCACTCGCAATATTTGGTGGCTGCGTAATGGGTCATGGTGATGGCCGGCCTCGAACCCCTTCCCCAGCCTTGGTCGGGAGAGCCGTAGGGCGGCGTAGGCCCCGTCACCGCGTCCGGTTTATTGGCCCCCGGATTGTCGCGGCTTCGGCTGCGGCTGCCGCGTTCGAGCAGGTACACCTCGTACTCCCTCCAGGTCACCTCGGTCCGTTCCATCCAGAACTGGCTGAGCTTCACCCGATGCACGGGGCCTTCGTCGGGCTGCCTGTATGGTTCCGACTCGGGGCTGCCCATCAGGAACGATCCGCCGGGAATGGCCACCATGCGGATTTTCACTTCTGAGCCGGGTATCGTCTCGGTGTAACTTCGGAATCCCTCCGGGCTCGCTGGGAACTCCGCGTCGAGCCCCTTTTCCTCAGTTTCGGATTCCTCTTCCACTTCCTCAGCTTCCTTACCTCTGAAATGTCCCACGTGCAGATGGCAGTTAATGCAGCGCATCTTCTCCTTCGAGCGCTGGTAGTGCAGGTGCCCGTCCACGCCCTTCTTCGAAAGTCCTGCGCTGAACAGGTTGGCGTGACAGCGAATGCAGGCGGAGTCGTAAGTGAAAGTGCGCGCCTCATCCAGGTGCTGCTTTGCCTGCCAGTCTATTTTGGTTAGATCTTTAAAAGTCTTGCCGTAAATGTCCTGCGCGCCCAGCCGAGCCTTTTCGGTGTAATAGGTGAAGCCCGAACCGGGAAGGTGACAATCAATGCAATGCGTCACCACCCCGCTCTTGGTGGTGAAATGCGTTGAATTGATCCAGGTTTGTGTGGCCTCGGGGTGCGCGTGGCACGTCTGGTCGCAGAACTTGTCCGTCGAGGTAGCATCGACGCCCGCCTTGCCTCCGAGCAACAGGAGAACGCCCAGGATGATGCCTATGACTACAAAACCGAAATTTGCAAGTTTCCTTTGACCCGGCACCATGCTTGTATTCACCAGAAGAACAGGAGGAGCTCTTCGAGATCGCGCTACTGGTCGATCATCATCGCTTACTCCGCGGCTTTGCCTTTTGACTTTTGCGATTTGCCATTTGACTTGCTTTTGCTATCGATTACCTCCCGGTTGGCACACCCTGCCGGAAACCCCCGCGACGAATAGCGCTTCCAGCCGGTTTCGGCCTGGCGAACCATGTAGACTGCCACTCCTGGGAGCGATTCGGCAAGTCGAATTCCATCAGCGACCGGAAGGATGGAGAGGGCCGTCCCCAGCGCGTCGGTGGTTGTCGCGTCGCGGGCGAGTACCGTCGTGCTGGCCAGACCCTCCAGGGCGACGCCGGTGAATGGATTAACAACGTGCGAATAGCGTTTGCCGTTGATGTCCACAAACTGTTTGGAGTCACCGGAGGTGGAAATGGCGGCGTCGTGCAGCACGAGCGTGCAGGGCGCATTCCCCGCCTCCGAGTCAGCCGCATCGATGGCAACCTTCCAGCCCGCTTCGCCGGGCGGTGGGGCGCCTATCGCCACTTCTCCACCTGCCACGACCATGGCGCGGCGGAGTCCGCGCGACTCGAGCAAAGCCAGCATCTGGTCCGCGGCATAGCCCTTGCCGATCGCGCCCAGATCCAGCTTCATCCCAGCGCGTTTCAGGAAGACGGTATGGCGCGTGGGATCGAGTTCAAGGTTCCTGTAATCCACCAACGCTTTTGCCTTCGCCAGGCCCGGAGAATCCGGAAAACGTCCTGTGGTATGAACTTCACGCCATAGCGCGACCAGCGGGCCGACGGTGACGTCAAAGGCCCCGTGAGACAGGTCAGAAATGCGGATGGATTTTGCCAGGACATTGTAGAGGTCGTCGCTTACTGGGTAAGGTGCACGCGCCCCCTCGCGCTCGAGCCGCATGAGTTCGCTGTCCTCCCGATAATCACTCATGATCTGCTCGAGTTCCTCGGCGCGCGCAAAGGCGGCTTCGGCTGCTTTCGAGGCAGTCGCATCGTCCGCAGCGTATAACTCTATGCGGAAGATCGTCCCCATGCGGGGCAGGGAATAGTCGTAACGCTTGAGCTGCGCCCCACGGGCGGAAAAAGAACACGGAAAAAGGAGCAAAGTGAGGCCCAGGCCGAAGCCCAGGCTTCCGAGCACTGCGCGGCACGAGGCCAGTTCCCCTGACGGAGCGGGCCGGCTTGCCGTTTCAAAAGATGCACAGATCCTCAGATTCAATTCAAGCCCCAATCCTCGGTCAACAACCCCACCGCAACCCGGCATTCTCTCGCCCCGGTCTGCGCCTGTCAAGGCATGGGATCCCGGACGATCCGAATCCTTAGCCTCTTGTGGCGAGGAAGCGACCCCTCACCCGTCCGACGGCGGCTGGAGAAAACGCCGTCGCCGGACACCCTCTCCCCGAGTAGCTGAGAAGAAATCAAGCTGTCATGCTGAGCGAAGCGAAGCATCTGCATTATCCCCATGAAAACAAGCAAATGCAGATTCCTCGCTCCGCTCGGAATGACAGGGATCGGGGATTTTTTCACGACTCCCAAGCGGGAGGGTGGCAGTTGCGAAAGTTGGTTTTTTGCAGACGATTGTTCTGACTTTTCAGTTCGCATATAATCACCGCCCACACACAGATTCTTTCGGATTGGAGGCTTGTCATGGACCGTCGTTCTTTTATTGGTGTTGCCGCCGGGGCTCTCTCGCTGACCCAGATGCCTACCGCTCTTCGCGCGAACCTGGAAGGGAAAAAGGGCCTGCGGTTGTCGATCACTTGGGGCATGCTGGACGGTATGCCCGTGCCGGAGGCGATGGCGCTCCTCAACCGCCTGGGCTACGACGCCTACGAGATGTTTGATTGGCGCAACCCGGCGACGCTCGAAACGTTCGTGGCGGAGAAAAGCAAGTCACAGTTGTTCTGTGCCTGCCTGGTGGCTAACAAAGGCGTGACGGCGCCTGGTTGCGGACTGGTAAACCCTCGCGAGCGCGAGGGATTCATGCGCGAACTCGAGGCTACGATCGAGGCGGCAAAGAAGATGGACTGCCGGCAATTGGTGACCCTCACAGGTAACGAACTGGGAGGAATGCCGCGCGCCGAGCAGATGGCCAACGCGGTGGCGGCGCTGCGTGAGGCCGCGCCCCTGCTTGAAAAGAACGGCATGACGGCCATCATCGAAATTCTGAACACCTACGTCAACCACGCGGGTTACTTTCTCTATTATGTGCGCGACGGGGCCGAGCTTGTGGACCGCGTGGGGAGTCCCAACGTCAAGCTGCTGTTCGATATTTATCACGTTCAAATCATGGAAGGTAATTTGATCGAGAATATCCGAACAAACATAGATCGCATCGGGCACTTCCACGTGGGCGATGTTCCGGGGCGGCACGAGCCGGGCACTGGCGAGATCAATTATCGTAACGTGTTCAAAGCTATCTACGACCTTGGCGATCGCTTCCAAGGCTCCGTCGCCCTCGAGTATAGCCCCTTGGCGCCGCTGGAACAGCACATGGCAGCGATGCGCGCCCTCGCCAACTTTACCTAGTGCTGTTCCGTTCAAGGAGAAGCTGTGAATCAATCCACGGACTTACAACCCGGTTTCACGCAATGACGCCAAGCACGCAGAGTTCGCAAAGAAAAGCGACAACTTCCCATTCGCGCTTCTTTGCGCCTTGGCGTCGTGGCGTGAACTGTTTTCACACCTTCTGATCTACAGGTCCGCCGCCGAGACCACCCCCCGGCCCCTGCGGCCTCGTTGCAGGTGTTCCCCCTTGGGGTCTCCGTACTATCGTGCTATAGCACAGGAGATCTATTAAGCGTATAAATACCTCGTACGATGCGGTGAGGGTTTTGGGATAGGCCTTAAGCGAGTGTTAGAGCGGATGGCAGCCACGGTTGGGGTTAGCCCGCGCGAGTACCTTGCCTCGGCCGAGACCACGCGAAATCTGATGAGCAGGTGAAACGCCATGATTGTTGCCACGCTAATTTTGATCCTTTCGGCGGCGATGTTCTTCTTTTACTTCCAAGCTGCCTGCCAGAGGATTCTGCGCCGGCAGTTTGACCTGGAGTATTTCAGATCCATCGCTAACGCCAACCGGTTGGAGTTTCCTTCTTTGCGAAAGGCGCTTGAGGAATCCGGCGCGCCGATTGAATACTCCCGGCTACGTGGGGCGCTTAGATGTGATTTCCTCGCCCTGACTTACCTGCTGAGGAATGTCGCGAATTCCAAAGGGCGCTATTCCAATGAAGAACGGCTTCTGATTCTGTATTTCTACACCCAAAGCCTTTCATTGGCGGTGCGGCGTATGCTGAAACTGAGCGACAACAAGGTGACGCTCAGAATGACGTCGGTCCTGCAATACTTTGCGAATGTAGTTGGCCAGCGCGTCGGCACCGTCAAGCTCGGCAGCTTGACCGCTGACTGTCCCATCAACGTGTAAGCCGCCCGGGGGCGCATCTGATTCCGGCCTCCTTTCCAGATGCGCCCCATCTTCTTAGAGCATCCTCGGAAGATCAATAGCCTTCGACGATTAGTTCACTGGCTGGGCCACGCGAAACGCATACTGTCCTGAAGCGACTTCCAGCACTGCCGCCGAGCCATCCTGCCTCAGAATACGGACGCCCTCCGCTTGCGAAACGGGCCTGCCACTCTCTGTTACATGCTCTGTCGAGCGTGCAGGCAGGTAAACCGTCGCCGAAGCATTCGCCGGAATGCGCACGGAGAACTCGAAGCCGGCAGCGACCTTCTTCCAATCGCTTTCGATCCGGCCTTGCATCGTGTCATGCCAGGCCCTCACCCACGTCAAATCACCGACCGGTTGTGGGCGGATGGTAATCTGGTTCGAATCCGCTTCGATGCCTGCCAGACCCGCGTAGAACCACTCCTCGATGTGGCCCAGCATGCAGTGGTTCTGTGACGAGGCGGGATCGGCGTCCCAAGCTTCGGTCAGTGAGGTGGCCCCCTTGGCCAATTGAGCGCCGTAACTGGGAGGGTTGGTGCGGTTGGTCATGGCGAAAAGCAGGTCCGAGCGGCCGCCTTCCATAAGGGCACGTACCAGGTAGTGATAGCCGATGTCGCCTGCGGTCTGTTGATTGCCTCGGCGAATCACGTCATCAGCCAGGTGTTCGAGCACGCGGTCACGCACAGCAGGCGGGCACAAGCCTGTTACAAGCGGCATGGACTGGGCCGTCTGGCTGCCGCTGGCGTATTCGCCGGAGCTCCCGTCAAAAAAACGGGCGCTGAAGGCCGCTTTGACCGCCTCCGCCCGCGTCCTGAAACGGTCGGCCTCCTCGGCATGCCTTAAGACGCGGCAGGCTTGCTCGACGACGTGCAGGTCCTGATAATAGGTGGCTGTGGCCGTCACGCCCAGCGGAGTGAGTTTTGAAACCCCGGGCTCCCCTGGGCCGATGTCGTACCAATCGCCCAAACCATACGATAAGATATTATCCGTCGCCTTATTACCCAGATAGGTTACGTAGCGCTCCATGGCTGGCAGGCTTTCAGCCAGCAACTGCCGGTCACCGTACTTCTGGTACGCCCACCAGGGGATCATCACCACGGCGCTGCCCCACTCCGGCGAGTCCCGAAAGCCGTCTGCGTGCACGGCATAATCGGGCGCGGTGTCGGGAATAAGCCCCTCGACGGTCTGTGAGTCACGCATATCGCGAACGATCTTAGGAAAGTAGGCCGAGAGGTCGTAGTCGTACCCGATGCTCGAGGCCATGAGATAAGGCACTTCGAGCCAGCCGAGTTTTTCGCGGTGCGGGCAGTCGGTGACGACGCTCTGAAGGTTGCTGCGCACCGCCGCGTCAATCAGCTTATGGATTCTGTTGAAGAGCGGGTTCGAGCAGGAAAACTCTCCGGCCTGCGGCGCGGAAGCATGCACGAACTGGCCCTGGAGATCCGTTACTTCGGCATCGCCTTCCACTTGCACATAGCGAAAGCCGTAATAGGAGAAGCGCGGATGCCAGGTCTCATCGCCGCCGCCTTTCAAAGTGTAGGTGAAATACTCTGGTCCACCCGAGCTTCTCTGGGTAACAAAGCCTTTTGCGTCGAGCAATTCGCCCGGAGTAAGGCGGACGGAAACGCCGGCCTTGCCGCGCACGGTAATTTGCGGCCAGCCGGCAAAATTCTGTCCAAGGTCGTAGACGTGGATTGCTTGCGCAGGCTCGCTGACTTTGATGGGATGGAAAACTTCCATTACCTTGATGGGCGGCTGTGCCTGCGAAAACAGGTGTTCCGTTGAATCGTCGACGATCTCAACTGTCTCCCAGCCCTTTGCGGCAAAGCCCGGCTCATTCCATCCCGTCTGCTCTGCGCGCGCATCGTAATCTTCGCCGCCATAGATGCAGGAGAAGCGGATGGGGCTTGGCGCTACCCTCCACTTGTAGTCGGAGGTGATGTTTTGGACCGTGCCGTCGTCGTACTCGATGCGCAGCAGAAGGATGAATTTGGGGCGGCCCATGCTCCCAGTGAACTTGACGTACCGGCCGCCCGCGACGTTGTACATACCATTCCCCAGGATCACTCCTGCGGCGTTCGCGCCGGGGCGCAGGAAGTCATCAACCTCGTACGTTGCGTACAGATTGGTGCGGCGATAATTCGTCCAGCCGGGTTCCAAAACGTGGTCGCCGACCTTGCGGCCGTTGAGATAGAGTTCGAAGAAACCCAATCCGCAGATGTAGGCGGTGGCCCGGACCACCTTGCGCGTTACCGCAAATTCGCGACGGAACATCGGCAGCGGCCCGGAGTCGAGCGCCGTGCGGCTCCAGGCAATCCACGCGGCGTGCCAATCCTCGGGCTTCAGGATTCCCATCGTCCAGCTTGCCGCCCGACTCCATCCTGAGGGCGCGCCTGCTTTGTCCCACACCCGCACCTTCCAGTAGCAGCGCTGGTGTGAGACAAGGGCCCGGCCGGAGTACTGGATATTGATGCTCTCGTGGCTCACTACCTTGCCGCTGTCCCACAAATCCGCCTGGTTCGATTCCAGCTTGGCGGGCGTTGAGGCAACGAGAATCTGATAGGCGGATTGCGACTGCGCCCTTGCGTCGCTGGCCAGATTCCAACTGAGCCGAGGCTGGCCAGCGTCGATCCCGCGCGGCTCGACGCGGTACTCAGAACGTAGGTTCTGGGGAGTAATGCCCGGCGCCAGAACGGCCAGCAACAGCAGAGTGTGCATTCAGCCTCCAATAATCGGGTGATCAGATGATCGGTTGAACGAGGGGATCCGCCGTTGGTTTAGGTGTCATTCCGAGCGGAGCGAGGAATCTCGCTCTGCGTTCGAGTGGACCGGGAGTCCACGGCACGTCACCGTCACCTACTATGGAATCAGAGCAAGATTCCTCGCTTCGCTCGGAATGACACGGTTGGATGTTCCGTCGCTCACCCGATACCCGATAGCTCTAGACGATGTCCTCCGTCTTCGGGTCCCAGCGCACGGCGCGCTTCTTGTGGTAAGAGGTGATGGACATCTGGCAGGCGATGGCCGCGCGGTAACCGAGTTCGAAGGGACAATTCGGTTTCTTGCGGCTGCGCATGCAGTCGAAGAAATTCTGCATGTGCTCAGAGGTGGCGTCGCGGTACCCTGTCTCTTGCCCGCCCTCGGGAGACACGGTGCACATGGTTTCAACTCCCCGTTTCTCGCCGCCTTGCGCTTCGAAGCGTACTTGGTCGCCTTCGTTGCGCGAGACTGTGCCTTTGTTGCCCAGCAGCAGGTCGTGTCCTTCGCCGTAGAAATCGTTCCCGAACATCGAATTCCAGGTGAAGAGGATCTTGCCTTGCAGCATCGAGACATCTACCGTGTCGGGCACTTGCATTTTCGGCGAAAGCAGATTGGCGCCCGTCATGGTGACGCTGTCCGGAATCTTGAAATCCATAAGCTTGTACCAGAATCCGACCTGGTGGACCATGTTCTCGAACACGTTGCTGCCGTCGTAGTCCCAATAGAAGCGCCAGTTCATGTAGCGCTGCGGGTCGAAGGGGTGCGGAGTAGACTCGCCCAGGAAGCCTTTCCAATCCACGTGCTGCGGGTCGCAGTCGGCAGGGATTTCGCGTGTCCATCCGCCGTAAGGAGCGTTGCGATAGTGATGGGTATGAAGGGCGGTGATGAGGCCCAGCTTATTGGCAGCGACCATCTCGTGAATCGTGGTGAAGCCCGGAGTGCTGATGGCCTGAATCCCCACCTGCACCACGCGGCCAGACCCCTCGAAGGCCTTCTTCATGCGACGCGCGTGGTCGGGATTGAACGCCATGGTTTTTTCCTGGTAGACGTCCTTCCCGGCCTGGATGGCGGGTACAAAGTTCAGCGCGTGTTGGTGCTGTGGCGTAGCGATCAGCACCGCGTCGATAGATTTATCGTCGAGCACTTCGCGGAAATCCTGGTGGGTATGGATAGAAGGGACTATAGCCTTCACTTCATCCAGACGGCGGGTGTAGACATCCGCCACCGCCACCGCTTCGACATTGGGGCACTTGATGGCGGCGTGGAAGATCTCCTGGCCGCGGTCCCCACCGCCAATCAGGCCGATCCGGATGCGGTCGTTGGCCCCCAGCACGCCGTTGGACGAGAGGAGACCGGAAGCGGCTATGGCCGCTGAACTTCCCAGTGCTTGCTTGATGAAAGTACGTCGAGTTGACATCGGTGCACTCCTTAAATGAAAAGAATTTCAAAATTCAAATGGCAAAAGGCAAATGGCAGATGGTTGTGAAATCTCAAATCTGGCATTTGCCATCCGGCGCACAACCCGCGCACCCGGCCCGCGCCGTCTGATGAAAGCGCCTCAACTCTGCCATTCCGAGCGAAGCGAGGAATCTCGCTCTGAATGTTTTTCCAGGCAGTGCGAGATTCCTCGTCGCCTGCGTCTCCTCGGAATGACAGACTAATCACGCTTTGGCGCTGACTGCCAGTGTGGAGCGGCCTGCACAGCATGATCAATCGAAAATCGTCCATCGACAATCGTCAATCCACATGCACCCACAAGTGCGCGATGGCCGTCTGTCCCACCCGGTTCGTGCGTTCGACGCGGACGATGTAGTCTCCTTGTTTGGCGAAAGCGTGCGAAGTGACGGCGAATCCGTTCTTGGCGTGTTCATCGGCGTTGCCATCGGATTTGGTTGTGGCCGTCGCGCCGTCGCCGAACGACCAATGCTCTTCCCCGTCCGTCGTGCCGAAACTGCGCACCTTGAAGGTCAGAGCCTTCCCCGCCACTACCCCCATCGTTGGCCAGTACGCAGCCTGAATCGATGGCGGGACTTGTTCGGGGTGATTCGGATCGAGCACGTTGACGGTTTCAAAGTCGTAAGCTGTGTGGCCGTCGGCGTCGGTGATTTTCAGGATTTCGCTATACGTACCGGCCTTTGAGTAAGCCCGCTCCACTTTCGCTCCGGAAGCGGTCCGCCCGTCGGTGAAGGTCCAATCGTAGCGCGCAATGTGCGATTGGCTCCACGATCGCGACCCGTCGAGCGTCGCCTTTTCCCCTGCTAGTATGGCTTGATGGGGCCGGGCCACGGCGATCAGGTGCGGCTTGTACTGCCGCTGATACGCTTCCCACAAGAAGGCATAGCCTTCCTCGGTCCCCCATTTGCCGGAGGGCTCGAGGCTGATGATCTCGAAGTGGAGGTGCGACCAGCCGCCGCTCCCGCCTTCTTTCCCGAGCGTGCCGATCTTCTGGCCCTGGACCACTCGTCCCCCAAGCTTCACCGACGGGTCATAGGAATACAGGTGCGTATAGCGCGTGTACCAGCCACGGTCATCTTCCACCCAGATCGTATCGTTGAATTCTCTGTCGATTGCCGGGTTGTCTTTCACTTTGTCGATTACCGCGGTGCCGAGCCCGACCACGAGGCCATCAGTCGCCGCGATGACGTCCGTCAAGCCCTCCGCGCCGCCAATGTCGAGGCCCGCGTGATAGTAGATTTTCTCGGTTGTGATCCGCTCGCCGTGATCGACGTAAGTCGGCTCGTTGCCCATTTGTGTTCCCGAGGCGAACCAGCTCTGCCGAACCGGATAGAGCATCGATCCCGGCGGCATATACGGCGACCCGGCCGGCCAAACGCGCAGCCGGGCGTCTTTCACCAAGCCCCAGTGGTCGCGATTGCTATTCTGGTAGTAGGCCTTGGTCACCGTGCAGTCCACCTGCACACCGCCCACCTCAACCGGAAGCCGATAGTTCCCGCAGATGAGCGTGGCCTTAGACCCGTTGATCTCCACTTCCGCGCGCGCCTCCCGAATCGCGGAACGAGCTTTGTCCCGCATGTCGCTGATCGAAAGAAGTTTCACCGTCGCGTGTTTGCCATTCGAGAGCTGGACGTTTTCCGTGGTGCCCGCGTAAATATCCAGAGTACGGAAGAGCGGCTGCTGAGCGCCTGCCAGCGCGCCGAAGAGTAAGTATGAAACAGCAATGTACAGGGCTTTCATATACGGTCCGCCTCTGCTGTCGTAGGATCGTCCCGGGCAAAGACCATACACCGCCGCCTGCTTGTGGTCAAGCTTGGATTAGCTTCGCAGTCCGTCAGCCCGAACGGCGGGGTGCACGTCAGAAAAGTGATGGAATCCATCAGGCACTCCTTGGTGTGGCTCGGCGCTCCCAGAAATCCTGAAATCGTCCACTTAATTTGCAGCAGCGAAGGGCGATAATGGCGTTGGAT